>JADHEF010000683.1_pt1 | contig 30346 bp, 25 predicted proteins | sample 8952391 | NCBI WGS metagenome assembly JADHEF01 (sample SAMN16124439, study PRJNA663245) | bioreactor sludge metagenome | isolation source: sludge (nitrite) | place: India:Bengaluru | collected 2019-02-28 | reverse complement strand
AGATTCGATTTGACGAACAGGTTCTGGAAGGTGGGCTCGATGCAGGCCGACACGCCGATGATGTTGCTGATGGTCGCGGTCGGCGCGATCGCCACGCAATTGGAATTGCGCATGCCGTATTGCGCGATGCGTTGACGCAAGGCCGACCAGTCCATCGATTCGGAGGCATCGACTTCGAGATAGCCGCCGCGCTGTTCGGCCAGCAGCTTGAGGGTGTCTTGCGGCAGGATGCCGCGATCCCACAAGGAACCGCGATAAGAGCTGTAACGACCACGCTCGGCCGCGAGTTCGGTCGAGGCCCAATAGGCGTAATAACAGACCGCTTCCATCGAACGGTCGGCGAATTCGATCGCCGCTTGCGATGCGTAGGGCGTGCGCATCAGGTGCAGGCAATCTTGAAAGCCCATGATGCCCAAGCCCACCGGACGATGCTTGAGGTTGGCGTTGCGCGCCTTGGCCACCGCGTAATAGTTGATGTCGATGACATTGTCGAGCATGCGCATCGCGATGTTGATGGTGCGCTTGAGCTTGTCATGATCGAGCACCCAGGCGCCGTCGTCGGCGCGGCGCATGTGCGCGAGCATGTTGACCGAGCCCAGGTTGCAGACCGCGATTTCGCTGTCGTTGGTGTTCAGCGTGATCTCGGTGCACAGGTTCGAGCTATGGATGGTGCCCATGTGCTGCTGCGGCGAGCGCACATTGCAGGCATCCTTGAACGTGATCCACGGATGCCCGGTCTCGAACAGCATGCCGAGCATCTTGCGCCAGAGTTGCACTGCCGGCAGTTTGCGATGCAGCTTGAGTTCGCCGCGCGCCGCCTTGTCTTCATAGGTGACATAGGCTTGCTCGAACGCGAGGCCGAATTTGTCGTGCAGGTCGGGCACATCGGACGGCGAGAACAACGTCCAGTCGCCGTTCTCCATTACCCGCTTCATGAACAGATCGGGAATCCAGTTCGCCGTGTTCATGTCATGCGTGCGACGGCGGTCGTCGCCGGTGTTCTTGCGCAGCTCGAGGAATTCTTCGATGTCGAGGTGCCAGGTTTCGAGATAAGCGCAGACCGCGCCTTTGCGCTTGCCGCCCTGGTTGACCGCGACCGCGGTGTCGTTGACCACCTTGAGGAAAGGCACGACGCCTTGCGACTTGCCGTTGGTACCCTTGATATGGGCGCCCAAGGCGCGCACCGGCGTCCAGTCGTTGCCCAGACCGCCGGCGTATTTGGCCAGGAGCGCGTTCTCTTTGATGGCTTCGTAAATGCCGTCGAGATCGTCCGCGACGGTGGTCAAATAGCACGACGACAATTGCGAATGACGGGTGCCGGCGTTGAACAGCGTGGGCGTGCTGCTCATGAAATCGAAGGTCGACAAGATTTCATAGAACTCGATCGCGCGGGTTTCGCGATCGACTTCGCCCAGCGCCAGCCCCATCGCCACGCGCATGAAGAAGGCTTGCGGCAACTCGATGCGGCGGCCGTCCACATGCAGGAAGTAACGATCGACCAGGGTCTGCAAGCCCAGGTAGCTGAATTGCAGGTCGCGATCCGACTTGAGCGCGGCGGCCAGCCGCGCGAGGTCATAACGGCCGAGTTCGTCGTTGAGCAGGCCGGCCTCGATGCCATGCTTGATGAAGCGCGGGAAATACTCGACATAGCGCGCGGCCATGTCGGCCTGCAGCACTTCCTCGCCGAGCACTTCCTTGCGCACCGTGTGCAACAACAGGCGCGAAGTGACCTGGCTATAGGCCGGGTCCTTTTCGATGAGGGCGCGCGCGGCGAGGATCATGGACTTGAACACTTCGTCCATCTGCACACCGTCATAGAGGTTCTTGACGGTTTCTTTCAGGATCGCATCGGCACTGACCTGCTCGCCGAAGCCGACGCAGGCGGCGCGCACGATGGTCTCGATGCGCCCGAGCGGCAACGGCACCTGCTGGCCGTTGTCGAGCGCATGCATGTCGCCGTGTTCGGCGGCCACCTGCTTTTGCGCGGCGCGTTCGGCCGAACGCCGTTCGCGATACAACACATAGGCGCGCGCGACTTCATGTTCGCCCGAACGCATGAGGGCGAGTTCGACCTGGTCCTGCACATCCTCAATATGGAAGGTGCCGCCGGCCGGCTGGCGACGCAACAGCGCGCGCACCACATCGCCGGTCAATTGCTCGACGATCTCACGCACCCGCGCCGACGCCGCCCCCTGCCCACCGTTGACGGCGATGAAGGCCTTGGTCAGGGCGATCGCGATCTTGCCGGGCTCGAAACCGACCACCGCGCCGTTGCGGCGAATGACGCGGTACTCGGCGAACGAGGCCGCGCGCGCTTCGTTCACGCTGCCGGCCGCGGGCGTTTGCGGCACGCCGGCAAAGGCGGTCTTCGCGATCGATTCTGACAATTGTTCCATCTACCTCTCCTGTCGATGACGGCCCGTGCGGGCCGTGGTATGCGGTGCCCGACCGTTCAAAGCGTCGGGGGCTCAGAGCGCATGCGGGCCTCGATCATGGTTGCGCCAGTGGCGCCCACAAGAGGCCCGCATCGGAATTCCTGGGAAAAGCGGTCGTACACTAGGCACCTACTAGCGATAGTGTTTCGCACATCCAGAGCGACTAATTGTAGTAGCCGTGTAGAGCCCGCGCAACCGAAGAGACCATCATTGACGCGGACATTCGCATACCGCGAACCCGTCGGCCGGCCGCCGCTGCGCCGCCGCAGGCGCGCTCAAGAAATGGGCACGCGCGCGCCGTACGCCTCGCACGGCGCGCACCGCGCCCACCGCCCGCCTTGTGGATATCTGCCGCCGCGCGGCCCGCGGGCGCGTTGCGGAATTCACGCATACTGCGCGCATGAATTCGCCGCATCCGCCCGCTCGACCCGCCGAACCGGCCGCTGCCGACCCCGGCCCCACCATCGCCCTGCTCTTGCGCGCGGCACTAGACCTGGGGTTGCCGCCGCTCGAAGCCCGTGTGTTGCTCGCCCACGTGACCGGTTGGCGCCGCGAGACATTGATCGCCTTCGACGATCGGGTGGTGGGCGCCGACGCCGCGGCGCGCTTTCTGGACCACGCCCGCGCCCGTGCCCGCGGCGAACCGATCGCCTATCTGGTCGGCGCGCGCGAGTTTCACGGCCTCGAGTTCGCGGTCGGTCCCGGCGTGTTGATCCCGCGTCCCGAGACCGAGTTGCTGGTCGAGTTCGCGTTGGCGCGAGCGCCCGATGGTGCCGGGGTGCTCGACCTGGGCACCGGATCGGGCGCGATCGCGGTCGCGGTCGCCGCCGCGCGGCCCGATCTATCGGTCACCGCCTGCGATCGTTCCGACGCGGCGTTGGCGATCGCCGCGCACAACAATGCGCGCCTCGCGCAATCTCGGGTCCGGCTGGTGAATAGTGATTGGTATGCGGCGCTCGACGCCTTGCGGTTCGCGGTCATCGTCGCCAACCCGCCTTACATCGCCGCGCGCGACCCGCACCTCGATCAAGGCGATCTGCGCTTCGAGCCGCGCGGCGCATTGACCGACGAGGCCGACGGCCTGGCGGCCATCCGCAAGATCGTCACCGACGCCCCGCGCCATCTCGGCGCGCCGGGATGGCTGGCGCTCGAACATGGGTGGGACCAGGCGCAGGCGGTGCGCGACCTGCTCAACGCGCGCGGCTTTGTCGAAGTGGCCAGTCGGCGCGATCTGGCCGGCATCGAGCGCATGAGCTGCGGTCGCTGGCCGCGCGCCGACTAGGTTCGCCGGCGCGGATCGACGGCGCCGCGCCGGATGCTCTGGCCGCGCCGGAGGCCGCCCCTTCATGGCCGCACCGCGTGCAGCCGCCACGGCGGAGCATTCAAGTTGACGTGATCGGGCGCGACTCAGTCGAGCAGCGCATCGGCGAATTCTTCGGCCGAGAAGGCCTGCAAGTCTTCAAGCTGCTCGCCGACGCCGATGAAATACACGGGCACCGCCCGCGCCAAACGGCTGCCGGCCTGCCCGCCGGCCGCGATCGCCGCGAGCACGCCGCCCTTGGCCGTCCCATCGAGCTTGGTGATGATGAGCCCGGTCAGCCCCAAGGCATCATCGAAGGCCTTGACCTGGGCCAGCGCGTTCTGGCCGGTGTTGCCATCGATGACGAGCAGCACTTCATGCGGCGCGCCATCCATGGCTTTGCCCGTCACGCGCTGGATCTTGCGCAACTCATCCATCAGATGCAGCTGCGTGGGCAAGCGCCCGGCCGTGTCGGCGATCAACACATCGGCGCCGCGCGCACGCGCGGCATGGACGGCATCGAAGACCACCGCGGCCGGGTCGCCGCTGTCCTGGGCGATCACCGAGACATTGTTGCGCTCGCCCCAGACCTGCAATTGCTCACGCGCGGCGGCGCGGAAAGTATCGCCCGCGGCCAGCAGCACCGTGCTGCCGGCATCGCTCATGTGGCGCGCCAGCTTGCCGATGCTCGTGGTCTTGCCGGCGCCGTTGACGCCCGCGATCATGACCACCAGCGGCTTGGCCGCATCGAGCAAGAAGGGCTTTTCGAGCACGCGCAAATGTTCGACCAGCAGATCGCGCAAAGCGCGGCGCACGCCCTCGGCGTCGAGGATCTTCTGGTCCTTGACCCGCGCGCGCAGCCGATCGAGCAGCAAGCCCGTCGCATCCACCCCGGCATCGGCCATCAACAAGGCCGCTTCGAGTTCTTCGAGCAGGTCTTCGCCAACTTTGGCGCCCACGAACAGCGTGGAAATCGAGCTGCCGGTCCGCGACAACCCCCCGCGTAGACGCGTCAACCAACCTTTGCGATCCTCGGCCGGCGGCACGGGCGCGCTGTCTTCGAGCGCGGCCGTGGCCTGCGGCGCGGGCGTGGCGACGCTCGGCTGCGGTGCAGGGGCGGGTTTCTTCTTGAAGAATCCGAACATGGGGCGGCGATTGTAACGGAGGTCGGTGCCGGCCCGATGGGGCCGCATCCCCGAGCGGCCCGCATAGAATGCGCGCCATGTCGTCCGCCGCCCGTAAACATCTGGTCCGCATCATCGGCGGGCAATGGAAGCGCACTCCGCTGACCGTGCCCGAACTCGAAGGCCTGCGCCCGACGCCCGACCGGGTGCGCGAGACCTTGTTCAATTGGCTGGGCCAAGACCTCGCCGGCAAACAATGCCTCGACCTGTTCGCGGGCACCGGGGCCTTGGGTTTCGAAGCCGCGTCGCGCGGCGCGGCGCGCGTGGTCAGCGTCGACGCCCATCGAGCGGCGGCGGCCGCGATCCGCCAGACCATCGCCAAATTGAATGCGCGCCAGATCGAGTTCCACCAAGCCGATGCGCTCGCGATGCTGACGGCGCTCGAACGCGCCGGCGAGCGCTTCGATCTGGTCTTTCTCGATCCGCCGTTTCGGCAGGACTGGCTCGCGCGCGTCTTGCCACGGGTGATCGGGCTGCTCGCGCCGGACGGCGCGATCTATGTCGAAAGCGAGACGGCGCTGGACGCCGCGCCGCTCCAAGCCCAGGGTTTACATCTCGAACGCGCGGCGGCGGCGGGCCAGGTCCATTATCATCTGCTTACATCGCATCCCCGCAGCCACGCCCCTGACTGAACGGAAGGAATTCACCCCATGGTCATCGCCGTCTATCCCGGCACTTTCGATCCGCTGACGCGCGGGCACGAGGACCTCGTGCGCCGGGCTTCGGGTCTGTTCGAACGGCTCGTGGTCGGCGTCGCCGACAGCCGCACCAAACGGCCGTTCTTCAACCTCGACGAGCGGGTCGCGATCGCCTGCGAAGTGCTGTCGCATTACCCGAATGTCCAGGTCGCGCCGTTTCGCGGTCTGCTCAAGGATTTCGTGCGCGAACAGAACGCGCGCGTGATCGTGCGCGGCCTGCGCGCGGTCAGCGACTTCGAGTACGAGTTCCAGATGGCGGGCATGAACCGCTACTTGTTGCCCGATGTCGAAACCATGTTCCTCACGCCGAGCGATCAATATCAATTCATCTCGGGCACCATCGTGCGCGAGATCGCGGTGCTCGGCGGCGATGTCTCGAAATTCGTCTTCCCGAGCGTCGAGCGCTGGCTGCACGAGAAAGTCGGCGCGCCGAAAGCGGAGTAGTCGCGCATGGCCTTGATGATCACGGACGCATGCATCAATTGCGATGTCTGCGAGCCGGTCTGTCCGAACAATGCGATCTCGATGGGCGAGGCGTACTACCAGATCGATCCGCAACGCTGCACCGAATGCGTGGGCCACCATCCCGAGCCGCAATGCCAGATCGTGTGCCCGGTCGAATGCATTCCGTTCGACCCGCAATGGCGCGAATCGCACCAAGCTTTGCAGCGCAAGTTCGAGCAGTTGCAATCGCAAGCCGACTTCCCGTTCGCGCCGCGTCGGATCTGACTCAGGCGCCGCCTTCCACATACAAGGCATCGGCGACCTTCTTGGCCATGCGCTTGGCCGCCGCCGCGCCCGAAGCCACGGCCTCGGGCGTGCGATACCGCCCCGCCGGCACCCTCAATGCGCCGATCGACAAACGGGTGAACGGGAAAAAGGCCGGATTGCCTTTGCGGTCCTCCGCGTGCACGCCGCCGCGCGCAAGATCTTCTTCGTCGTACAGGCCGCGCGCCGCACGCGCGAACTCGGCGATGATCGCCTCGCAGCGCGGCTGCCAATCGCGGCTTTGAAACAGCACCACGAAATCGTCGCCGCCCACATGGCCGACGAAGTCGTACAAGGGATCGCAATGCGCCCCGATCGTGCGGGCGGCGAGTTTGATCATCTCGTCGCCGCGCCAATACCCGTATTGGTCGTTGAAGGGCTTGAAATGGTCGAGATCGCAATAGCAGGCGGTGAATTGCGCGCCGTTCGCGAGCAACCGCGCGATGTGTTCGCTGATCGGGATGTTGCCGGGCAAGAAGGTCAGCGGATTGGCATGGCGCGCGGCCTCGATGCGCAATTCGGCGACCGCGCGCACCAGGGATTCACCGGTGCCGAGCCCGAGATACCGTCCTTGCTCGACGATGACGAAGCCGTCGGCCAAATAACGCTGGTCTTCGTTGGTCAGCACTTGCATCAAGGACTCGATCGGCAACGAGGCCTCGACGATCAAGGGCCGCGCATGCATGAAGGCGCGGCAATCGCGCCGGCCATAGATTTCGCGGTAATAGGGTTGGGCCAGATGGTCCATGAACTCGCGCCGGTTCACGATGCCCAGTGGCAACCCGTCATCGACGACCGCGATCGCATGCAAGGACTCGTGCTTGGCGAAGATCGCGATCAATTCCTGATTGGAAGTGGCCGGTGTCGCGGCCGGCGCGCCGATCAGCAAAGCGCCCGCGCAATGCTGGCGCAGATGCATCTTGCCGCGCTCGGGGAACACCGCGATCTGCTTGGACCGCAACAAGGCTTCGGCTTCGCCCGCCACGGCGAGGACCGGTTGCGCTTGCGGCCGGCCGAGAAAATAGCCTTGCGCCAAGGCGATCCCGAGATCGCGGACCACGGCCAGTTCGGCGGCGGTCTCGATACCTTCGGCGATCAATTGGGTGTCGAGCGAATCGGCCAGGCGCGCGAGACTGCGCAAGGCTTCGAACTTCGGAGACGACTCATGCAGGCCGCCGATGAAATATTTATCGACCTTGACGAACTCGGGACGGAACTCGAGCCAGCGGCGCAAACCCGAATACCCATCCCCGAAATCGTCGAGCGCCAGCGCGAACCCGACCCGACGACATTCGGCCAAGGCCGCCGCGAGCAAAGCGCCGTCGCCCACCGCATCGCGCTCGGTCAATTCGATGATGATGCGGCTCGGCGGCAGCTCCACTTCGAGCGCGACCGCGATCAGGTTGGCCTGCAGATCGCCAAGTTCCAGTAGCGCCGGGCCGCTGAAATTGAGGAAGAGTTTGCCCGGCATCCGCAAACGCCCGAAGGCGCGGATCGCGAGCCGCGCGCAAACGATCTCGAGCGCGGGTTCGCATCCGGACCGGCGCGCCGCCGCGAACAAGGCCAGCGGATCGGTGTAGGGCGCGTGCGCCCGCACGAACGCTTCGTACCCGTAGACATCGGCCCGGGCCAGCAAGACCACGGGCTGGAACACGATGTCGAGTCCATCGCCGGCCAGCAGGCGCGCGATGCCGTCTTGCGCGGCGGCGACGAATCGATCGCAATGCGTACTCGTATGCTCGGATGCGGGTGTCACGGTCCATGGGCCTCCCGCCTCGCATTTACGACGCGCCCGCCTTCAACTCAAATGAATCTTTCGTGACCGGACCCGGTCCCGGCATCAGCGCAGCAATCCTTTGAGCTTGTCTTGCAGTTGATCGCGCGCTTTCTCCTTGATCTCCTGCTTCTTGGCATCGACCTTTTCCGAGACCGCGCCCTTGATCAAGGAACTCGACACCGCGCCCCATTGAATCTCGTAGCCGATCTTGTCGTAGGGGCCATGGACGCGCACCGGGATCGTCACGTCCTTGGTCTGGCCGAGGTCCTTGCCGCCCTGGCCGGTCAATGTGCTCACGACGCTCGCCTTGACGGTGTAATCGAGGCTGTCATGTCCGACATCGATGCTGCCGGCGCCGCCCAGCCGCACCAGCGGCGCCTTGACCAACAGATCGTTGTTGGTCGCGACGCCGTTCGCGATCGCGAAGCTCGCCGACAGTTCGGAAAAGACCGTCTTCTCGGTCGCCGCGGAATTCGCGGCCTCGTTGCGCGCGCCGCTGCCGGCCGCGCTGAGCTTGGTCTTCCAGTCCGACAAGCGTTTGGCGTAGTCGAAGCCGACGATCGCGCCATCGGCGAGCTTGACGCTGGCCTTGCCGCCCAAGGACCGCTTGAGCGCGGTGACCGTATTGCCGAGCGCGGTGACATCGAGCACGACATTGCCGCGTCCTTCGAGTTTGTCGATCTGCGCGGCGTCCTTGAGCAAAGGCCCGATCTGGACATTGTTCAGCTTGGGCGCGAACGCGAAACGGTGGGTGTTCGCGTCCACGCGCGCGCTCGCCTCGACGCTGCCGCCGTACAACTGCGCCGTCAAAGGCGCCAGGCGCACATCGCCGTGCTTGGCCGCGAGCTTGAGCGCGACCTTGCTCGCCTTGATGCCGTGCACCTGCAACTCGCCGACCCGCGCCGCGCCATCGAGCCCGAGCGACTTGAGTGCCGACAGATCGAACGGCTCTTCCTTGGCCGGCGCGGTCCCGCTCGCCGCCGGCGCGGCGCTTTTGAGATAGCGATCAAGATTGATGCGATCGATGCCGAGGTCGAAGCCGATCATGGGTTGGGCAAAGCCCGCGACATCGAACTTCGCGTTGATGGTCGATTCGTCGAATTTGGTGTCGAGTTTGCCGTCGATCTTTTCGGCCTTGACGTCGGCCGCGAGGCTGGCCTTGAACGGCATGTCGATCTTCTTGGCCGGCAACGACGGATCATCGATCTGGACCCGCCCGTCGATCGCGGCCAGCGTGACCGCCAAGGCATCGAGGTTGGCCGCGAGCGGCGATTTGAGATTCGCCTGGATCGTCCGCCCGCCGCCCGCGATCCGCGCTTCGAGCGCCACCTGCTTGGCGTTGACCGCCTTGGGGCTGCCGGTCGCGCCATCGAGCACCAGGCTGGCCTCGATGGCCTGTGCGCCGCCGCGCTTGACGGTGAGTTTGGCCGTCGGCGCCTCGAATTTCTCGGGCGTCCAATCGAGCTTGGGCAGATCGACCGATGCGGCGAGCGCCTGGGCCTCGAACTGGCCGTCGAATTTGGCGACCAGGCTTTCGGCGCCATAGCGCGACGCGCCGAGGTCGAACAAGACCTTGCCCGATGCGCTCAGCGTCCCGGCGACCGCTGGTTGCTTGCCATCGAGCCGCACCGACAAGTCGAGCGGCACCAAGGTCTTGTCGGCGAGCCGGCCGATCCGGAGTTCGAGTTTGGAAATCGCGATGTCCTGCCCCGATTTGAGATCGCGATAACTGACGGCGCTGTCGGTGATGCGCACGCCGCCGACGTCGAAGGACGGCGCGGCGCCCTTGGCGGCCGGGTCTTGCTGGTCTTGCGCGGCGGACTCGGACTTGAGCAGATCGTCGAAGTTGGAATGCCCGGCCTGATCGCGCACATAGGCCGTGCGCAAACCGTCGAGCGTCACCTCGCCGACCCGTATCTGTTTGCGCAACAAAGGGAACAGTTCGAGCGCGACCTTCACCCCTTTGACCTCGGCCGCCACGGTCTGGCTGCGCGGCTCCGACAAGGTGGTGTGCGGAATCGAAATCGCGATGCGCGGAAAAACCGACAGCGACAGATCGCCATCGATATTGAGCGTGCGCTCGTAATGCTGGGCCATGTATTGCGTGATCGTGCCCTTGTAGGCGTTCGCATCGAAGAAGAAGGCGAGGTAGATCAGCAAGCCGGCGAACACCAGGACCACCACGCCGAGCGCGATGCCCAGCCATTTCAACAACGATTTCATCGTGCGCCCCCGTTCGTATCGGTCTGTTTTGATGTCGATGTCCGTCATTTCAACGGTAGCGCGCGCCCTTGGCAACCGTGCTGACCAGGCATTACACATCGGCGCCCGCGCCCGCGAGGCTGACACCAAGGGGTCGCAGCGGCGCGGGCGTGCAGCGCGACCGGCCGGCCCGATGCGGTAGATTGGCGCCCGATGTCCGACACTTTATCGTCCGCCAACGCACCGGCGCCCGTCGCGGCCGGCGCGCCGTCCTTGCACACGCGCTTCGTGCCGGTGGCCGCGCTCGACGCCGCGACCCAGGCCCGCATGGAAGCGCTGTATCTCGCCCATTACGACGGCAGCAGCGCGGCCTTGTTCGCCCATGACCTTGCGCACAAGGACGAAGTGCTGCTGGTGCAGGCCGGCGAGACGCTGATCGGCTTCACGACCTTGCGCGTGTTCGAACACCTGTGGCAAGGCGAACGCCTGCGCGTCGTGTACTCGGGCGACACGGTGGTCGATCGCGCGCATTGGGGGCAACAGGCCCTGGCCTTCGCCTGGATCCGCCATGTCGGCCGTTTGCAGCGCGCCCATCCGCACCAGCGCATGGTCTGGCTGTTGATCGTCAAGGGCCATCGCACCTATCGCTACCTGCCCGCGTTCGCGCACAGTTTTCATCCGCATTGGCGCGCCGCGCATCCCGACCTCGAACCTTTGGCCGATGCCTTGGGACGGCGATTGTTCGGTGCCGATTACAACCCGGACACCGGCGTGGTCGAGTTCGCGCAATCGCGCGGCCATCTGAAGGCCGCCTACGCCCAGCCCGACGCGCGCGAACGCGAACGCGAGGCGGTGCGCTATTTCCTCGCGCGCAACCCAGGCTATTTGCGCGGGCATGAATTGGTCTGTCTGTGCGAGATCACGCCCGACAACCTCAAACCGCTCGCGCGGCGCTTGTTCGACAAGGATGCGCATGCCGATTGACGCCTGGTCGGAACTCATCGACGCCGCGGCCGCGCAGGATGACGAAGCTGCGAGCGCGCCGGCCTGGCTGGAGCGTCTGCTGGCGCGCAATGCGCCTTGCGATTACCTGCGCCGCCACGGGCAGCCGCGAACCCTCGCCCAATTCCGCGAACGCCTGCCCCTCGTGGAGTACGAAGCCTTGGCCGACGACATCGCGCGCATCGCGCAAGGCGCGGCCGATCGCCTGTTCGCGGGCCGGCCGGTCGCCTTCGAGCGCACCGGCGGCAGCAGCGGCGGCAGCAAGCTCATCGCGTACAGCGCGGCGGGGCTGGCCGACTTCCAGCGCGCCGCCTTGCCCTGGCTCGCCGATCTGGCGCAACGGCTGCGATTGCAAGGCCGCGCCTACCTCGCGATCAGCCCCGCCACACGCGCGCCCGAAACCCTGGCCGGCGTGCCGGTCGGCCTGCCCGACGGTGCCTACCTGGGACCGCGCGCCGCGCAAGCCTTGGGCCGCGTGCTCGCGGTTGCGCCGGAAGTCGCGGCGATCACCGAGCCCGAGACCTGGCGCGCGCGCACCTTGGCGCATCTGCGCGAGGCCCGGGATCTCGAACTGATTTCGGTCTGGAGCCCGACCTTTCTGTTGCGCCTGCTCGATGATCTGCCCGATCCACGCCTTTGCTGGCCGCGCCTCAAATGCATCAGTTGCTGGACCGAAGGGCAGGCCGCGCCCTTCGCCGCCGAACTGGCCGCGCGCGTTCCGCAAGCGCTGCTCCAGCCCAAAGGCTTGATGTCGACCGAATGCATCGTGAGCCTGCCCGATGCGCAAGACCGCGCGGTGCTCAACCCCCACGGCTTTTTCGAATTTCTGCCCGCGACCGAAGGCGCCCCGTCGGCCGCGCCGACCGTTCCCCGGTTTGCCGACGAGCTTGCATCGGGCGCCATCTATGAAGTGATCGCGACCACCGCCAGCGGTCTGTATCGCTACCGTACCGGCGATCTGGTCCGTTGTGCCGGCCACGCCGCATCGGGCCGGCCGGTGTTGTCCTTCCTCGGGCGCGGTGGCCTGTGCTGCGACCTGGTCGGCGAGAAACTCACCGAAGCGTTCGTTGCCGATTGCCTGAGTGCGGTGCCGGGTTTTCGCTTCCTTGCGCCCGAGGCCGACGGCCGGGGCTATGCGCTGTTGCGCGACGCCGTGTCGAATGAAACCAACACCCAGGCCCTGGCGGCGACCCTGGACACCGCTTTGTGCCGCAATCCGCAGTACGCCTATGCGCGAAGTCTTGGACAATTGCGCCCGGTGCGGGTGCAGACCGTGCCCGCCTTGTTCGATCGCTATGCCGCGCAACAAATGGCGCGCGGCGTGCGGCTCGGCGACGTGAAACCACTCGCCTTGCGCAAGGAACCCAACTGGCTCCAATGCCTCGAAAGCCCGTCATGAAAATTGCGCTCGTCTCGCCCAAAGGCCCGTTGTACCGCCATCGCAGCGGCATCTTCGGCCGTTCGTTGCGCTACCAGCCGCTCACGCTGACCACGCTCGCGGCCTTGGTGCCGCCCGAGATCGAGGCCAGCGTCACGCTGTACGACGAAGGCATCCAGGATGTGCCCGACGCCCTCGACGCCGACCTGATCGGCATCACCGCGATCACCGGCAACGCCAACCGCGCCTACGAACTGGCCGACCGTTACCGCGCGCAAGGCAAGACGGTGGTGCTCGGCGGCCCGCACATCACCTTGCTGCCCGACGAAGCGGCCGCCCATGCCGATGCGGTGGTGGTCGGTTATGCCGAAGATACCTGGGGCGAATTGCTCGCCGATTTTCAGCGCGGGCAACTCAAGCGCTATTACCGCCAGGCGCCCGATTTTTCGCTCAATCGGCCCGACATGCCGTTCGCGCGCCGCGATCTGTTCGACCGCAAGCACTTCGTGACCCAGGCGGTGTTCGAGGCCACGCGCTCGTGCGCGCACGATTGCGAGTTCTGCGTCGCGCCTACCGCCTGGGGCCGCAAGCAATTCCAAAAGCCGGTGTCGTGGGTGGTTGAAGACATCCGCCGCGTCGGACAAAAACGCATCCTGTTCGTCGATCTCAATCTGGTGTCCGATCGCGATTACGCGGCCGAGTTGTTCACCGCGCTGATTCCGCTCAAGGTGCAATGGTTCGGCCTTTCGACGGTGCTGATCGCGCATGACCATGCGCTGATGGAATTGATGGCGCGCTCGGGTTGCCGCGGCCTGTTGCTCGGTCTCGAAACCTTGACCCAGGAAGGCCTGAAAGACGCGAAGAAGAAGTTCAACGGCTCGGTCGATTACGCGAGCCTGATCGCCAAGCTCCACGAATTGCGCATCGCGATCCAGGGCTGCTTCGTGTTCGGGCTCGACCACGACACCCCGGACGTGTTCGAGGCCACCGCCGAATTCGCGATCGACAACGCGATCGAGTTGCCGCGCTTTGCGGTGCTCACGCCTTTCCCGGGCACGCCTTTGTACAAACGCTTGTCCGACGAAGGCCGCATCCTCACGCGCGATTGGGAGTTGTACGACGCCCAGCATGTGGTGTTCCAGCCGCTGCACATGTCGCCGCAGGAACTCTCGGCCGGGCATGAGCGCGCGTGGAAACTCGTCTATCGCTACGGCGCGATCGCCAAGCGCTTGTGGGGCGCGCGCGCGTTCTCGCCGGTCGCCATCGGCGCCAATCTCGGCTACCGGTTCTATGCCCATCATCTGCATCGGTATTACACCTGCGATTGGCATCTGAGCCCGTTCCAATTGCCCACCGGCAACGCGATCGAAACCAAGCACAAGGTCGTATGCGGCTGACCCTGATCCATCCGGCGATCGGCCATCGCGCGGGCGAGCGCTACATCCGCTCGTGGCAGATGGAGCCGCTGCCGATCGCGGCGCTGTGCGGCCTCACGCCACGTGAGGTCGAGCTGGCCTTTCATGACGACCGGATGGAAGCGATTCCTTTCGACGCGCCCACCGATGCGGTCGCGATTCCGGTCGAGACCTATACCGCCGCGCGCGCCTATCAGATCGCAAGCGAATACCGGCGCCGCAAGGTGCCGGTCATCATGGGCGGCTTCCATGCCACGCTGATGCCCGACGAAGTCGCGCGCCATGCCGAGGCCGTGGTGGTCGGCGAAGCCGAATCGGTCTGGCCGACAGTCATCGACGATCTGCGCCATGGCCGCTTGCAGGCGCGCTACGACGGCCAGCGCCTGCCGATGGCACATGCGCGCATCGACCGCCGTTTGTTCGCCGGCAAACGCTATTTGCCGATCGGTCTCGTCGAATCGGGACGCGGCTGCAAATTCCCTTGCGAGTTCTGCGCCGTGCAGACGTTTTACGGCCGCACCTATCGCACCCGACCGGCCGAAGATGTGATCGCCGAAGTCGCCGCGCTCAAGCACGAGAAGAAGCTGTTCTTCTTCGTCGACGACAATTTCGCGGGCGACCTCAAGGCCGGGCGCGATCTGCTGCCCGCGCTCGCGCCGCTCGGCGTGCGCTGGATCACGCAGATGAGCATCAACGCCGCGCATGACGAAGCCTTTTTGCACGAGTTGCATCGCGCCGGCTGCCGCGGCGTGCTGATCGGATTCGAAAGTCTCGACGACAACAATCTGCGCCTGATGAACAAGCGCTTCAACACCATGCAAGGCGGCTACCGGCGCGCGCTCGCCAATCTGCACCGGCATGGCATCGCGGTCTACGGCACCTTCGTCTTCGGCTACGACCACGACACCCCGACGGCCTTCGACGAAGCCGTCGATTTCGCGACCGAAGAACGCATGTACATCGCGGCATTCAATCATCTGACGCCGTTTCCGGGCACGCCTTTGTATGCGCGCCTCAGTGCCGAAGGCCGGCTGCGTTACGACGCCTGGTGGCTCGACCCCGCCTACCGCTACAACACCCTGCCCTTCACGCCGCGCGCGATGGCCCCCGACGCGGTGACGGCCGGTTGTGTGGCCGCGCGCCGGCGTTTTTATGCCTGGCCCAACATCCTGCGCCGCAGCCGCAGCCATGCGCGCGACGCGTTCATGTTCCGCAATTACTTCCTGATCAACGCCATGCATCGCAACGAGATCGGCCAGCGAGATGGCTATCCGCTCGGCGATGAAACCTGGCGCGGTCAACTCCTGCTCGCGCAATGACCGACTTTCGCCTCGCCGGCCCCGACGACGACGCCCGCCTGCGCGCGTTGTTGCGCGAGAACGGCCTGCCGACCTGGGTCGAGATGAGCATGCAATACGAGCCCTCGTATTTCGCGGCGCACGATTGGTTCGGCCGCGATTGGGCGGTGATCGCCGAAGAGCAGGGCCAGACCGTGGGCATGTACAGCGCCGGCATCAAACCGGTCTTCATCGATGGCCGCGCCGAACGCCTGGGCTACCTGGGCGGGCTGCGCGTGCGCGCGCCCCACCGGCGCCGCATCCGCCATCTGCGCGGCGGGTATGCCTCGATCGCGCGCCTCGCGCCCGAACGCGGCCCCCGCGATTGGTGGTTCACCGTGGTCTCGTCCGAGAACGACAATGCGCGCCGCCTGCTCGAAGCCGGCGTGCGCGGCCTGCCCGCCTACCACCCGCTCGGCGATTACCTGACCCTGGCCTTGCCGACCGCGCGCGCACGCCGCACCGGCGCCTGGACGGCTTTGGGCGCCGACGAATTGCCCGCCGCGCTCGCGTTTCACAATGCCATTGCCGCGCGCCATCAATGCGCGCCGGTGCTCGATGCGGCGCTCGTCGAACGCATCGGCCGCACGCATTGCCGGGTGCTGCGCACCGGCGCCGGCCTGGCCGGGTTTGCGGTGCTCTGGGACCAACGCGCCTTCAAACAGATCGTCGCGTGCCGCTACCGGCCGCCGATCGGCGCCTTGATCGGCGCCTACAACCTGTATGCACGTCTCGCGCGCCGCATCCCCTTGCCGCGCGCGGGCGCCGCCTTGGCCCAGACCCATCTCGCCTTTCTCGCGCTCGACGACGCGGTGCTCGACGAGGGCCCGGCCGTGCTGCGCGACCTGCTCGCGCATTGCGCAACGCCGATCGCCGCTTTGGGCTTGCATGCCGGGCATGCGCTCGTCGAACGGCTCGCGCCTTTACGTCCTTTGCGCTATCCGGCGCGCGTCTATGCGGTGACCGAAAGCGCCGCCCCCGCGCTGGCCGCGCTGCCGGTGCAACCCGAGGTCGCCCTGCTTTGAAACTCACCCTGATCCGCCCCAACCTGGGCGACTACCGTTCTTCCGATGCCATGCCGCCGCTCGGGCTCGCGATCCTGGCGGCGCGCGCCGCCGATTGCGAGATCGCGTTCTACGACGAACGCATCGAGCCGGTGCCGCTCGATGCCCGGACCGACTTGGTGGCCTTGAGTGTCGAGACCTATACCGCGCGCCGTGCCTATGAGATCGCCGACGCCTATCGCGCGCGCGGCGTGCCGGTCGTGATGGGCGGCTATCACCCGAGTTTTTTGCCCGACGAAGCCGCGGCGCATGCCGATGCGGTGGTGATCGGCGATGCCGAAGGCGTCTGGGAACGCTTGCTCGACGACGCGCGCGCCGGCAAGCTCGCGCCGCGCTACCAAGGCAGCGCCGAGCGCCCGTTGCGCGATTACCGCATCGACCGGCGCATTTTCGCCGGCAAGCGCTATGCGCCGGTCGAGGTCGTGCAATACGGGCGCGGTTGCCGCTTCGCTTGCGAGTTCTGTTCGATCCACAGCTTCTACGGCAATAGCGTGCGGCATCGCCCGCTCGACGGTCTGCTCGACGAGATCGCCGGCCTGCCCCAAGAACATTTGCTGTTCTTCGTCGATGACAACCTGTACGGCCCGCGCGCCGAATTCCTCGCGCTGCTCAAAGCCATCGCCCCGCTCAAGCGGCGCTGGTCGTGCCAGATCAGCATCGATGTCGCGCGCGACGATGCCTTGATGGATGCGCTGGTCGAGGCTGGCTGCCGCTTCGTGCTGATCGGCTTCGAGTCCTTGAGCGCCGACAACCTGCGCCAGATGGGCAAGCCCTGGAACCAGGTCAGCGGCGCCTATCGCGATGTGGTGCGCAGCCTGCACCGGCGCGGCATCGGCATCTACGGCACTTTCGTCTTCGGCTATGACGCCGACACGCCCGAGGTCATCGAGCGCACGGTCGACTTCGCGCTCGATGCACGGCTCGAACTCGCGAATTTCAACGCGCTCACGCCGACGCCGGGCTCGCCTTTGTACACCCGCCTGCAACGCGAAAACCGGCTGGTCGCGCCCGAATGGTGGATCGATCCGCTGTACCGGTATGGCGATCCGATCTTCCAGCCGCGCGGGTTGTCGGCCGACGAATTGGCGCTCGCCATCTTCGATGCGCGCAAACGCTTTTATCGCTGGGGCGCGATCGCCAAACGCGTGTTCGACGGCCATACGCCGTTCGCGTGGCGCGAGCGCAGCATGGTCGCGATCGCCAATGTGATTTCGCGCCGCGAAATCTTCCGCAAGCAATACCGCCACCTCGGCACCTGACCTGATGAAGATCACCTTCGTCAAACCCAACATCGGCCGGCTCGAACACAGCCTGTATGTGGACCAGGGCCGCATGGAGCCGCTGATGCTCGGCGTGCTCGCAGGACTGACGCCGCCCGATGTGGAATGTGTGCTGATCGACGATCGCATCGAGCCGATGCGCTACGACGAAGCGACCGATCTGGTCGCGATCACCGTCGAGACCTTCACCGCGCGCCGCGCTTACGAGATCGCGGCCGAATACCGCGCGCGCGGCGTGCCGGTCATCCTGGGCGGCATGCATGTGAGCCTCTTGCCCGACGAAGCCGCGGCCCATGCCGACAGCCTGTTCATCGGCGACGCCGAAACCCTTTGGGCCGAGGTGGTCGAGGATGCGCGCAAACATCGCCTGCGCCCGCGCTATCAGGCCGCGCCCGGCCCCGCGCAAGCCGGCGGCTGCCTGCCGCGGCGCGATCTGTTCAAAGGCAAAGGCTATCTGCCGATCAGCCTGCTGCAATTCGTGCGCGGCTGCCGGTATGCGTGCAAGTTCTGCGCGGTGGCGCGGTATTTCGACCGCCAACACCATGTGCGTGCGATCGACGCGGTGCTGCGCGAAATCGAAGCCCAGGACCGCCGCATGCTGTTCTTCGTCGATGACAACATCGCGAGCGACCACGCGGCCCTGGCCGAGTTGTGCCGCGCGCTCGAACCGATGAAAGTGCGCTGGGTCAGCCAGGCGAGTCTGGACATCACGCGCAACCTCAAGCTCATGGACTTGCTCGAACGCGCGGGCAATTGGGGCAATGTGGTCGGCTTCGAATCGATCACCCCGGCCAGCCTGCGCGACGGGAAAAAGTCGCCCAACCTGCCCGATTTCTCAGGCTATCGCGACGAGATCCGCATCCTGCGCGAGCACGGCATGCAGACCTGGGCCGCCTTCACCCTGGGCTACGACCACGACACCGCGCCATCGATCGCGGCGACCGCCGATTTCGCGCTCGAACACAAATTCGCGTTTGCCGCCTTCAACATCCTGATGCCCTACCCGAACACGCCTTTGTACGAACAACTCGCCCGCGAAGGGCGACTGTTGTACGACGGGCGCTGGTGGCTGCATCCCGATTACCGGTTCAACCATGCGGCCTTCGTGCCGCAGCACCTCGATGCGCAGGCGCTGACCGAGGCCTGCCATGCCGCACGCACCCGCTTCAACAGCCTGGCCGGCATCGCGCGGCGCTTTTCCGATCCGCGCACGCATTGGCGTTCACTCGCGCGCGTCGCGACCTTCGCAACCTATTCCTTGTTGTTCCGGCGCGAGGTTCAGCGCAAACACGGCATGCGCTTCGGATTGCGATGAAACGACTGCTCTCGTTCTACCAATACCTGGCGCCGTTGGTGCTCGCGCCCGCGTCCTTCGTGCTCTGGCAGCGCGCGAGCGGCGGCCAGCCCCAAGTCATCGCGATCGCCTGGGGGCTGCCCATCCTCTGGGCCTACATCCTGCCGGGCCTGGGCACCAATGTGTTCAAAGTCTGGGAATTCGATGTGCGCTTGAAGCTCGGGCGTTTTCGGCCTCAGCATGGGTTCGTGTTCGGCTCGGCCACCGCGATGATCGCCTGGCTCGTGCATGCCGATGCGATCGGCGGCGGCTTCGATCTGTTGCGCCAGGCGCTGGTGTTCGGCGCCGTGCTCGGCTTCGTGAATCTGATTTACGACATCAAGGCCCTCGAAGCCGGCGTGCTGCATGTGTACAACGAGCCTTGGGCCGACGGCCTGCCGGCATCGGCGATCGCGATGGATTACGCGCCCTGGATCTTCGGCGGCTTCGGCGTCGTCTATGGCGCCGCCTTGAGTTGCGTGCAATGGCTGACCCGTTCCGGGCCGCTCGGCGCGGGCGCTTTCGCGCTGTTGTTTGGCGCGAGTTTGATCCTCGCCCTGGCACTGCCCACGGGCGGATTTATGCTGCAATCCTTGAAGCGCCACGGTCATGCGGGCACGCGCCCGATCGAAAAGAGAACGCCATGCGCGAAGATCTGAACTGGTTGATCCTCCTCGTCTCGGGCATCGCCTGCGCGGCCTGCTTGTGGTTTGCAAGCCATGCGCCGTGGTGGGGGGCGATCCTCGCCGCGATCGCGTTCGCGCTCGTGAACAACACGCCCTTCGTGATCCTGCACGAGGCCATCCATGGCGTGGGCTCGGCCAACCCGACGCGCAACACCGCCATGGGCGTGATCGCGAGCTGGATGTTCCCGACCTCGTACACTATCAAGCCTTGTTGTGGTGGGCGCTCGACCTGAACTGGCAAGGCTGGATGCTCGCGCATTGGTTCTTCGCGCTGCATTGGTCGGCGCTGCAATATTGCGACCACGCCTGGAGCGCGCGCGATGCGGCCAACGGCGCCTGGGATCTACGCGTGTCGGCGCCCGCGCGCTGGATCGCGCTCAATTTCCATTACCACCTCGCCCATCATCGCAACCCGCAAGTGCCCTGGCCCTTGCTGCCTGCCTATGCCTCGCATGAAGGCCAGCCGAGTTTCTGGCGCGTGTACTGGAGCTTGTGGCGCAACGGGGTGCAGCCGGCGCCGCCGATGGGCGCGCCGGCCAATCGCTCATTGCTGTTTGCGCCGCCGCACGCGCGTGATCAGTAGTGCGATCAACAAGCCCAGCACCAGACCGCCGACCCCGCCCGCGACGCCGACTTTGACTACCGCGCCTTCGGCCTCGGCCAGGATGGGGTTGTCGAGAAAATTGGTGCCGATGTGGATGGTGCGCAGCCGCCATTTGCCGTCGGTTTCCTTGGCCACGGTCGCGGTCCAGCGGGTCTTGAGGTCGTATTTGCGGCCGTCGGCCAGGATGTAGCGCTCGACGCCCGAGCCGCGCACCACGCCCCAGGTCTTGTCGGCCGACAATTCGGTCAGCGCGTCGGCATCGAGCTTGATGTCGAGCTTCTTCAAGTAACCGCCTTCGCCGAACCAGCGCTTGAAATACGCGACCACGTCTTCATGGCTCGCGAGGATTTCCTGGTTGACCGGCGTCGCGCGGATGTCGCGGCTGATGACGGGCAGCATCGCCTCGTATTTTCCTTCGTTGATCGCGGTTTGCAGCGTGGTCAGCACGCCGCGCAATTCTTCGTGGATGGCCTGATCGCCCGCGTCCTGCGCAACGGCGGCGGCGCCGATTCCGCACAGGGCGAGGCACATGCCCAGCAACACCAGAGTTCTACGCATCGGATTTCTCTCCAAGAAGCGCCGCCTCGTCGATCGAGAAATAACGGCGCAATGCCCACACCAACACCAGCGCGGCCGCGACATCGGGCAGATGGTGCTGATGCACGAGCACCGTCGAAGCGCCGATGAGGCCGAGCCAGACGAACAACACCCACCGCAACACCGGACCCGCGAACGGCGCGCACGCGAACACGATCGCAGCCGAAAACAGCACGTGCAAGGACGGCAGCAGATTATGCGGCCGATCGATGCTGAAAATGGCGCCGAAGACGCGCGCATGCAGCGCATCTTCGGGCAAGCTGCGCGCGAAGCCGAGTTCCCCCGGAAAGACGGCGAACACCAGACCGCAGATCAGGGTGCCCGCGATCAATTGCTTGCCGAGCGCCGGCAGATGCCGCTCGGGCATCAGGAAAACCGGCGCCGCGAACAGCACATACATCGACAAATAGACCCAGATGAACCCCGGCACGAAAGGCAGCCCGAGTTCGGCATCGAAATACAAGCGCCAACGGTCGGAGCGCAGCTCGCTGAGCCAGTTGAGCGTCGGATAGACGGTGAAGAAGGCGACGCCGGCCCAGGCGCTCCACCAAAGATAGGTGCGCAGGCGCGAACTGCCGGGGGTCGCTGCATTCATGGGCGGGGGGTCCGAAAAGGCAGGCGCGATTTTACGTGCGCGCGGCCGCCCTGCCTCGACCCGGCCGGCGGTTTGTCATGACCGCGCCACATTGCTTTGGCATTAGTTCGCGCCTTTTGGCAGGCGCCACGCGGTGGCCGCCCGCACGCCCTCAACCCCAGCGAACCCGGCCTCATGACTCAGGCTTTGGATGTCTCGGCAGCGGCGCCCACGGCCGATCAGGAAGCGCTCGCCCATTTGTCGCGCCGCTTTCGCGGCGCCCTGTACCGCTATTTCGAGAAGCGCGGCTTCCTTGGCGCCGACGCCGAAGACGCGGTGCAGGACGTGTTCATCCGGCTGTCGCAACGCGCGGGCGTGGCCCGTATCGACAAGATCGACGGCTATCTGTTCGAGACCGCGGCGAGCGTGGTCGTCGATCATTTCAGGCGTGCCAGCGCGCGCCGGCGCGATGCGCATGACGAATACGACGAAACCGTGCATGCCCAAGCCGCGCCCTCGATCGAACGCGAACACATCGCGCGCGACGAACTCGCGCAAATGGTGACCGCCTTGCGCGAACTGCCCGAACGCACGCGCAATGCGCTGCTGCTGGCGCGGCTCGAAGGGCTCAGCCATGGCGAGATCGCGCATCGCCTGGGCATCTCGGCCAGCGCGGTCGAAAAGCACATCGTCAAGGCGCTCGCCCATCTGGGACGGCGCATCGGGAGGCCGACGCCATGAAGGCTCGTTTGCGACACCCGGCCGCGCCCGGTGCCGACGCCCATGAAGACGCCGCGCGCTGGGCCTTGCGCCAGCACGATCAACCGCCGCTGGACGCCGCGGCCGCGACCGCGCTCGAACACTGGCGCACCGCCGACGCCGCGCAAGCGCAAGCGCTCGACGACGCCTTGCGCGCCTTGCGGCTGCTCGATCGCGCCGCGGGCACGCCCGACATCGCGGCCATGCGTGCCGACGCGCTCAGCGCGCGGCCCGAGCGCCGCGCCGGCCGGCATTGGCCGCTCGCCGGCCTCGGCGCGCTGGTGCTGGCGGTCGCGGCAACCTGGTTGGGCAGTGCGCGCATTCCGGCGCCGGCCGACTCGGCGCCCGACGCGGCCGCGCTGGGCAGCCCGGCCGCGGGGCGCTATCTGACCGGGATCGGCGAGCGATCGACCATCAGCCTGCCCGACGGCTCGGTGGCGATCTTGAACACCGACACCGCGCTCGATGTCGCCTACACCGGCGCGGAACGCACGGTGCGCCTGTTGCGCGGCCAGGCGATCTTCCAGGTCGCCAAGGAAGCCGGGCGCCCGTTCCGCGTGCTGGCGGCGGGCAAGCGCATCACCGCGGTGGGCACCGAGTTCGATGTGCGCATCGATCATGCGCGCCTGCAAGTGGCGCTCCTGCACGGCGTGGTGAAAGTCGATGGCGCCGACACCGGTGGCGCGGCCAGCGCCCAGATGGTCGCGGGCGACGTGCTCGACGTGGTGGATGAACATCAGATGCGCGTGACGCGCGGCGATCCGCAACGCATCAGCGGCTGGCGCGATGGCCAGGTCGTGTTCGACGATGAGAGCCTCGCCAACGCGGTGGCCGAGATGAACCGCTATTCGACGCGGCCGATCCGCATCGATCCGCGCATCGCGCAACGCTACTATGTGTCGGGCGTGTTCAAGACCGGTGACACCGATCGTTTCGCGCAAGCCCTGGTCGAATCGTTCCCGCTCGCGCTCGCGCATGACGACGCCGGCCATCCGCTGATCGGCCCATCGGACTTAACGAAAGATTCACAATAAATCGGTGAGGCGCGGGCCGGCGCCTGCGTTCCTGTGAAGAAGAAGCTCGACCACCACTTCTTCAATCGGGAGAACGATTTTGGCTTTGTTTTCGGACCGGCGCTTGCGCCCGGCGGCGCTCGCTGCGTGCGCCTGTTTGACGGTGTTGCCGTCGATCGCCTGGTGTCAGGACACCGCGATCAAGACCTTCAGAATTCCGGCCGAGGACCTCGGTTCGGCACTCACCCACGCGGCCCAGCAAGGCGGGCGCGACATCATCTTCGCGGCCGAACTCACGCGCGGCAAGGCGACCGAAGGCGTGCAAGGCCAGATGACGCTGGACCAGGCGCTCGAAACGTTGCTCGCGGGGCGCGGACTCACGCATCGGGTCGCCGAATCGGGCGCGATCATCATCGAGAAGGCCGCCCCGAACCCAAAAGGCGAAGCCGACCCGGCCCACGCGCCGCGGACCGTGAAGCCGGTTTCGGCGGATGACCTCGACGCCGACACCGCGCCGACCGTCGCCGGGAGCGAAGCCTTCACCATGCAGACCATGGTCGTGACCGCGCAAAAGCGGCCGCAGACCTTGCTCGATGTGCCGACCGCGATCGTCGCGATGAGCGGCGATCAAGTGCGCGAGCGCGGCATCACCGATTTCGTCGCCTTGTCGCAATCGACCCCGGGCGTGATCGCGGCCAGCCAGGCGACCGGCGGGCGCACCTCGCAGACCTTCACGATCCGCGGCATCGGCAACGACGATTCGCGCGCCAACGGCAACCCGTCGGCCGCGGTGCATTTCGACGGCGTCTACATGGGTTCGTCGGCCTTGATCGGCGGCCAGTTGTTCGACGTCGAACGCATCGAAGTGCTCAAAGGCCCGCAAGGGACCCTGTACGGCCGCAACACGACCGCGGGCGCGGTCAATGTGATCTCGCGCAAGCCGGGCGACAAGTTCGAAGGCCGCGCGTCGATCGACTACGGCAACTACCGCAGCGTGCGGACCGAGTTGGCCGTGGGCGGCCCGCTCGACGAACGCTGGGGCATCCGCATCGCCGGCGTGTACGACCGCACCGACGGCTTTCTGACCAACACCGGTGCCGGCCGCTTCGCGGGTCTCACCCCACGGCCCGGCGTCATCCCGCCGAACGATGCGGCCCAACCGGGCGGCGACGCGACCGGCACCGAGTTCTCGGGCGCGCGCAGCATCGTGACGTTTCGCCCCGATGCCGGGACCGACCTGAGCCTGAGCGTGCATGGCTTTCATGAATCGGGCGGCGCTTCGCAATCGGAACGCGTGATCGCGACCAGCCGGTACGCGGCCGATGCGCCCTACACCTTTTCGTCGAATGTCGTGCCCTACCTGGCCAAGAACAGCAACGGCATGTCGTTGACCGTCGACCGCGCGCTCTCCGACGATCTGCTGCTGACGGTCATCGGAGGCTACGAACGCATCGCCCAGCGCTTCGTCTGGAACGACGGTTCGCCGATCCGCACCTTCGACATCACCTACGCCGACCATGTGGAACAGCGCTCGCTCGAAGCGCGTCTGCGCAACAACGATGGCGAGGCCAGCCGCATCGACTGGGTGCTCGGCAGCCTCTATTACGCCGACCGGGTTCAACTCGACAGCACGCTCGACTCATCGGATTACCTGCGCACCCAGCTCGGCACCGACTACCGGCAGACCCGCGACAGTTGGGCCGTGTTCGGCGATCTGACCTGGCGTTTGCGCGAACGATGGTCGGCGGGCATGGGCCTGCGCTACACGAACGAACGCAGCGGCTTCGCCGGCAGCACTTTCGACCTGAACCCTTACGGCACCTCGGTGGCGCTGGCCGCGTTTCCGACCTTGCCGGTGCGCTTCGACGAATCGTTCAAGGACGACCGCGTGTCGGGCAAGTTCACCTTGAGCTACCGCCCCGACGACGACACCACGCTGTACACCACGCTCGGGCAGGGCTTCAAGGCCGGCGGCTTCGATGGCTCGACGATCTCGTCCGTGGAAGAGGCCGCGCCGTTCAAGTCCGAGACCGTGCTGTCGTATGAGGCGGGGATGAAATACCTGCCCAACGGCCCGGTGCAGATCGACGCCTCGGTCTTCTATTACGACTACAAAGACATGCAGGCCAATTCGACGCGCATCATCGCGACGGTGCCGACGAATGTGCGGACCAATGTCGGGCGCTCGCGCATCATCGGGGCCGAATTGAATCTGCTCGCGCGCCTCACGCGCCGGCTCGAACTGACCTTCGGCCTGTCGGCGCTCAACACGCGCATCAAGGAAGCCGCGTCGGACGATCCGGCCGAAAGCGCGCGCCGCATCGGCAACCAATTGCCCAACTCGCCCAAGCTCACCGCCAACTTCAACGCGCGCCATACCCAACCGCTGAGCGGCGATACCGTGATGGTGTCGAGCATCGGCGGGCGCTGGATCGACCAGTACTACGGCGAGCTCGACAACTATCAGACCATCGGCGGCGATTTCATCGGCGATGCGCGGGTCGAATTGCGCTTCGGCAAACGCTGGTCGCTCGCGGCCTGGGTCAGGAACTTCACCGACCGCGCCCATTTCGTCGGCCTGGGCGGCGTGTCGGCCACCACCGCCAACCTGTACCGCGGCGCCCCGCGCACCTACGGCATCAACGCCCAACTGAGGTTCTGAGCATGAATCCGCTTCGCCGCAGCCTCATCGGCGGCGCGATCGCGCTCGCCTTCACCCGATCGACCCCGGCGCGCGCCGCGGCGGCTTCGGCCGCCGCCTTGCTGCCCTTGCGCACCTGGAAGATCGCGGATGACGTTCCCACCACCGCGCAACGGCAGATCCTGCCGGTGGCGGTCCCCGCATCGACGCCGCCGATCCACCCGGCCGAGATCGCGCTGTACGACCGTTACGGCTACAGCCGTTGGTCGCATGGTCCCGGCACGCGCTATCGCGACGCCGCCGGGGACTCGCGCACGCATGAACTGCGCGCCGAGCTCGCGCCCGACTACCGAGGTGCGCCCAACACGGCGCACCTCTTGTCGTTCTTCGCTTTCACCGACATCCACATCACCGACAAGGAGTCGCCCGCGCAAGCGATCTATCCGGCGTGGAGCGCGCAGTTCGGGCCCGCCTCGGGCTGGCTGACCGCGGGCGCCTGGGTTCCGCAAGTGGTGGCCTCGACCCATGTGCTCGACGCCGCGGTGCAGACGGTCAACGCCTTGCATCGGCGCGCGCCATTCGATTTCGGCATCTCGCTCGGCGACACGATCAACAACGCGCAGTTCAATGAATTGCGCTGGTTCATCGATGTGCTCGACGGCAAACGCATCGACCCGAGTTCGGGCGCGCATGCGGGCGCCGACAGTGTCGATCATCAGCGCCCGTACCAGGCGGCCGGCCTCGACCGCTCGATCCCCTGGTATACCGCGATCGGCAACCACGACCAATTCTGGATGGGCATCCTTTACGAGAACCAGAAGACGATGGCCGCGCACACCGGCAGCGCCATCCTCAACCTCGATCTCACGACGATCAAACAAGCGTTGAGCCCGGCATGGAGCGTGGACCAGACCGGCTATTACATGGGCGTGGTCGATGGCGCGAGCCCCGAGGGCCGGGTGGTCGGCGCGGGCAAGGCCTCCGACTTCGCGCAGCCGCCCACCGTGGCGCCCGACCCCGACCGGCGCTCGCTCGCCACGCCCGATCAAACCCCGAGCCGCAATTTCATGCGGGCATTCTTCGACACCACCTCGTTGCCGATCGGCCATGGGTTCACGCAGGAAAATCTCGACCGCGATTTCGCGTGCTACACCTTCGAACCACGCGCGGATCTGCCGGTGCGCGTACTGGTCCTCGACAACACCGCGAAACGCAACGACGCGCTGAACAAGATGGCCTACTACGGCACCGGCCAGGTGGATCAGCGCCGCCTCGACTGGCTGTTCGCCGAACTCCAACGCGGGCAGGACGACGACCGGTTGATGATCATCGCCGCGCACATCCCGATCAAGCCGCAAGCCAATCTGCACGACGCCACGCCGGTCCACGCGTTTTACGACAAGGCCGCCGAGAACGCTTTGCTCGCGCGGCTGCACGACTATCCGAACCTGGTCCTGTGGATCGCCGGCCACCGCCATGAAAACACGGTGACCGCGCAGCCCTTCAATGCCGCCGATCCGAAAGACCAGCCCGAGCGCAGTTTCTGGGAGGTGGAAACCGCCTCCTTGCGCGACTTCCCGCAGCAATTGCGGACCTTTGAATTGCGCTTCAATCAGGACCGGACCTTGTCGATCGTGGTGACGAACGTGGACCCGGCGGTTGCCGAGGGCTCGCCCGCGGCGCGGTCGCGCGCCCATGCCGTCGGCGCGGCACGCATTTACGGCGCCACGCCGGCCACGCTCGCCGACACGCGCTCGCACGCCTACAACGCCGAACTCGTCAAGCAATTGAGCCCGGCCATGCAAGCCAAACTCGCGCGATGCGGTCGGCCGATCGGCTAACGCGCGGTGCGCGTTGCCGCGCGCGCGGACTGAGCACGCTCGGCGCGCAGGTTCTTTGAGGCACGGCGCGGCTTGGCAGGCGCGCCGGCGTCCGCGCCCTCGAAGATCGCGGGCGCCGCAGCGCGGATGATTTCGACGAAGCGGCGCAGCCGCGCCGGATAAAAGCGCGCATACGGGTAGACCACGCTGACCGGCAAGGGCGACGCCTGCCAACGCGGCGCCACATGCAACAAACGGCCGCTGCGCAAGTCCGGCTCGAGCACCCAGGCCGAGCCCACGCACAAGCCGAGCCCAGCCAAGGCCCCGCTGCGCAGCGCGTACAAGCTGTCGGTGCTGAAGCGCGGCGCGAGCGACAACTGGCATTGCTCGCCGGTCTCGGCATTGGTGAGGGTGAGCGCGTTGCGATAGTAGGTGCGCAAGGCCAGCCATGGATACGCGCCCAGCGCGCGCGCATCGTCGGGCGGCGGCGCATCGCCGAACACCTCGGGCGCCGCGGCCACGATGCGCGGCACCTCGCACAAACGGATGGCGACCAGCCCCGGATCGGTCACCGCGCCGACCTGGATCGCGCAATCGACACCGGCGGCGATGTAGTCCTGCACCGCGCGGTCGTCATGCAACAGCCATTCGACGGCCATGCCCGGATAACGGCGCAGATACTCGGCCAGCGGCCCGATCAGGCGCTCCTGCCCGAAGGCGTGCGGCACGACCACGCGCAACAGCCCATCGGGCGCGTCATGGTCGCCGCGCAAGTCATCTTCGAACGCCGCCCAGGCGCTCAGCAATTGCTTGGCGCGCTCGTAACAGCGCTCACCATCGACCGTCAGGCGCATCGCATGCGTGGTCCGCTGCAACAACGGCACGCCGAGCGTGCGCTCTAGGGTTTGCAACCGCCGGCTGACCGTCGGCTGGGTGGTGCCGAGCTGGGCCGCCGCGGCCGACAGGCTGCCGGCCTCGACGATGCGCACGAAGGTCTGCATCAGGTCGATGCGGTCGCTCATGCCGGACGAAGCCAGCGCGGGCGGCGCGCTGTGGCTGGCGGTCCCGGGGTTGGCGGTGCGTGGGCTTCGGGCGGCTTTCATACGCCTAGCGTATGACAAATCTGCGCCGCGTGCGACTACCGCACGCGCCCGCCCTCACCCACACTGCGGCCAACGCTCACACCCACGGATGCACGCCATGTCTTCCATTCAATCTGCGCATAACCCTGCTGCTGTATCGGCGCCCCCGCCACACCGGCTCTCGGCCGCCTTGATCTGGCTGTTCGCGGTCGGCGCGGGGCTTGCGGTGGCGGCCATTTATTACAGCCAGCCGATGCTGGGCGTGCTCGGCGCCGATCTGCGCGCCGATGCGCCCACGGTCGGTCTGGTGCCGACCCTGACCCAGCTCGGCTATGGCCTGGGCATCCTGTTGCTGGCCCCGCTCGGCGACCGCCACGACCGCCGCAACATCATCCTGATGAAGTCCGCGCTGCTGGTGCTGGCCTTGGTCTTGAGCGGCCTCGCGCCTTCGATGAGCGCCTTGCTCGCGGCCAGCCTCGCGATCGGCCTGACCGCCACGCTCGCGCAAGACCTGGTGCCGGCCGCGGCCACCCTCGCGCCCGAAGCCCAGCGCGGCAAGGTGGTCGGCACGGTCATGACCGGTCTGCTCACCGGCATCTTGTTGTCGCGCGTGGTCAGCGGCTTCGTGGCCGAGCAATTCGGCTGGCGCGCGATGTTCTTCGGCGCGGCGTTCAGCATTGCGCTGATCGGCGTGGCCGCCTGGCGCGTGCTGCCGCGCTTCGTGCCGACCACGCAATTGTCTTATCTCGCCTTGCTCGGTTCCTTGTGGAGTTTGTGGCGGCGCCATGCCGCGCTGCGCCGCGCGGTCATCGCCCAAGGGCTGCTCGCGATGGGCTTCAGCGCGTTCTGGTCGACCCTGGCCGTCATGCTGCACGCCGCGCCCTTCCACCTGGGCAGCGCGGCGGCCGGTGCCTTCGGCCTGGCCGGCGCCGCGGGCGCCTTGCTTGCGCCGGTGGCCGGCCATCTGGCCGACCGGCATGGGCCGCAGTTGGTGACGCGCCTGGGTACCGCCCTGACCGCCGTGTCGTTCGCCATGCTCACCCTGCCACTTGCGCATGCACCGGCTGGCCAGTTGTGGCTATTGGCGATCGGCGCGGTGGGCTTCGACCTCGGCGTGCAAGCGACGCTGATCGCGCATCAGACCATCGTCTACGGCATCGACCCCGGCGCGCGCAGCCGGCTCAACGCGGTGCTGTTCGTCGGCATGTTCGCCGGCATGTCATGCGGCGCGCTGCTGGGCAGCCTGCTGCTCGCGCATTACGGCTGGCATGCGGTGACGGGGATGGCGATGGTGGCGGCGCTGATGGCGTTGGGGGTGCGGTTGAGGAAGTAAGTGCTCAGACGTTAACTGCAAACTCGATCAGCGCGTCCGCATGCCATTCGCCGGGCACACTGCG
>JADHEF010000686.1_pt1 | contig 30399 bp, 28 predicted proteins | sample 8952391 | NCBI WGS metagenome assembly JADHEF01 (sample SAMN16124439, study PRJNA663245) | bioreactor sludge metagenome | isolation source: sludge (nitrite) | place: India:Bengaluru | collected 2019-02-28 | reverse complement strand
ACGCGCAAGTTAAAGCATTAGCTTCTAACTAATCGCAAATGAAAAAAGCCCTTTTTTAGGGCTTTTTTTGTGCCTGAAATTTCAAGAAATCAGAAAAACAATCCGTTTAGATGCCCCTCATCCTGCCAATACGATGAGATAAAAAAATAAGTCGCACCTCCCTTTTTAGATTATTGATCTTTATCCATAGAGGATGGCGAAGTAGTCTTATCCTGTTTCGTATTATCAGTATCCCGTTTTTGGCATGCGGTTAAACCTAGAATCGCGATCAGGCTAAAAATTGTGATAACTTTCATAATTTTCCTCAAAATGAATATTTCTATATTTATTAAGCATAGATAATTTTTATACTTACATTATTGAATTTTCACCCTATAAATGTAAAAAGGTGCAGTTTAGAATTTATTTTTATCGTTTTAGCCTGAACTTTATTGAATGATCAATATGAAACGCCATACGATCTTCATAATTTCTAACTCCCCAATAAAAAACGCAATTGCTGCGAACAATTGAGTTTTGAATAGATCAATTTGATTTAAGAAAGTTGGGAACGTTTAAAATCGGCAATATCCAGTTCATGTACCTGACCGCGCCAGATCCATTTCAGTTTGGATTCTAAAAATACATCACCTTCAAACCAGACAAACAGACCTTCCATCATTTTTGGCCAGTCTTCCCGACTGACGTCCTGACGTCCCGACATCACCGCAATCATTGCTGCCAAAATGGTGTCGTGGCTAACGGCCAAACTCAGCCCATATTTATTTTGTGGATGAGTGTTGTAAATCAGTTCCAGTACATCTACTACGCCATGAATCGGCTGTTTCATCCCCGGCAAGGCATTATTGACAAAACTGTTAATAAAACCAAGCGCACCCTGCTTGGCAAAATAAGGTCCGGCTTTTTGAATATCTAGCACAAAGCTGCCAGGCTCCACCAGAAGTCCCTGTTCAATAATTTCAATACGATGGGTATTCTGCTCAGGGGTAACCGCATCTGCCCCTTCAATCATCAGTGCAGCAGTATCAATACAACGCTGAATCGGACTCGAGATACAGTGATGAATCACGCGATCGGTTTGATCAGCCAGATAAGCACCCCATTCCTGCGCCAGATCCCGCCCCTGATTGGTCAGTTGCAGATCATAGCCTGCCAAACCCTGCCCCGGAACCTCCTCACGAATCGAATGCCGTGTGAATAAGGTGACAGGCGTTTGTACATCGGGCAATAAATCAATTGCACTCAACATACTCGGTGGAAGCAGTTTCAGGGACACGTTATAGCCAACTCTGGATTGGTAATAGGTTAAGCACCACTATAACACGCTCAGAATTTTGCTCAATGCTCGGCCTGCATGTCAGACACTGCATGCAATGCAATAATTTTCATATCATTATTCTTATAGGCAATGAATCCGCCATTCAGCAAGGTATCCCGATGATTATAAATAAATGGACGGCCTTCTAAATCGACCAGACCACCACCAATCCGTTCGAGCATACATTGACCAGCGCTGGTATCCCATTCCGAGGTCGGATGAAAACGTGGATAGATATCCACCTGATCTTCTAGCATCATGCAAAATTTATAGGCACTGCCCGCTTTAAATTCAGTGTATTGCGTGAGCTTGGCCAAACTTTGCAAATACTCCAGATATTTTGGTTTCTGCTGGCTACTTTGGCTCAGTCCCACAGCAATCATTTTAGATGTCGAAGACATTGCATAAGCAAACCATGTTCTAGTTTGAATATCATATTTATAAGGCAAGCCCTGCTCAGGACAGAAATAAATCAGTTGCTGCTCTGGAACCGCCAATATGGCAAAAGTGGTCAAACTGCCTCTGACCAGACTCAAATTAATGGTAAATTCGGGGCGCTGGTGCAAAAACTCTTTAGTGCCATCTAACGGATCCAGTAACCAGAATTCTGACCATGAGCGGCGTTCATGTTCCTGTCCTTCTTCAGACAGTAAAGGCAAGCTGGAAATCTCTGCCAAAGCTTGGGTCAGATAAGTATTAACCCGAAAATCTGCCTGAGTCACCGGAGAATTATCATTTTTTTTGATGACATCAAAAGCTGCACCAGAACAATAACGCTGATATTCTTCTCGCAAAATTTCACAGGCTTGTGTCAAAATGGGCACAAACTGCAAAATCATTGGATCTTGTGGTGCTGCTGTTGCTTTAAACATAGAAAACCTAAATATGTCAAAATGCTCTGAAAAACCTACCATAATTTTCGATATGGATGGCACTTTACTTGATCTTGCCTACGATGATTTCATCTGGAACGAGTTATTGCCTGTGCGTTATGCTGCCACACATGGCTGTAGCCTGGAACAAAGCCAGGCGACACTCTATGCATTCTATCAGGAACATAATCATACCTTAAACTGGTACTCTTCACGCTTCTGGACGGCTAAAGTCGAAGTCGATGTTCTGGCGATGCAAATTGAACATAAAGATAAAGTCGCTTTACGCACTCATTGTCTCAAATTGCTCGATTATCTTAAAAATAATGGCTATCCGATCTGGCTGGCCACCAATGCTGACTGTGCTGGCTTGGCCTTTAAACTGGATCACTTAAATTTAAGAGATTATTTCGATGTGATTGTCAGTTCAGAAACGATTGGGCATGCCAAAGAATTTATCGAATTCTGGCAAGGCCTGAATGCGTTGCATCCATTTGACCCTGCACATGCTTATTTTATTGATGATACCGAAAAAGTTCTGAATGGTGCCAAAGCCTATGGCATTCAGAACCTGTTCAGCATCCAGCAACCCTCTTCAGCCAAAGTAGCACGCCAGACTTGTAATTACCCGATGCTGCACCAATTAACAGATTTAATCACTCATTTAAATCAGGCTGAGGTAGAAAAAAAATATGCGTAAATCGTCTTTACCCGAAGATGCGGTAGGCATGCGTATAGACAAATGGCTGTGGGCAGCACGGTTTTTTAAAACCCGCTCGATTGCCAAACATGCGATTGAAGGTGGCAAAGTCCATCACAATGGTGAACGTGTCAAGGTATCGCGCGAAGTCCGTGTTGGTATGGAACTGACGATTCAGCAAGGCATCGACAAAAAAACCGTGCTGGTTAAGGAACTTTCTGATGTTCGTGGACCTGCACCCGTGGCACAAAAACTGTATGAAGAAACCGAAGTCAGTATTGCGCGCCGGGAATTGATTACATCACAAAGAAAGTTGCATAATCTAGCTCGTCCCGACCATCGTCCAAGCAAGAAAGATCGTCGTGATATCAGTAGATTTAAAAATGAAAATAGTCAGAATTTCGATCAGTCATGGTCCTATAATGACGATTAAATTTAAGCGTCAGAATATGTCGTACATGCGCTGACTTTTATAGAACACTAGGGAAAATTCTGTCACTATACACCTGTGGAACAAAGCTCTAATTTAAGACATCCACTTGAGTACTAACTTAGTGACATCGTATTGAGGTTGTAAGATGGATGAGAATAAAAACAAGGCGCTCAACGCTGCCTTAAGCCAGATTGAAAAACAGTTTGGTAAAAATACAGTTATGCGTCTTGGTGACAATACCGTTCAGGCAGTTGAAGCCGTGTCTACAGGTTCTTTAACGCTAGATATCGCGCTCGGTATTGGTGGTTTACCAAAAGGTCGTATCGTCGAGATCTATGGTCCTGAATCTTCAGGTAAAACCACAATGACATTGCAAGCAATCGCAGAGTGTCAGAAAGCAGGCGGTACATGTGCATTCATCGATGCGGAACACGCACTTGATCCTCAATATGCGCGCAAACTGGGCGTAGATATCGACAACCTGCTGGTATCGCAACCGGATCACGGTGAACAGGCACTTGAAATCGCAGACATGCTGGTACGCTCTGGCGCGATCGACATGATCGTTGTCGACTCTGTTGCTGCATTGACTCCGCGCGCTGAAATTGAAGGCGAAATGGGTGACTCGCATATGGGTCTGCAAGCCCGTTTAATGAGCCAGGCACTGCGTAAAATTACTGGTAATGCCAAGCGTTCCAACTGTATGGTGATCTTCATTAACCAGATTCGTATGAAGATTGGTGTCATGTTTGGTAGCCCTGAAACCACAACTGGTGGTAACGCACTGAAATTCTATGCCTCTGTCCGCTTGGACATCCGTCGTATCGGCCAAGTGAAAGAAGGTGACGAGATTGTTGGTTCTGAAACCAAAGTCAAAGTCGTGAAAAACAAAATGGCGCCTCCGTTTAAAGAAGCTTTATTCCAGATTCTTTATGGCAAAGGTGTTAACCATCTAGGTGAATTGATCGACCTTGCTGTACAGCAAGAAATCGTGCAGAAAGCTGGTGCGTGGTATTCTTATCAAGGCGACAAAATTGGCCAGGGTAAGAACAACACCATCCGTTATCTGGAAGAGCATAAAGAAATGGCTCAGACGATTGAAAAGCTGATTCGCGACCAGCTTCTCACCAAAGCAGTGGTTGTTGAAGAAGACGATAGCAAGGAAGAACCTGACTTTTTAGATGCATGATCTTATTAGATGCATCATCTTTAAACGTCAATACACAGCGCCCTCCGGGGCGTTTTGTTATTATATAGGGAATCTAAAATCCGAGAGAATCATGTCAGACGCGAAATTCAGCAAACTGCTCGATTATGAAACTTTAAAACAGCAATTTGGTGATACTGAAGATCAAGCTCAACCTGCAAAAAGTGCGATCCAAGACGCTCCTGAATTTGATCCTGAAGAACGTTTGTTTTCCTCTACCCCAACTCAGGATGAGAAGAAACCGGGACTGACAGGCTCACGCTTACGTTCTTATGCCTTTGCCGTACTGACGCGCAAGGAATATTCCAAAGCCGAACTGATCGAGAAATTAAGCCTTTATGCAGAGCATCGTGATGAAGTCATTACCTTAGTGGAAGAGCTGTCCCGTGAGAACTATCAAAGTGATCAGCGTGTGGCGGAAACCATGTTGTCGAGTCAAAAGCGTAAAGGCAAAGGTCCCAATCAAATTAAAATGAAACTCAAGAGCAAAAAGATTGATACTGCTCTAATTTCAGAAGAACTCAAAGAAACCGACTGGGTTCAACAAGCCTATGAACTAAAAGTCAAAAAATATGGGACTGAGGTTACTAAAGACCCTAAGCTCAAAGCCAAACAGATCCGTTTTCTAATGTATCGTGGTTTTGAAATGGATGCGATTATCAAGGCGATTAACCGTAAAGCAGAAGATTAATTCTTATCTTCTTTGAAAGTCTTAATGCACGTATAAGTATATTGGTTATTTATCCAATATTAGCTGCAAAATAAAGCACGACATAAAATAATAATGATCTGAATCATTAAAATAATAAGATAGTGCTGTTTGATGACATTGAAAAAGGAATGATATTTGAGAATAGAAAACTGCGAATTCGCATTGTTATTATAATAAGAATATGGTGGCAACCCTACCAGCAAAGCTCCGGCACATCATAGTTCTATTACCGTTGCTACCTTCCGGTCCTGGCGGGGTTCATAGAGTACAATTGCGAAGTAACCAGCAGGGCTACCATTACAAAAACAGAGTATAGAGATTTTTAATTAAGTTGCAAGCCTTGTTCCGCAAAATAATCCCTCAAGCTATCCGTTTGATTATTTTAAAAACAATATTGATATTTCTGCTGATTTTTAAGGGATCTTCACAATCAATCCATCAACACTCAGATTCACATGATCTTTGTAAAACCTTGTTGCATTTTCTAAAAATGCCGTTTTTAATGTGTGCAATGTATATGAATGATCTACTTTGAAAAGATGAGCAGCGGATCCGCATCTCACAAAGAATTATGGAAATTTTATGATGTTTAAAAAGACCGTATTGTGTGTAGTGACAGCACTCTTTACCACACCTCTATTTGCCAATATTCCGATTGAATCGCGCGGCTTGAGCCAAGCTACGAATCAGACCGCAGTGAATACTCCAGCGGCAATTGCGGCTGGTGCAACTCCAGCCGTTCAAACCAATACCAGCTGGCAAATCATGCAAAAGAACCAGCAGCTCGAAAATGACCTGCGGATTTTGCGCGGTAAAATGGAAGAACATGAAAATGAGATTGAACGGCTCAAAAATGAACTGACTAATCGTTATGCCGATCTCGATCAGCGTCTTGAACTGTTGCAGCAAAAAATTGAACCTGCTGAAGACAATCCAACGGAGGAAAACCCACAGGATACTGCACCCAGCCTAAGCGCAAATAAGGTCAATACAGCAAGCAGCGGACAGCAACCTGCTGAGCTGGAAAAAGCCGCTTATACCGTGGCTTTAGATGCTTATAAAAATGGCGGTGCAGCCAAAGCCATTGCCCCGATGCAAAACTTTATTAAAAACAATCCGAATAGCGTTTATATCAGCAATGCTTATTTCTGGTTAGCGGAATTCAATCTGGCGATTGACCCACCAAAATTTGCTGAAGCGAAACGTAATTATCTGATTGTCGTTGACCGTTACCCAAATTCCGCGAAAGCATCCACTGCCCTGTATCAGCTTTATAACATCAGCAAAGATGTCGAAAAGAATGCTACGCTTGCTTCACAATATAAAACAAAGCTACTGAAGAATTATCCGAAAGCTGAGGAAATTAAATTTCTTAAGTAAAATAGAAATTCCCAAAATAAAAAAGACACCTTCAGGTGTCTTTTTTATTACCTCAAACATTTAGCGCACAATGCCGCGCTTCGACTGTTCAAGAGAGTCAATTAGACGTTGTACTTCAGCCACTTCCGGCAAAATTCCTGTACGGATCTGCTCGATTGCTTGCTGAGTCGTTAAACCTGATTTATAAATCAGTTTAAAGGCATCACGTAAACCGCTGATTACGGTCTTCGACCAGCCTTTACGACGCATGCCTTCAATATTCATGGCAAATGCATGCGCAGGATTACCTGAAACCATCACATAAGCCGGCACATCTTTCAAAATCAGTGATGCACCACCAATCATGCTATAAGAATCAATCTTACAGAACTGATGAATGCCCGAGTTTCCGCCAATGACGACGTAGTCCCCGACATAGACATGTCCAGCCACACCGACGTTATTGGCAAAGATATTATAATCTCCAACCATACAGTCATGTGCAATATGAGTATTGACCATGAGCAGGTTATGACTACCGATCTTGGTCAGGCTCTGGTCCTGAACCGTACCACGATGCAGACTGCAATGCTCACGAATCTTGTTGTGATCGCCAATCTCAAGCCAGGTTTCTTCACCAGCATACTTAAGATCCTGACACACCTCGCCTACACTGGCGAACTGGAAAATTTCATTATATTCACCTATACGCGTATAGCCACCCACCACTACGTGTGAATGAAGTTTGCTACCCGCACCAATAGTGACATTTGGCCCGATAATACAATATGGGCCAATTTCTACATCAGCAGCAATGACTGCTGACGGGTCAATAATGGCAGTTGGATGAATAAGGGGATTATTGCTCATGCCTGCTCGACTTTTTGATGCGAAACCATAATTTCCGCGGTTGTTGCGACGACGCCATCTACAGTGGCAATACAATTATATTTGTAAATGCCCCTCTTTTGCATCACTAATTCAGATTTTAAAACCAATTGGTCACCTGCAACCACCTGTTTTTTAAATCTAACTTTTTCCGCACCGGCAAACAGGAACAAAGAACCCTCACTTGGCACTTCGTTATTCATCACAAAACCCAGAATTCCAGAGATTTGTGCCAGCGCTTCAACAATCAGTACACCCGGCATAATTGGATAATTCGGAAAATGGCCTTGTAAAAACTCTTCATTAATTGAGACGTTTTTATAACCAACAATGCCATTATCGGTAATTTCGACGACGCGATCAACCAATAAAAATGGATAGCGATGGGGCAAATATTCACGAATCTTTTGAATATTCATTGGCAATTCAGGCTTCGTGAATGTAGGCAAATTCGACTCTGTCATCATAATTATTTACGCAACTTAAATGTTGATTCAATGGACTCAATCTGAGATTGCATATGATCTAGTCGTTTGATCACCTGGGTCAATGGCACATCTGCTAATTGTCTGAGGCGAACCACGGTACGTTTCCATTTCTGGTTTTCAAACAGACCAATCCCGGATGAATATTTTCCAGCTTCAGAAATATTATTTGTCACCATTGACATTCCGGTCAACGTCACATTATCGACAATATTCAAGTGTCCAGAAATCGCAGAGGCACCACCAATGATACAGTTTTTGCCAATTGAAACACTTCCTGCAACGGCAGTTTTTGCAGCAATTGCGGTATGTGCACCAATTTTAACGTTATGCGCGATTTGCACAAGATTATCAATAATAACACCCTGTTGCAAAATCGTATCATCCAGCGCACCACGGTCTACACTACAATTTGACCCAATACGCACATCATCTTCAATGCGTACAGAACCTAATTGCGCAATACGGTGCCATTTCCCTTGATAAGGTGCAAAACCAAACCCTTCGCTGCCAATCACGCTATTGGCATGAATACGTACCCGATTACCAATTTTTGCTGCGCCGGTGAGGGTCACATGTGAGTCAATAAAACAGTCCTGACCGATCTCGACATCATCATCGATCTGCACATGCGCCTGAACAATCGTATTCGCACCCACGACACAATGCTCACCAATCACCACATAATGGCCAATATAAGCATCGTCCGCAATCACTGCCGACGGGTGAATTTGAGCAGTACTTTCAATGCCGCGCTGGCGATGTTTTTTCTCAAAGACATGCGTCAGAATCGCAAAAGCCAGATAGGGATTTGCCACAACAATAAAGTTTTGATGTGAAGTTATCTGTTGTTTTAGTTCAGCCGTGACAATTAAAGCACCTGCCTGACTTTGATTGGCCTGCTCTACATATTTATCGGCATTCACAAATGCCAGATCGTGTGAAGTTGCCTGTTCAAGACTGGCCAAAGCGCTCAAACGTAAATCTGTCTGACCTATGCACTCGCCCTGAACCAGGCGAGCGAGATCAGCTAACTGAAGCTTTTGATGATTCATTGATTATTTAATTGCATTAACCTTTTGAATCATTTTATCAGTTAAATCATATTTAGCATCATAAGCAAGTGCTGAATTTTTATTTAAAACCACATCCAGGTTGTTTTCTCTACGCAATTGTTCAGCAATTTGCTTTACACGTGCATCAAATACAATTCGGATCTGCTGAATCGAGCTTTGAACATTCGTCTGTACAGACTGTTGTAACTGATTCAATTCTTGCAACTTAGCCTGATATTCCGCAGACATTTTCTGTTTTTCAGTCTCACTGAGCTTAGTGTTGGATTGAGCACGTTGCTGCAAAGCTTCCAGCTCTTTGCTGAGTTGTTCAATTTTAGTGGTTTGTGGCTGAATTTTTTGCTGAAATATCGTGTTTTGTTGTTTTAGATAGGTACTACCTTCAACCACACGCTCCAAGTCAATTACCCCCATACTAGCCGCTTGAGTCAAAGGAGCAACACTTGCCAAAGCCAGGCTCATTGCCATAATCATTTTTTTCATATTCTTACTCATTCAAAAAAATTTGCTCACAAAACCTGAAGGTTTTATGAGCAAAATTTAGTTTCTAGGTCAAAACGATTTTAGAAAGTACGTCCAATTTCGAACTGGATGTTTTTAGTATCATCACCGTCTTTTTTATTCAACGGATAAGCATAGCTAAGTGATAATGGTCCAATCATGGTGATCCAGGTGAAACCTGCACCCACGCTATAGCGCATATTATCTGCATCGAAACCGAAATTATCTTTACAATACTGCTTTCCATTTACTGAAGTGCCATTAACGAAAATATTTTCATTTGATACATCACATTGGGTATCAAACACTTGTGCACCTTCAGCAAAGATGACTGGACGAACCTGACGTGCCCAATCCCCTTTAAATGGTACTGGAAGCACTAATTCGGTACCAAATTGAATTAGTGCATTACCACCTACTTCCTCAGGAGAAGGATCCGTTTGACCTGTATCAGAGAAATATACACCTGGATATTTAGGACCTAATGTACTATTTTCATAACCACGAACCGAACCAAAACCACCTGCATAGAAATTCTTGTAGAATGGCAAGTCATTACCATAACCCAACTTACCATAACCGCGCAGGACAAAATCTTTGCCTAATGGGAAAAATGCCTGAGCGTCATAAGTGACTTTTTGATACTCGACATCACTACCTGGCAAGGCAATTTCAGCATTGACACGATGTGACATACCCGTTGTCGGGAACATCGGTCTATTTAAGGTATTATAAGACCAACCTAAATTAAGGTTATAAGTCAAAAAATCACCCTGGAATTCTTGACCATATGGAACTGGATTAGGGCAAGGCTGGTAACCAGTAACATTCCCAGCAGAATCTTTAATTGGAACTAATGCTTGAGGACAATACTCACCACTTTTTGTTTCTTTTCCGCCATTACGTTCCAAATAATCAGCAACATAAGTCGACACATATGGACCAGTGGTTACATCCGTCTGATCAACATTCAGACCCAAACTAACACTTTGGTTTTCATCAATTGGATAACCAAAGTTAATCCCACCACCAAAACTATCCGTCACATAGTTGTTGACGTTATAGTCATCATCAAGCTTGGTTTTACGGTAATACATGTTATAGCCGCGACGCACACCATCAATGGTGAAGTACGGGTCCATCACGCTCAAGTTATAGTAATCTTGCGTTTCAGAACGCGACAAATCGATTGAAACACTATTCCCTGTACCCAGGAAGTTGGTTTGACTTAAACCTGCCTGGAAAGTTACACCACCGCTTTGCGAGAAACCAACTGCAAGAGTACTGGTTCCTGAATGCTGCTCTTCAACGGCAACATTCAAGTCCACCTGATCTGGCGCACCCGGAATACGTGCAGGTTTGATATCGACAGTTTTAAAGAACCCGGTACGCTCCAGACGAACCTTAGACAGGTCAATCTTTTCATTGCTTGCAAGTGCACCTTCCATTTGGCGCATTTCACGACGTAGTACTTCATCCGCAGTTTTAGTATTACCAGTAAAATTAATACGTCGTACCGTGACTTGCTGCCCCGGATTAATATAATAATTTAGATCAACCAGTTTGGTTTCGTTGTTAATTTGAGGAACAATGTTGACTTCTGCATAGTAATAACCTGCGTTACCATACTTACGCTGTAATAACTGCTTAACCGCGTTAACTTTTTCTTGCGAATAAATTTCGCCTTCTTTGAAAATTTGTAAAGCCTGCAATTCTTCAGTCTTATAAAGTGCATCACCTAAATATTTGGTTTGACCAAATTTAAATTGCTCGCCTTCATCCACAGACACTTCGATGAAGACATTCTTTTTATCTTCACTCAAGTTCAGACTGGAATTGGTAATATTAAAGTTGATGTAACCGCGATTCAGATACATGGCACGCAAAGCTTCAAGACTTGCCGCCATCTTTTCACGTGCATAACGGTCATTACGCGAAATGACTGAACTCCAGCCACTTTCTTTTACTGCAAAGGCCTGCTTGATATCAGATTCTTTAAATACGGTATTCCCGATAATATTGATATCAAAAACTTTGGCCGCTTTACCTTCAATAAAATCAATTAGCAATTCAACACGGTTATTTGGTCGAGGCGTCGTGGTGACCGTAATATCGGCATCATAACGACCTTGCTGCATGTATTGCTGTTCAAGTTCAGTTTCAATAGTTTGCAGCGCTGATTTTTTCAGAACTTCACCTTCAGCCAGACCCATTTTTTTCAGGCCTTCCTCAAGTGCTTCCTTAGGAATCAACTTATTGCCTTTCAATTCGATTTTTGAAATGACCGGGCGTTCAACCACTTGGAAAACCAAAGTATTGCCTTGCTGCACGGCTTTAATGTCATCAAATAGGCCTGATGCATACATGCTACGAATTGCATTGGCAATGATTGGATCATTGACCCGATCACCACTGTTAATTGGCACTAGGCCATACACATTGTCAGGAGTTAAACGTACTAATCCATCAAATTTTATATCTTGTACAATGAATTCATCTGCTGCATATACTTGTTGTGCTACTGCCATTGCACTAACGAGTGCCAGAGGCATAAATAAATGTGTGTGCTGCATGCCAGTCTTTTCCGCTGTTAATTTATTCCATTTACGTTGTTATAAACGCATAAAATCATTAAATAATGCCAGAAGCATCATACTGCCGAGCAGTACCATACCAATTTTTAGTCCAACCAATTGTATTTGTTCGGAAACAGGTTTACCACGAATTAATTCAACAAAATAGTAAACCAGATGTCCGCCATCAAGCATTGGAATGGGTAGTAGATTTAATATTCCTAAACTTACACTCATTAGCGCCATAAAGGAAATAAAAGTTTCCCAGCCCATTTCTGCGCTTTGTCCTGCCACTTTGGCAATGGTAATTGGACCTGATAAATTATCCAGACCAATCAGACCGCGTACCATTTTGACAATCGAGTTCAGAATCATCGAAGATAAATGTGCTGTTTTATCAAATGCCATTACCAGTGCTTCGCCTGGCGAGTAATGAATGGTCTGTTTATATTCTGCAGGAATGTTCAGTTTACCCGGATCGCTTTGTACGCCCAGCATACCAGTCACATTGCCCATATTGTCACGTTTACCTTGTGGCATGACTTCCAGCTTAACCACCTGATTTTCGCGTAGTACATCCATTTTGAGTAATTTTTCTGGAGATGCCTGTACCACCTGCACCACATCAAACCAGTCTTTCATCTGAACGCTGTCAATGGCCAGAATCTTGTCGCCTTCTTTCAAACCTTGACGGATGGCTGCACCATCTTCACTCAGTTTGCTGATCACTGCCGGAATTTCTGGCCGATAAGGCAAGAAACCCAGGCTTTCTAGTGGCGATTGACTTTGATCTTTTAAATAGTTTTGAATCGGCAACTGGAACAATTTGTTTTCACCAGCGCGATCTGCCTGAATAGAAACCACACCAGTTTCACCAACACGATCCACCAAGGCATAACTGAGCTTTTCCCAGGTTTCCACCTGAGTACCATCCACAGCTACAATTTTGTCGCCCGGCTGCATTTGTACGGTTGCAGCAGGCGTATTTGGTAAAATTTTGCCTACACGGGTATTGAGCTGTTCTTGTGCCGGTAAAAATAACACCCAGAATAGAAGAACTGCAAAAATCAGGTTGATTAATGGTCCCGCTGCCACGATGGCGATTCGTTTCCACGGATGCTGACGATTGAAGGCTTTGGGTAAGTCCTCTTCAGAGACATTACCTTCGCGTTCATCCAGCATCTTGACATAGCCACCCAAAGGCAAGGCAGACAATTGATACTGAATTCCGGATTTTTTCGAGGTCCATTTTAATAATGTTGGCCCAAATCCAATGGAATAGACCAATACTTTAACGCCCAGTTTACGCGCCACAATATAGTGACCGAACTCATGAATCGCAATTAAGGGACCGAGTAAGAGAATTGCAGCGGCAATCATAAACAAGGCATTCATATCTTAACTTCCTTTATTCACAACATATTGCTGTGATAAACCTCGCGCCATTTGATCTGCTTGCAAGATAGCCTCCAGATCATGTGCGGGTTGATTGTCCATCTGATTTAGGACATGCTCAACTACCTGAGGAATTTGGGTAAATCTGATCTGTTGATTTAAAAATGCAGCAACTGCAATTTCATTGGCCGCATTTAAAATCGTAGGTGCAATTCCGCCACTCTGCATGGCCTGACGGGCCAATTTTAATGCAGGGAAACGGAGCATGTCCGGTTCTTGAAAATTAAGTTGTGAATGCATAAACAGATCCAGTGGTGCCACATGCGTACTGATACGCTCAGGCCATGCCAATGCATGTGCAATAGGCGTGCCCATATCCGGATTACCCATTTGTGCCAAAGTCGAACCATCAACGTATTGAACCATGGAGTGAATAATACTCTGTGGATGCACAACAACTGTAACAAATTGTTCTTGAACTGCAAACAAATGACAGGCTTCGATCAATTCTAAACCTTTATTCATCAAGGTAGCAGAATCGACTGAAATTTTTTGACCCATGGACCAGTTAGGATGCTTGCAAGCTTGGGCAGGTGTGACCTCTTCAAGTTGCTGCATGCTGTGGTTCAGAAATGGGCCACCTGAAGCGGTCAGTAGAATCTGGGACACACCCAGTTTGGGCTTGCCATGACGCTCTGCTTCAAAATAATGCTGTGGCAGACATTGGAAAATCGCATTGTGTTCGGAATCCACGGGAAGCAGTAATGCCCCATGATCGCGCGCTGCCTGCATCATGATGTCACCTGACATCACCAAGGCTTCTTTATTGGCCAGCAGTACGCGTTTACCCGCTTTCACAGCAGCCAATGTCGGCAATAATCCTGCAGCACCAACGATTGCCGCCATGACGATATCAACATCCGCGTGTTCAGCCACAGCAATTAAACCGGCTTCATCTTGCAGAATTTCAATATCAGATAAATGATGTTGCTGAAGTAGTTTTGAAAGTTCATCTACTTTTTCAGCCGGTACCACCGCCACTTTAGGACGGTATTGCTGGCAAATTTCAACCAGCTCCTCGATACGACTTTGCGCGGTCACAGCAAAAACCGAGTATGCTTCAGGATGTCGCTGCAAGATTTTTAAAGTACTTTGACCAATGGAACCTGTAGCACCCAGTATACAAACTGCTTGTGACATTTATAAATCTACACCAATAAGTTTTAAAACAGCCATACCTGCTGCAAAGATTGGAGCTGCAGCAAGCAAAGAATCAATACGATCCAGTACTCCGCCATGTCCTGGCAAAATTCGACCTGAATCCTTAATACCGGCACGACGTTTGATCATGGATTCAAACAGGTCACCCAGTACCGAACTAAATACTGTAACCACAGAGAGAATCAGGAATAAAATCAGTTCTGGCCAGGTCATATCCAGATAAAGTAAGGCAACTGCCGTTACAATCAGCATTGAAGTAACAATACCACCATACAGCCCTTCCACAGATTTATTAGGACTAACATTCGGCGCCAACTTTTTCTTGCCAAATTTACGACCCACAAAATACGCACCACTATCTGCGCCCCATACCAGTAAAAACAGGTACATCAGCCACCACGGTGAACTTTGCCAGACAGAGAAAATTGCAGTAACCGCAGCAGAGATCAGAACTACGCCGATTCCGTGCAGGCTGGCGTTGTACCAGCCATCATATTCAGGATAGGTTTTAACCCAGTAAATGCTGAGCAACCAAGTAATTATAGAAGCCACCCATAACAATAAGGCAACTTCGGCAAAATACAATGCCAAAGCTGAAAGTGCTGCAGTGAGCACTCCATATCCCCAAGCAACAGGTTTGATGACATATTTAAATTTTCGCGGCATGAGTTTGAACCACTCATAGCCGGCCACCCCAGCAGCAAGAACCATCAATACAAACATTGGATAATGTGATTCGGTAGCAAACATACAGCTCAGTACAACTGCTACCAACACCAATGCGGTTATAATCCGCTCAAACATGTATTAATTCTCAAGTTTTTCCTGATGAATCTGTTCTGATGTTTTACCAAAACGACGTTCACGCCCACCAAATACGGCAAGTGCATCATCAAGTTCTTCAACGGTAAATTCTGGCCATAGCGTCTCAGTGAAATAAAGCTCTGCATAGGCTGCCTGCCACAACAGGAAATTCGAAAGACGGAAATCTCCACCCGTACGAATCAGCAGATCAACTGCAGGTAAATCACCGAGGCTGACATATTGACCAAATACATCAGTATTAATTGCATCAAGATCTAATTTATTTGTTAAAACATCGCTGGCAATTCGCTGTGCAGCTTGTGCCATATCCCACATACCACCATAACTGATTGCAATAGTGAGTGTCATACTATTGAAATTAGCAGTCCTTTCTTCGGCATGCAACATAAGTCCCTGTAATTCTGGGGACAAACGGCTGCGATCACCGATAAAGCGTAAGGCAATATTGAATTTTTCCATGCGGGGCAATTGTTCATGAATGGTATCAACCAGCAATTTCATGAGCAATTCAACTTCAAACTGTGGACGATTCCAGTTTTCACTTGAAAAGGCAAATACAGTTAAAGCCTGGATATTTCTTTTTTTACAGTGTTCAACAATCGGATCCAGAACCGTTTTTCCTTCACGGTGTCCATCACCTTTTTGCATCTGATTTTTTTTGGCAAAACGATTGTTGCCATCCATGATGATGGCAACATGTTTCGGAAGACGGGGATTTTCTTCAGCAACGGTCATCGATGAATTAGACCTTCATCAATTCAGCTTCTTTCGCAGCCAAGCGCTTGTCAACTTCAGCAACAAATTTGTCGGTAATTTTCTGGATTTCGTCAGCAGCACGACGCTCTTCATCTTCAGAAATTTCTTTTTCTTTCAACAAAGCTTTGATATCGCCCAATACATCACGACGAATGTTACGGATCGCTACTTTGGCATTTTCTGCTTCATTACGCGCAACTTTTTGCATGTCACGACGCGTTTCTTCAGTCAACGCAGCCATCGGTACACGAATCGCATCTGCTGTAATTGGGTTTAGACCCAAATCAGATTCACGAATCGCTTTATCAATTGCAGAAACCATTGAACGTTCGAAAGGCTGGATTAACAAAGTACGTGAATCTTCAACACCTACGTTTGCCACCTGGTTCAATGGAACGTCTGAACCATAGTAAGAAACCATCACGTTATTTAAAATTGATGGATGCGCACGACCGGTACGAACTTTTGCAAAACCATGCTCTAGAGATTCTAGAGTTTTGTTCATACGGTCTTCGCTGTCTTTTTTAAGATCGTTAATCATATGATCTTCCTTACTTAATTCTTGAAAAGAGGTTATTACTAAATTAGCGTGTAGTATAAAGTGCTTTGGTGCTCACGTCATTAATTGGTAACGTGAGTCCCTTCTTTTTCACCCATCACAACGGAAAGCAATGCGCCAGATTTATTCATATCGAATACTTGTAGCGGCACATTGTGATCACGACATAAACAGATTGCAGTTAAGTCCATCACACCCAGCTTTTCGTCCAGAACTTGGTCAAAAGTCAATGTGTCATATTTAACCGCATCATCATATTTGCTTGGATCTTTATTATATACGCCATCAACTTTGGTCGCTTTCAAGATCAAGTCTGATTCGATTTCAATACCACGTAAACAGGCAGCTGTATCTGTCGTAAAGAACGGATTACCTGTACCTGCCACGAATACACACACTTCACCCTGAGTCAGGTGACGGATTGCATCACGGCTTGAGTAAGACTCAACCACGGCACCAATTGGCAATGCAGACATTAAACGGGTTTTAATATTACGGCGCACCAAAGCGTCGCGAAGTGCCAAACCGTTCATGACTGTTGCTAGCATACCCATCTGGTCGCCAGTTACACGACCAACTAGACCATCTTTTTGTAGCTGGCTACCGCGATACAGGTTACCACCACCCACAACAATACCTACTTGTACGCCTAAACCCACGAGGTGCGCAATAGAAAGTGACATCTGATCGAGCACTTGTGCATCGATCCCCATGTCTTTATTGCCTGCCAGCGCTTCACCAGAAAGCTTTAACAGGATGCGACCAAAGCGTGGCTTTTTAGAATCCAACATCATCAAACTCCAAAGTATTCAATTTAATTTTTTTTAATTCAAAATCTTAAGCAGACTTGATTGAAATGAGTTTTGCGTACAGATCGTATTCATCTGCATCGGTAATCTCGACTTCAAGTAAATCCCCTGCCTTAATGACGCTTTTATCGATATCTTCAACAAAAACATTGCCATCAATTTCAGGTGCATCTGCATAAGAACGCGCAACCGCTACCGGGAATTCGTCTTCCAGGTCATCTACCAGCACAGTCATGGTCTGACCGATACGTTTTTGGAGTTTGGCTGCCGAGATTTCTTGCTGAACCTGCATGAAACGCTCATAACGCTCTTGTTTAATTTCTTCAGGAACGTGATCTGGCAAATCATTTGCGGTCGCACCTTCAACTGGCGAATAGGTGAAACATCCCACACGATCCAGCTGGGCTTCTTTCAACCAGTCCAATAGCATCTGGAAGTCTTCTTCGGTTTCACCCGGGAAGCCCACCACAAATGTTGAACGGAGTACCAGATCAGGACATTTCTCGCGCCAGATTTTCAAACGCTCCAGTGTGTTTTCACTGTGCGCAGGTCGTTTCATCAGTTTGAGAATTTTTGGACTTGCATGCTGGAATGGAATATCCAGATAAGGCAGGATTTTGCCTTGTGCCATCAGGTCAATTACAGCATCCACATGCGGATACGGGTAAACATAGTGCAAACGCACCCAGATTCCCAACTGCCCTAATGCTTCACACATATCATAGAATTTGGTTTTAACCGGCTGGCCATTCCAGAAATCCAGCTTGTATTTCGTGTCCAGGCCATAAGCAGAAGTATCCTGGGAGATGACGAGTACTTCTTTTACACCGGCACGTTTCAGCGCTGCAGCTTCATCAAGCACAGAACCGACTGGACGTGAAACCAGATCGCCACGCATGCTTGGAATAATACAGAAGGTACAACGATGGTTGCAGCCTTCAGATATTTTCAGATAAGCATAGTGTTTTGGCGTCAGGCGGATGCCTTGCTCTGGAACCAGATCAATAAATGGATTGTGTTTTGGCGGCTCAGGTACGTATTGATGAACCGCATCCATAACTTCTTTATATGCCGCTGCACCTGTCACTTTCAGGACATTGGGATGCATTTGGCGAATCTTGTCTTCGTCTTTACCTAGACAACCTGTTACGATCACGCGACCATTCGCGCTCATCGCCTCACCAATCGCATCTAGCGATTCTTGCACTGCGGATTCAATGAAACCACAGGTATTTACTACAACTAAATCAGCACCGTCATAATCCGAAGCGACGTCATAACCTTCAGTCTTTAACTGGGTTAAAATACGTTCAGAATCTACCAATGCCTTAGGACAACCTAAAGATACAAAACCGACTTTGGGGGACTTCATGAATTTTCGCTCTACTAGAATGCGCGTATTGTATGTCTTTTCGCATCATAAAAATAGTTGAAAACCTGACTCTTTGCATCATGCACTAAAATATTGCCATAAAATATTCAACATACCCACTCATGCACCAAAATGAATCATTTTAGATTTACAGCCTCAATTTAATCCGCTATATCTAAGATGAATTGTGTTGCTCTGTCACATTTCTGCATTTCATCGCAATAAATAATCTCTCGTCATAAAAGTTGGCGTGCATCTTGCATCAAATCAGAACTTAAAATTGATTAAATTGCTTTATGAAGATGCCATTGCGCCATTTTAATACAGGAACAAACCCGCGAATGGATCAAATTATTCCGATCGACTATCGTGCTTTAGTGGACAATATGACCACGTGTATCTTATTGATAGACCGCGATCTTAATATTTATTATCTGAATTCTGCCTGTGAAGCCTTATTTGATGTGAGCTTATTCCGCGCGAGCGGCACATCCGTACTCAATATTCTGCAAAACCCGACAGATGAGTTCAATACCGAAGAAGCTCTGAATAATACTTTAAGTACGGGACAACCTTATACACGCCGCGAAGCCACTATTCTGGTCAACTTTAAAGACATTCATGTTGACTACACTGTTTCTCAGCTAAATCTGGGCAAACCTTATCATCCGCTACTGCTCATCGAACTCAATCCTCGCGATCGCATGTTAAAAATCTCGCGTGAAGAAAATCTGCTGCAACAGCATCAGGTAGCGCGTCAGCTGATTCGCGGTGTTGCGCATGAAATCAAGAATCCCTTGGGTGGCATTCGCGGGGCGACTCAACTCCTGGCACGCAGTTTGAATGATCCACAATACAAAGAATTTACCGACATTATTATTAGCGAAGTGGATCGACTGAGAAATCTGGCCGATACCATGCTCGGTTCACGCCAGCTTCCGAGCTATGAGCTGGTCAATGTGCATGAACCTCTGGAACGGGTGCGTTCACTGATTGCCAATCAGACCAAAAAGAAAATCAAGATTACCCGGGATTACGACCTGTCCTTACCGGAAGTTCTGGCAGACCGCGACCAATTGATTCAGGTCATTTTGAATATTTGCGCCAATGCCGTACAGGCCATGACCGAGAACAAGGAGTTCTTTGTCGAACATCAACCGGAACTGATTTTAAGAACCCGGATTCAGCGTCTCTTTACCATTAACGGGGTGATTCACCGCTCTGTAGTAAGGATTGATATTGAAGACAACGGTCCAGGTGTGCCGGAAGAGATTATCGAATCGGTGTTTTATCCGCTGGTCACCAGTCGCGCAAAAGGTACCGGACTGGGCCTCAGTATTGCTCAAAATATTATTCATCAGCACAACGGCATGATCGAGTGTCAGTCCGTGGCTGGAAAAACCGTCTTTAGCTTATATTTACCTTGGGAGTCGAATCATGTCGCGAAATAAAATATGGGTGATTGATGACGATCGCGCCATGCGCTGGGTACTGGAAAAGACCTTTAAAGAGGAAGGTCTGGATGTGACCAGTTTTGAAGAAGCACAATCTGCACTAGACCAACTGAGTCTGGAAGCACCCGATGTGATTTTGACCGATATCCGCATGCCGGGTATTGATGGACTTACCTTCCTGGGCAAGGTTAAACACAGTTATCCTGACCTACCTGTCATTATTATGACGGCGCATTCAGACTTAGAATCGGCTGTTTCTAGCTATCAAACTGGTGCTTTTGAATATCTGCCTAAGCCTTTTGATATTGATGAAGCACTGGCGCTGGTAAATCGTGCAATTTTACATATCACCAAGCTACAGCAACAAGAATCAGCAAAAGCGGCTCCACCAATTCAATCTACCGAAATTATTGGTGAATCGCCTGCCATGCAGGAAGTGTTTCGTGCCATTGGCCGTTTATCACAATCGCATATTACCGTGTTGATTAATGGTGAGTCTGGTACAGGTAAAGAACTGGTAGCGCATGCCCTGCATCGTCATTCACCACGCAGCTCAAAACCTTTTATTGCCCTCAATATGGCGGCGATTCCAAAAGACCTGATCGAAACTGAACTTTTCGGCCATGAGAAAGGTGCATTTACCGGTGCTAATACCCAGCGCCAAGGTCGTTTTGAACAGGCAAATGGCGGTACGCTGTTTTTAGATGAAATTGGCGATATGCCATTTGAGACCCAGACCCGTTTATTGCGTGTCCTAGCCGATGGAGAGTTCTACCGAGTTGGCGGTCATATTCCGGTTAAGGTCGATGTGCGTATCGTGGCTGCAACACATCAGGATTTGGAAAAACTGGTCCATGATGGTCGTTTCCGTGAAGACTTATATCACCGCCTGAATGTAATTCGTATTCATATTCCAAAACTGGCACATCGCAGTGAAGATATTCCGATGCTGGCGCAGCATTTTCTGGCACGTGCCGGTAAAGAACTTGGGGTCAATCCAAAGATATTACGTCCTGAAACCCAAGAATATATGCAGAAATTGCCATGGCAAGGTAATGTGCGTCAACTTGAAAATACCTGTCGCTGGCTGACTGTCATGATCACAGGTCGTGAAGTCTATCCTGAAGACTTGCCACCTGAGCTGAAACAGATTCCAATTCATCAGCAGGATCCGGGTGCGCCAATTCCAACGCTGAACCAGATCGCACCGCATCACTGGGATGAATTGCTGGGTCAATGGGCGATGCAGAAACTCAAAAATGGTGAAATGAAACTTCTGGATGTTGCGACGCCAATGTTTGAACGCACCTTGATCAATGCAGCCTTGCAACAAACCCGTGGCCGTAAACGTCATGCCGCAGAACTTTTAGGTTGGGGTCGTAACACTTTAACGCGCAAGCTTAAAGAATTGGGCATGGATACTACGGATGATGAAATCGAAGAAGAAATAGAAAGTTAATCTTTCCATATAAAAAAGCGCCGATTGGCGCTTTTTTATTGATGATGATTTATGCAGTAAAACCCACATAGCGGAAATACCCATCTATGCCCAGATCAGACTTATATATCAGATAATTTGAATAAGTCGCTTGGGTGATTTCATCCAGCATATTCACCTGATCATCATTGGCATGCAGATCATCTACAGAACGCGGCATGCTGTGCTCGAATTCATCCGTCATATATTCAAAGCCAATATCCATGGCAATAAACAGGGTATGTTCACAAGGTTGCACATACTGCTCTTCTGCCCAATCAATCACGTTGTGCTGACAATGTGGACAGGCAATATTATCAGTGGCCTGAATCGAGAGTGGAATAAGTTGATAAGCCATATAAAAATCAATCTGTTTACTATCCGTATATTTTAGCAAATTTTATGGACTGACTTTATTCAATTAAAAACCTCGACGATAAAAAAAGGAATCTTCAGATTCCCTTTTTGTATTGACAGATATCAATGATCAATTACTTATGAGCAGCCTTATAACGTGATAGTGCGGTGACAGCTACTGCCGATACGACCACTGCTGGCAAACTTGCCACAAGAATGCCCGTCGTTCCCAAACCTAATGCCAGAATTTTTCCAGTTAATAATGGTCCAGTCATCGCCCCTAAACGTCCTAGAGAGATCGCACTACCCACACCGGTGACTTTACCTGCGCCTGAATAAAAAATTGGTGAGATCCCATACAGAATAGATTGGCCACCTGTAGAGAAAATACCCCCCATGACTCCCGCCAAAATTAATAACGGAATAGAAGTGGTGAATAGCAATACCAAGGCAACAAACAAGCCACTATAAATGATAGTCGCCATTTGCCAGAGCTTTAAACGGTCCAGTAAATAACCCAGGCTTAGGGTTCCAATGACAGCGCCCACCTGGAACACCAACATCACCAAAAATGCCTGCTGTTTCTGCAAACCTTGTTCCATAAGTAAATTTGGCAACCAGCTAATCAAAATATAATTGATCATCAAGGTAAAAAAGAAGCCAACCCAAAGAGGCACTGTATTTTTATACTGTCGCTGCTTGAACAACACCTCAGCCATTCCCGGCACAGCTTCGCCAGAAACCGGTACTTCCGCATTCACTTTAGGCTTATCTTTAAGAATAAATGCCATCAATGGAATCAGTGCTAAAGGCGTTAATCCTCCAATCAGGAACAAGGTTTGCCATTGAATCTCCGGAAGCAACATGGCCAGACCGGCAACAAAGATCGCCCCTACCGGCAAACCACAATACATCAGACTATTTAGCTTGCCACGGTTGGCTTCGGTGGCTTCATCACCGACGACTGAAATCATGGTTGGCATTGCCGCACCTAAACCCAAACCAGTAAAGAAACGCGCTGCATATAAAACTTCGATGCTTGGCGCAATTGCAGTCAACGACATGAACAGACCAAAAATAGTCACAGAAAGCATCAGGACTTTCTTTTGTCCTAGATAATCTGCAATACGTCCACCAAAGAATGCGCCAAACAGCATTCCAAAGACACCCAGACTAAATACATAGCCCATTTGGATTTGATCTAAACCAAAGCTTGCTGCAATTCCTTTCGCCGCAATCCCGGGAGCTTGAAGGTCAAAACCTTCAAAAAATGCGACCCAGAAACATAAGAATATCGTTAATATTTTTTGGGCTTTTTCGCTGTATGACTGTGCCATGACTGATCTCCATCAATAATTCACAAACCGTTTAATAGTCTGACGATCCGTTGCATTATTCTTAACCTAATCTTAATAGAGAAATAGCACGACAATAGTCGGGTTTAAGCACATCAGCATGTGTAAATATCATCTAAATTAGACCTAAAAGATTGTATTTATAGACTTAATACATCTTAATAATATTTATTATATATTTATCAATAACTTAATTTAATAGTAGTTATTTTTAATTCAACGATAGTCAAAACTTATACAAAACTACAAGCCGATAAAAAGCCCGCTTAATGCGGGCTTTTTTAGCGCAAAATCTTAAGCAGATTTCTTTGCTTGTGCATTCTTACGAATTGTAATCATCACCAGTTGAACTGCTGCAGGCGTTACACCTGGAATACGACTGGCTTGCGCCAATGTTTCAGGACGAACATCTTTCAGTTTCAGGGTAATTTCACGGGACAGACCCGACACGATGTCATAATCAAAATCCGCAGGAATACGGGTTTCTTCCAGACGCTTCATTTGTGCCACGTCTTCATGCTGACGGTTAATATAACCCGCATATTTCACTGCAATTTCAATTTGCTCCCCAACAAATGGCGATACTTCAGAATTGGTTAACTCTGCAATTTGAGCAAATGAAATGTTTGGACGTTTCAGAAGATCAATCGCCGAACATTCTTTAGATAGATCCGCACCGGTCATCTCAACGAATTTCTTGCCCATTGGATTGTTTGGTGCAGCCCACAGGTGTTGTAAACGACCCGTTTCTTTTTCCACTGCTTCCATTTTCTCACAGTACACTGCCCAACGCGCGTCATCCACCAGACCCATTTCACGACCAATGGCTGTTAAACGCTGATCTGCGTTATCTTCACGCAGCATCAAACGGTATTCGGCACGTGAGGTGAACATACGGTATGGTTCTTTGGTACCTAATGTGATCAGGTCATCGACCAGAACACCCATGTATGCTTCATCACGTTTTGGCGTCCATTGCTCCTGATCCCAAGCACGGCGTGCAGCGTTCAAGCCTGCAAGCAAACCTTGCGCACCCGCTTCTTCATAACCGGTTGTACCGTTGATTTGACCGGCGAAGTACAGGTTATTGATGGCTTTAGTCTCAAGCGTGAACTTTAACGCTTGTGGATTAAAGTAATCGTATTCAATGGCATAGCCCGGACGGAGAATGTGCGCATTTTCCATACCACGGATCGAGCGAACCAGTTCAAACTGAACGTCGAACGGTAAAGAAGTCGAAATACCATTTGGATAAAGCTCATGTGTATCCAGGCCTTCAGGCTCCAGAAAGACTTGGTGAGAATCTTTATCGGCAAAACGGTGAATTTTATCTTCAATCGATGGGCAGTAACGTGGACCCACACCTTCGATCACACCCGTGTACATCGGTGAACGGTCTAAACCGCCACGAATGATTTCATGTGTGCGTTCATTAGTATGCGTGATATAGCAATTTACCTGCTCAGGATGCATTGATGCATCGCCCATGAATGACATGGTTGGAGACGGGAAATCACCCGGCTGTGGCGTCATCACAGAGAAATCGACTGAACGTGCATCAATACGCGGTGGTGTACCTGTTTTTAAACGACCTACTGGAAGTTGAAGTTCACGCAAACGATGTGCCAAGGAAATTGACGGCGGATCACCCGCACGACCACCGCTAGATTTCTCCAGACCGACGTGGATGACACCACCGAGGAAAGTACCTGCTGTCAGCACCACAGTTTTCGCATCAAAATGGATACCCATTTGGGTAACCACACCTTTTACAGTATCGCCTTCAACAATCAGATCGTCTGCTGCTTGCTGGAAAATATCTAAGTTTGCTTGATTTTCTAATGTTTCGCGAATCGCAGCTTTATAACGCACACGGTCAGCCTGCGCACGTGTTGCACGTACTGCAGCGCCTTTACGCGAGTTTAAAATACGGAATTGAATACCACCCTTATCGGCAGCCAGTGCCATCGCACCGCCCAAAGCATCAATTTCACGCACCAAATGCGATTTACCAATACCACCGATGGCCGGGTTACAGCTCATCTGCCCTAAAGTCTCAATGTTATGAGTTAAGAGTAAAGTCTGTCGACCCATACGCGCTGCAGCCAGAGCCGCTTCCGTACCGGCGTGACCGCCACCGATAACAATGACATCGTATACTTTAGGATAATGCATAGTGGTAATTGAGAGATAAAAAAGAATAGCTGAGCATTATAGCAAATTTCACTCTAAAGTAGACAAATTCAGTTGAATTTATCCTGAGATAAATCGCACTTAACTCGCATAACAATAAAGCACTGTAATTTAACTTTGCAGAGGAACTATATAAATTAAACATATAAGCTGAGAAATTTACTCGATTTGCATTGTTTAATCTCGCGCATTTTTTAATCTATATGTTGGTTACATTACAAACAAAGGTATAAAAGATGAATAAGAATATTTTCCTCTCAACCGTTCTATGTGGTTTATGTTTTGCGCCATTTGCTGCATCAGCGAATGATAAGGTCGAAACCATTTATAATGCACAAAAGTACCAACAGGTTTGTAAAGGCAAATCCCAAGGTGCACAAGTCAGTTTTGCCTATCGCGGCATTATCTGGAATGGTACCTGTGAGCCGCAGTTTTTCGCTTCATCCAAAAATGCTTCAATCAAAGGCGATGAAGCCGAACTCATGAGTACCTGTAGCGGCAACAGTGGTGCGACTACTGCCACCATCAATGGTGCCGAAGTCAAAGGTAAATGTGCATTAGGCTTTATGCCACCACGCCCTCAGGGACAATCTCAGATGCAAAGCCAACCGATGCAGCCACATATGCAAAACCAGCCTATGCAGCATCAGATGAACCAGCCAGCACAGCCTGATTCACCAATGCAAGGCCAGCCAGGTATGTAGCCGATATATATCTAAATAGTTTAGATTTCAAGTAAAAGCTTTGACGGGCAAAGTGACTGCATTTTGCCCGTTTTTTATTGCTTATTTATTCATCTAGGCTAAACTGGAAATATACCTATAAATGCATAATAAAAAGGCAAATTCATGGATTCGGGGTTTTTTAGCGTTTTTTTGCCAATTACATTGGCAATTATGATGATGGGGCTGGGGCTAGAACTAACCATCAAAGATTTCCTGCGCTTAAGTCGCTATCCTAAAGTCATTTTTATTACTTTATTTGCGCAGTTAGTCCTATTACCCAGTATTGCTTTTTTTATTTGTCTGATTTTGGACTTGCCCGCTTTGCTTGCTGTAGGTCTGATGTTGCTAGCCGCCTCGCCTGGTGGTCCAACCGCAAACCTGTTTAGTTACATATATAAAGGTGATGTGGCACTGAATATTACTCTAACTGCCATTAATACCATCATCTCTATTTTTACCCTGCCCTTTATTATCAATCTGTCCTTACACTACTTTATGAGTCATGACTCAAACGTGACTTTTCCAGTTGAAAAGATTGTGCAGGTCTTTTTAATTACCTTGATTCCCGTGATCATGGGTATGCTGCTTCGAGCCAAATTTCCAAACCTGTCGATTACTGTCAGCAGGCCCATGCGCTTACTCTCTATCGGTTTTCTAACCATCCTATTCATATTCGCCATTTTCAGAGAACGTTCGAATTTGGTCGAATACTTTGCCAATATTGGTACAGCAACTGCGATTTTATGTTTTTCCAGCCTGTTTATTGGCTATTGCATCCCTCTACTCATGGGCATTCCAGAGAAAATGGCACGTGCTTGTACCTTTGAAATCGGCATTCATAACACAGCCATTGCCCTAACCATTGCGATTTCGGTTCTGAATAATGTCACGATGGCTATTCCTGCAGGCATTTATACAATTTTCATGTACAGTTTTGCCACCATTTTCGGTGTGCTGATTAGCCGCCAGCAAGTGGTGTATAGTAACAAAGGGCATTTATCAGATTTGTAATTTATTTGGCTGATTTTGCTATAAGGCTGTATGCTTTTCCAAAGAAAATCAGAAGTATTAAAACAATTTTCGACAAGGAGCATACAGATGGATTCTGGCCTTATAACGATATTACTGCCGCTGGCACTTGCAATCATCATGATGGGACTTGGCCTTGAACTGACACCTCGGGACTTTAGCCGTGTCACTCGTCACCCCAAAGCCGTATTTATAGCATTGTTCTGCCAACTGGTTATTCTGGTTGGCATTGCCTTTTTGCTTTGCAAGCTATTCGCTTTAACCCCATTACTCTCAGTCGGATTGATGCTCTTGGCGGCTTCGCCAGGGGGTGCAACGGCCAACCTGTTTAGCTACCTGTTTAAAGGTGACTTAGCCCTCAATATCACTTTGACTGCTATCAACTCAGTCATCGCAGCAATTACCTTACCTTTAATTATTAATTTTTCGATCATGCATTTTATGCAGGATAGCCAGCAAGTTGGCCTGCAATTCGGCAAGATTCTGCAAGTCTTTGCGATCATCCTGATTCCGGTGGGAATTGGCATGTTGATTCGGCGCTATGCACCAGGCGTGACAGCAAAACTGAATCGGCCGCTGCGGATTTTTTCGATTGGCTTTTTGGTGCTGATTATTATTGCCACACTCATCAAAGAGCGCAGCAATATCGGTGAATACTTGACCCAGGTGGGTCTGGCGACTGCCTTGTTCTGCATCCTGAGCCTGAGTATTGGTTATCTGATTCCGCGACTACTGAATATTAATAGCGCTCAAGCCCGTGCCAGTGCATTTGAAATTGGCATTCATAACAGCACCCTCGCCATGACCATTGCCCTGACCGTGATTGGCAGTGCTGCTGTGGCGATGCCAGCCGCGGTTTATTCTATCTTTATGTATATCTTTGCTGCAATTTTTGGCAGTCTGTTGAACCGGCTTGCACCACTCCCGGCGCAAACACCTTTAACGAATCTGGATTAGATAAGCTCTGGAACTGTTCAAAGGATGCCTCAGGCATCCTTTTTATTTTGGGAATGGATCAAGAAGATAGCAGCGTTGAGTCTGAACTTCCGTTACAATAGCTTTTTGAAAAATGTATAAAGGTTATTTCTGTGAAGTGGTTACAAATTCATATTACGGTTGAACAGGCTCAGGTTGATTTTACTGAGACATTACTCAGCTCGCTAGGCGCAGTGAGTGTGACTTTGGATGATGCTGAAAACCAGGATTTGCTGGAACCACTTCCAGGTGAAACACCACTCTGGAATAAAGTGATTGTGACCGGTATTTATGCGCAGGAAGAAGGCGAAGAAATTGATGTTACCGCACTAGAAACCTTTATTCGTGCACAAATGCCAGATGCTCCGATCCGTCATGAACTGATTGAAGATCAGGCTTGGGAACGCACCTGGATGGATGCCTATGAGCCAATTCAGATTGCTGATAAATACTGGATCGTACCCGAATGGATGGAAGCACCTGATGCCGATGCGGTAAACATCAAGCTTGATCCAGGGCTGGCTTTCGGAACAGGCAACCACGCTTCAACTTTCCTGTGCTTACAATGGCTCGGCAAGATTGATGTGAAAGATAAAATTGTCATCGATTATGGCTGTGGCTCAGGCATTCTCGCGGTAGCTGCACTCTTATTAGGTGCGAAAAAAGCATATGCCACGGATATCGATCCACAAGCTGTACTGGCGACTCAGCAAAACGCTGAACTGAATGGCGTACTGGACAAGCTTTATGTCGGACTGCCAGAAGAATTTAGAGATGAACTCGGCAATACCAAAGCTGACGTATTTGTTGCCAATATTCTGGCAGCACCACTAATGATGCTGGCTCCTGAGTTCGCAACTTTAATTAAATCTGAGGGACAGTTCGCACTTGCGGGTGTTATTGAAGAGCAAGTTGCTGATGTTACTAGCATTTACTCAAATTATTTTGATATATTAGAGGTAGAAAAACGAGATGAGCACTGGTGCCGTATCTCGGGTAAACGCCATAAGAACGAATGAGCCTATAAATAATCCATGAGTGACAAAAGAACCCATTGCCCTACCTGTTCCACCACCTATAAGGTCACAGTTGCTCAACTCACCGTTGCGCAGGGAATGGTTTGCTGTCCTAAATGTACCACCTCATTTAATGCCTTATCGCATTTGGTGACCGAAACCCAGAATTCGGTCACTGCCTCAATGTCTCATGCTCAATCAAACTCCAGCGAATTCAGCAAAACTAATGCTCAAAATAACTCAGGTGTTTATCACACGGATCAGCAGCACCATCGTCATAGCCTGCTACAGATTTTTGATCAAAAAGTTGAACATTCCAATATTGACCTGGAAACCTATTTAAATAACCTGAATTATTTCAGTACCGAGCCGATTTCAGTCCTGCCGAGCATGAATTGGGAAGATCAGGCAGAAAAACAAACCAAACGCGGGCCAATGTACTATATAGGCTGGAGTTTACTCAATCTGTCACTGTTCAGCCTGTTGCTATTTCAATTTTTCTGGTTCAATCCGCAATATATCAAAAATAGTCACGTCATGAGTCTGGCTTTTAACAGCGCATGTGAAGTGTTTAATTGTTCAAATCTGGAAAAATACTACACGCTGATTCAGGCCAATAAAGTCAAAATTAAGGCAACCGGCAATAATGAAGCTGAGTTTAGTGGTGAGCTGATCAATTTTCATGATCGTAGCCTGGCCTTACCGATTTTAAGAATCAATCTGGAACATCGCGGTGAAGTGATTGCAACTTATAACCTGT
>JADHEF010000682.1_pt1 | contig 30533 bp, 29 predicted proteins | sample 8952391 | NCBI WGS metagenome assembly JADHEF01 (sample SAMN16124439, study PRJNA663245) | bioreactor sludge metagenome | isolation source: sludge (nitrite) | place: India:Bengaluru | collected 2019-02-28 | reverse complement strand
CGAGCGCAGCTCGCGATTGCGCCGCGCGGGCGGCGCTCGCTCTAACAGGCGCTGCCATACCTTGTGGCAAACACCTGTCAGCCCCAAGGCGATCCCTGTGGGAGCTGGCTTGCCGGCAATGGGCTCCACCACCACGTCTTGACTGACCGGCATTCGGCGTAGCGCCTGGATTTTCTTCGGGCTGCTGGCCGGAGCGGGCTCACCCGCTCTCACCAGCAGCCGCAATTGCCTTACACGATGGCATTACCTACCCTAGTGGCCTTTCCCCAGTAATGAGACAGGGCCATGTCAGAATACGAAACCGCCGGTGAAGGCCGCTTGAGCAGCACCGAGATACGTGTCCTCGGCGCGTTGATCGAAAAGCAGGCCACCAGCCCGGAGAGCTACCCGCTGACCCTCAACGCCCTGGTCCTGGCCTGCAACCAGAAGACCAGCCGCGAGCCCGTAATGAACCTTACACCAGGCCAGGTCGGCCAGGCCTTGCGCAACCTTGAAGCGCAGGGCATGACCCGCCTGCAGATGGGCAGCCGCGCCGATCGCTGGGAGCAGCGGGTGGACAAGGCCCTGGAGCTGGTACCGGCGCAACTGGTGCTGATGGGCCTGATGTTCCTGCGCGGCCCGCAGACCCTCAACGAACTGCTGACCCGCAGCAACCGCCTGCATGATTTCGACGACACCGAGCAGATCCAGCACCAGCTGGAGCGCCTGACCTCGCGCGACCTGGCCTTGCACCTGCCGCGCCAGGCGGGCCAGCGCGAGGACCGTTATACCCATGCGTTGGGCGACCCGGCGGAGATCGAGGCGATTCTTGCTGCACGTCAGCAGGAGGGCGGCCAGCGCAGCAGTGGCAGCAGCGTGTCGCAGGAGCGTATTGAAGCGCTTGAAGCCCGCATCGCAGCGCTGGAAGCGCGCCTGGCAGACCTGGAAGGCTAGGCGGTCACGGCTCGGGGTCGGGGAAGTTGCGGCAGCTTTTGCGCTCGGCCAGCTCCCGGTCGCTGGGGCGCTGGTCGACGAATACGGTGCGACCGTCGGCGTAGATTTCCAGGTAACCCCAATGCAGGTCCTGCTCCGTCTGACCGGGCTTGGGCGGGACTAGCCACCAGGGTTCGCGGCTGATCAGCGTCATGATACGGCTTCCTGAGGGTGTATGCCGTAAGCATAGACAGCCTGGATTTGATCCCTTGCGAGTGCTGGCCTTTTCGCGGCTAGAGCCGCTCCTGCAAGTACGGCGGCAACTCCAAGCCAACGCAGACACCCTGTGGAAGCGGGCATGCCCGCGAACACCGGCAAAGCCGGTGCCAGATACCGCGTCGCCTGCTTCGCGGGCTTGCCCGCTCCCACAGGTGAATCGCGCAGGCTTTTCAAGTTTTGAGAAAGACAATTGCTCCTGCAGGTACGGCGGCAACTCCAAGCCAGCGCAGACCCCCTGTGGGAGCGGGCATGCCCGCGAACACCGGCGCAGCCGGTGCCAGACACCGCGTCGCCTGCTTCGCGGGCTTGCCCGCTCCTACAGGTGAATCGCGCAGGCTTTTCAAATTTTGAGAAAGACAGTTGCTCCTGCAAGTACGGCGGCAACTCCAAGCCAGCGCAGACCCCCTGTGGGAGCGGGCATGCCCGCGAACACCGGCGCAGCCGGTGCCAGACACCGCGTCGCCTGCTTCGCGGGCTTGCCCGCTCCTACAGGTGAATCACGCAGGCTTTTTCAAATTTTGAGAAAGACAGTTGCTCCGCCTTCGAAGGCAGGGCCAGCCCAGGCTTACGCCGGTGCCGAGGTCCGGATCAGGTGGTCGAAGGCCGCCAGCGAAGCCTTGGCCCCCTCACCCACCGCAATCACGATCTGCTTGTACGGCACGGTGGTCACGTCCCCCGCAGCGAACACCCCTGGAATGCTGGTCTGGCCCTTGGCATCGACAATGATCTCGCCGCGCGGTGACAGCTCGACGGTACCTTTGAGCCAGTCGGTGTTCGGCAACAGGCCAATCTGCACGAAGATGCCTTCCAGCGCGACTTCATGCTGCTCGTCCGTGGCGCGATCCTTGTAGCGCAGGCCAGTGACTTTCTCGCCGTTGCCAAGCACCTCGGTAGTCAGCGCACTGGTGATCACTTTCACATTAGGCAAACTGTGCAGCTTGCGCTGCAACACCGCGTCGGCGCGCAGTTGGCTGTCGAATTCGATCAGCGTCACCTGGGCAACAATACCGGCCAGGTCAATGGCGGCCTCAACACCCGAGTTGCCACCACCAATCACCGCCACGCGCTTGCCTTTGAACAACGGGCCGTCGCAGTGCGGGCAGTAGGCCACGCCACGCGCGCGGTATTCCTGCTCACCCGGCACGTTCATTTCACGCCAGCGGGCACCGGTGGCCAGGATCACGGTCTTGGCCTTGAGCGATGCGCCGCCCGCCAGGCGCACTTCATGCAAGCCGCCGTCGGTGGCCGGAACCAATGCTTCGCCGCGCTGCAGGTTCATGATGTCGACGTCGTACTGCTTGACGTGCTCTTCGAGTGCAGTCGCCAGTTTTGGCCCTTCGGTTTCCTGCACCGAGATGAAGTTTTCGATGGCCAGGGTGTCGAGTACCTGGCCACCGAAGCGCTCGGCAGCCACGCCGGTACGAATGCCCTTGCGCGCTGCGTAGATGGCAGCCGCCGCGCCAGCCGGGCCACCGCCCACAACCAGCACATCGAAAGCGTCCTTGGCGTTGATCTTCTCGGCCTGGCGCGCACCGGCGCTGGTGTCGATCTTGCCGAGGATTTCCTCCAGGCCCATGCGCCCCTGGCCAAACAACTCACCGTTCAGGTAGATGCTCGGTACTGCCATGATCTTGCGCGCTTCCACTTCACCCTGGAACAGCGCGCCGTCGATGGCCACGTGGCGCACGTTGGGGTTGAGCACGGCCATCAGGTTCAACGCCTGGACCACGTCCGGGCAGTTCTGGCACGACAGCGAGAAATAGGTTTCGAAGGTGAATTCGCCTTCCAATGCCTGGATCTGTTCGATCACTTCGGCACTGGCCTTGGAAGGGTGGCCGCCGACTTGCAGCAGTGCCAGCACCAGCGAGGTGAATTCGTGGCCCATGGGGATGCCGGCGAAGCGCAGGCTGATACCTTTGCCATCGGCGCCAGCACCCGGGCGGCTCAACGAGAACGATGGGCGACGGGCATCGGTGCCGTCCGCGCTGAGGGTAATGAGTGTGGACAAGCTGGCGATCTCCACCAGCAGGTCATGCAATTCACGGGACTTCGCGCCGTCGTCGAGGGAGGCAACGATCTCGATCGGCTGGGTGACCCGCTCCAGGTAGGTTTTCAGTTGCGATTTAAGCGTGGCGTCCAACATACGGGCGATTCCTTCTTCAATACTCGGATACAAAAACGCCCAGGCGAGGTCGCCCGGGCGTTTGACGGGGCGGTAGCTTGTTCAGCTTTGGCGGCTGCCTACCGCCCGCGTTGTTGCGCGCATGGCCTTAGATCTTGCCGACCAGGTCCAGCGATGGCGCCAGGGTGGCTTCGCCTTCTTTCCACTTGGCCGGGCAAACTTCGCCTGGGTGGGCAGCAACGTACTGGGCAGCTTTCACTTTGCGCAGCAGCTCAGCTGCATCGCGGCCTACACCACCGTCGTTCAGTTCCACGATCTTGATCTGGCCTTCCGGGTTGATCACAAAGGTACCGCGATCGGCCAGGCCAGCTTCTTCGATCAGCACGTCGAAGTTGCGCGAGATGACGTGGGTTGGGTCACCGATCAGCGGGTACTGGATCTTGCCGATGGTGTCCGACGTGTCGTGCCAGGCTTTGTGGGTGAAGTGGGTGTCGGTGGACACGCCGTAGATTTCCACGCCCAGCTTCTGGAACTCGGCGTAGTTGTCGGCGAGGTCACCCAGCTCGGTCGGGCAAACGAAGGTGAAGTCGGCCGGGTAGAAGAACACGACGGACCACTTGCCTTTCAGGTCGGCTTCGCTGACCTGCACGAACTCGCCTTTGTGGTAGGCGGTAGCGTTGAACGGTTTGACCTGGCTGTTGATGATTGGCATGAGAGACGCTCCTTCATGGGGTTGGAATCAGTTGATGGATAGAATCCTAACTAATCATCCCGCTGAAGGCTCATTGGCAAAGCTCATGCTCGTGATTGGTTTTGGCTATAGCCAGAGGTACTTGATAGAAGACTCAGTTGTAGGAGCGGGCTGCCCCGCCCCTTCAACGTAACGCATAGATCAACGGCTAGCCGTACGCAGGGTGACGAACTCTTCGGCGGCCGTCGGGTGCACGCCGATGGTTTCGTCGAATTGCTGCTTGGTGGCGCCGGCCTTCAGGGCAATACCCAGGCCCTGAATGATCTCGCCGGCATCAGGGCCGACCATGTGGCAGCCCAGCACCTTGTCGGTGTCGGCATCGACCACCAGCTTCATCAGGGTCTTTTCCTGGATGTCGGTCAGGGTCAGTTTCATGGCGCGGAAGCGGCTTTCGAATATCTGCACCTTGTGCCCTGCCGCCAGCGCCTGTTCTTCCGTCAGCCCCACGGTACCGATTGGCGGCTGGCTGAACACGGCTGTGGGGATGTTCTGGTAGTCCACCGGGCGGTACTGCTCGGGCTTGAACAGGCGCCGCGCCACCGCCATGCCTTCGGCCAGCGCCACCGGGGTCAGTTGCACCCGGCCAATCACGTCACCAATGGCCAGGACCGACGGCGCGGTCGTCTGGTATTGTTCATCGACCCGGATATAGCCACGCTCGTCCAGCTCGACGCCGGTGTTTTCCAGGCCCAGGTTGTCCAGCATCGGGCGTCGGCCGGTGGCATAGAACACGCAGTCGGCCTGCAACTCGCGGCCATCCTTGAGCGTGGCCTTCAGGCTACCGTCTTCAAGCTTGTCGATGCGCTGGATATCGGCATTGAACTGCAGGTCGAGGCCGCGTTTTTCCAGCTCTTCCTTCAAATGGGTACGTACCGAACCATCGAAACCGCGCAGGAACAGGTCGCCACGGTACAGCAGCGAAGTAGCCGCCCCCAGGCCCTGGAAGATACCGGCGAACTCAACCGCGATGTAGCCACCGCCGACCACCAGCACCCGGCGTGGCAGGCTCTTGAGGTAGAAGGCTTCGTTGGAGGTGATTGCCAGTTCCTTGCCTGGAATGTCCGGCACCTGCGGCCAGCCACCGGTGGCGATCAGGATGTGCCTGGCACTGTAGCGTTGGCCCTCCACTTCCACTTCATTGGCCCCGGTCAGGCGCGCGTGCCCCTGCAGCAGGGTCACTCCACTGTTCACCAGCAGGTTACGGTAGATGCCGTTCAGGCGCTCGATCTCACGGTTCTTGTTGGCAATCAGGGTGCCCCAGTCGAAGTGCCCTTCTTCCAGGGACCAGCCGTAACCGGCAGCCTGTTCCAGTTCATCGGCCACATGCGCACCGTAGACCAGCAGCTTTTTCGGCACGCAGCCGACGTTGACACAGGTGCCGCCCAGGTAACGGCTTTCAGCCACTGCCACTTTTGCACCAAAACCAGCGGCAAAGCGCGCAGCGCGCACCCCGCCGGAGCCGGCGCCAATCACGAACAGATCAAAATCGTAGGCCATGTGTTCTCTCTCCTAGCAGGCGACCAGCATAACGCACTGAGGCCGCTTTGCAGCCCTTCGTGGCAGACCCGCTCCCATCAGGTGGGCGCACGCCAAAGGCGTGCGCGGTATCTGTAGGAGCGGGCCTGCCCGCGAAGGGCCGCGCGGCGGCCCCAGTCATCGCAATGTTGCTACAAGCAGCGGCTGTATCAGTAAGCCTTGCCAGTCTTGTAGTAGTTCTCGAAGCAGAAGTTGGTCGCGTCGATGTAGCCCTCGGCGCCACCGCAGTCGAAGCGCTTGCCCTTGAACTTGTAGGCGATCACGCAGCCGTTCTGCGCCTGCTGCATCAGCGCGTCGGTGATCTGGATTTCGCCGCCCTTGCCTGGCTCGGTGTTCTTGATGATGTCGAAGATATCCGGCGTCAGGATGTAACGGCCAATGATCGCCAGGTTCGAAGGTGCATCTTCCGGTGCGGGCTTCTCGACCATGTTGGTAACGCGGAAGATGTCGTCACGGATCATGTCACCGGCGATGACACCGTACTTGTTGGTTTCCTGAGGGTCGACTTCCTGGATGGCGATGATCGAGCAGCGGAACTGGTTGTACAGCTTGACCATCTGGGTCAGCACGCCGTCACCTTCCGGGTTGACGCACAGGTCGTCCGCCAGCACCACTGCAAACGGCTCGTCGCCGATCAGCGGGCGCCCGGTGAGAATGGCATGGCCCAGGCCTTTCATTTCGGTCTGGCGGGTGTACGAGAACGAGCACTCGTCCAGCAGACGGCGGATACCGACCAGGTATTTCTCCTTGTCGGTGCCCTTGATCTGGTTTTCCAGCTCGTAGCTGATGTCGAAGTGATCTTCCAGGGCGCGCTTGCCGCGGCCGGTCACGATGGAGATTTCGCTCAGGCCGGCATCCAATGCCTCTTCAACGCCATACTGGATCAGTGGCTTGTTGACCACCGGCAGCATTTCCTTGGGCATGGCTTTGGTAGCAGGCAGGAAGCGCGTACCGTAGCCGGCTGCCGGGAACAAGCATTTCTTGATCATATACGTCCTTACAAAAGGCTAGGCCTGTGGAATTCGGCGCAGTCTAATCAGGCGGCACAAACCTTACAATGCCTGACCTGCGGCCAACCGATGGGTAGATAGAGATAAGCAAGTGTAGATAGTTCCGAGGGATCGCAAATATCGCCAGCAGACATGCAAGTGAAATGCCACAGCTCACGCATGCCTGTGGTGGCCTCCTGGCGAGTAAACCTGCTTCCACAACCACCGTTGCAGGCCAGGTTTACCCGCCAAGCGTTCGCTACAGGCACCCGTCAGCTACCGGTCCCCTGCCCGACCAGCACGCCATCGACCTTCTGCCCATACAGGTTCACGCCGTCATTGGCATGGAATTTCACCCGCGTCTTCTCGACAGAGCCTTCTACCAGGCGGGGATCCTGCGGCCGTTCATGCCGGTTGATCCATGCCGCAACATCCCAGGCCTGCTGGTCGCTGAGGCTGCCCGGCTTGCCCAGTGGCATGTTGTACTTGATGAAGGATGCCGCCGTGTTGATACGGTGCATACCGGCGCCCCAGTTGTAGCTGTCCTTGCCCCACAGCGGCGGCATCACATATTCGCCCGCCACTTTCTGCCCTTCACCGTTGTCACCATGGCAAATCGCGCATTGCTCGCGGTACACCTGCTGGCCACGCGTGAAGTCGTACCCGCCTGCAGGCTGCGCGACTTCCGGGTAACCGCGCCCGGCAATTTCGACGCCGGTCGGCGCCTTGGTCGACAGCCAGTACGCGTACACCGACAGCGCCGTCATCTGCGGGCTGTCCGCGGCCGGCGGCTTGCCATTCATGCTGAACTGGAAGCAGCCCTGGATGCGCTCGGCAAAGGTGTTGACCTTGTCGTTTTTCTTGCGATAGGCGGGGTACATGGGGTACGCGCCCCACAGTGGCGCCGAATGGGCCATACGCCCCTGGTCGAGGTGGCAGTTGCTGCAGTTCATGCCGTTGCCCACCGCCTCGGGCATCAGCCGGCGGGTATCGACGAACAAGGCATGGCCTTCACGCACCATCTTGCCGAAGGCATTGGCGGGCAGCTCGTCTTCCGCCGGGGGCGTGAACTGCGGGGCGGTCTGCTTGCCGGGGACCTTCAGTTGCGACTGATCTTCCATGGCGATAGGCGCGGCCTGGGCACTGCCCACAACCAGCAGCAACAGAGCAGGGATCAGCGGTTTCATGGTTTGACCTCCTGGCTGGCGGGGCGGGCGAAGAACTCGGCAACAGCCTTGATCTCGTCATCGGTCATGGCCTTGGCCACGCCGACCATCAGCTGGTTCGGGTCATTGCTGCGGCTGCCGTCGCGCCAGGCATTGAGCTGCGCCACCAGGTAACTGGCAGGCTGCCCGGCCAAAGGCGGGAAGTGCTCGCCAACGCCACCGCCACCCGGACCGTGGCATTGCACGCAACCAGGGATATGCCGGTTCCAGTCGCCGTACAGGGCCAGGCGGGTGGTAGGGTCACCGGCAATCTGCTGGCGGCGCGCATCAACAACCTTGACTGCCGGCAGGCTGGCCAGGTAGCGGCTGACGGCGGTGATTTCCTCTTCGCTCAGGGCCTTGGCCAACGGTTCCATCACCGCCTGCTTGCGGCTGCCACTGCGCCAATCATGCAATTGCTTGCTGAGGTAAGCAGCCGGCAGGCCGGCCAGCCGCGGAAAGCCCGCCGCAGCGATGCCCTTGGCGTCCGGGCCATGGCAACCCAGGCAAGCCAGGGCGGCGGGGTTGGCCCCGCCTTGGGTGAAAATTTTCTGGCCATCGGCGGCATGCGCCCCGGGCCAGGCCAGGATCAGCAGGCTGCCGATCACGACGCGACTCAACGGTGTCATCACGAATCTCCATTTCTTTTGTTATAAGCTTAGGCTTAAAAAACATAAGCAAATGGATACTAGCCCCGTCGGGGAAATCGCAACAACGTCAGGCCGGCCGATCTGATGGCCAATAGCCCATTAACCGCCCTTTACTTGCCTCAGATCAACTCCCCGAGATGCAGCGGGTAGCTGCCGTGCGCACATCGCCCAGGCGCAACGGAAAGTTGCTCAGCCGCTCATGCAGCTTGATGCTGCTGCCGCCGCCACGCTCATCGATATCCAGCAGGGCGGCCGGGCCAGCACCTACTGTCAGCTTCTGCGGCACCGTTAGGCGCAGGCCGTCACCGCGCCGCTCTTCCACCAGTGGGTCACGGCTGTCGGCAAGCTGCGCCTTGACGCAATCGGCATACTCCCGGGGCGTCTTGCCAGAAATCACATCCAGGGTCGCATGCGATTGCTCCAACTCGGAAACACTGACACAGCCACCCAGTGCCAGTGTCAACGCGGCCACCATCCACTTCATCTGTCATACCTCAACTTGTACGAACCCCGTTCGACCACCGTCAGGCAGTTTTGCTCCGTGCTTTGGCAGAATTATCCAAGCCCGGCGAACAGCGCGGCAGTATAACGGCACATCGTGGTATCTTTTGCCTTTGCTGAACCAAACCTTGCGGAGCATCACATGAAATTCGTACACCAGCGCGAGCACCTCAATGAGGACGACATCGTCGTCATCGAGTGTTCCCAGCGCTGCAATATCCGCCTGATGAACGACGCCAATTTCCGCAGCTTCAAGAACGGCGGCCGTCATACCTACCACGGCGGCCACTTCGAGAAGTTTCCGGCGAAGATCACCGTGCCCAGCACCGGTTTCTGGAATATCACCATCGATACCGTGACCACCCGCCCGATCTCGGTTACTCGCAAGCCCACCCTGACCCACAAGATCAAGATCATCCGTCGCTCGTCGTCGAAACTCAGATAAGGCCACCATGACCCAGACCATCAAGTACGTGATCAAATACAAACTCGACGGCCAGCGTCGCTGGGACTTCGCGCTGATGCCCGACGCCTCGCAGGCGCAAGCCCTCGAAGCCTTGCGCAAAATCCATGGTGAAGACGCCGACAAGATCAGCGACATTCAGGTCAGCAAGGCCCTGTAGTAGCCGCCGCACCGTTCGCCCAGCGCAAGGAGACCTCGCATGCGCCACTGGCCCGACCGCCGCATCCTCGACCTGTTGGGCATCGAGTTGCCCATTCTGCAGGCCCCCATGGCGGGGGCAACCGGCTCGGCCATGGCCATTGCGGTGGGCTCGGCCGGCGGCCTGGGCGCCCTACCCTGCGCCATGCTCAACGGTGAGCAGGTGCGCGCTGAAATTGCTGCATTCCGCGCCGGCTGCCCGGGGCGCCCCTTGAACCTGAACTTTTTCTGCCACCAGCCACCCGCGCCCGACGCCGAGCGCGACGCGCGCTGGAAGCAGGCGCTCGCCCCCTACTACAGCGAAGTGGGGGCGGATTTCGTGGCGCCCACCCCGGTCTCGAACCGTGCGCCTTTCGATGAGGCGAGTTGCCAACTGGTCGAACAACTGCGGCCGGAAGTGGTGAGCTTCCACTTTGGCTTGCCCCAGGCCGACCTGCTGCAACGGGTACAGGCCAGCGGTGCCAAGGTGCTCTGCACCGCCACTACCGTGCAAGAGGCCGTCTGGCTGGAGCGCAACGGCTGTGACGCCATCATCGCCATGGGTTATGAAGCCGGCGGCCATCGCGGCATGTTTCTCAGCGACGCCATCACCAGCCAGATCGGCACCTTTGCCCTGGTACCGCAGGTGGCCGACGCAGTCCGCGTGCCGGTCATCGCCGCCGGTGGCATCGCTGACCATCGCGGCCTGGTGGCGGCCCTGGCCCTGGGCGCATCTGCCGTGCAGATCGGCACGGCATACCTGTTCTGCCCCGAGGCCAAGGTTTCGCCAGCACATCGGCAGGCGCTGGACAGTGCGCCTGCCAGTGACACGGCGCTGACCAACCTGTTTACCGGCCGCCCGGCCCGCGGCATCAACAACCGTATCATGCGCGAGCTGGGGCCGATGAGCGCGCTGGCACCAGCGTTTCCGCTGGCGGGCGGGGCATTGATGCCGTTAAGGGCAATCACCGAGCCGCAGGGCAACAGCGACTTCAGCAACTTGTGGTCAGGGCAGGCGTTGCGGTTGGGGCGGCGTATGCCGGCCGAGGCGCTGACCCGGGAGATCGCGGCCAAGGCACTGGCCAGGGTTGCCGGGTAGACCGCGCCTGTGCGGCCTGCGGCAACCTTTCGTTAGCCCGCAATCACACCATCCTTGCGAATGCCCCCAGCAGCCCTTCCCGACAACTGGCCTATCGCTATATAGTTGTGAATATAACGATATCCCAAGGAGCTGCCTGCATGCGTATCCGCCCGTCTCACCTGGCCTTCACTGCCATGGCCAGTCTGTTTGCCTTCAACACCGCCTGGGCCGACGAGGTTCAAGTGGCCGTCGCGGCGAACTTCACGGCGCCCATCCAGGCCATTGCCAAGGACTTCGAACACGACACCGGCCATACACTGGTCGCGGCTTACGGCGCCACGGGGCAGTTTTACGCCCAGATAAAGAACGGCGCGCCCTTCGAGGTGTTCCTTGCCGCCGATGACACGACCCCGAAAAAGCTCGAGGAAGAAAAGCAGATCGTCCCCGGTTCACGCTTCACCTACGCCATCGGCACCCTGGCGCTGTGGTCGGCGAAAGAAGGCTACGTCGACGCCAAGGGCGAGGTGCTGAAACAAAACGCATTCAGCCACCTGGCCATCGCCAACCCCAAGGCCGCGCCATACGGCCTGGCCGCCACCCAGGTACTGGACAAACTGCAGCTTACCGCGGCCACCAAAGGCAAGATCGTCGAAGGCCAGAACATCACCCAGGCTTTCCAGTTCGTCTCCACCGGCAATGCCGAACTGGGTTTTGTCGCGCTGTCACAAATCTTCAAGGACGGTAAAGTGACCCAAGGCTCGGCCTGGATCGTACCGGCCAACCTGCACGACCCGATCCGCCAGGACGCCGTACTGCTCGACAAAGGCAAGGACAACGCTGCCGCCAAGGCCCTGATCGAATACCTGAAGGGGCCAAAGGCCGCCGCCCTGATCAAGTCCTACGGTTATAAAATCTGATGCCGCTGGATGCCAGTGACCTGGGTGCCATCTGGCTGACCGTTAAACTGGCCAGCCTGACCACGGTGATCCTGCTGATCATCGGCACGCCGGTCGCCTGGTGGCTGGCGCGCACGCGCTCCTGGCTACGCGGGCCAGTGGGCGCGGTGGTGGCGCTGCCGCTGGTGCTGCCACCGACCGTCATCGGCTTCTATCTGCTGATCGCCCTCGGCCCCCACGGCTGGCTCGGCCAGGCCACCCAGGCCATGGGCCTGGGCACCGTGGTGTTCAGCTTCACCGGCCTGGTCATTGGTTCGACCGTCTATTCCATGCCCTTCGTGGTCCAGCCGTTGCAGAACGCCTTTGCCGCCATCGGCCAGCGCCCGCTGGAGGTCGCGGCCACCTTGCGCGCCAGCCCGTGGGACTGTTTCCTCCATGTGGTGCTGCCGCTGGCGCGCCCCGGTTTCGTCACCGCCAGCATTCTCGGTTTCGCCCACACCGTGGGTGAATTCGGTGTGGTGCTGATGATCGGTGGCAACATCCCCGACAAGACGCGCGTGGTTTCGGTACAGATCTTCGATCACGTCGAGGCCATGGAATATTCACAAGCACACTGGCTGGCCGGCGCCATGCTGGTGTTCTCGTTCCTGGTGCTGCTGTTGCTGTACACCGGGCGCCGCGGTAAAGCCGGCTGGAGCTGAGATGACTGCATCGATAGTGGCGCGCCTGAACCTGCCACGTGACGACTTTACCCTGGACGTAGACCTGCACTTGCCCGGCCGCGGCATCAGTGCACTGTTCGGTCAGTCCGGCTCTGGCAAGACCACTTGCCTGCGCTGCCTGGCGGGGCTGGAGCGGGCTGCCAACGCCTATGTCGAGGTCAACGGCGAGGTCTGGCAGGACAGCAGCCGTGGTTATTTCCGCCCTCCCCACCTACGCCCGGTGGGCTATGTATTCCAGGAGGCCAGCCTGTTCCCGCACCTGTCGGTGCGCGCCAACCTGGAATTCGGCTGGCGCCGCCTGGCGGCCGCCGAACGCAAAGTCAGCCTGGGCCAGGCCAGCCAGCTGTTGGGTATCGGCCATTTGCTGGAGCGCCGCCCGGCGACTTTGTCGGGTGGTGAGGCGCAGCGGGTTGGCATCGCCCGCGCCCTGCTCAGCAGCCCGCAGCTGCTATTGATGGATGAGCCGCTGGCCGCCCTCGACGGCCCACGCAAGCGCGAGATACTGCCGTACCTGGAACGCCTGCACGGTGAGCTGGACATCCCGCTGGTGTATGTCAGCCACGCACAAGATGAGGTGGCACGCCTGGCCGACCACCTGGTGCTGCTGGAACACGGCCGAGCCGTGGCCAGCGGCCCCATTGGCGAAACCCTCGCCCGCCTCGATCTGCCGCTGGCCCAGGACGACGACGCCGGGGTGGTGTTCGAAGGCCGGGTGGTGGGGCACGACCCGCACTACGATCTGCTCGACCTGCGCCTGCCCGGCGAACATGGGCCCTTGCTACGCATCGCCCATGCCGCCCGGGCCATGGGCGACACCTTGCGGGTCAAGGTGCAGGCGCGTGACGTAAGCCTGGCACTGACAGCTGACAGCACCTCGAGCATCCTCAACCGTTTGCCGGTACAGGTGCGCGAAACCCGCCCCGCGGCCAACCCGGCGCATGTACTGGTCAGCCTGGACGCTGGCGGCAACCTGCTGCTCGCGCGCATTACCCGGTTTTCGGCAGAGCAGCTCGCCCTGCACGCGGGGCAGGTCGTGTACGCCCAGATCAAATCGGTGGCGCTACTGGGCTGAGCATACCTGGCACGCGTGTTGTCCATTGATCAGTGATCTGATCGAGGCCAAACACCATGCTCGACTGCCCTCTGCCGCGCAGTTTGCACTATGTCGAAGACAGCCAGCCAGGCCTGGCCCGGCGCCGTTGGCGCGACCGCTTCATCTACCTGGACGCCGATGGCGAACGGGTCCGCGACAAGGACACCCTGGCGCGCATTGCCGCCCTGGTGATCCCCCCGGCCTACACCGACGTGTGGATCTGTGCCGACCCCCAGGGCCACCTGCAGGCCACCGGCCGTGATGCGCGTGGCCGCAAGCAATACCGCTACCATGTGCAATGGCGCGAACTGCGCGACCAACACAAGTACGGCCGCATGCTGGCCTTCGCCCAGGTTTTGCCGAAACTGCGGGCACAACTGGAAACCTACCTGGCACGCCCAGGGCTGGACCGGGAAAAGGTCATGGCACTGGTGGTGAGCCTGCTGGACCACACGCTGATCCGCATTGGCAACCAGCGCTACCTGCGCGACAACCAGTCGTACGGCCTGACCACCCTGCGCAACCGCCACGTAGAGGTCAAGGGCAGCAGCATTCGCTTCCAGTTCCGCGGCAAGCGCGGTGTCGAGCACAACGTCACCCTCAATGACCGGCGCCTGGCCAACCTGCTCAAGCGCTGCATGGAACTGCCCGGGCAGGCGCTGTTCCAGTACCTGGATGCCGACGGCCAGCGCCATAGCGTCGGCTCGGCCGAGGTCAACCAGTTCCTGCAGCAACTCACAGGTGCCGACTTCACCGCCAAGGACTACCGCACCTGGGCTGGCAGCAGCCTGGCGCTGGACCTGCTCAGGCCGTTGGCCTGGGAACCGGAGGCCGAGGCCAAACGCCAGGTGGCCGCCATCGTTCGCCAGGTGGCCACGCGCCTGGGCAATACCCCGGCGGTCTGCCGCCGCTGCTACATCCACCCCGCCGTACTCGAACACTACGCCCTGGGCCGCCTGGCGGACTTGCCAAAGCACCGCGTACGCAAAGGCCTGGACCCTGAAGAGGTGGCTTTGCTGGTATTTCTTCAAGCCCTAGAGGAACAGGACGGTCATTAAGCCTGTCTATTTAAGCCATGATGCGAAGAAATTTCCCATTGGCCGCCAACGGCCCTATTCTTGCCACCGAGCACCTTGGCCGACAAATCGCTGACGGTTTGCTTTGGCACCTGCAAGTGAAGGTACGCAACAGAATTTTTCTGTCGGGGAATTACTATCCGCCGAAAGCGTCTTTAATGAGAAGGAACAGGGACCCGCTCCCGCCGCCGCGGCAGTTAGCCATGCGGACTTTATTATCACCAAGGAGAACTACATGCTGATACTCACCCGTAAGGTTGGCGAAAGTATCGTCATCAATGATGACATCAAAGTCACCATTCTGGGCGTCAAAGGGATGCAGGTGAGGATCGGTATCGATGCACCGAAGGATGTACAGGTCCATCGTGAAGAGATCTTCAAGCGTATCCAGGCCGGCAGCCCAGCCCCGGAAAAGCACGACGATTCACAGTGAACCCCGGCTGACCAAGCGCATGGATGCGCTCGGCCGCAGGCTTCAGGCTTTCAGTAGCTCACGCACCTTCGCAATCATCTTGTCCATATCGAATGGCTTGTCGAAAATGGCCTCGAACAGGGCAGGACAGACCTGGCTGGCCTGTGCGCCACTCATGAGAATGACTGGCACCTCGCGCAGCGCCGAGCAGTCACGCATGGCGCGCACCAGCTCCTCGCCATTGAGCACCGGCATCATGTAGTCGGTGATCACCAACTGCACGCTCTCGGCCACAAGCATTTCCAGCGCCTTCTTGCCGTTGATGGCCTTTTTCACCTCGTAACCTTCCTCCTCCAGGGCGAAGGCCAGGATATCGGCGATCAAGTATTCGTCATCGACGATCAGAATGGTGTTCATTGCCCCGCCTGTCACCCGCCGTCCTGCGGCACCGGCGTACCCGAAAGCACCCCGCTGTTGCCGGCGAACGCCTTGTGTAGCGTGATGCCCTGGGGCCCGATCAGCAGCTCGTGCAAGGCCGGGTCATGGTGGCTGTCACGCACCTTGAGGATCGACAGCATACGCCGCAGCTGCGAGTCCAGTTCCACAAAGCGCATCAGCATCAGGTTGTCGACGATGCTCGACAGGTCCGGCGCCGGTGCGCTGATCTCGGCGCCGAAAATATCGCGCATTTCCCAGGTCAGCATCACGCTGACGCCGCGCGCGCGCAGCTCACCGGTCAACGCGCGAAAGAACGCATTGAGGCGGGCCGGGTCGGTGGCCAGGCGGCTGAATGCCCCCAGGCTGTCGATCACCACGCGCTTGCTGCCCAGTGCGGCGACCCGCTCCAGCAGCCGCGCGCCCACCTGGTCGAGCAACCCCTCTGTGGTGGGTTGCCAACACAATTGCAAACTGCCGCTTTGCTCCATCGCGGCAAAGTCGTACCCCAGCGATGCGGCCTTGCTGCGCAGGCGCTCGGGCGTTTCATAGAAGCCGAAATGCAAGCCTGGCGCTTGCGCGGTACTGGCGCCAAGAAATGCCAGGCACAACGAGCTCTTGCCAATACCGGACGGGCCGATCAACAAGCTGACCGAACCGTTCGCCAGCCCGCCGCCCAGCATTTCATCGAACGTGGGTACCCCGCTGGTGACGCGCCCCACATTGCCGCCGGCGACCTGGCTGGGTTGGCTGAACAGCGCTTCCAGGCGCGGAAACACGTGCATGCCGGCCTCGTCGATCAGGCACTCGTGGCGCCCCGACAACGCCCCACTGCCGCGGGTTTTGCGTAACTGGACATGGCGCACGGCACGGCTGCCCAGTAACTGCTCACCCAGCTCGATGACCCCATCGACCATGGTGTGCTCAGGGCTCCCCTCCTCCAGCCGGGCGCTGGTCAGCAGCAACACGGTACAACCCGCGAACGCCGCGTGGCCTTGCAGTTCGGAGACGAACTTCTTGGTGTCGAGCGTGGTGTGTGCACGGGCGCGGGCATTGAGCACGCCGTCGACGATCAGCAGGCTGGCCTTTTGCCGGGTGATTTCCTGGCGCAGCAAGCGCACCACAGCCTCCAGCCCTTCCTGCTCCAGGGTGTCGAAAGCGCTGACGAACTGGATCTGGTCACCAATCAACCCCTGGTCGAAGAACGCGAGCGTCGACAGGTACTGGAACAAGCGTTCATGTGACTCGCTGAGCAAGGTAGCCACCAGCACCCGACCACCGTCACGCACGTGGTTATGGGCCAGCTGGTTGGCAAGAATGGTCTTGCCGGCACCCGGTGGCCCTTGAACGATGTAGGAGGCGCCAGCCACCAGGCCACCCCTGAGCAACGCATCGAGCCCGTCGATGCCCGTTATCAGCCGCCTGAGTGCCTGTGCCATGTTGTCTACCTGTCGAGTGGGCTGGGTGCCTGGTTCTGATACATTGGCAGATAAAGTTGCATGCAAGTTCCACGACCCGGCGCGCTATCGACACGAATAGCGCCGCCGCTCTGCCTGGCGAAGCCGTACACCTGGCTAAGGCCCAGGCCAGTACCCTTGCCAAAGGGCTTGGTGGTGAAGAATGGCTCGAAGATGCGTGGCAGCACTTCGGGCGCGATACCCTCGCCACTGTCCTCCACCCCAAAGCACACAAAGCGGCCGTGCAGCCCTTCCACCTCGCCGGCCAAGTCGACCAGCTCCACCCTCAGGTCGATATGGCCATTGCCGCTGATGGCGTCGCGGGCATTGAACAACAGGTTGAGCAAGACCATTTGCAGCTGCCCGGCATCGACTTCGATCAGCGGCAGGTCCGGTTGCAGCACCACCGTCAGCGTGATCGCACTGGGTAACGCATGCTCCAGCAGGCCACGGGTGGCGGCAACCAGGGCAGCCGGTGCAACACTGGCCACATCGAGCTGGCGGTGGCGGGCGAAGCTGAGCAATTGCTGAGTCAGCTCGGTGCCGCGCTGCCCGGCATCGATGATGTGCTGCAGCATGCGCTGCGCCCGCACCGGGTCCTGGGTAGTCTGCGCCAGGCGTGCCGAGCTGAGAATGATGGTCAGCATGTTGTTGAAGTCGTGCGCCAGGCCACCGGTCAACTGGCCAAGCGCCTCAAGCTTCTGCGCCTGGAACAGCTGGGCGCGCATGGCATCCAGTTGCATGGCAGACTCACGACGGTCGGTAATGTCACGGGTGACCTTGGCAAGGCCGACGATCTGGCCGTCTTCGTCGCGAATCACATCCAGCGCGGCCAACGCCCAGAACTGCGTGCCATCCTTGCGTACCCGCCAGCCTTCATCCTGTGCCACACCCTGCTCGAGCGCCTGGCGCAGCAGGCACTCAGGGCGGCCGTCAGCGCAGTCCTGCGGGGTAAAAAACAGCGAAAAGTGCCGGCCGACCACTTCGTCGGCGCTGTAACCCTTGATCCGTTGCGCGCCTGCATTCCACGACACCACATGCCCAGAAGGGTCGAGCATGTAGATGGCATAGTCCACCACCGACTGAACCAGCTGTTCATAACGGTGGGCGGGCATGTCGGGGCGGTCGATGCTATCAGCTGAAACCATGCATACTCCACTGGCACAGCAGGAAGGACAAAATGAACGTAACCCGGTGTGCCCAGCCTTGAGCCATCCCTTGACACTCTTGGATCCAACCAATCTGTAACAGTGGCTTAATGACTGCAACGTGTCAATTGCCCATTACAACTGCCCTCTCATCTGTAGATCATAGGTGCTGCGGTTGACTCAACTATAACAATGGGTTATAAAGCGCGCTTGATTGCAAAGCCCTTCTGCTTAGAAGCGAGCCGGTCGTTCACGACCCCTTCAAGCGTGCGAGTGTGGTGGAATTGGTATACACAGCAGACTTAAAATCTGCTGACTGTCAACGCCTTTTATGTCATGCCATTGCACCTACATAAAGGGCTGTAGACCACGTACAACCAAGCTTCTAGCGTTTGCCCTCCTCCCCTATATCCTTCATTATTTTTGGTCTTTTTGAGAGCTTGGTAGCCATTTGGTAGTCGGCACTTAAAATTAAGCTCAGCTCTCGTAAGCTTTCCTCAGCGCTCGTAAGCCCAAAGTGCCTCCTCCTCGAACAATCTTATATTTTCTAAAATTTTTTCCATCATTAAATCGGCTACCAAACCTGCTGTTGAACGCTGGCATCGACAACATCATCATCGAACGCAAAGACCCCGATTACATCCTCTCCCGCATTCGCGCAGGCGTTCTTGAACAGGGCACTGTTGACCTGCTTCGGGAGGCAGGCGTAGGTGCTCGAATGGATGAAGAAGGCCTCATTCACGACGGGTTCAAAGTGGCGTTCGACGGTCGGAGCGAACATATCGACCTGAAAGCTCTGACCGGTGGCAAAACCGTGATGGTGTACGGTCAGACTGAGGTCACACGCGACCTCCTGCAGACTCGCAAGGGTGCTGGCGGACTTAGCATTTACGATGCTGATGACGTGCAGCCACATGGCCTGCAGAGTGACAAGCCCTATGTCACCTTCGTGAAGAACGGTGAGACGGTCAGGGTTGACTGCGACTACGTGGCTGGCTGTGACGGTTTCCACGGTGTATCTCGCCAGTCGATCCCGGCAGATAAAATCAAGGTCTTTGAGCGAGTGTATCCCTTCGGCTGGTTGGGTGTTCTTGCCGACACCCCGCCAGTGGATGAAGAACTGATCTACGCCCGGCATGAGCGTGGGTTTGCGCTGTGCAGCATGCGCTCCCCAACCCGTACCCGCTATTACGTCCAGGTAGATGCTCAGGAAAAGGTCGAGGACTGGTCAGACGAGCGATTCTGGGGTGAGCTGAAAAGTCGTCTGCCGGAGGATGTGGCCAACCGCCTGGTCACTGGCCCATCGATTGAAAAGAGCATTGCCCCGCTGCGAAGCTTTGTCGTAGAGCCAATGCAATACGGGCGCATGTTCCTTCTGGGTGATGCCGCACACATTGTTCCTCCGACCGGAGCCAAAGGCCTGAATCTGGCAGCGAGTGATGTGAATACGTTGTATCGCATCATGGTCAAGGTCTACAAGGATGGTCGTACCGATCTACTGAGCAAATACTCAGAGATATGCCTGCGTCGTGTATGGAAGGCAGAACGCTTTTCCTGGTGGATGACCTCCATGCTTCACAACTTCGCAGGTACGGATTCGTTCAGCCAGCGAGTTCACGAAACTGAGCTGGATTACTTCGTGTCGTCTGAAACAGGTCGGAAGAGCGTGGCTGAGAACTACGTTGGATTGCCTTACGAATCTATTGACTGAATCTGAGAAATCTCCAGCAACGCCATTGGTATCGAGAGATGCCGGTGGCGTATTGCGTGGCAGCCTACGAATTCACTTGCAGTATGTAATATTTATGCTGTGAGAAAGGAAAGGTGGGAGCAGCAGGTGTCGAGATCGTGTTCGCAGTGTTAGCCGGACAAAATCGGTATGTGACAGATCAGTTTGGTTGGGTAGCCACCAGGGCATTGCATCTTACTTTTTCAGCATGATGCAACACCCTGATACAGTAACGTTGCACTTGGCCTCGGAGCCAAGCGTCTTTCAATCAATAGCCGCTTTCGATCAGCTTGACCAAGTCACCAAGCGTTCTCAGCACAGGGGTATCAACACCCGCATTCCGGCCACGATCAGCGACGGCACCGTTTATGAAGTCGATCTCCGTCCGGCGACGTGCTTCTACGTCTTGAAGCATGGATGGCTTGTGGCTTACATGATTATCAAACGCGTGTTGGATGGCGGTTGCTACGTTACTTTGCTGAGCAGCAATTCCACTGGCATTCGCGACTGCAACCGTTTCCTTGATGATCTGGCTAGCCAAGCTTCTGCCTTGCTCCGATTTTCCAACACCGCCTACAGTCAGGCCACTCACTGCGCAGAGAGAATTCAGTGCCGCATTGAAAGCGACCTTCTCCCAAATTGCCACTTGCACGTCTGGGTTGGCAATGCACTCCAATCCAGCTTCAGTAAAGGCTTCGGCAATGTGATGGACGTTGGCATCATCCTCGCCACTGGCAGTCCAGATGTTGATATGCCCCTCACCGTGGCTACTGACTACACCCGGCTCAATCAAGTCTGCGGGGAAATTGGTCATACCGACAATGATGCGCTCATTTGGTACGACTGCAGCGATTCGCTCAGCGTTCCCCAGGCCATTTTGAACAGACATTGCCCAGGTATTAGGGCCGACCAGGTGCTTTACCGACTCAATCGCCGCTGAGGTGTGAAAGCCTTTGGTGAAAATGATGAGTAGATCGAATGGGTTTTGGAAGTCATCCGCGCGCCCGACAGGCAACATCACGGTATTGGAGCCACCATGTGATTTGAGGATCAGGCCCTGGCGCTTGATTGCCTGGATGGTTGGCTCGGATGCATCAATCAGGGATACCTCTTGCCCGCCAAGCGCCAAGCGCGCTCCAAAAAGTCCACCCATAGCCCCGGCGCCAATGACTGCAATTCTCATGATATCTCCACAGTATTTAGATTCGTCGCACCTCATGAAATCACGCAACGCCGCATCAGACAAATAAATGATTTTCGATGTGAAAATAGACAAAGCTTATATTTTTTGGGATAGGAACTGGTCGATTGTAGACTGGGATATTGGAGCAATTTCCCTGACATGGATGATCAAAAGGCGGATTCAACTGGCGATTAGACTGAGGCCGACCCAGGCCAAGAGGACACCGCCATGCCAGTCTCACACCCCTCTTTTAGGGTAGCAGCCGTCCAGGCAGCTCCCGTTTTTCTCAACCTTGACGCGACTATCGACAAAGCTATTGGCCTTATCGGGCAAGCGGCCCAAGAAGGCGTTGAGCTCATCGCTTTCCCGGAAAATTTCTTCCCAGGCTACCCCTTCTTTCTGTGGCTGGGCACGCCCGCCTGGTCGATGCAGTTCGTCCAGCGTTATCACGATAATTCGATGATGGTCGACAGCGTCGAATACAGGCGACTTGAGGAGGCGGCCAAGCGTCACAATATTCACCTTTCTATTGGATTCAGCGAAAGATCAGGGGGCAGCCTGTATATGGCTCAGGCCTTGATCAGCAATAAAGGCGTCACGTTAAGCACACGCAGAAAGCTCAAGCCCACGCTAGTGGAGCGCTGTTTGTTTGGTGAAGGGGATGGCAGCGACCTGACAGTCGTTGACACCAGTCTCGGAAAGATCGGATCACTGTGTTGCTGGGAGCATGTCCAGCCACTTACCAAATATGCAATGTATGCGCAGCACGAGCAGATACATATCGCAGCCTGGCCCAGCTTCTCACTGTATAGGGACGTTGCCTACTCGCTTGGGCCTGAGGTGAACACGGCTGTCACCCAGACGTATGCAGTTGAAGGTCAGTGCTTCGTCATCGCACCCAGCTCCGTTGTCAGCCCGGAGATGATTGAAATCCTGTGCATGAACGATGACGCTCGAAAGCTTTTGCCTGAGGGTGGTGGGCACGCCCGAATTTTTGGCCCAGATGGTTCGCCTTTAGCTTCTCCAATCGATGAGCATTCTGAAGGGCTACTACTTGCAGATTTGGATCTGGGAGTGCTGAGTCTCGCTAAGCTCGCTGCTGATCCCGCCGGTCATTACTCGAGACCTGATGTTACTCAACTTTTGTTAAACAAGTCTCCACGCCGACCCGTTGTGGTCATCAATGAAGGTCAAATAGACGAAACCAACATTATCCAGTCGGAGGAAGTACCCGAAATAAATTGAGAGTGGTGAGATTCAACACGAAGATGTTGACCTCTCTGCAATTCAGCTCACTGCCTAATAACAATACTTGTGGAGCTCCTATGAAAAATTTCGCCGCGTGCGCCTGGTGTCCGGTGTAGCTTACGGCTTTGGTTTTTAAATAACATTAAAATTTGAATTCAAAGGTCACAAGCACATCATGAAATCGATGACGTATGAGTTTAAGATTGTACTTTTGCTTGCCTTGCTTTTCGGTATAGTAGGGCTTGACCGATTTGTGGTTCTATACCTGTTCCCGGTTATTATTCCGGAGCTTGGTTTGAACAACATGCAGGCAGGAGCTGTAGCATCTGTGTTGGCGTTCACTTGGGCGATATCAACTTGGGTGCTGGGGAGTTTGTCCGATAAATATGGACGAAAAAGAGTCCTTATTTATTCTAGCGTCTTTTTCTCCCTGATGACTTGGATGACTGCATTGGCAAAAAGCTTCACCAGTATGCTCGTGGTTCGAGGCTTACTGGGCGTAGGAGAAGGTGGCGTATTCAGCACCAGTGTAGCTGCAATCGCCATGGCATCACGGCCCGAAAAAAAGGGGATGAACTTAGGGATCCATCAGGCATTTTTCCCCCTGCTTGGAATCGGTCTGGGCCCCATCATCGCCACTCAACTTAATAACTACATGCCATGGGAGATGGTGTTTGTTGTGGTTGGCATTCCTGGTTTGATCTTAGCGTTTTTTATTGCCAAGGTTATGAAGGAGCCGAATGCGCCACTTGAACAAAATTCACCACACGAGAATGCTGGAGCGTTTGCAGCCTTGCGTTACCGGAATATATGGGTAGCAACGGTTGCCGGATGTTTCTTCCAGACTGGACTATTCGTATTCTCCACTTTCGTCGCGCTCTACCTAACAAAGGTCGTTGGGCTTGAGCTTGATACAGTCGGAATCATCATCTCCGGCTGGGGCTTTGGTGGTTTCATCGGCATGATCGCGATGCCCGCCATCTCAGACCGTTTGGGCAGGAAGCCAATCATGGTCGCCTGCGCCGCTGTGTACAGCGTTTTGATGCTGATATTTGCTTTGTACCCATTACCACCGGCGGCCATGTTCGGGCTGCTGTTCGTTGCGGGGATTTTTGGGTTTGGTACTGCACCTATTTTCCTGGCAATCATTCCGGCAGAAACGGTACCAAGCCGCATTGTAGGCAGTGCAGTAGGTATTCCAACCTGTGTCGGAGAAATGCTCGGTGGCGTTGTCATGCCCATTGTTGCAGGTGGGTTGGCTGACCAGTTTGGATTGCAATATCCAATGATAATGGTGGGGATGGCGTTCGCAGTTATCGCTGTCGTCTCAATCGCTTTTGTGGAGACAGCTCCACTCGCGTTAAAGGCTAAAGGTGCTCCCTTGGCAACACAGGCTTGAGGGGAGTTTTCTTACCCGCCTCTTGGGTTACTTGTGAGTGCAGCGACCGGTACTCACGAGGGCTCAGGCCAGTATATTTTTTGAACGCTCGACTAAAGTGCGCGTTACTTGAAAAACCCCAGTCATAGGCGATGTCGCTAATCAAGCGGTTGGCTGTGACTGGGCTAATCAAATCTTGCTGGCATGCTTCAATTCGCCGCCTAACAATAAACTCACCTACGGACAATGGCTGATGCACGAATGCTCTATGCACCGAGCTCAAAGACATTTTCAGGGCAGTCGCTACAGCATCTACAGTCAAACCAGGATCATAAAGATTATCCTCAATGAATTGCCTTACCCTTCCAGCGTGATAATTAGATAAACGTGAATTTGGCTTCTCATTGACTCCGCAGACGCCATCAAGGCCTATGCTTAACATTTCCAACAAAGGTTTTGCCAGATCGTCCATTTTAATATCTGGACTGCTCTCTTTCTCTTCAAATATATTAAGCATCAAATTTGAAATAATTCTGCCGATGCCGGTCATGGTATCGATAGGCAGGGCCACGGCATTGCTTGCCGCAGGAGAATAAAGCCGCATTGTGTCCACTGGAATCCTAATGGAGCACATTCTGAAAGTTTCGAGAAGCTCGACCTTGTATTCGCTTCTTGTGTCATACAGCACCAACTGCCCGGGGTAGACTCGGCACATTCTGTCATTTTGAGAAAGATCACAAACACCCTCAGTTAGAAGGCTGAGTATGAAAAATTCCTCGGACTGAGTGTGATTGTTTGCTCTCTGTACCGCGTGCGGGGTAGCACGGAGGTCGATGAGATCGAGATTTCCGAGTGCATTGTGGGAGAGCGAGGCCTGAAAAGAAGTACTAGCGCTGTGAGCCAACCTGGAACCAAGGCTACATTTGAGCTCCACGAAGTATTTTTTACTGATCTCGTTCCAGAAGCTAGGCACATCCGATCCGGGGACGGCTGCAGTGGTGATGAATGTACCCATTTCGAAAGCCCCACCTACAAATAAGAGTGAGTCAAGCAAGTTTTGTACCGAAGATGCCGTCTTGGTGACATGGAGTGTTCGGCGGCCTGTAGATTAACAAATTGCAGAGCGCCTATGCTCACTCATGTGCAAGACGCCCCGGAATGGAGCGCCTTGGGAGGATTCCAAAACTTGTAGGTATAGGTGGTGATCAAGCGGTTCTCGTCGTAATCTGCTCCTGCCAAGGTGGCAGAACCATATCGAGTCTTGACATCAATGTGCCGCCATTCAAAGCCAAGGCCGGCGAGTGGGCCACTCTGGATCACATAGTTTAGAACCAGGTTGAGTTCGCTCTCCACGTTCTTATCAAGGTTATCGCCACGATCAATACCCGTACCTCTCATGTATCGAGTCATGAAACGCAGGCCGGGAATACCGGAAGCGGCGAAGTCATAGTCGTAACGGGCTTGCCATGAGCTTTCGTTTGGCTTGAAGAAGCCTAACGTCGACCAGTTAACCAAGTAGGGTTGCGGAGCATAGCCATTGAAAACGGGGAACCCATCGTCACCAAGCATGCGCTGGTAGGCAATTGTGAATGTATGACCTCCTTTTTTCAGGGCAGTCATGACGCCATATGCCTGGTTGTCGATATCCCCGTAAAGCGCCGCGCCATCTTCGGTGTTATGGTAATAGCGAAGATCAGTCTTCAGGCTATATCCATCCCCGAATGGAAGAACATGAGCTAATCCGAGATAATTTTGCTTATAGATGTCTTCCAGCTGGCCGTAAAAGTATGTTTCGGAAAGCGATTTACTTAGCTCGTAAGTTCCGCCCGCAAAATTTAGGCCGTCACTGCGGGCTACTCGACCGCTCCCGGTCATTAAGTAAATCTTTTCTCTGTTAGATGACTCGCGTGATGCGATCTCAGTGATCCTGCCTGCGGTAACACTAAGACCGTCAATCTCTTTAGATTCAATGAGAGCGCCTTGGTAGGTGGTCACTAATTGGCGCGAGTCATCAATGTAGGCTACTGGTAACATCGGGCGAAGCTCGCCGACCTTGAGCTCAGTTTTTGAGAACCGGGCTTTACCTGTTACACCTGTACGCCCGTAAACTCGAGCTTGTGACTGGCTTGAAGCGTGATAGGGCAAGACGCTATCCGGGCCTCTGCCGCCGCCTCCGTCAAGCCTGTAGGCCCATTGGGAATCGACATCCAGGCCGAACTGAACGGGCCCTTCCGTGTAACCTGAGTTTATACGCAGATCGAAGCCTTGGCTCCAGCTGCCAACACGGGATTTTGGTGCATCGGACTGATGAAAGTCGCGGTCAATATAGGCATTGCGCATTCCTAAACTGACGGAAGTATCATCTAGAAAGTCAGCGTGCGCGACTGAAAAAGGTATTGAAATAGAAATACCCAGGACGAGCGCCCCATACAACCCTTGAGGGAAGTTATGCATTACTTCTCACCTTTATTATTTTTGGATGGTGAATCACAGCTGGCTCCCATCATGGGAGCCAGCTGGAACAGCTTTAAATTATCGAGCTTTTTCGATCAGAACGGATACTTGCGAGGAACGCTTTGAACACTGATCCAATGATCAGTTGTGAACTCTTCAATCGCCCACTCACCATTGAATCGGCCAAGCCCCGAGTTTTTCTCCCCCCCGAATGGAGCATGAGCTTCATCATTCACCGGGATATCGTTCACATGAGTCATCCCGGCTTTGACCTTGCGAGCGAAACGTGCACCACGTTCCAGGTCGCCAGTGAACACGGCGCTCGACAGTCCGAATTCACTGTCGTTTGCCAGCTCGAGAGCATGTGCTTCGCTGTCAGCCTTCTGAATGCCTACGAGCGGCCCAAAGATTTCGTCCCTGGCAATCTCCATGTTCGCTGTGACGTCAACAAACACATGCGGCGGTAGTACCTGACCATTAGGCTCTCCGCCTACTACCAGCTTGGCCCCTTCTTCATGGGCGCGATGGATCTTCTCAACCAGGCCCTGAAGCTGCTTTTGGTTGATCACTGGGCCGATCACGGTGTCAGGCAGGCTTGGATCACCCACCTTCAAGGCTTTGACCCGCGCTACATATTTGTCGACGAACGCATCGTACAGAGGGCTTTCCACAATGATCCGGTTGATGGCCATGCAAATCTGCCCTTGGTGCAGGAATTTGCCCATGACCGCAGCCGCTACCGCTTGATCGAGATCGGCATCAGCCAAGACCACGAACGGGCTGTTACCGCCCAGCTCAAGTGCCACATGTTTCAGGTGCTTCCCGCCACTGGCAATACGGCCAATGTTCGCTCCAACCGGGGTCGACCCTGTGAAGGAAATGAATTTGGGAACCGGGTGCTCAACGAAGGTGTCGCCGATCTCTGCGCCAGGGCCGACCAGAACACTGATAACTCCAGCCGGTACGCCTGCTTCTTCAAAAATACGAGCGCTGAGAAGACCACCAGTCACGGGTGTATCGCTCGCAGGCTTGATGACGACTGCGTTACCCAAAGCCAGTGCAGGTGCTACAGAGCGCTGTGTCAGGTGGAATGGGAAATTCCACGGGCTGATTACGCCGACAACGCCCAGTGGTTCGCGGTAAACGCGGTTCTCTTTGCCTGGAACATTGGAGGGCAGAATGCGGCCATGGACACGTGCAGGGAACGAAGCCGATTCCAGGGTGATGCTACGCGCAGCCCCCCATTCAATTTGAGCTTTGATGCGGGTCGAGCCTGATTCTTTGATGATCCACTCGATGATTTCTTCCTTGCGTTCATCGAAGATCTGAACCGCACGCAACATAATCCCAGACCGTTGAGCAGGGCCCATTTCTTTCCAGGCTACTTGTGCCTCTTGGGCCGCAGCATAGGCTTCATTGAGATCTTCACGGTTTGCCTGCTCGATCTGGAGCAAGGTTTCACCGCTATAAGGGTTGGTGTCTTGAAGGGCCTTGCCGGCGCGACCCTCGCGCCATTTGCCTGCAATTGGCAAAAGATTCAAATCGGCGTAACGATCGGTTTTTTGCTCGCTCATGATGTACTCCTAGTCTCGAATTCAGGAATGCGCGTCGATGGCGCAGGTACGGATGTCTGAACGCTCTTTCGCTGCATTCTTGATGAGGACGATAGCGAAAATCGCGATCACTCCTGGTGCTGCACACAGTAGGAAATTGAGCTGAGTTGGCAGGTTCAGACTGAGCATCAAGCCGCCCAAGGCCGGGCCTGCCACACCACCGAACCGACCGATTGCTGAGCACCAGCTGACGCCCGTGCCACGGATCGTGCTTGGGTACTGCTGGGCTGCAAAAGCATGGATGACAGCCAAAGTACCGATGGTGGTGGCTCCCGCAATCAACAGCATGACGTTCAACACAAACGGGCCGGGCTTGATGCCTAGGATGCTGAGGGAAACCACCGCCAAGGCGAAGAAAAGGATCAGGGTAGCTTTGCACCCCCACTTGTCAGCGAGCCAACCTCCACCTAGGGCGCCGATAGTCGCACCGAGGTTCAGAATCACCAGGAACATCAGGCTCGATCCAAGGGGATAACCTGCAGCGATCATGATCTTGGGCAACCAGGTGTTCAAGCCATAAACCATCAGCATGCACATCCCGAAGCCGAGCCAGAGGAATACCGTACCAACCGCTCGGCCTTCGCTGAAAAGACGAGACAGAGGGGTGCTTGTCGAGGATTTCTCTACGGACTCAACGTGAACGTTGGCGATGTCTACGTGCGGATTAAGGCGTTGCAGCAGCTCTGCAGCCTTGGCCTTATCTTTGCTCAGCAAGAATGCCAAGGACTCAGGCAGTTGGCGGTACATCCAAGGCATCGCGAGCAGGGGCAGGCCCCCTACCAGAAACGTTGCTTCCCATCCAAATCTAGGGATGATCCAGATCGCTATCATCGCGGATGCCATAGCTCCTACGGAATAGAAGCTCAACATGATGGTGGTGAGACTGCTGCGACGAGCCGCAGGGGCCAAATCGTTCATCAAAGCCACGATATTGGGAATCGCGGCTCCCAGCCCCACGCCAGTGACAAATCGCAGGACTGCGAAGCTTGGTGCGTCCCAGGTAACAGCTGTAGCCAGAGCACAGCAGCTTGCTAGGCTCATCGAGCCCAAGATGATTTTTCGTCGACCTAACCGGTCGGCCAGGGGGCCGATAAGCACAGCGCCGAACATCATCCCGAACAGCGCGGCGCTGCCCATCCAACCGGCGTGAATTGGTGAAATTGCCCAATCTTCCATGAGACGGGGTACAACAGATCCGTAGATGACCAGATCGTACCCATCGAACAGCATGATAAACGAACACCAAAAAAGGAGCCCGTAGTGCAAACGCCCGAGTGGGGCGTTCGCGGCAGCTGATAGCGCACTTTGATTAGACATAGTAAGCACTTCTCTTGTTGTTATAATGTATGACAGATTTCTTAGTGAGGCTGGATAGTTACAGTTGGAACCTCAATGACAGTTGGTTCCGTGGAGTCCAGGGCTGCACGCAATGCTGCTTCAAACTTCTCTCGGGTATCCGCATTAACCGCTTTAACGCCATAGCCTTTGGCAATCGCACAGAAGTCCAAGCCAGGAACGTCGAGGCCTGGTGCGTTATCTACTTCCAATACGCCGGCAAACCATCTGAGGGCACCGTAGGTTCCATTTTTCAAAATCACGAAAACTACTGGGATTTTGTATTGGGCAGCAGTCCAAAGAGCGGTGATCCCGTAATTAGCGGAACCATCACCAATCAGTGCTACTACGCGGCGATTTGGCTCTGCCAACTGGACACCTACTGCGGCAGGCAAGCCGAAGCCCAAACCACCAGCTGCCGGGAAGTAATAGCTGCCAGGGTTTTGAAGGTTCATGCGCTGCCAGAAAGCAGTGGTCGTCGAAGTAGATTCCTTCACGTAGATGGCGTCTGACGGGGCAACTGCGTCGAGAACCTCGAACAGCGAATCGGGGTGCAAGCGATTGGGTTCGTCTGCGGCGGCAGGGGCGATTTCACGCTGTGCTGGATAAGCGATGTCACGCTGCCGAACGGCTTCAGCCACAGCGCTTAGGGTGGCCCGGATGTTACCGATTAGAGAATCGCCCATTGGCGCGCGCGCGGCTTCTTGGGGGTCGGAGGTGATCTGAATCAGGCGGGCACCTGCCGGCAGGTAATCACCTGGAGCGAACTGGTGGTAGCGGAATACTGGAGCACCTACGACCAAAATCAGGTCATGACCATCAAGCGTTTTGCTAATCCCAGCGATAGCAGCTGGCAGTACGCCACGGAAGCTAGGGTGGCGGGTCGGGAACGGGCAACGTGAAGCGGATGGAGCCACCCAGACAGGCAGGCGAAGCTTATCCGCCAGCATTACTGCAGCGTGGTTCGCACGCGTGGCATCGACATCCGGGCCCAGAACCAAAACCGGGTTCTTGGCTGCGTCGAGCCGCTGAGCGAGCACCGCCAATTGCCGGGTATCTGGCAGGCCGGCAACTTGCACTTCGCGATCTACCAGATGCTCAACACCTGCAGGAGAGTCCTGCTCCCAATCATCGTAGGGAATCGAAAGGTAAACGGGAGCCTTGGGCTCTGTGTTGGCGATGTGGATGGCCTGGCTCAGCGCACGTGGTACGTCCTGGGCATTGGCGGGCTCGTAGCTCCACTTCACAAGGGGCTTGGGAAGTTGTGGCGCATCCACGTTTGCCAGCATCGCTTCGACGCCGATCATCGAACGAACCTGTTGGCCTGCAGTGATCACCAAAGGGCTGTGGGAGTACACGGAGTTGGTGAGCGCTCCCATGCCGTTTCCGGTGCCTGCGGCAGCGTGGAGGTTTACGAAAGCAGGCTTGCCGCTCGCCAGCGCATAGCCATCCGCCATACCCACCACTGCGCCCTCGTGCAAGCCGAGGATGTACTGGAAGTCCTCCGGGAAGTCTTTCAGGAAGGGCAATTCGTTGGAGCCAGGGTTGCCGAACATGGTGGTCATGCCATGACGGCGAAGCAGGGCGTAGGAGGCGGAATGTATTGTTTTCACTTAGAGAATTCCCGTTGGTACGTAAGCGTCCGGCGAACTCACCTTGCGTAAGTCAGGCCGGCACCCACTGATGCG
>JADHEF010000678.1_pt1 | contig 30549 bp, 22 predicted proteins | sample 8952391 | NCBI WGS metagenome assembly JADHEF01 (sample SAMN16124439, study PRJNA663245) | bioreactor sludge metagenome | isolation source: sludge (nitrite) | place: India:Bengaluru | collected 2019-02-28 | reverse complement strand
GCTCTGGTGCTCTGGTGCCTCGGCCGGGTTTCTCTGGTCTCCCGGTCCCTACTTCGCCGTCACGCGGTTCAGCCGCGAGCGGATGATCTCGCGCTCGTAGACGATCTCCTTCGGCATCGTCGAGGAGAACTGCTCGAAGAAGGTGTCCTGGTCGGCAAGCTCCCTCTTCCACTCCTCGTAGTCGATCGTCTGGGCGTCCTCGACGTCCTCCATCGGGACGGCGAGGTCCTTGAGCGGGAGGTCGGCCCACTTCGGAACCCAGCCGATGGCGCTCTCGGAGGCGCCGGCGCGGCCGCGGGCGCGGTCGATGATCCACTTCAGGATGCGCATGTTCTCGCCGAAGCCGGGCCAGAGGAACGAGCCGTCGGGTCCCTTTCGGAACCAGTTCACCATGAAGACCTTCGGGAGCGTAGCGACCCTTCCCTCCATGTTCAGCCAGTGCTCGAAGTAGCGCCCCATGTCGTAGCCGCAGAACGGGAGCATCGCCATCGGGTCGCGGCGGACGACGCCTTCCTTCCCGACGGCGGCTGCCGTCGTCTCCGAGCCCATCGTCGCGCCGAGGTAGACGCCGTGCGTCCAGTTGAACGACTGGAGGACGAGCGGCACCGTCGTCGAGCGGCGGCCGCCGAAGATGATCGCGGAGATCGGCACGCCGTTCCGGTCGTTCACGCGCGGCGAGAGGGCCGGGTTGTTCGACGCGGGCGCCGTGAAGCGGCTGTTCGGGTGGGCCGCCTTCTCCGACGAGCCGCGCTGCCAGGGCCGGCCGCGCCAGTCGACGAGCTCTTCGGGGGGCGTGCTGTCCTTCCCCTCCCACCAGACGTCTCCGTCCGGCGTCATCGCGACGTTCGTGTAGAGCGTGTCGCGCTTGATCGACTCCATCGCGTTCGGGTTCGTGGCGTAGTTGGTCCCGGGCGCCACGCCGAAGTAGCCCGCCTCGGGGTTGATCGCCCAGAGCCGGCCGTCCGGTCCGGGACGCATCCAGCAGATGTCGTCGCCGACGGTCCAGACCTTCCAGCCGTTGAAGCTCGTCGGGGGGATGAGCATCGAGAAGTTCGTCTTGCCGCAGGCCGACGGGAACGCCGCGGCGACGTAGGTCGTCTCGCCCGAGGGTTCCTCGACCCCCATGATGAGCATGTGCTCGGCCATCCAGCCCTCCTGGCGGCCGAGGTACGAGCCGATCCGAAGGGCGAGGCACTTCTTGCCGAGGAGGACGTTCCCGCCGTAGCCCGAGCCGACCGACCAGATCGTGTTGTCCTCGGGGAAGTGGCAGATGAAGCGCCGCTCGGGGCTCAGGTCGAGCATCGAGTGGAGGCCGCGGTTGAAGTCGGCCGAGTCGCCGAGCATCCGGAGGGCGCGCGTCCCCATGCGCGTCATGATCCGCATGTTCAGGACGACGTAGACGCTGTCGGTCAGCTCGACGCCCACTTTCGCCTGTGGCGAGCCGATCGGCCCCATGACGTAGGGGATGACGTACATCGTCCGCCCCTTCATCGAGCCGTCGAAGAGCGCGCCGAGCTTCCGGTACGCCTCGTCGGGCGCCATCCAGTTGTTGTTCGGCCCGGCCTCCTCCTTCGTCTTCGTGCAGATGAAGGTGAGGTGCTCCACCCGCGCGACGTCGGCCGGGTCCGAGCGGTGGAGGTAGCAGCCGGGGAGCTTCTCCTGGTTGAGCGGGATGAGGACGTTCGTCGAGACGGCGAGAGCCGTCAGGCGCTCCTTCTCCTCCTCGCTGCCGTCGCACCAGACGACCCGGTCGGGCTTGCAGAGCTTTGCGCACTCCTCGACCCACGAGAGGAGGTGGGGGTTGGAGGACAGGGGCTTGCCGGCCAGGGTCTCGGTTGCAGTGCTCATCGCGCTCTCCTCCTCGGGGCAGTCAATCCGGACGCGGAAAGACCCCTATCATAATCGGCTCATGTCCGATGCGGCTCCGCCCCTCTCCCTGCGGCTCCTCGGCCTCTATCCGAAGAAGGCGGGCTCGGCCGCGGTCGGGCTGCTGGCGAGGACCCGACTGCCGCGGTCCCTGCGCGCGCCGCTCCTGGGGCGCTTCGCCGCCTCCTACCGCGTGGACCTCGGCGAAGCGGAGAGACCGCTCGCCGAGTACGTCTCCTTCCTCGACTTCTTCACCCGGCGGCTGAAGCCGGGCCTCCGCCCTCAGGAGCCGACGGTGCCGGGCGGCGTCAGCTCGCCCGTGGACGGCGCCCTCGTCGCATCCGGGCGAATCGAGGAGGGCACGCTCATCCAGGCGAAGGGGCTCCCGTACCGCCTCGACGAGCTGCTCGCTTCCGACCCGCTCGCGGAGCGCTTCGAGGGCGGGGCGTACGCGACGCTCTACCTTTCGCCGCGCGACTACCACCGGATCCACGTCCCGTGTACGGGGAGCGTCCAGGCCGTCGGGCGCGTCGAGGGGGAGCTCTGGCCGGTGAACGAGGCCTCGACCGCGTTCACCCCGGGCCTCTACGTGAGGAACCGCCGCGCTTACTGGATCGCGGAAGGAGCAGGCGAGGACGAGGGGCTCGACGTCGCGGCCGTGATGGTCGCCGCGACGCACGTCGGGGGCGTCGTCGTCGACGCGCGGTGGCTCGGGGGACGCGCGCTCGGGCGACGGGACCGCCTCGCCGTCGACGGGCTCCCGTGCGCGCCGGGAGACGACCTCGGGACGTTCGAGCTCGGCTCCACCGTCGTCCTCCTCGTGGGCGGAGAGAAGGCCTCCACGTTCGCGTGGAGCCGCCCGCACGGCCCGGTCCGGGTCGGGGAGCGCCTCGGGGCGCTCGCCGGCGCCTGACCCGGCTCGAACCCGCGCGCCGGCGCCCCTCGCGGGCCGGGTGCTATCCTCCGCGACCGGTTCTTTCAACGGATCTCGGGTCCCCCGTCCTCCGGGGGGCGAGAGAGGGAAGCGGGTGAGATTCCCGCGCGGCCCCCGCCACTGTGACCGGGGACGCGAAGGACGACATCCCACTGGCGGCGAGCGATCCGCGACGCGGGTTTCGCCTCCGGGAAGGGGTCCTTCCGCGGACGATCCGGGAGCCAGGAGACCTGCCCGAGGCCCATCGCAACCCGCCGCGCCGTCTCCGGGGCTCGAGAGGTCGCGGGAGACGCCTCCGCGCGCGCCTCCCGCCCCTTCCGATGGGACGGCAGGCCGAAGCCGAACGGAGGCCTCTTGAACCGCATCCCTCTCGTCGTCCTCCTCCTCCCGCTCGTCCTCTCTTCGTCCGCCTACGGCCAGGCGCCGCGGTCGGGCCCGGCTCCCGTCTCGACGGAGATCGTCGTCACCGCCGAGGCGGCTCCCGCCGACGCCTCCACCCTCGGCGTGGCGACGACCGTCCTCGACCGGGCCGACATCGAGCGCTCCCGCGCCACGACCGTCGCCGACCTCCTCCGGAGCGTTCCCGGCGTGGGCGTCGCGCAGAGCGGGGGGCCGGGCGGGGTCACGTCGCTCTTCCTGCGCGGGGCGAACTCCAACTCGGCTCTCGTCCTCGTCGACGGCGTCAAGCTGAACAGCCCCTACTTCGGAGGCGTCGACCTCTCCTCGCTCGGGACCGCGAACCTCGAGAGGGTCGAGGTCGTCCGAGGCCCCTTCTCGGCGCTCTACGGTTCCGAGGCGATCGGGGGCGTCGTCCAGCTCTTTACCCGGAAGGCCGAAGCCGATGGCTTCTCCGGCCGGGCGCACTTCGGCCTCGGGAACGTCTCGACACGCGAGGGGGGCGTGAACGCCGCCTGGCGGCGCGGCACGATCGGCGTGACCGCGGGGTACCGGCGGACCACCGCGGACGGCGACCTCCCGAACGAGTTCTTCGCCGGGACCGACCTCTCCGCCGCGCTCGACCTGGGCCTCTCGGAGGGGGTACGGACGGGCGTCACCGTCCGGCGCGAGACGTCGCGGACGGGGATCCCCTTCGAGGGGGCGACGACGACGCCGCGCCGCTTCACCACGGCCGACACGACCCTCGTCTCCCTCCCGCTCTCCGTCGCGCTCGGCGCGCGGACGAGGCTCGAAGCGGTCGGCACATACGCGACCGACGAGCCGACGTTCTCCGACCCGGACGAGCCCTGGGGCTTCACGTTCTCCGAGACGCGCGCCCGGCGCACCGGGGGACGTCTCGTCCTCTCCCACGAGGGCTCGGCGAACAGGATCTCCGTCGGCGCCGACCTCGAGCGGACGAAGGTGGACAACGAGGACGCGTACGGCGTCCAGCTCGACGGCCTGACGACGCGCACCTGGTCGGTCTTCGCCGAGGACCGCCTCTCCCTCGCCCGGGACCGCTTCGTCGTCACGGCCGGCGTCCGGCGGGACGAGCACGACGCCTTCGGCGCGTCGACGAACCCGCGCGTCGCTCTCTCCTGGAAGGCCTCCTCCGCGCTCCGGTTCCGCGCCGCGGCCGGATCGGCCTTCCGGGCCCCGGCGACGGGCGAGCTCTATTACCCCTTCTCCGGGAACGCGGCGCTCGAGCCGGAGCGCTCGGTCTCGTACGAGGCAGGGGCGGAGTGGGCCCTCGGTGGTGGCGCCTCCCTCGAGGCGACCGTCTTCCGGAGCGACGTGAAGGACCTGATCCGGTACGACTTCGCGTTCCAGAAGAACGTGAACGTCGGCCGCGCGCGGATGACGGGCGTCGAGGCCCGGCTCTTCATGCCGCTGACGCGGACGGCCTGGGCCCGAGCCGCCTGGACCCGGCTCGACACCGAAGACCGCGACACCGGCCTTCCGCTCCTCCGGCGGCCGAAGCAGCGCGCGTCGCTGACCGTCGGCGAGGACCTCGGCCGCGGCGCGAGCGCCGAGGTGACCGGACTCTGGGTCGGTGAGAGGGACGACGTCGACGCGACGACCTACCTGCGCGTCACGAGCCCCGCCTACTTCCGGCTCGACGGCGCCCTGACCCTGCCTCCGGTCGCCTGGGGCCTCTCGCCGTTCCTCCGCGTCACGAACCTCCTCGGCCGCGACTACGCCGAGGTCGCGGGCTACCCCTCGCCGGGCCGCCGCTTCGTGGCCGGCGTCGACGTCGCGTTCTGACGGACCGCGCATAGGAAAAGGGCCGGGAGCCTCGCGGCTCCCGGCCCTTCGCGGACCGGAGGATCGGCGACCGGCGCTACGAGAGGCGCCGCCCGAGGACGAGCGCGCCGCCGAGCGCGACGAGGAGCGACAGGATCCCGAGGCCGACCGCGTCCAGCGTGGGGACGACGGCGGCGCCGGACGCGTCGCGGTTCACGGTGAAGACGGTCGGGTCTCCCGCGGCGCCGGTCGACGGGTTGTCGCTCGGGGCCGAGGCCTCGTTCGTCCCGTTCCCGTCGGCGTCATACGCGGCGGTCGCCTGGTTCGAGATCGACGTGCCGACGGTGACCGAAGACGAGATCGTCGCGACGATCGTGACCGTGACCGAGCCGCCCGCCGGGATCGAGCCGTTCCAGGTGACCGTGTTCGTCGCGACCGTCGCCACGGCCGTGCCGGAGGTCGCGCTCGCGGAGACGAGGACGAGGCTCGAAGGGAGGACGTCGGTCAGCTCGTCGCCGGGGTTGTCGAGCTGGGCGGTGGAGCCGTTGTTCGAGAGCACGATCGTGTACGTCACGGCGCCGCCGGGCTGATAGGCGCCCGCAACCGACTTCGTCGCGAAGACGGCGGGCGGCGTCTGGACCGTCGTCGTGGCTGTCGCGGAGTTGTCGGCGGGGTCCGGGTCACCGGAAACGGCCGCGACGCTCGCGGTGCTCGAGAGGACCGTACCGCCGGGGGTGGCGGCGTCGACGGTGACGTCGAGAGTGAAGGCCGCGTTCGCGGCAGCCGCGAGAATCGCGGCGGAGCACGTCACGGTGCCCGACGCACCGACCGCGGGGGTCGTGCAGGTCCAGCCCGCGGGGCTGGACAGGGAGGCGAAGACGGTGCCCGCGGGAAGGGCGTTCGTCAGGACGAGCGTCGTGGCCGGGTCCGGTCCGGCGTTCGTGACCGTGATCGTGTACGTCAGGCCGGCGCCGGGGAAGACCGGGTCGGGGGCGTCGGTCATGGTGACCGAAACGCCGGCGGACGCGAGGGCGGCGGCCTGGACGTAGACGACGAGCGGGTCGTGGTCCGAGAGACGGGCCGTCGGCGTCGAACGGTCGATCTCGGGGAAGTCGGCGTTGATGCGCGCGTACTCGACGCGACGGGCGAGGCTCGAGCTCACGAGCGCCGCGCTGACGAGCGCGTGGTCGAGCTTCTGGGCCGTGAAGCCGTAGACGTAGGAATAGCGCTCGTCGGCCGGAGAGGCCGCGCCGAGGTCGACGAGGTCCGGGTTCACGAGGTCGGCGCCGTCGCCCGCGACGGCCGTGGTCGCGTCGTCGGCGGGCGCGCCGACGATCGTCGCCATCAGATGGCCGAGGCTGTCGTTCACGTCGAACGCGTTGAAGTCGCCCACGAGGATGACGTTCTCGCCCTGGAGCGTCTGGACGAGGTTCGCGAGGTCGACGGCCTGCGCCTGACGCTTGGCGCGGACGCGTGCGCCGAGGGTCGGCCAGCCGTACGAGCCGGCGGCGTCGCTGTCGACGTCGTTCATCGAACGGAGGTGGTTCACGAGGACGGTCACAGGGTACGTCCCGCCGCTGGCGCCGTGAACGATGGCCCGGAGCATGAGCGGCGGCCGGTCGTTGAGGGTCTCTGTCGAGGTGTCCGGATTCGTGAAGAGCGTCCCGTCGAGCTCCTGCGTCACGGAGAGGACCTGGACACGCGGGTTCGCGCCGACGAGAGAGGTCTTCACGAGGAACCCGACGTCGATCCCGCCGACGTCGTTCCCCTCGATGAGATAGGCCTGGTAGAGCGGGTCGGGCTGCGACGCCGCCACCGCGTCCGTGCTGATGCGCGTCGCGAGCGTCTGGAGCGTCGAGAGGTTCTCGACCTCGACGACGCCGACGACGTCGGGCGCGAGCAGGAAGTCCCGGACGTGCAGGGAGGCCTTCGCGAGGCGCGCCTCGTACTGGGTCGGCGTCAGGACCGGCTCGCTGATCGCCGGGTCGTTCACGTCGTCGAAGAAGCGCTGGAGGTTGTACGAGGCGACCGTGAACTCGCTCGCAAGGGGCGCCGTGACGGCCGTCGGGGGGAACTCGGCGGGGCTGGCCGGGAGGCTGCCGACGTCGGGGAGGATCGAGTAGCGGCTGAAGGCGTAGTCGAGCACGCCGTCGAAGGCCGGGAGGACCGTCCGGGCCGAGAGGTTGATTCGGGTCGCCGAGACCTGACCGTCGGTGTCGACGCGGAGCTGCTCGGGGTTCCCGTCCCAGCGGAGGAGCGGCGGGATGCTGGTGCCGGCGGGCGGGTTGTTCGGATAGGCGATTCCGTCCTCGCGGAGCGGCCGGGCGACGCCCGTGACGACTCCGTAGCAATCGCCGTAGGAGGTCCCCGTCGTGTAGTTGCCGCCGGGGTTCCCGTCCGTCGCGGCCGTGACGAGGAACCCGGGGACGCTGACGCGCATCCCCTCGAGGTGCTCGAGCTGGTACCAGCTCCCCGCCGGAGAAGGCATCGTCGTCGTGAGCGCCGTCGCCGCCGGGAGCGGGTTCCCGGTGGAGACGACCGTGATCGTGAGCGGGCCGACGAGCTCCGTGACGGAGCCGAAGTTCCCCGTCTGGACGAACTCGTCGACGGTGCCGGCCACCTGGACGAGGTCGCCGACGGCCACGGTGGGCGCGGCGCCGGTGTAGACGAAGAGCCCCTCGGAGGTCGCCGGGTCGGCGTCGACGGTGGCGTCCGGCTCCTGAATGAAGAACCCGTTGTTGAACTTGCGCGCGGTGACGATCCCCCGCGTCGTGACGGCGGAACCGTCGAGCGGTGAGGCGAGGCCGTTCCCCTGGATGTCGTGAATGGGCGTCAGCGCGACGTCGTCGTTCGTGATCGTCCCCTGCCCCTGCCCGTCGGCGACCGTCGCGCCCGTCAGGTTCGTGACGTTCACCACGAAGGTCTCGTTCGCCTCGACGGTCGTATCGCCGTTCACCGTCACGTTGAAGGTGTAGGTCGAGCTCCCGGCGGGGATCGTCTGCCCGGTGAGCGAGCTCGCGACGTAGTCGTTGTCGGCCGTCGTGGCGGTACCGTCGGCCGTTGCGATGTCGAACGTGACGCCGCCGGTCGGCGCCGGCACCGTCAGGCTCACGGTGAACGCGAACGTCGTCGTCCCGGAGTTCCCCTCGTTCTGGGAGACGTCGTTGATGGAGAGGGCCGGGGTCGGGGAGGCCGTCGTGAACGTCCAGGCGTACCCGGAGGTCATCGGGTCGGCCGTCCCGTCGAGGTCGGTGACGCTCGCGGCGATCACGCCGACGTCGCACGCGGTGCCCGCGGGCAGGTCGCCCGTGGGGTCGATCGTGATGGTCGCCGTCCCGCTCCCCGAGACGGTGAACCCTCCCGCGAAGGGGATCCCGGAGGGGCACTCGAGCGTGAACGAAGCCGCGGATACCGTCACGGGCTCCGTGAAGGTGACGGTGATGTTCGAGGCGACCGGAACGGCCGTCGCGCCGGCGGTGGGGTTCGTGGAGGAGACGGACGGGGGCGTGTCGACGACGGCGCGCGCCGGCGGTGGGGTTCGTGGAGGAGACGGACGGGGGCGTGTCGACGACGGCGCAGACGTTCGCAGGCGAGGCGGAATTGCGCGGGGTGGGCGTGCCCGTCGCGAAGTCCAAGTTGTTGTTGTCGGTCTCGGTGCAACCGCCGTTGCCGCGAATGTCGGCGGTCGTGTTGCTCGGGGCAGGAGCACGGCCTGCCCCTTCGTAGCAGTTTGCGGTGGTACCGAATCCGATGAAGTCGACGACTCCATCGGCCGCCCCGGGGCAGGCGATCGCGCCGATCGTCGTCGTGGTGTTGACGAGGGCGAGCTTGCCTCCTGTGCCGGACATGTTGATCCCGCCGGTCAGATCCGCGGCCGGGAGCGGGCTCCCGACCGCGCCGCCGCTTGCCTCAACGATGAGGAAATACTTCCCCGGCTGGATGGTCGTCCCAGCCGGAATGTTCGTCTTATTCGTCCACGAGGTCCCGGTGCTCGACGCGTACTGCACCGACCATCCACCGATGTCGACCGCGACCGTCCCGCGGTTGAAGAGCTCGATGAAGTCGTTCGTGTAGGTCGCGCCAGCGTTGCCGCCGCCGCCGTAGATCTGGCTGATGACGATCCCGTCCGAGATCGCCATTGCTGGCGGCGCCATGAGCGCGACTGCGAGGACGGCGATCGACGAGAGGGCGACTCTCCGGGCCGGTGAGTTCATATGGATCTCCCTTCGGGAGTGAAATGCGCGCCGGGGGGGGAGGGGGGTGCGCGACAAGAGGTCTGGGATCTTATCCACCCTCGAATGGTTTGTCCGCTAGTCTTCTGTAGATCCCTCTGTGGGCGAGAGGAGGCACCGACCATGAAGTGGACTCGCGGCGGACGGAGCGCGGACCTCGAGGACCGGCGGGGCGGCGGAGGCGGCTACGGAGGCGGCCGCCCGGGGATGAAGCTCGGCATCGGCGGCTTTCTCCTGCTCGCCGTGTTGAGCCTCGTCTTCAAGAAGGACCTCTTCTCCCTCGTCGGCGCGGGCGGAATGGGCCCGACGGCCGACGTTTCGGCGGGCGCGCCAGGAGCGGCCGTCGACGACCCGCGCGAGGAGGAGCTCGTCGAGTTCGTCTCCTTCGTCCTCGACGACGCCCAGGCGACGTGGACGAAGATCCTGCCGGCGGTGGGAGGGGAGTACTCGCGGGCGAAGCTCGTCCTCTTCCGCGACGGCGTCGACTCGGCCTGCGGCTACGCGGGCTCGTCCACCGGGCCGTTCTACTGTCCCGGCGACCAGAAGGTCTACATCGACCTCGGCTTCTACCAGGAGCTGAAGGACCGGTTCGGGGCGCCCGGCGACTTCGCGCAGGCCTACGTCATCGCGCACGAGCTCGGGCACCACGTGCAGCACCTGATCGGGATCGACCAGGCCGTGAGGCAGCGACAGGCCGCAGACCCGCGGAACGAGAACGCCTACTCCGTCGCCATGGAGCTCCAGGCCGACTGCTTCGCCGGGGTCTGGGGGCACGAGACGGCGCAGCGCGGGATCCTCGAGCGGGGCGACGTGGAGGAGGGGCTGAACGCCGCCGCGGCGATCGGCGACGACCGGATGCAGCGGGCCGCGGGGCGGCGCGTCACGCCCGACGCGTTCACGCACGGCTCCTCCGAGCAGCGGGTCGCCTGGTTTCGGAAGGGGCTCGAGTCGGGGGACATCAAGGCCTGCGACACGTTCGGCGCGATGCGCTGAGCCGGCGTCCGAGATCCCGGAACGGCTCCCGCAGCGGTGGCGACCCGGAAGGCGCCGGCGCAGCGCCTTCCCTGTCAGCGCCGTTCGCCCGGGGCGGGCGGCAGCGGCGGCTGCGCGGGGGGCGGGAGCGGCGGGACGCCGGTCGCCCTCGTGACGATCGTCGATCTCCGGTCCTTCCAGAGGCCGAAAAGCATCGTCAGAAGCGCGAGGATGATCTCGTCGACGAACGGGATGAAGTCGGGGACGACGAGGTCGACGAAGAAGACGGCCGCCAGGAGGGCGAATAGCCCCGGGAAGCGGAGGTTCATTCCGCCCAGCAGCTTGTGGATGATCCCCCTTCTCCGGAGGGCCTCGGGGTCGCGCGGCGGAGTCTCCATGGGCGGATCATAGGGAAGTCGGAGCTGTGGTGGCTCGGCTCACGGACGGAGCCGCCCGGTTCGTCGGGCCGCTTGACCCGGGCGCGCGGAGGATGGTAGTTTCCCCGGTCCGCGGAGGCGCCTGCGTCTCCCGTTCTTTCGAAAGCGTGGGGCTGTAGCTCAGTTGGGAGAGCGCCTGAATGGCATTCAGGAGGTCGACAGTTCGATCCTGTTCAGCTCCACCATTTCATTCCACGTGAGGGTACTCGCCGGGCAAGTCCCGGCGTTTCTGTTTCTGCGGGGCGCCGGGTCCGGCTACGCGCCCGTCCCGCGCTCCCCGTAGTTCGCCTCGATCCAGCGACGGTAGTCGCCGCTCGCCACCTCCTCGACCCAGGGGAGGTTCTCGAGGTACCACGCGACGGTCTTGCGGATGCCGGTTTCAAACGTCTCGGCCGGCTTCCAGCCCAGCTCGCGGTCGATCTTCCGCGCGTCGATGGCGTAACGGCGGTCGTGCCCGGGGCGGTCCTTGACGAACGTAATGAGCCGCTCTCGCGGGCCGGCCGGATCGGGCCGGGCCTCGTCGAGGAGGCGGCAGAGCGTCTTCACGATGACGAGGTTCGGCATCTCGTTCCAGCCGCCGACGTTGTAGGTCTCGCCCGGGCGGCCGTTCGCGAGGACGGCGCGGATCGCGGCGCAGTGGTCGCCGACGTAGAGCCAGTCGCGGACGTTCATCCCGTCGCCGTAGACGGGGAGCGGCTTGCCCCGGAGCGCATTCAGGAGGATCAGGGGGATCAGCTTCTCGGGGAACTGGTAGGGGCCGTAGTTGTTCGAGCAGTTCGTCGTCAGCGTCGGCAGGCCGTAGGTGTGGTGGTAGGCGCGGACGAGGTGGTCGGAGGAGGCCTTGCTCGCCGAGTAGGGGCTGTTCGGGGTGTAGGGGGTCTCCTCCTTGAAGGGCGGGTCGTCCGGGCCGAGCGAGCCGAAAACCTCGTCGGTCGAGACGTGAAGGAAGCGGAACGCGGACTTCTCGGCGTCGGGAAGCGCGCTCCAGTAGGCGCGGACGGCGTCGAGGAGGTGGAACGTGCCGACGACGTTCGTGAGGATGAACTCCTCCGGGCCGTGGATCGAGCGGTCGACGTGCGACTCGGCGGCGAAGTTGACGACGGCGCGGGGCCGGTGCCTCGCGAGGAGCTCCTCGACGAGGGCGCGGTCGCCGATGTCCCCCTTCACGAAGACGTGGCGGGGGTCTCCGTCGAGAGCCGCGAGGCTCCGGGGGTTCCCGGCGTAGGTCAGCTTGTCGAGGTTCACGACCGGCTCGCCCGACCCGGCGAGCCAGCCGAGGACGAAGTTCACGCCGATGAAGCCGGCGCCGCCCGTCACGAGGATCATCCGTTCCTCCTCACTCCGAATCGTCCGCCCCGCCGTACCCGGCGGGGTTCGTCGACTGCCAGCGCCAGGCGTCGGCGCACATCTCCGCGAGGCCCCGCGTCGCCTTCCATCCGAGCTCCTTCTCGGCCCGCGTCGGGTCGGCCCAGCAGCGTGCGACGTCGCCGGGCCGGCGCGGGACGAGCTGGTACGGGACCATCCTCCCCGAGGCCTCCTCGAACGCCCGGACGACCTCGAGGACGCTGAAGCCGCGGCCCGTGCCGAGGTTCCAGGCGCGGATTCCCTTCCGGGTGGCGAGGTGCGCGAGCGCCGCGAGGTGCCCGAGCGCGAGGTCGGTGACGTGAATGTAGTCGCGCACGCCGGTCCCGTCCGGCGTCGGGTAGTCGTCGCCATAGACCGACAGCGCCTCCCGGCGGCCGACGGCGACCTGCGCGACGTAGGGCATCAGGTTGTTCGGGAGGCCGCGCGGGTCCTCGCCGATCCGCCCGCTCGAATCGGCCCCGACCGGATTGAAGTAGCGCAGCAGGGCGATCCTCCACCCCGGGTCCGAAGCGGCGACGTCCGCGAGGAGCTGCTCGACGACGAGCTTCGTCCGGCCGTAAGGGTTCGACGGCGTGCCGACCGGCGCGTCCTCGGGGATCGGAACGGACGCCGGGTCGCCGTAGACCGTCGCCGAGGAGCTGAAGACGAGCGTCCTCACGCCGGCCTTCGTCATCGCCTCGAGGAGCGCGACGCTTCCGCCGACGTTCGCGTCCCAGTAGGAGAGGGGCTTCTCGACCGACTCGCCGACGGCCTTCAGGCCGGCGAAGTGAATCACGGCACCGACGGAATGCCGCACGAAGAGCGCGTCGAGGGTGGCACGGTCGCGGACGTCGGCCTCGACGAACGGGACCTCGCGCCCGGCCAGCGCCGCGACGCGCTCGACGGCCTCGCGCCGGGAGTTGACGAGGCTGTCGAGGACGACGACGTCGTGCCCCGCCCGAAGGAGCTCGAGCGTCGCGTGGGAGCCGATGAAGCCGGCGCCGCCGGTGACGAGGATGCTGCTCATGCGTGGTCCGAAGCCGGGTGTCTGCCTCCGGGGCCGCCCGGCGCGCCGCGCACGTTAGCAGGTCTTCCGGGCCACGCGGTCGAAGCTCAGTTCCAGTGCTTCAGACGGGGCCAGAGCTCCGGGAGCGGCGTCTTCAGGCCGCGGCAGACCCAGATCGGTCCGTTCTCCTCCGCCATTCCCCACGCATGGTGGTGCCGGCCGGCCTCTTCGACCGAGGCGCAGAGCCGCTCGAGGCTCTCGCGGTCGTCCTGGAGGACGACGAGGACGTCGCCCCGGAAACCGCGAGGCCCCCAGAAGAAGTGGTTCTGGTGGGCCGAGATCGCGCGCGGCAGTCCGTGAGCCGGCCCGAAGAGGTTGATCGCCCCCGCCTCGCCGTAGTTGTTCGCGAAGATCGCGCCGCGCGCGCGCTCCTCGGGCGTCAGGCCGTGCCAGACCTCTGCCACGCCGGCGACGAGCTCGGGCCAGCCGAACTGGTCTCCGAACATCTGCGGGAGCGGCCCTTCGTGCGCGACCTCGGCCTTCGGCGGCTCGAACCCGAGCCGCTTCATGTACGCGACGAGGTTCGGAGGCTCGAGGATCGGCAGGACGAGCGGCGCGACGGGGAGGGTCAGGAGGACCATGTACGCCGCGGCCGCGAGGCGAGGAGCGGCCCGCCCGGCGAGGCGGCGCCGCCTTTCGAGAAGCTCGTCGAGGCCGACGGCCCCCGCCGCGATCGCGATCGGGAAGACCGGCGTCAGGTAGTACCCCTTCGCGTTCATCGCGAACATCAGGACGAAGAAGACGATGAACGCGGCGCCGAGCGCCCGGTAGCGGCCGCTCCGCGCGAAGAGGAACCACGCGAGGCCGCCGAGCCAGAGCGGGAGGAGGTGCGGTCCCTGCTGGAGCACCTGCGTGAGGACGAACTCGCCCGGGCCGAGGACGACGTTCTTCCCGGTGCGGGCGACGTTGCGCAGGTCCTCGAGCGTCGGGAAGCCGTTCGCGGCCTGCCAGAGTACGTTCGGGAGGAAGACCAGGATCGCGACCCCCGCGCCCGCCCAGGGCCACGGCGTCGCGAGATGCCGCCGCAACGGCGAGAGGAGGAGCCCGGCGAAGACGGCGACGCCGAAGAAGGCCGTCGAGTGCTTGTTCAGGAGCCCGAGACCCGCGAGCAGACCGAGGAGGAGCCAGAGCCGCGGGGAGGCGCCGTCGGCGAGGCGGACGACGACGATCGCGCACCCCGTCCAGAAGAGCGGCTCGACGACGTTCATCGAGAAGAGGGAAGCGATGGCGAGGAAGATCGGCGTCGCGAGCGCCGCGACGGAGGCGAGCCCTTGCGCCGCGCGGCTCCCGCCGAGGCGCCAGGCGAGGAGGCCGGTGAGGAGGACGACGCCCGCGCCGGCGAGCCCGGCGAGCAGCCGGAGGACGGGGAGCGAGCCGCCGAGGAGGAGCGCGGCCTTCGCGTAGAGCCCGATCGCCGGCGCCGCGTCGACGTAGCCCCAGGCGAGGTGCCGGCCGCAGTCGAGGAAGTAGAGCTCGTCGCGGAAGTAGCCGTAGCGGTCCGCGAGGGCCGCGTGGAGCGCGAACCTCGCCCCGGCGATCGCGAGGAGGAGGCCCCACGCGGGGGGCGCGGCCGGACGGAGCTCCCTGTCGGGCATGCCCGGATGGTACGGCGCGCTCCTCCCGGGGTTGCCGGGGTGCCCGCCGGGTGGACGTCCCTCGACGGCCGACGGAAGCGTCGTCACCGCCCCGGCAGGTAGGTCCCGTCGTCGCTCCCCTCGCCGGGGCGCGCCCCCTCGTTCGTGACACCGTAGGCGAGGAACCGCGCCGGTCGCCCCACCGATTCGACGAGGGCGCTCCCTCGCTCGAGCCCGGTCCCGAGCGCCTCCAGGACGGAGGCGACCTGGACCCAACGGCGAGGGCCGATCGTCAGCGTGCGCACCTCCCCGGCGGCGGCCCCTCCGCGGGCCGGGTCGCGGACCGTGAGGCGGCAGACGATCGTCTCGTCCTCGAGGTTCACGATCGCGAGGTTCGTCCGGACGGAGGCGTCCTGTCGGAGGGCGAGGACCTGGCTCGTCCGTCGCTCGGGGCGATTTGCGGGGGCTGCCTCGTAGAAGACCCCGTATCGCCCCTCCGGCTTCGGGGCGCGGACGCGCGCGCCGACGAAGAGGCCGTCGGGCGAGCCCTCCTCGACGTCGAGGAAGAGCGCCCCGACGACCTCGCCGCCCCGGGGCGGGAGGCCGGCGACGCCCTCGCCCCGGAGTCGCTCGACGAAGTCGAAGAGGAAGAGCTGGCCGAACGGGGGGACCTCGAGGCGGAAGCGCGCGGTGCGGTCGTCCGTCGTGAGCGTCTCGGAGACGAGCCGGCCCGAGACGGTGACGGCCTCGTTCCGGGTGCTCGTCAGGACGACGTCGGTCGCGTATCGTCCCGACTCGACGACGGCCGGGACGACGCGCGAGGCCCCCCGCGGGAGGTCGGTCTCGGAGCCGGCGACGAACGAGCCGTCGCCCGTCCCCTCGTCGTTCACGACACCCCAGGCGAAGAAGGGCGCGCTCCCGGAGACGCGCGTGACGAGGGCCCAGCCGGAGGTGAGGCCGGCGCCGGCGAGGACGCGGTTCCACTGGTGGAACGCGCCCGGCGCGAGGCGGACCTCCGGGAGGACGACGCTCCGCGAGGGCGACTCCCCGGAGACGAGCGTCGGGCGGAGGACGACGTCGCCCTCCCGTTCGCCGCCGAGGTTCACGACGGCGAGGTTGCTCCGGTCGCCGCCGGTCTCGCGCAGCCAGCCGACGATCGACGTCGGCGCGAGCCCCGCGCCGAGCGGGCGCTCGGCGAAGCCGACGCCGCCGCGCCCCGCGCCGACGGCGACGACGCGCGCCGTCGCGGTGACGCTCGCAGGATTCCCGCCGCCGACCCGGATCGCGAGCGAGCCGCCGCGGTCCCCCGCGCGCGGCACCGGGACGCCGGCGTCGGCGAGGGCGTCGAAGACGGACGGGAAGAAGACCTGCGCGGAGGCCTCGAGGCGCAGCGTCGTCGATCCGGCGCCGCCGCCGAACGACGGAACGTAGGTGAGGTCGAGGTCGACGGCCGTCGGAGAGGTGTTGTCGAGCGTCAGCTCCGTCTCGAAACGGACTCCGTTCGCCCCGGACGTCGAGACGACGACCGGCACGCTCACGTCCGGGAGCGACGTGCCGCAGACGTTCCGGGCGATCGCGACGCCGTTCTCGCTCCGGCCGACGAGGTCGGGGTCGCCGTCGCCGTCGACGTCGACCGCCGCGGTCGGCGAGAGCCCGGAGACCGCTACGGCCGGCCCGAAGTCGCGCCCCATCCCCCGGTGGAGGCGCCCGTACCCGCCCGAGACGACGAGGTCGGGCCGCCCGTCGCGGTCGAAGTCGGCGGAGAGGAGCGACGCCGGCGAGCTCAGGATGCCGAGGTTCTTTCCGTCGAGTCCGTCCGCGCCGTCCCACCACTCGAGGGCGGCCGCCCAGTAGTGGGAGGACGCCGTCGTGCCGACGCCGGCCCAGACGAACTCCTCGCGTCCGTCGCCGTCGAAGTCGGCGACGGACGTGCTCCAGACCTCGGGGAGCCCGACGGGGGCGCCGGGCGAGAGGACGCCGCGCCCGTCGTTCCAGAGGACCGGCCCCCGCGGCGCGAACGTCGGGTAGTTCTCGGCCGTCGCGACGACGTCGTCGTCGCCGTCCCCGTCGAAGTCTCCCGCGACGAGGGAGAGGCCGCTTCCCGCTCCGAGCGCGAGCGTCACCACGGCCTCCCGGCGGAAGACCCCGTCGCTCCCCATCCTCCACGCGTCGAGCGTCTGCCGCGCGTTCACGAGGACCTCCTCGCGCCCGTCGCCGTCGAGGTCGGCGACGGCGATCGGACGGGTCGGGATCGCGACGGGCGGCACGGCGGGCGGCCCGGCCTCGAGCCGCCCCTCCGCCGAGACCCAGAGCCGGCGCGGCCCGTCGTCGGCGAGGACGACCGGGTCGGTCGTGCCGTCTCCGTCGACGTCGGCAACGAGGAGGCCGTGGGCGCCCAGGTCGCGGGGCGCGAGGGGCGAGAAGGTCCCGTCGGGCCGCTGGACGGCGCCGTGAACGCGGCTCCCTTCGACAGCGATGAGGTCGACGAGGCCGTCTCCGTTGACGTCGGCGGCGCGGACGGTGGCGGCGGCCGCGAGCGGCATCACGTCGCGCGGGGGCGCGAAGCGGAACGCCTCGCACGGCTCGGACCCCTCGAGCGCGCCGGAGACGAGGAGCGCGCCGGCGAGGAGCAGGCCGCGCAGCGGGACCCGGGAGCGAGCGGACGACGTCATCGGAGGCCTCCTCGTCCCGGAGTGTCGCCGCGGGCGGGCAGCTTTCGCGCGCGCGCCCTCAACCCTTCGCGCCCCGGTACGCCGCGGCCATCTCCTCCGTCTCGCCGCGGAGCGCCGCGACGAGCTCGGGGGGCGAGAGGGCGACGGCTTCGCGGCCGAACGAGAGGACGAAGCGGCGCGCCTCGAAGAGCGACCCGGCGGGGAGCTCGAGCTCCAGCTCGCCGGAGGGGAGCGTCGTCAGCTTCTGCTTCGGATGCCAGCGGACCTCGGCCACCCACGCCGCCATCGCCTTCGTGAAGCGGGCGCGGAAATGGAACGGCGCGCTCCCGACGAAGATGCCGATCGTCTCGCCGAAGTGGCGCTTCAGGTCGAAGTCGCGCGGGATCGAGAAGACCTCGGACGTTCCCTCGGCGCTCCGGATGCGCGCGACGTAGAACGTCTTCACGACGCCGGGGTCGTCGTCGCGGTCCTGCGCCGCCACCAGCCAGTCGCCCGCTGCCAGGACGAGCCCGAAAGGGGCGAGGCGGCGAAGGCTCGTCTCGCCTCCGGGCTTCTGGTAACGGACGGTCAGGACCGTCCTCTCGCGGATCGCGGTCGCCACGGCGTTCCAGACGGCCGGGTCGACGAGGCGGATCGGCTGCGGGTGGATGTAGAGCCGCTCGACGAATGCTCCGGGGCTGACCCGGATCTCGGGCGGCATCATCTCGGAGATCCTATGAAATGCCGTCCGGAGCCCCTCGGCCACCGGCGTCCCCTCGTAGAGCTGCAGCACCTTGGCGGCGACGCCGATCGCGAAGAGGCCGGGACCCTCGACCGGGATCCAGGGAAGGTGCCACGCCGGGTCGGCGTAGCGGAAGGAGCCGCGTTTCCGGTCGAAGACGATCGGGGCGTCCATCTCGTCGCGCATGAAGGCGACGAAGCGCTGGACGGTCTTCGTCGACGTCTTCCACCGGGTCGCGAGGGTCGTCGCGTTCACGACGCGGCGGCGCCGGACGAGGTCGTCGAACTCGAGGATCCGACGGAAGAGAGGCCTGTCCTTCACCGCCATTCGGGCATGGTAGCGCCCGCGGACCGCTCCCGTTCTCGGGAGGCCGGGGCGGGCCGCGGAGCGCCCGGAAGGACGCGCCGCGGCCGCCGTCTCACGGGATGCTCAGGCCTCCCAGGGGAGCCCGGGCTTGAAGTGGCCGTAGTTCGTCGTCTTCGTGTAGAACGGCCGGCGCAGGCTCAGGCGCTCGCTGATCGCGGCCGGGCGGAAGTCGAACGAGGAGACGAGGGCCGCGGCGGCCTTCGCGTCGCCCGTTCCGAACGTCTCCACCGTCACCGACATCGGCTTCGCCTCGCCGATCGCGTACGAGACCTGGATCTCGGCGCGGCGGGCGAGCCCCGCCTTCACGACCTGCCGGGCGGCCCAGCGGCAGAAGTAGGCGCCGCTCCGGTCGACCTTCGAGGGGTCCTTGCCGCTCCAGGCGCCGCCGCCGTGCCGGGCCGCGCCGCCGTAGCTGTCGACGATGATCTTCCGGCCGGTCACCCCGGCGTCGGCAGTCGGCCCGCCGAGGACGAACGAGCCCGAGGGGTTCGCGATGAAACGGATCCCGTCGCGGTGCCACCTCCCGAGCGCCTTCGGCGCGAGCTCCTTCGAGACCCAGGCGGCGATCTCGTCGCGCGTCACGCCTTCGGCGTGCTGCGTGGAGACGAGGACCGACTCGACCTGCTTCGGAACGCCCTCTTCGTAGCGGACGGTGACCTGCGACTTGCCGTCGGGGCGGAGCCAGGCGACGCCGTCGCGCCGCGCCTCGGCGAGGCCGCGCGTCAGGGAATGGGCGAGGACGATCGGGAGCGGGAGGAGCTCGTCGGTCTCCGTCGTCGCATAGCCGAACATGATTCCCTGGTCGCCGGCCCCCTGGTCCTTCCGCTTCGCGTCGGTCGCCTTCTTCACGGCGCCGCCGATCTCCTTCGACTGGCGTGTCAGGAGGTTCGTGATCTTCACGCCCTTCGCGTTGAACGGCTCTGCGGGGTCGACGTAGCCGATCCCTTCGATCACGCCGCGGACGAGCTCGTCGTAGTCGGCCTTCTTCAGCCCCGCCTTCGACGTGATCTCGCCCGCGAGGACGACCTTGTCCTTCTTGCAGAGGACCTCGCACGCGACGCGCGCGTTCTCGTCGGGGCCGATGTTCGCGTCGAGGACCGCGTCGGCGATCAGGTCGCAGACCTTGTCGGGGTGCCCCTCGGTGACGGACTCGGAGGTCAGGAGGAAGTCGGTTTCGCTGGTCATTCGGATCTCCTTTCGAAGGTATCGGTTCGTCTGTCGGACGCGCGGCGCCGCGGCGGAGCGTGAGCGGGCGCGCTCGGCCGCGAAACACCGTCGCAATATCGAGATGTCGGTACTGGGGACGTGCCGGAACCGTTCAGGAGCGTCCTTTCGACGATGCAGGTCACGTTTCGATCGCGCATGGCTCCTGATCCGGAGGGATCGGGCCGGCGTTGCCACCGCAGGGACTACGGTCTGGCGGGCGGGTCGTCGAGCCGGGGCTCTCTCCGCCACTCTTCATGCCGGCAGCCCGAAACGCAGGGCTGCCAGTTGCTCAAAGAACCGCGCGGCCGCGCCGCGCCGGCGGATTCTCGCACACCCCGGATGAGAGCGGGGTCAGGTCCGTTTTCCGTTGAAACACGGAAAACGGACCTGACCCCATCTCCCCCATCTCCCCCATCTCCCGCGTCCCGCCCCCGTCCGAACCCCGGGGCGGCGGGCCGCGTATTCACCTGTCGTGGGCTTCCCATGCAAGGAGGAACGATGAGATCCCGTTCCGGACGATTCCTCGGGGCCGCCGCGGCGGTCCTCTCCCTGGCCCTTCCCGCCGCCGCCGCGCCGAAGTCAGCAGGCTGGCACATCCCTACGGCGGTGAAGAAGCTGCCGAACGGCCTGACGGTCGTCGTCTCGGAGGACCGTTCGTCCCCGACGTTCGGACTCTGCGTCGTCTACCGGATCGGCTTCCGCCTCGAGCCGAAGGGGCGGACCGGTTTCGCCCACCTCTTCGAGCACCTGATGTTCCAGGGGACGCCGAACGCCCCGAAGGGGACCTACGACCGGGTCATCGAGGGAGGGGGCGGCATCAACAACGGCTCCACCCGGTACGACTACACGAACTACATCGTGAGCGCCCCCGTGTCGACCCTCGACGCGGTCCTCTGGCTCGAGGCCGACCGGATGAAGATGCTCGACTTCTCCGAGAAGAACCTCCAGAACCAGAAGGACGTCGTCAAGGAGGAGATCCGCGTCAACGTGAAGAACCGGCCCTACGGCCTCTTCTTCTGGACCGACGTCGCGGCCGCCGCGTTCGGCAAGTGGGAGAACGCTCACGACGGCTACGGCTCGTTCGCCGACCTCGACGCCGCGACCGCCGCCGACGCGAAGACCTTCTTCGAGAGCTTCTACGGTCCGAACAACGCCGTCCTCGCGATCGTCGGCGACGTCCCGGCCGAGGAGGCGTTCGCGAAGGTGGAGAAGTACTTCGGGGCGATCCCGGCGCGCGCCACGCCCGCGAAGCCCGACGTCGACGAGAGCGCGAACACGAAGGAACGCCTCGTCGAGCAGACCGACCCGCTCGCGAACGTCCCCGCCCTGGCGGTAGGGTGGAAGCTCCCCTCGCGCGGGACTCCGGACGACGTCCCGGCCGCCGTCCTCGCCGACCTCCTCGCCGGCGGAGAGGCCTCGCGCCTCTACCAGGGGCTCGTGAAAGGGAAGGAGCTCCTCCTCGGGATCGAAGGGGGCGTGAACTGGCCGCTCGGCGACCCGTGGACCTACGAGGGCCCCACCCTCCTGACCCTGTTCGGCCTCTACAAGCCCGACACGACGGCGAAGGCCGTCGTCGCGGCGATCGACGAAGAGATCGCGAAGGTAGCGCGCGGCGAGGTGAGCGCCGAAGAGCTTTCGCGGACGAAGACGAAGATGGTCTCCGACCTCTATGCGCAGCTCGAGATGCCGATGGAGCGGGCCGTCGCCCTCTCCCTCGCGCAGCTCTTCACGGGCGACGCCGCGAGCGTGAACGACGTCCCGCAGAGGCTCTCCGCCGTGACGCGGGCCGACCTCGCGCGCGTCGCCGCGACGTACCTCACCGTGCCGAACCGGACCGTCGTCGATCGCCGGCCCGCCCCGCAGATGCCCGTAGCTCCCGCCGCGGCGGGGAAGTGAGGAGGACGCCGTGAAGAAGACTTCCGCCCTCGGCACCTTCCCGGCCCTCCTCTGCGCCGCCGCGTTCCTCGCCCCCGCCGCCCGCGCGGCCGAGCCGGCCCCGCTCCCGAAGGAGCTGCCTCCTTACGGTGCCGACAAGCCGCTGCCGGTCCCTGCGATCGCGAAGTCGACCCTCCCGAACGGCCTCGCCGTCTGGCTGGTTACGCGGCCCGGCTTCCCGAAGGTCTCCGCCGTCCTCGCCGTCCGCGGCGGGACGGCCGTCGACCCCGCCGGAATGGAGGGCGCCGCCGGCCTCCTCGCCGCGACGATGAAGGAGGGGACCGCGAAGCGGAGCTCCCGCCGGATCGCCGAGGAGCTCCAGGCCGTCGGCGGCGACCTCTCCGTCGCGGCTGCCGCCGACGCTTTCTACCTCCGCGGAAGCGCCCTCGCCTCCGGCCTTCCGGCCCTCCTCGACCTCCTCGCCGACGTCGCCCGAAACCCCGCCTTCCCGCCCGGCGAGGTGGAGCTCGCGAAGGAGAACGCGCTCCAGGAGCTCGAGGCGCAGGAGGCGACGCCCGAGTACCTCGCGGGCAAGGCCTTCGCGAAGGCCGTCTACGGCGCCCACCCGTACCACGTCGTCTCGCCGGCGCGCGAGACGATCGGGAAGGTCGCGCCGGCGCTCCTCCGCGCCGAGCACGCGCGCCGCTTCCGTCCCGACGGGGCGCTCCTCGTCGTCGCGGGCGACCTCGACGAGGCCGCGGCGAAGGCCGCCGTCGCGAAGGCGTTCGGCACGTGGGCCGCCTCGGGCGCGCCGCTGCCGCCGACACCCCTCTCTCCGCCGGCGCGAGAGCGCGAGATCCTCCTCGTCGACCGTCCAGGCTCCGTCCAGTCGACCGTCGTCTCGGGGCGCCCCGGCCCGGCGGTGAACGACCCGGACTGGTACGACGTCCTCGTCGCGAACACGATCTACGCCGACGCCTTCGGCAGCCGCCTCGTGAGGAACATCCGCGAGGAGAAGGGCTACACCTACTCCCCCTCGGGCGACTTCACGACGCGCCGCGCCGGGAGCCTTCTTCAGATGCAGGCCGACGTCCGCAACGAGGTGACGGCGGCGACGCTCCTCGAGGTCTTCTACGAGCTCGACCGGATGGCCGCGACGACGCCGACGCCCGACGAGCTCGCCGGCGCGAAGCGCTACCAGGTGGGGCTCTACCTCCTGCGCAACCAGATCCAGGACGCCGTCACGTCGACGCTCGCCCGCAACTGGATCAACGGCCTGCCGCCCGAGGCGCTCGGCGAGTTCGTGACGAAGGTGAACGCCGTTACGGCCGACGGCGTGCGCGCGGCGGGGAGGAAGCACTTCCTCTCGAGCAGCCAGACCGTCGTCGTCGTCGGCGACGCGAAGGAGGCCCGCCCTCAGCTCGAGCTCTTCGGCAAGGTCATCGATGTGAAGCCCTGAGGCCTTCGGGACGCTCTGCCGCCGGCGGGGCGTCCCGGGGCCCTCTCGTCGGGCTCCCGCCCCGGGGTCTCGCGGGGCGGGAGCCCAACGAGCGACCGAGGGACCATTCGACGTACACTTCCCGGGCTGTTCGGAACGAGCTCGACATGAAGCGACAGGACGCAGTCTCCCCGGCTCTCCTCGCGACGGCGGCGCTCACCTTCGCCGCCGTCGCGGCGCGCGCCGACGCGCAGGGGACGTTCCGGCTCGTTGTCGAGGCCGTGGCGGAATCGCGTCATCGCTCCGCCTCGAACGAGACCGAAGGGCGCCTCACGCTCCAGCCGAAGCTCGAGGGAGAAGGCCTGGCCGACGCGCGGGCGTTCCGCCTCCGGCTGGCGTCCGCGGTCGACGCCACGGGGCGCGACGTCCTTCCCGAGGAGCCCGAGCCGCCCCGGTGGGAGGAACGGCCGAGCGGTCCGGGACTCTGGATCGTCCTCGCGAGCCCGGCGCGAGGGGCGGCTTCCGTCACGGTTTCCGGAACGATCGAGCTCTGGATCCCCTCGCGCGACCCGGGCGCCGAGGCCACGATCCCGCGAGCCCTCGCGCGGCCGGGCGCCGTGCTCGCGGCGCCCGGCTTGCGATCCGCCGGCCTCGCGCTCCGTCTGGCGCCGCGCGGAGAGAGCGCGCCGACGGTCGTCTCCTTGCGCGGCCGCTCCGCGGACGTCGATCGGGTTCGCAGCGTGCGCGTCCTGCGCGCCGACGGGACGGAGCTCTCGGCCTCGGGCCTCCAGGTGACGACCGCGGGAGAGATGGGGACTCTCGAGCTGCTCCTCGCCGAGCCGCCGCCCGTCGACGCGGCGCTCGTCCTCGGGTTTCTGACGAAGCGATCCGTGGTGGCCGTTCCGTTCGAGCTGAAGGAGGTCGCGCTTCCGTGAGGAGGAACGCTGCGAGCGCCGCCCTCGCCCTGCTGACGGCGCTCCTCGCGTCGGCAGGGTGCGGCCTGCCCGAGCGCGTGCGGGGCCTCGTGGCGAGGCCGACACCGACCCCGCTCCCGCGGGCGACTCCGGTTCCCGCGCCGCCGCTCGAGATGAGCTTCCTCGGCATCCGCGAGGACCGCGTGCGGGGCGGAGCGGCGGTTCCGGCCGGGACGACGATCGAGGTCGCTCTCGTGGGGACGAAACGGGGCGACGTCGAGACGGCGCGCGTCGTCGTCGAGACCGCCGTCGACGACCTCGGGACGAACCTCGTTCCGGCCGGCGTCGCGAGCGCGAAGCACGAGCCCCCGCGGGGGGACGACGCGGCGGCGCCCGTCGTCCTGTCCGTTCCGCTGAAGCTCGCCGCCCGCACCGCGTCCTCCCTCCGCGAGGTTTCGGGGTCGATCGAGCTCTACGTGCCCGAAGCCGATCCGGGCGCCGTCGTCACGGTTCCCCGCTTCCGTTCCCGGGCCGGATCGACCCTCGCGTCCCCCTCGCTCGCCGAGCACGAGGTCGCGATCGCGATCGCGTCGGCGCAGGAGGCCGAGGCGCTGCCGGCCGACCCGGACGACCTCGTCCTGCGCGTCACCGACCCGAACGGGCGCGTCGAGGGCTTCTACTTCGTCGATCCCGAGGGGACGGCTTGGGCGACCGACCGCGAGGAGCGGGGCGGGCTCGTCGTCGTGTCGGCGCGGGCCGAGACCCCCGGGCCGGAATGGGGGCTTCGGGTCCGGCTGAAGACCCCGAGCACGCTCCGCCGCTACCGATTCGCGCTGAAGGACGTCCCGCTTCCCTGAACCCGGGCCGCACCGGAAATCCGGCGGACGCTCGCTCGCGGAGGAGGGGCGTGTCGCGCCTCCTCGACCGCATCGCGCCCATCCTGATCGCAGCCCTCTTCCTGGCCGACCGGCCCGCCGCGGCGGAGGGGTTTCGGCTCGACCTCGAGACGGGCGCCGCCTGGCAGCTCCGGAACGACTTCGCCGTCCCCGGAACCGGAGGGACGCGCCTCTCGATCGACGAGGCCGATCGAGGCCCCTTCCTCGCCGCCCGCGCGACGCTGTGGGCCGACCTCGGCGAGAGGAGCTCCCTTCGCCTCGTCGCGGCCCCGTTCCGCGCGAAGGCGACGTTCACGCCCGAGAGCGCGGTCGAGTTCGACGGGGCCACGTTCGCTGCGGGGGAGCCTCTCGACGCGACCTGGGTCTTCGACTCGTGGCGGCTCTCGTACGTCTGGCGCTTCCGCTCGTCGGGACCGGTCTCCTTCCGCGCGGGGCTGACGGCCAAGGTCCGCGACGCGAGGATCGAGCTCGCTCAGGGGGGATTCACGAAGGCGAAGACGAACACCGGCTTCGTCCCGCTCCTCTACGGGGGCGTCCGCTGGCAGATGACGCCGCGCCTCGCGCTCGACCTCGAAGCCGACGCCGCCGCGGCGAGCCAGGGGCGCGCGGTGGACGTGGCGGCCCGGCTCGAGGCGAGGGTCTCTCCCGGGGTGGATCTCTTCCTCGGCGCGCGGACGCTCGAGGGGGGCGTCGACGGAGACGAGGTCTACAGCTTCGCCTGGCTCGCGTACGGGGTCGGAGGCGTCTCCCTCCGGTTCTGATCGGGCGCCCGGGAGCGCGAGGCGCGTCGACGGCGCGATCGCACGTCCTTCTCAAGGGGGCCCCGCGGCGAGGAGGTCGCTCGAAGGACTATCATCTGAACCTCGCCGGAACCGGCCAGCATTTCCTCCGGCGCCTCCGCATCCCCCCGGCTCCCGGACTCGCCGGCTCGCCGCGGCCTCCCGGGGGGAGCGGGCCTCCTTCCTTCCGCCGAGCCGGACCTCCGGAAAGGCAGGAAATGAAACAGAACCACTTTCGCCTGTTCGCGATCCTGATCGGTCTGCTCGTTTGCGCGGCAGCCGGGTACGGCGTCTACCACTTCGCCCAGGTCCCGGCCGAAGGCCATTTCGTCGACCCGGCCTTCGCACCGCCGCTGGCCGAGTCGGCCGGCCGGGTCGTGGTCTACGTCGCGGGCGAGCCGATCCTGAAGGCAATCGAGGAGCAGAAGGTCGTCCTGAAGCGAAAGGACGGCGACGCTCCCCTGGCCGCCACCGAGATCGTGGCGAGCCTGAACGAGCGCGACGGCGCACGCCTCGCGAGGGTCCCGCTGATGCTGGGCCTCGCGGCGCTCGCCGGAGGCGCGTTCGTCCTCTTCCTCATCGGCCTCTTCACGCCCCTCATCAGCGCACTGAAGCCGCCGATGATCGTGGACCTCCACCTCGAGGAGTGACGCCGGCGCGGGCGCGGCGCCGGCCACGCCGGGCCGCGCCCGCCCGCCCCTCCGCCTGGGTTCTCGGGCGCCGTCCGCTTCGGTCCTTTCGAAGGGGCCGGCCGTGCCCTGGCCGCGGGATATGATCGATTCGGCGACGGCTCGAAGCAGGAGACCCGGGGCTGCGCGGCCCCGTCAGACGGCCCGGGAGCGCGGGAGAGGGCGCGATGGACGGACCGGCCACCGACGATTCCGAATCGACGGACGGAACGCCCGAGACGGCGACGCCCTCGGACGTCGCTTCGCTCGTGAGCGACCTCCGGGCAGCCAAGGCGGAGCTCGAGGCCCGCAACGAAGCCCTGCGCCTCGTGAACGACCTGACCTTTCGCCTCCAGCGACGGCTCGACCCGGAGGCGATCGCCGCGGAGACCGCGGAAGCGCTGAGCGGCGGGAGCGAGCCGCCGCTCGTGGCGATCTACCTGCTCGACGGGCCCGACGGCCCTCTCCGTCTCGTGGCCGGACGCGGCTTCACCGAGGAGGAGCTCGTTCTCGGCGCCCGGCTCCCGCTCGAGGGGAGCGCGAGCGGCCGGGCCGTTCGGGAGCGGCGGATCGTCTCGCTCGGCGAGGTTCGCGTCGAGGGGCGCGAGGTGCATCCGGTCGTGGACGCGCTCGCCCGGCGCCACGTCGCGTCCGGGCTCTGCATCCCGCTCGCGCACGGGGGGCGGCCTCTCGGGACGCTGAACGTCATCTTTCCCGAGGGACGGCCGCTCCGGCTCGAGGAGGCCGAGACGTTCGAAGGTGTCGCGCGCGCGGTCTCGCTCGCGGTCGCGAACGCGGGACACAGGAGCGAGCTCGAGGAACGGGCGTTCCGGGACGCGCTCACCGGCCTCCCGAACCGCGCCGGGTTCCACCGGCGCTTCGGTGCGCTGGCCGAGACGGCCGGAGGCGGCCGGGCGGCGCTCGTCCTCCTCGACCTTGACTGGTTCCGGGAGATCAACGACACGCTCGGGCACAACTTCGGCGACGAGCTCCTCGTCCAGGTCGGCGCGCGCCTCGCGGAGAGGTGCGCCGACGGCATGGAGGTCTTCCGGCTCGGGGGCGACGAGTTCGCGATCGTCGTGCCGGGGGCGGAGCGCCGGGAGGACGGGGAGGCGGCCGCAGGGAAGATCCTCGCCTGGCTCGGGGAGCCGTTCCGGGTCGCCGGGATGGGGCTCGAGGTCGGCGCGTGCGCCGGCGTCGCGCATTTCCCCTCTCACGCCCGCGTGAGCCACGGCCTCCTCCGCTGCGCCGACGTGGCGCTGCACGTCGCGAAGAAGGGCTCCGGCGGCGTCGCCTGCTACGAACCCGACCGCGACGAGCACACGCCCGAGCGCCTGACCATCCTCTCGGACCTCGGAAGGGCCATCCGGGAGGGCGAGCTCGTCCTCCATTTCCAGCCGAAGGTGGCCCTTCAATACGACTTCATAGAGGGCTTCGAAGCGCTCGTCCGCTGGCGCCACCCGCGCCTCGGGCTCCTCGGCTCGCGCCAGTTCGTGCCGTTCGCCGAGGCGACCGACGGCATGGTCGCCCTCACCTCGTGGGTCGTCCGGAGAGCGCTCGAGCAGCTCTCTCTCTGGAACCGGCAGCTGCCGAAGCTGACGATGGCCGTGAACCTCTCGGCCAGGAACCTCGTCGACCGGGGCTGCCCGGAGAAGCTCGAGGAGATCGTGAGGTCGGTGGGTGTCGACCCGGGGCTCGTGGAGTTCGAGCTGACGGAGTCGGCCGTTATGTCCGACCCGGAGACGGCGCTGAAGATGCTCGGGCGGATGCACGACTCGGGGGATGTCCGACCCGGAGACGGCGCTGAAGATGCTCGGGCGGATGCACGACTCGGGGGCCCGGCTCGCGATCGACGACTTCGGCACGGGGTACTCCTCCCTCGCCTACCTCACGCGGCTCCCCGTCGACGTCCTGAAGATCGACCGGTCGTTCGTCGCCGGGATGGCGGCAGGCGGCAAGGACCTCGCCGTCGTCCGCTCGACCGTCCAGCTCGCCCACAGCCTCGACCTCGGGGTCGTGGCCGAAGGGGTGGAGGACGCCGCGACGGCGCGGAGCCTCCGCGATATGGGGTGCGACCTCGGCCAGGGGTACTTCTGGGCGTCCCCGGCGCCGGCCGAAGAGGCGGCGCGCCTCGTCGCGGGCGGCGGGTTCCTGGCGCCACGGTAGCGCGCCCCGGATCAGGCGCGCCGTCGCTCGGCCCGGATGCTCTATCGTCCCCCGACGTGCCCGGCAGGGTGCGACGGAGGGCTTTCGTTGGTCGAGCGAGGACGGGTCCGGGGAGAGCCGGGGGCGCCCGGAGGAGAGGACCCGGGGCGAAGACGCCGGACCGTGGCGATCGTCGCGGAGAAGCCGAGCGTGGGGAGGGACCTCGCGTCCGTCGTCGGGGCGACCCGGCGTGGAGACGGCTGCCTCGTCGGCGACGGCTGGATCGTGACCTGGGCCGTCGGCCACCTCGTCGCGCTCGCGGAGCCGGGCCAGATGAACCCCGAATGGCAGGCCTGGAGGCGCGACCGTCTCCCGATGCTCCCCTCGACGTGGCCGCTCGTCGTCCTCGACCGCGCGGCGGATCAGTTCGCGGCGGTGCGCCGGGTCCTCTCCGACCCGGACGTGTCGGAGGTCGTCTGCGCCACGGACGCCGGACGGGAGGGGGAGCTCATCTTCCGCCAGCTCTACGAGACCGCTCGCTGCACGAAACCGGTGAAGCGGCTCTGGATCTCGTCGCTCACGCCCGAGTCGATCCGGGATGGGCTCGCGAGGCTGAAGCCGGCGCGGGACTACGACCGGCTCGCCGACGCGGCGCGCGGACGGAGCCGGGCCGACTGGCTCGTCGGGATGAACTTCTCGCGGGCCTTCACGCTCGCGCACGGGGAGCCGCTGACGGTGGGACGCGTCCAGACGCCTACCCTCGCGATCCTCGTGGGGCGCGAGCTCGCGATCCGGGCGTTCGTCCCCGAGGAGTACCGGGAGGTCGTCGCGACGTTCGAAGGGGAGTCGGGCCGCTACCGCGGGACCTGGTTCGACCCGGCGACGAAAGAGGAGGGCGGGAAGCGTCTCCCGAAGGACGGCGTCGCAGCGGAGGCGATCGTCGCGCGCGTGCGGGAGGGGCGGGCCGCCGTCGCGTCGGTCGAGCCGAAGACGCGAAGGGTGCCGCCGCCGCAGCTCTTCGACCTGACCGAGCTGCAGCGGCACGCGAACCGGCTCCTCGGCTGGAGCGCGAAGAAGACCCTGGACGTGGCGCAGCGCCTCTACGAGGAGAGGAAGGCGATCACCTACCCGAGGACCGACAGCCGGCACCTCTCGCGCGACGTGGCGGCGGCGCTCCCGGCGGTCCTCGCGGCGCTCGAGCCGGAGTGGGGGCGGCTTTTCGCGGGAGGATCGGCCGCCCGGCCGCTCGGCCCGCGCTTCGTCGACGACGCGAAGGTGAGCGACCACCACGCGATCGTCCCGACTCCCCACGTGCCGCGCGGGCTCGGGGGAGACGAGAAGGCGCTCTACGACATCGTCGTGCGGCGCCTCCTCGCGGCGTGGCACGACGACCACGTCGCCGCGACGACGACCGTCGTCACGGAGGTGTCATCTCCCCGGACGGTCGAAAGGTTGCCGGATTCCGGCGGCGACGGACGGGTCGTCGACCGCTTCCGATCGGCCGGGACGATGGTCCTGGCTCCCGGATGGAAGGCGGTCGAGCCCGACGCGACGCGTCGCGGGAAGGGCGGAGACGAAGAGGACGCCGAGCTCCCGCCGGGCCTCGCGACGGGGCAGGAGAAGGAGGTCGTCGACGCCGCGAGCGTCGAGAAGAGGACCCGGCCGCCGAAACGGCTCACCGACGCGTCGCTCCTGACCGCGATGGAGACGGCGGGGCGGACGCTGGACGAGAAGGAGCTGGCCGAGGCGATGAAGGAGAACGGTCTCGGGACGCCGGCGACGCGCGCCGAGGTCCTCGAGAACCTGCTCGCGCGCGGCTACGCGGAGCGCGACGGGAAGGCTCTCGTCGCGACGGAGAAGGGGATCCGCCTCGTCGGTCTCGTTCCGGAGTCGGTGAAGAGCCCCGCCCTGACGGGGCGCTGGGAGGCAGAGCTCGCTCGCCTTCAGAAAGGCGACGGAGACCTCGGCTCCTTCCTGCGAGGAATCGAGGAGTACGTGAGGTCGGTCGTCGCCGACGCCTTCCGCGCGCAGGTCTCGAGCCCGGCTCCGACAACGCCGGACCCCTCCGGCGGTCGAACGGACTCCGGGCCCGCGGGGGCGTCGCCCGCCCCGGAGGAAGAGGGCACAGGGAAGGGGTCCCCAGGGATGGGGTCAGGCGTGAAATCGTGTATTTTTTAAAAACAACACGATTTCACGCCAGGCGCCCCCCCCCCGCCCCCCCCCCCCCCCCCCCCGGGGGGCGGGGGGCGGGGGGCGGGGGGGC
>JADHEF010000680.1_pt1 | contig 30574 bp, 18 predicted proteins | sample 8952391 | NCBI WGS metagenome assembly JADHEF01 (sample SAMN16124439, study PRJNA663245) | bioreactor sludge metagenome | isolation source: sludge (nitrite) | place: India:Bengaluru | collected 2019-02-28 | reverse complement strand
AAAATTCATTGGGGGGCCGTATGCATCGCACAGTCACTTGTTTTCTTCTGTTTATGTCTGCCGTTGGCCTTTGTTTTGGTGTAGCGCCTGCTGACCCGTCGCTGCTGCTCTGGTTGCCGTTTGATGAGGGCTCCGGTACGCTGGCTACCGACCGCTCATCGAATGTCATCGAGGCCGAACTCTCTAATATCCAGTGGGCCTCCGGTACGTTCGGTACCGCAGCCCGCTTCGGCGGCACCAACGCCTTTGTCGATCTGCCGTCTGTGCCCGGGCTCAACGGCGCGACGCAGTTTACCCTCTCGGTCTGGGCGACGTGGGAAGATCCCTCACCTCGCCGTTACCCCAACCTGCTCACCTCGCAGAACTGGAGCCCCGGAGGCTTCATGCTTTTCGTTACGGACAACTCCTGCTCCTTCCGCCTCGGCCGCCCCGGGGAGCGTGCCGGCTTGCCCGGCAGCAAGTGGACTGAATCCGGCGCGGGCCTTCTCAATGCCCTCCCGCAACGACAGTGGACGCACCTCTGCGTTACGTTCGCCCTGCCGAATCTCGTCACCTACGTGAATGGTAAGCTTGTCAACCGTGTCGAGTGGCCGTACCCTGTGGAAACCGACGCTCTGCGTCTCGGAGGTTGGAACGGATCGGTCTGCCACAACGGGTTGATAGACGACCTGCGGATTTACTCCCGCGCCCTTCAGGATATAGAAGTTGCAGCCCTCGCGAACGCGTCCAACCGCGCCAGCGCCGGTTACACACTCGCGGATCCGTCCATGGCGGTCCCGACTCTCGCCGCGACTTTCAAGAACCGCCGCGCCACGCTCGCGATCGACACGCGGGGACAAGCCTTCTCGCTCCGCACTCGAGAGCGCGGACGTGAGCTGCTCGCGAACCCCCAGCCGTTCGTCTCCGCCCACCTGAAGGATGGGCGCCAGCTCTCCGCTCGCTCCGTCACGCGCAAGGGAGATACGCTGACCTTTGATTTTGCGCGCGGCTATGGTTCGGCGGTCATCGCAGTCGACACGCGCCGCGATTACTTCACCTTCACCGTTTCTTCGTTGACTCTCACCAACGTCGAAGCGCTCACCTTCTGCGCGTTGCCTGTGGCCGTCACAAAATATCGCGGTGGCATGGCCAACATGCTGTCGGACGACGCGGACGCGGTTTGCCTTCGCGGTTACGATTTGCCGGTTGAGATGGACATCGGAGGCAATAGCCTGCGTGTTTGGACCACAGAAAAACACGGGCTCACCGGTTGGCGCGCGGGACTCGCCGCGGGTCCCAAGTCCGAGATGCCCGCGATGTTGCGCGCCATGGCCGAGCAAACAGGCGTCCCGTATTCCAGACTCGGAGGCCCGTGGTCGCTCGATGCGGAAGCGACCCGCGGCTCCTACCTTTTCGCCGACCTCTATTATCCCTCTACCGACGACTGGATTGAAATAACCCGGCGCGGAGGCTTTTCCACCGTCCATATTCACGGTTGGTGGCGCACGCTCGGCCACTACGAAGTCAGCACGAACCTCTTCCCGCGCGGCCTTGCCGACATGAAAGACTGCGTAGCCAGCATCCACGCTGCAGGTCTCCGTGCCGGCATCCACACACTCACGGCCTGTATCGATCCCCGCGACGCGTGGATCACGCCGGAGGCCAGTCCGCACCTGATTCCTTTTGACACTTACACGCTCGCTCGCGCACTCTCTCCTTCAGACACGGTTCTCTACGTGAACGAGCCTCCCTCGACCCGCCATGACGTGGTCTTCACCTATTCGGGCAACGGCAACGCGATCCGTATCGGTTCCGAGATCGTACAGTACGCCGAGATTTCGCGCGAGCCGCCTTATGCTTTCTCGAAGTGCGTGCGCGGCGCATTCAAAACTCGACCCGCCGCCCACGCCGTTGACGATCGCGCCGATTATCTGCAGCAGCGCTATATCGCCTTCTACCCGCAACCCGATTCGCCGCTCGCCGATGAACTCGCTGGCTGTGTTGCCAAGGTGTTCAACACCTGCAAGCTCGACCAACTCTACTTCGACGGTTCCGAAGGCATGATGAGCCGTTACGGCATCGACGCCATGCGCCACAAGATCATCAGGCGTCTCGACGGCGACCCGCTGATTGAGGGGAGCTGTTACGGAGAGCACAACTGGTGGTTCCATTCGCGCCTCGGAACATGGGATCACCCGGTCTGGGCCTCGAAGCGTTTCCATGACGGCCATGTCATCTCCTGCGCGCATTATCGCGACTCCGACCTTCTCGGCCCTCAGATGGGGTGGTGGGCTCCGCGTTCTCCGTCACCGCAAGCTCGTGGCCACTTTCTTGACGAGATGGAATACTTCGCCTGTAAGAATCTAGGACTCGACGGAGCCATGTCAATCCAAGGCGTGAATGTTTCCTACGCCCCGTTGCCTTTTCATATCGAAAAGCAGTTCACGTTGCTTGGCTGGTACGAGCACCTGCGTCTTGCCCGCTACTTCGACACGCAGACCATCGCCCGAATAACCGTGCCCGGCGATGAGTTCCGCCTGCGCCAGAACCTCGACGGGCAGTGGCGATTCACGCCTGTGAAGCTCATAACGCACCGCATCAGTGCGCTCGGCAACGGATCAGAAACGTGGACTGTCCGCAACCTTGACGCGGAGCAGCCTGTCAGTGCCCGTATTGAGGCTCTCTATGCTGTGGCGCCGTACGACAGCCCTAAGCGCAAATCGCTTGCGGGTCCCGAGGATTTCGCGGCTCTCGAAACCTCCACCGCTTCCTCATCCGTCAAACTCAAGCTGGCCGAGGAGACTGCCGACGTCAAAGGTGGCGGCCGCAATTTGCGTCTGGTTGCCGAAAACAAAGGGACGTCCGGCACGGGCGCTTGGGCGCGGGCTGTTGTCACCTTCCCCGCGCCGTATCGTAATATCGGCGGCACTGGCGCGTTCGGCTTGTGGGTTAAAGGCGACGGCTCGGGTGCGCTTCTGAACCTTCAAGTCGGCACGCCGCGCGAATTTATGAACGCGCTTTCCGATCACTACGTCACGCTCGACTTCACCGGCTGGCGCTACGTCGAACTTCTTGCGCGTGAACGTGACGTGGAGCGCATGCACAACTATGTTTGGCCTTACGGCGGCATCGGTTCCCATGCCCTCTATCGCACGCCGCTCGACATGGCTCACATCTCGCAGGTAACCTTCTACCTCAACGACTTGCCGCCCGGCGGGAGCGTCGACGTGACGGTCAGTCCTGTCATGGCGTTGCCGATCCAATCCGCCGCGCTCAAGAACCCGGTACTCACACTGAATGGACAGTCGCTTGTTTTGCCGCTGACTCTCGTCTCCGGCGACTTTGCTGAGCTCGAGTCCGACGGTATCTGCACGCATTATAACGACAAAGGTGACCCGCTCGCACGCGTGTGCCCTTCTTCGCTGCCTGTGCTGCGTGTCGGCGACAATGCGGTCCACTTCGACTGCGAGCGTCCGCAAGGTGTGAGCGCCCGCGCAGAGGTCACGCTCAATGCCTTCGGTGCGCCTTTTGGCAAGCCCAACCCGCGCCGAAAGATCGGCTGGAAGAATCTGGAGCGAGAGTATGAGATGACGCGCCTTTTTCTCGCCTCGAATGATGTGGACAACGCGACGTGGAATGTGCCTGTGCGTGCCGGCGAGCAGGCCGATCTGGAGATCGAACTTTGCGGCTCGATGGCGTCGCCCGCGCTGACGGTCAACGGTCAAACATTGCCCTTCCCGGTTACGCTCAAGGTCGGGCAACGCCTGCTCTGCAGGGACCGCCGTAACTGGGCCGTGCTGGATGCCAAGCGTGTCAAGCTTGCCGAGGGCAGGCTGGATGCGAAGGTCCCGACTCTCGCTTCGGGGTCCAACCGGGTCGCATTCGCGTGTGTCAGTCCCGACCGTGCCCAGGTTAAGCTGGTGAAGGTCTACAAGTGAGGTAACGCGCGCCGCCATTGCAGCACGGACTCACTGAGCCGTTTAAGCTCGGCCGGGTTCACGGCGGCAAGGTTTGTGGTCTCGTTGGGATCAGCCGCGAGGTCGTAGAGCTCCGCGCCGGTCCCGTCGGCCTGCAAGAGCAACTTCCATTTACCGTCCCGGATCGCGAGGTTTGGGCTGCGGTCCCGTCCGTGGGGATATTTGAAAGACACGTTGTTGCGGCCATATTCCCAGAACAACGGCTTCGTGCGCTTGATCGGTTGGCCGAACCACGCCTGACTGACGTCTTCTCCGTCGAACGCGTTGTCTTTCGGCAGCGGTGTGCCCGTAACCGCGCAGAGGCTTGGAAATAAATCCACCGCACTCCATAGGGTTTGCTCATCGGTGTGTCCGGCCAGTGCGTGTCCCGGCCACTGGACGATACAGGGCATGCGGATTCCGCCCTCGTAAAGACTCATCTTCGTTCCGCGCAAGCCGCCCGCCCGCTCGCCTTTAAACGAAGGCATCGGCCCGTTGTCACTCGTGAAGATCACGAGCGTTTTCGTGTCGATGCGGAGTTCTTTCAGGCCTCCAATCAGTCGGCCGATCTGTCGGTCGTATTCGGCGAGCACGCGCCGGAAGTTATCCGGAGACTCTGCCCTGAGCGGCTTGTCATCGGCGGGAACCCACGGCGTATGCGTGTCGTCCGGCCAGACGTTCACATAACAGGGCTGATCTTTATGGCGGCGCAAAAAGTCGAGCGTTTTGTCGACGAAAAAGGCCGTGCGATTCCATCGTTTGACAGTATCTTGAGGTGACCAGATCCAATTGGATCCGGTGATATCCGGATGCGGGTCCGGGCTCTCCCAGGTGCTCGCGTATTCGTCGAATCCGTAGGCCGTGATGGGCGGCGCGTTCGACACGTCGCGCCCGCCGCCCATGTGCCACTTGCCGAAGTGACCGGTCGCATAGCCCGCGCTTTTCAGGGTGCGGGCCATAGACGGCGCTCCTGCGGCAAGAAAATCGGCCTGTTCACAGTCACGGTTGCCCGCGCGCGTTTGCAGGAAACTCGTGAGTTTCCAGCGTGCCGGATACATGCCTGTCGTACAACCGGCTCGCGATGGAGAACAGATCGGCGATGCGCTGTAGTAGTGTGTGAACCGGATGCCGCCGCGTGCCAGTGAATCGATGTTGGGCGTGGGTGTGAACGTGCCGCCGTTGCAACCGATGTCGCCGTATCCCATGTCATCGGTCAGGATGAAGACGATGTTGGGTCTCTCCGCAGCGGAGAGGTGGCCGAAGAGAAAAATCGGCAAGGCAAGGAGGCAGGAAACCCTTTTCATGACGGATCCTTGTCAGCCGCTTTCTTTTTCTGTCGGCCGGCGTTGCCTTTTTTCTTCCCTTTGGGCTCGCCTTTCTCTCCGTTTGGATAGGGCTTCACCTGAGCGCGAACCGCCCAGTTTTCCCACTTTGCGGCCAGCTCTTTCATTTTGTCGGTCTGCGCTGAGGCGAGGTCTCTCAATTCGGTCCTGTCCGCTTTCATGTCATAGAGTTCCCATGCGCCGTTGCGTCCTCTCCGGACCAGTTTGAGGTCGCCGACACGCACGGCCGCGTTGCCTTCATGTTCCCAGTAGAGGGCATCGCGGGAGATCGGCTGATTGGCGAAGGCCCCGACAAGACTCTGCCCTTCCATCGGCAGGATCGCGTGCGCCTTGAAGGTTTGCGGATAAGTCGCGCCGCTGACCTCGACACAGGTTGCCATGATGTCGATCAGGTGTGCAGGTTGTTTGCGCCATTCGCCTTTCGCGGCGATACCTGCGGGCCAATGCGCGATCAGCGGCGTCGCGACGCCGCCCTCATGGTTGAAATGCTTGAACAGGCGGAAGGGGGTGTTCTCGACAAAAGCCCAGCTCATGCCGCAAAACCAGTTGGAATCGGCCTTGGATGGGTCGCCGTCGCTCCGCCCTTTCGGCCCGGCCTCAGCGTTGCCGCCGTTGTCGCTCATGAACAGAATCAGCGTGTTGTCCAAGACGCCGCGTTGTCTAAGGCCGCTGACCAGATCGCCCACGGCTTTGTCCATGCGGTGCACCACGGCCGCGTAGGTGGCCATGATCTGGTCGAAGCGCGCCTGCTCGTCTGCGGGAACATCCTTCCACGGTTGTACCTCGGGGGGGCGTGGCGATTTGGCCCACGTTGGATCGATGAGGCCGGACGCAAGTTGCTTGGAATAGCGCGCGTCGCGGATGGCGCCCCATCCGCTTGTGTACCTGCCGCGGAATTTGGCGATCTCCTCGGCGGGCGCTTGAAGAGGGAAGTGCGGGGCGTTGTGGCAGAGATGCAGATAGAACGGCTTCTTTTCCGCTAACGCTTCGTCGATGAACGTCAAGCCGAAGGTGGTCCAGAGATCGGTGCTGTACCAATCCTTTGGGAGCCGGGGATCGTTTTTTGCCAGGAGCTCGCCGTTCAGAAACAGCTCGGCCCTGGGTGTTTCCGGAAAATAGAATCCTCCTGCGGCCGCATTAAGACTGCGGTCAAAGCCCCGCTCTTGCGGCCTTCCGCCCTCCTCGTGGCCCACATGCCACTTTCCGCTCATGGCTGTAAAGTATCCGGCTGTCTTGAGCACCTCCGCGATGGTTACGCACTGGTTGTTCAGGTGGCCCTGGTAGCCGGGCAATCCGTTGTCCCTTGTCATGTGGCCGATGCCAGCCTGGTGCGGGTACAGACCGGTCAACAGCGCGGCGCGTGTCGGACAGCACCGTCCCGTGTTGTAGAACTGTGTGAACTTCAGTCCGTTCGCCGCGAGCGCGTCCAGGTTCGGTGTCGGAATTTCAGACCCGTAACAGCCGATATCGGAGAAGCCCATGTCGTCGACTAGAATGACAACGATATTGGGACGGGGTTGTGGAGCCGCAAAGCCCGCCGTGAACAGTGTGAGAGAACTGACAAAGAAAAGACGCAGGTATTTCATAGTTTTCTACTTCTGGGCTGTCGGGGGAGCTTCTGATTTCTTCATTGTCTTGTAACGGCCGTAAATCGGATGATCATCGGTGATGAATTGGGGCTTCATCTGTTTTCGCCAAATGTCATAATCGCGCTTTAGCCTCGCTACCCGATCCGTTTCGCTGGCGGCGAGGTTGTGTGCTTCGCCCGGGTCTGATTGAACGTTATAGAGCTCTGGATTATTGTCTCCCTCCATCACCAGTTTAAAGTCGCCCTCTCGGATGGCGCGGAGAGGTCGGGCCGCCTGGGTGTCGCGGCCGGGAATCCGCCATTCCTTGTGGTCATTGTAGAGCCAGTACAGTTGGTTGTGCGGCAGGCCCTCTTTCTTTCCGAGCAGGTAGGGCATCAGGTCTACCCCGTCGATCGTTCCGGGACGGTCGATGCCGGCCGCCGCTATGACCGTTGCAAAGACATCGAAAACGTGAACCATGGGGTCGTAACTTTTTCCTGCGGGCACGCCGCCCGGCCAGCGCAGGGCGAACGGCACCCGGATGCCACCTTCCAGCACGTCGAATTTTTGACCGCGGTGTGGTCCGTTTGTGGTCCCCAGCACATCCGGTTCGGCACCGTTGTCGCTGAGGAAAAAGATCAGTGTTCGCTCGTCCGTCCCGGACTGTTTCAGCGCGTCGAGCAGGCGCCCGATGTTGTCGTCAAGATTAACGATGATGGCCGCGCCACGCTGGCGAACCCCGCTGAGATGCGGCACGCGTGAGAGATCTTGCGGACGCGCCACCTGCGGGAGGTGCGCCGCCATGTATGCGAGATGCAGGAAGAAGGGCTTGTCGTGCTTTGAGCGGATAACGCGGCACGCTTCTTCGGTTAGGATGTCCGTGTTGTAACCTGCGTGCCGCTCTTCCTTGCCGTTTCGCGAGAGAACCGGATCGGTGTAGTCTCCGGCAGCGCCGAAGTAGCCGAAGAATTCGTCGAAGCCTCGGTTGCGCGGCGCGAACTCAAAACGCTTGCCTTTGCCGAGATGCCACTTGCCGATCAGGCAGGTCGTATAGCCGGCCGTTTTTAGTATCATCGGCAGCGTGACTTCCTTCACGTCCATGCCGCTGTCGGGTCCGTCGAGCGGCCGGTTATCCTCGATGCCGAAACGTTGCGGATACCTCCCTGTGAGCAAAGCCGCGCGCGTGGGCGAGCAGGATGGCATCGCGTAGCCGTTGCGGAATGCCACGCCCTCGCGGGCCAGACGGTCGATGTTCGGCGTGGGGACGTCCCTCCCGCCTGAGAACCCGAAATCGCCGACCCCGATGTCGTCAACGAGGATCACGATGACATTGGGCCTTTCGGCGGCAACCAGCGTGCATGCGAGCCCGAGGACAAGAAGCAGGGCGTAAAGCAGTCGAGTGGGGGAGCGCCTCATTTGGCTTTCTCCGCGACCGGTTGTGTGGCCGCAGGCGCGCGGACTTCTTCGCCCCATTCATTGCGTGCGGGGCCCTCCCAATCGTCGACATACGTGGAGGCGGCCCAGTCGTTCCATTGCCGGGTCAGCAGGCGGGCAAGGTCCGGTTTCTCGCCGATCAGATTGCGCTGTTCGGTGCGGTCGTTGGGGATGTGGTAGAGCGCCCACTCCTCCTGGTATTTCATGACAAGCTTCCATGCCCCGCTGCGGACTGCGCGGTTGCCCTCATGTTCCCAAAAGATCGGTTTCACCCGGTGAAGCGGATTGCCGGAAAAGGCGGGCGTGAGGCTGATTCCTTCCATGGGCAGAATGCGGTGTCCTTTGAACTCCGCCGGATACAGTGCGCCGCTCACGTCGCAGGCGGTGGCCATGATATCGATGAGGTGGCCGGGTTGGTGTTCAAGCTTGCCGTTGCGTGCGACCGGAATACCCGCAGGCCAGTGAGCGATGAGCGGCGTGCTGATGCCCCCCTCGTTTGTGAAATGCTTGTATCTGCGGAACGGCGTGTTGTTCAGCGTGGCCCAGCACATGCCGAGAAACACGTGCGAGTCCGGCCCGCCCGGCGGCGTGCCTTCAGAGATTCCGCGCGGCCCGGATTCCGCGTTGCCGCCGTTATCGCTCAGGAACAGAATCAGGGTGTTGTCCAGCAGGCCGCGTTCCCGGAGCCCGGCGACCATGCGCCCCACGCTCTGGTCGATGCAGTCGATCATCGCGGCGTAAACCGCCATGATGGCGTCGTAACGGTCCTGTTCCTCAGCGCTGAGGCTGTCCCATGCCGGTACGTCTGAAGGCCGCGGCGCGAGCGGCCATTTCGGATCCACGATGCCCGCCTCGATCTGCCGCCGGTGGCGCGCCTCGCGCAGCACGTCCCATCCGGCCTTGTATCGGCCGCGGTATTTTGAGATGACCTCTTGCGGTGCCTTGAGCGGAAAATGCGGCGCACCGTGGGCGAAATAAAGGAAGAATGGCTTTTCTTTCGCTCGCGCGTCGTCCACGAATTTAAGCGCCCAATCCGTGAACATGAAGGTGCTGTACCACTCGCCGCGGCCGACCTCGGATGAATCTGCCGCCACTTTGCGGCCATCGAGATAGACCCACTTGCAGGCCTCGCGCGAGCGCTCTTTTGGGAAGTAGAGTTCGCCGAACTGCGTGGTGGCCGTGCGCTGGAAACCCCGCTCCCAAGGGGGCGTGCCGTTCTGCTGACCCAGATGCCACTTGCCCACCATCGAAGTGTGGTACCCGTCCGCTCCCAGCACCTCTGCCAAGGTCACGCAACGGTCATGCAGTCGCGCGTGCGTGCCCTTCGACGCCGGCTTCCTGAGTCCGTCAAGGTAGCCCATGCCCGCTTGATGCGGATAGAGTCCGGTCAGCAGCGACGCCCGCGTTGTGCTGCACCGCGCGGTGTTGTAGAATTGCGTAAAGCGCACGCCTCGCGACGCGAGCGTATCGATGTTCGGTGTCGGGATTTCGGAACCGTAACAACCGATGTCCGAAAACCCCATGTCGTCCACAAGGATCACGAGGATGTTAGGGCGTTTGGCTGCGGGTTCCGCAGCCTGTGCGGAAGAGGGAGGCTGTCCGAGAACGAGCGCTGAAAAGCCCAATAATACGGCGCAGGTTAACCGGGTCAAATTGCAGATTGCCTGATGGATTGACCGTGGAGATGAAAATGTCTGTGTCATCATTTTTGTCGCTCATAGGGTTGGCGCTGATAGACCCGCACGTAATCGACTTCCATCGCTGTTCCGTCGATCTGGTCGGTGACCGGACCCGCCCATTTGATGATTGCGGAGCTCAAGAAGACCGGCGCGGGGCCGCGGCAGATGGTGTGTCCCTCGCGGCGGATCTCTTGACCGTCAAAAAACCAGACCAATTCGGTCTCGCTCCATTCGAGGCCATAGACATGAAACTCCTGGCTGAGGTTGTGCCCTTCGGCCGTCCATTTTCGGCTCTTGGACCAATGTGTCCCGGACCAGTTGTGGATATTCATGTTCACCGAATCGGGGTGGTGCCCCTCGTTGATGTCGATCTCGAAGCGCCCGGGAGTGTTTGTTGTTCCGCCGCGCGTCATGAGCCAGAAGGAGTTGTTCAGCCCTGTGGCGGCTCCGTACCGGTAACGGCATTCATAATAGCCGTAGGTGAACGGCTGCTTCGTCCAGAGGCTCGCGGAGGTCCACGCCTGCCCGCCGCGGGTCTCCTTTTTGTTCAGCAACCGGCAGAGTCCGTTTGTCACGACCGCATTTTCGCGCCACCGGCTGCACTGGATGTGGCCACTCGGCCCGTTTTGTGAGTCCCATTTGGCAGGGAGGTCGGCGGTCTTGCCGTTGAACTCGTCCTGCCATACAAGCCGGTAACCATGCATCGGGTCAACCTCAATTTCGGCCCAAACGATCTGTTGCGGTGCGCCGTTGACGGGAACGATCTCAACGACGTTCGGGCCACTCCGCGCAACCTCCGGCGAGAATTCGAAACGCAGCGCACGCGCCGCCTTGCCGCCGTATTTCTTAGGTGAGACGAGCTCGGTGTTGAATGACGCATTCTGTCCGTTCAGCCGTGCGCTAAAGGCCGCGTCTTTAACGCCTTTTTTTTCCGCCAACCCGATGATTGCGGCAACTTTGCCGGAAGTCGGTTTCCTTCCGATGGGGATCTCGAAGGTTACGGTTTTGTCGGTCGTCTTGGGGAGTTGCGCGCCGTTGGGAAAATCATGGGGCACGGTGTCGCGATAGGCGGCCGGATAGCGGCGCAGGCTGCTTTGGACCACATTCTCCTCCAGCCCCTTGTCGAGGAGCGGGCGGTACGACGGTTTGTCGATCGGGTGATAAACCGTGTTGAAGAGGTAGAACGAAACAGCGCCGCGCTGACGTAAGGCGGCTGCCCAGCCATAATACGTGGCGAGGTCATTGTCGAGGCGCGGCGCGCCCGGATAGGGGGAGATCCCGTTGTCGATCGCGGGGATAACGGGGACCTTTGCGGACAGCGCGCCCAACCGCTCGCGCCACAGCTCGACGGGGATGTCGAAATCGCTGGTGGAGAAGAAAGGAGAGGCCACGAGTAGGTCGACCAGCCCTTGCTTAGCCCACCAGACACCGTCCATGCCCAGGCCGGCTGCCGCGTCGGGATCGCTCGGCACTCGTGCCGCCAGACGTATGGCGTGGCCGCGCTTGGCCGCCGCGGCATCGGCGAGCTTCCTGACCTGGCGGGTGAACTCCGTCAGGATGGGAGCCTGCTCTTTCTCTTTGCCGGGGGTGAGGTGATAGCAGAAGCGCATCCAGTCCAACTCCAGCCCGTCAGGATCGTAGCGGTCCAGGAGTTCGCGGACCAGTGCAAGGTGATACGCGCGAACTTCCTCCTTCGAGTAGTCGAACGCGTAGTCCGTCCAGTTCCCGCTTTTCGCGTGGGGGACGCGCCACAATTCAGGGTGGGTCCGCCAGTAGTTGGTGTTTCTGAAATAGTTGGTGACGGTCACGAAATGCACGTCGTTCATGCGCAGGGTGAGCCAAGGCGAGATCTTTTTCTCGCGGCACCGGGTAATCCAGACCTGATAGGGGTCGATGCCCTTGTCGTGCAGGAGTTTCGCGTTGACGCACCAGATGTTGGTCGGCATCGTGCCGCCCACCTCGTCCCAGATCGCCTCGTGGACGGCGGACCGGTAGCTGGTGCGCTGGCCGTTGGGGCACATGAAGAAGTGAGTCACTTTCGTGTCCGCAAAGGAGTCGATGTAGGCCTGCAGATCCGCCACCGTCATCGCGCTTGCGCTCTTTTTGAAATAGTGGTCGTTGTCCTCGTTGATGATCAGCATCGGCCGCTGCGCTTGGCATGAAATAGCGATGCCGCAGAGCACACCCATGAGGCCTGGACGGTGTCCCATTGCACGTCTCCCCTTAATGCTCTTCGCCACTCAGCCCGCCAGCGCGCTGTTCATGCGCTGAATCGATTCGTCGATCTCGGCGGGGCTCTTAAAGCCGATGGTCACGGCGTCAATCTCGCGGCGCGACATGGCGAAGCGCATCGCCTTCTCGCGGTCGTCGGGATTCGTGAAATCACCGTTGCCGATGAGCTTCATGCCGATGATGCCGTGGCCGTTCCGCTTCATGATGGCCATTTGCTCAAGAACCGGTTCAATAACCGTTCCGGGCGCGTCCCACCTCGGCGATTCGGTGTCGGTATGCTTGGCCTGAGGATTGACGCGAACGAGGTTGACCTCCACCCACTCGGACGTGGCGGCGACCCGCAGGGCGGGCAGGGAATGGCAGGAAACGCCTTTCGCACGGATCTTTCCTTGTTTTTTGGCGTTGTCGATGGCCTCCATCAGGCGGCTGCGCTCCTGCGTCCATGTCGCGGTCACCGCGCAATGCACCAGCAGGCAGTCAATGTGATCGGTCCCCAATGTTTTCAACTGTTTGTCGATGACCTCGGCGGGGTTCTCGGGATTGCCGCCGATTTTCGACATGAGGAAGATTTCGTCGCGGGGCAGCCCTTTGATTGCCTCGCCCACCCATCCGAACGTCTTGTAGGATTGGGCGCAGTCGAAATAGCGGAGGCCCTGATCGAAGGCGTATCGCACCAGCTTGTTGAAAGCTTCCTGCCCCAGCCCGTACTGGACGTTTCCGCTGTTGCTTCCCAGTCCGATGCCGAGGCGGCTCAGCTTGATTCCGGTTTTGCCCAATACGACCTTGTCCGTGGCGCTTCGCTTTCCGGCTAGACTGACGCAGGCGGGGGTGAGGAGGGTTCCTGCTGCCGCCACGGCAGAGCCGGTCAGAAACGTGCGGCGTGTGATGCTCGGTGCTCTCATCTTTGTTTCTCCTGCATCGGTTTCCCGATGTCGCACAAAACCTTCTCTCGGGTCGGCACAGGCACTCGCCTGTAGAGACCTGCACATGAACAACTCCAATATCATCATGTTAAGCGACGCGCTGGACTCGGTCAAGCTGGAGTTTTGACGGAGAATAAGCATTTTGACCGGCGGAAAAATTTAGTACGTTATACATCCTCACGAATCGGACAGCGGAGGGATCACGGACATGACAGGCAGTCAGGCTATACTTGCGGTGCTCATCGCGACCGCAGCGGTTGCCCCCGCTCAGAACTGGCCGCAGTGGCGCGGCCCTGACGGTAACGGAGTCGCCGCTCCGGGTAAATATCCGGTCACATTTTCGGCGTCAAACGATACGCTTTGGAAGGCTCCCTTGCCCGGCAAAGGCGGCTCAACCCCCATCGTCTGGGGGGATCGCATTGTTCTGACTTCCGGTGTGGGAGAGGGTACGAACGGACTGGACGGCGTGCTCTGTTTCGATTGGGCCGGCAAGCTTCTCTGGCAAGTCACGCTGGGCCGGCAACGGCCGGGACGGCACCGCAGGGGCAGCGGTAGTTGTCCCTCCGCGGTAACCGACGGCACCCGTTTTTTCGCCTATTTCAAGAGCGGCACGCTGGTCGCGCTCGACATCGGTGGCAAGGTGCTTTGGCGGACAAACCTTCAGGAACGCTATGGCAAAGACACCCTCAATTGGGACCTCGGCACCAGCCCGGTTCTGGTCGGAGGTAACGTGGTTGTGGCGGTCATGCAAGAGGGCGACTCCTACGTGGTGGCGCTGAAACCGGACTCCGGCGAGATTGTCTGGAAAGTGGACCGCAATTTCCCCTGCAAGGATGAGTGCCGCCAGAGTTACACCACTCCGCTGGTGACCGCGCTGGAGGGGCGCGCCGTGTTTGTGCTCTGGGGCGCGGACCGGCTTACCGGACACGACGCGGCCACAGGTGCCATGCTCTGGCAGTGCGGAGGCTTTAATCCCGACAACAAGGCCAACTGGCGCAATATCGCCTCGCCGGCCCTTTCCCGAGGAATCGCGCTGGTGCCTTACGGCAGGGAGCAGTTCCTGGCGGGGGTCAGGATCGGCGGCAGCGGAGACGTCACGGCCACGGCACGCCTGTGGGAAAGACGCGGTATCGGTACGGACAGCGCCACGCCGGTGGCCCTCGGTGGCAATGCGTATCTGCTCAATTTCAAAGGTAAGGTCTGGGGCCTCGACCTCCAGACCGGACGGGACCTTTGGACCGCTGTCCTTCCGGTCGGAAGGGGTGTGTTTTACGCTTCTCCCGTCCTCGCGGCGGACTTGCTCTACGCCTGCCGCGAGGAGGGCGATGTCTATGTCTGCCGGATCAGTTCAGCGGGTCTGGATGTTTTGAATCAGACGCGTTTTGACGATTTCTTTGTCGCCTCGCCCGTTCTTGTCCGGGATAGGCTCCTGCTTCGGGGCGAAAGGCACCTCTACTGCGTCGGGACGCGCCACGGCGAGCCCCGCTGAACAGGCAGGGAGTTGATCACCGTTCTGACTCGGGCAGAACCGGCGTGGCGGTTGGAGTCTCTGGTTTAGCGGGCCGACGATTCTCGGGGGGGCTTGCCGCAATAAAAAGGCGGGGTCCACGTTTACGGCTCCATTGAATGAAGCTATCGCAAGGGAGAAACGATGTCGACACAACCGCGTGACTGGTACGTGCTCGGAAAACGTTTGGAGCAGTGGACGCCTCCGAAAGGAGCTTTTGACCCGGATGCTGCGTGGTCGCTGCACTACGTGCGACATGCGCTCATTCCCGAAGCCGGCGACGGCTCCCCGGGAGGTGCGGCGGCAGGCTCGCTGGCGATCGAGGTGAAACCGGCGAGCGACTCGCTGGTGTTGCAAGCCGCCGAGGCTGTTCAGGCGGGGTTCACGATCATGACGACGGTTGCCGATATCACGTGTAAAAAGGATGCCTTGCTGACGCCGCAACGCTGGTCGCTGCGCGTCAGGTGGAATGCAGGCGCGCAGGCCAATGTGCGGCCGGGCGAACTCGATCAGGATCGTGGCGGGTACGTCGACGGCCAGCAGATCGTAGTCAAAGGCGTGGGGGAACAGCGCCGCCTCGCGCCGGAACGGTGGACCGCGTTCTGGAACCTCTTTGCCGTTGTCCCGCGCCTCGCGTTCGATGCGGCGTCGATCCTGACATTTGACCTCTTTGAGGAACTCGAACTCCACAAGCCCGGACAGAGAATTGCGTACATCGGACGGCAGGCGGTCTCTCTGAATGGACAAACCTTGTCCTTGCATGTCTTCGAACAAACCGGACACGGCATACTGCCGTGGCGCTGGTGGCTCGACGACCAGCACCGCGTGTTGCTCGCAACGGGGGGCCGCCGCGCCTATCTGCTTGAAACGCCAGGAAAAGGAGGTGCGGCATGATCCCGGTGAAAACGAGTCGCCGAACGTTCCTCAAGACTTCCGCCGCAGGCGGGCTTGGTTTGATCCTGGCCGCGCGGCAAGCCCCCGCGGCAACGGAGAAGCGTCCCCCCAACCTGCTCTTCATGCACCTCGACCAGCACTACTGGGAAGCCGTCTCCGCGTTCGGGTGCCCGCACGTCAGCACGCCGAACATCGACCGTTTGGCCGCGCAGGGCAGTTCCTTCAGCCTCTCGTATTCCGCCAATCCGGTCTGCTGTCCCGCGCGCACTTGTTGGTACACGGGTCGCGCCTCCACCGAGAACGGCGTGATCATGAATGACCAGTGGCCGATCGCGCCGGACATGCCGGATATGGGCCAGTGGTTCTCAGCGCGCGGCTATGACTCGGTCTATGCCGGCAAGTGGCATGTCACGGGACGCGTCTTAATGCAGAGTTTTCGCGTGCTCACGCCCGGCTCGGGCATTGGCGAGGTCACCGACGGCGCGGTCTCTCGTGCGGCCGAAGGGTTTCTGCGTTCGCGCAAGGCGGGCGATAAGCCTTTCTTTCTGAATGTCGGGTTCCTTCAGCCGCACGACTGCTGTTACTGGGTCTTTGAGCATCACGGCGGATTGCCGCTGACGCGCCTCGGGCCGCCGCCCGAGGACCTTCCGCCCTTGCCGCCGAATCACGGCAATTGCCGTCAGGAGCCCGCGCCGATCGCCCGCAAGCGCGAGAAGCGCCAAGGCGCCACTGTGTGGTCGCCCGAGCACTGGCGCTGGTACCTCTGGAACTACTACCGCATGGTCGAAATGGCCGACGCCGAGGTCGGTCGCGTGCTGAACGCGTTGGAGGATGCGGGGCTCGCGCGGGACACGCTGGTGATCCTTTCCGCCGACCACGGCGACGGGCTCGCGCGGCATGGCCTGACCTCCAAGATGTTTTTGTATGATGAGGCGGCTCGCGTGCCGTTCATCGCTGCGTGCCCCGGCCGCGTGCAGGCCGGCGTGCGCGACACGCGACATCTCATCTCGGGCCTCGATGTCGCGCCCACGCTCTGTGATTTCGCCGGCATCGAAGGCCTGCCCAAGGCGCGGGGCCTGAGCCTACGGCCGCTGCTCGAAGGCCGTGGCGATACGCCGTGGCGCGAGTTCCTCGTTTCCGACACCTTCCGCACTGGGCGCATGGTGCGCACGCCCGAGTACAAGTACATCGCGTACCAGGGGGACCCGGCAACGCAGCTTTTCGACATGCGCAGCGATCCGGGCGAGCTGACCAATCTCGCGTCCGAAGCGTCGAAAGCCGACACCGTGCGCGACCTCGCCGGACGGCTCGCGGAGTGGGAAAAAACGCTCGACGTCTTTCAGCTCACGGAGCCCGGTCCGAAGCGGAAGCCCGGCGGCAAACGTCGTAAGGGCGGGCAGGGGTAAAGCGCGAGGCGGATTGAAAACGGCTCGTGATGGCAGTTGCCTGCCAGCGTGTCGCGGCCCTCACTTCACGATCCCGGTTGGTCCAGATAGCCTTCGCGGATCACGCGGTGCTGACCGGTGACGGGATCAAGGTCGTAAACATTGAAGTTTGTCCGGATGTCGAAGCCTTCGAAGTGCGCGGCCAGGTTGACGGAGGCCGACCCTTCTTTTGAACAGCTGATGATCCGGTGAAACACGTTGCGGGGCCAGACGAGCATGACCGCGCCGTCGAAGGTCTTGCCGTTCTCCATGCTGACCAGGTTCGGCGTCACTGTGAACGTTTCGATTCTCCCGTGCTCCGGCGTGTAGATCTCCACATGCCGCGTGCCGTGAAGGACCATGAGATTGTCCTCTTGATGCGGATGCATGTACCACGGCCGCTCGACCGTTCCCACACTCCCCGGCGAAATCGCGCCGGGGCCGTGGATCACGCGGTCGATCGCGGCGATTGGGCTGATCGTGCCGGTGTCCAGCACGTCAAACCAAACGTTCGGGGTGCGCCGCAACACGGTCAGGCTGATGATGCGGTATAGGCCTTTGACTTCTTCGAGAACCATGGGAACCTCCTACTTTTTGACAAACCATGTCGCAGCGAGCGGGTCTTCTTTAAAGAACGTCAGCAGTTGTTCGGCGACTTTCTGCCGTCCGCTGTTGCTCGGATGCGTTCCGTCTCCCGCAAGGTCCGCACGCTCCCAGACCAGGCCGTCGCCTTTGCGGGGCGTGGTGCCGTCGGACCAGAAATACGGTCCCCATAAGAGTAGCGGCGCCGGCGCGGCGTCACCCGCGTAAGCGAGTTGCGCGTTGCCCTTGATCTGGTCTTGGATCAGGCCGCGTACGGCAAAGGCGCCCTCGTAGGCATACGGTTCGGGGTTGAGGGTGGATGCGGCGTAGCCGCCGTAGATGCGGCTGCTCAGATAGGCGATGCGCAGATTGGGGAAGCGGGCTTTGGCGTTGCGCAAGACCGCCAAGGTGTCCTGCTTGAGTTTTGCGACGTGTTCTGCCATGTCGCCGCGCGGGCCTTTGTTGGCGAGCTTGATCCATGCCACCTGCACTTGCTTGGGGCTGGTCTTGGCTTGGATCAGACGGCGGTCCGCCTCCTGCCAGGGCCTCCCCGCCGGATCGACCCATTCGGCCATGGCCTGTCCTCCCTGTGCGCAGTCCACAATCGCGACGGCGGAAGATTTCTGTGGATCTTTGTCAGCAAGCTGTTTGAAGAGCGAGTACTCCATCGTCGCGTTGGACATGCTGATCGAGACGACGGCGACCTTGCCGTCTGAGGCTGGCTTGCCTTCGGCGTCGAGCGGCTTGATTTTTGCGGTTTCGAGTGCGGCGGCCGCAGCGTGCGCGGCCGGCGGTTTGTTTTGTCCAGCCCCGTAAAGCCCTCCGTCTTCGCCCTTGTAACGGTCTTCAGCGGTCATTTCGCTGAGGGGCTTGAGGCCGGCCGACGCCTTGCCGGAGGGGCTTTTCTGTGGCTCGCTTCGGTGCTTCCCCAGTTGAAGCCTCGTGAGTATCGCCACAAGGTCGCTGGGGCTGACGGTGACGGTGACGGCAACGCCGTTGGTGAGTTCTTTTGCTTCCAGACCTCCTTCAAGCGGCTTGCCGTCCTCGTTCAGGAACTGCGCCTGGTCCGCGGTTTGAAGGATGCGTTCGCGGCCGTTCGCGAAAAGTTTCACGACGCGTTTTTTCGCATCGACGCTTTGGAGCGTGCCTTGCGCTTCGAACGCCGTCAGCATGTCAGCACAAAGCCACGTCATCGTAAAGGCGATGAGTAAGTGGCGCTGCCCGGATGACAGACTTTTCATTGTTTCCTCCTGTTGATCATGGCTCAACCGCCTGCGTGCCTGATGCAGCAGGCGTCTGCTATGGAAATCACTCCTGAGCGTGTTTCAACGCGGCGTCGTTCAGGTCGAGACGATAGAGGATCTGGGTGTAGTCGTAGCGCGGTGTGGGCGCCGGTTTGTTTGCAAACTGTACCGTGTAGGAGCCTTCAAAAAGAAGGATGGGGGAGTCGGCGGGCGTGATTTCAGGATGCAGACGCGGGTTGTAGAAGGTGTAGTTGTCGTGTGACAGCACCTTGACCGCTTTGCCCCAAGGCCCTGTCGGCGACGCTGCCTCGGCATACCAGAGTTCGCCGAACGCGGAAGGCTTGCCGAAGGCTTCCATGAAAACCGTGACCCAGCGCTTCCGGTAGGGGTTCCACGCGATGGAGCCCGAGTGCGGCTTCACGGGTTTGCCGTCGGCGGCGGATGACAGAGTGGCCTGCGGCGTGAGCGTTTCCCATGCCGCAGGGTCTTGCCAACTCTCGAAGGTGGCGGGACAGCGCAGGCGCGGCAGAGGATCGCCAAAGAGAACCCAGGTCTTGCCCTGCGCGTCTGTCCAGAAGGCCGGATGCCCGTCCGGCGCGGTCGGCTGTTTGGGGGCCGCGTCGGATTTCGTCCAGAGGACCTTGAGTTGCTCGAAGGTGGCGGTCTGCTCGTTCCAGACGCACAGGCCGCACGCGTAGGACTCCAGCGGCGGTTTGATTTTCACGTAAACGGCGACGAGCCGCTGGGTGCCGGTTTTGTCGGGCAGGCTGACATAGCCGCTGATCCAAGTTGGGCCGCGTCCGGGCATTTTGGCGACGCCTCGCGGAAAACCTTTGTCATCCCGGAAATAATCGTACGTGAGCCGGACCGGAGGCTCGAAGGACGTCAGAGGCTGGCACGCTGTCGTGGCGCTCGTCATGTCGAAGATGCCGAGCGGATAACGCGCCACCGTCGTATCGCCCCACGCCCAGAATAGCTTTCCGTTATGCACCGCGTTCTGGACGCTGTCGCATCCGAACGATCCCGTCTCCGTCCAGTCCTGTTCGTGTCCCGTTTTCTGGCTTTCGGCGAAAAGTCCTCCGCCTGTCAGGCGCCCCAGTCGCTTGGCGAGGATCGTGCGGGTCACCTCGACCCTGAGGGTTTTACCGGGCTCGGGTTTCAAGCGTATCCCGCGCATTCCGAAACCGTCCTTGGGTACCTCGTAACCGTGGCCGATGACGTCGAACCACGTTTCCCTGCCCATCAGTTCCGGCAGGTCAAAAGCGATGACACCGGCGTTGTCGGTCACGAAGCGCACCTGATGCGTGGTGCGCAGTTCCACGAGCGGCACGGGCCAGCCGCTGCCCTGCTCCACGACTTCGATCCGGCACGGTTCCGCTGCACAAGCCATGCTCAGTGAAAACCGGGCAGCCGCGACGAAGCAAAGACGGGACATGAGTTTCATAAGCGTTATTTTGCTGAAAAAGCACCCTCGGTTCAAGCGAATAGGCCGGGACACTCAAATGCGGGTGTCTGTGTGTCAGCTGAATGCGTGCCCTTGACGTTTTGTTTCGGACGTCAGTGTGTGCCGGGTTCCCGTCTCGCGTTGCCATCCCCTATTTCCGAAAGAGGCCGGGCAGGATGGCTGTCAGCAGTTCGTCGTCCACGGCAAAAAATGCGAGCCCCGCAAGATGGTGTGACCGGACGAGGGCGAGTTGCGTAGCGGCGAGGGACACGTCGAGTTGGCAGTCGTCGGCACCGGTGCCCAGGCCCGGCACGAGGGTGGAGGCCGGCGCGACGGCAAGGCAGGCGTCGAGCGAGGCCGCGAAGTCGGCGGTGTTCTCTGTGTAGATCATCGGGCAGGCGAAATCAATCAGGCCGCTGCGGATCCAGGCGGGCCAGTCTTGACCGCGGCTGGCTGCTGCATCGGGAGTCGGGAAAACGGCGGCGGAGATGCGGATGGAAGGATTGACGGTGTGCAGGAGGGTGTGGGCCTCCTCGACGAAAGACGTGATCGTGTCGCGCCGGAACTTCTGGAACGCCGCCGCATGCTGACCTCCCGGCAGGACGTCGGCGGGCCATGCGGACACAGATGCGCCGAGGCGGTCTTGGAACGCCTGTCGCGTGGCGGGAGCGAAACATCCTCTGTCTTCGGGATAGCGCACGTAGTCGAGATGGATGCCTTGTATGCCCAGTCGGGCAAGGTTGCGGATGCCGCCGAGAAGCAGTTCGCGATTGGCGGGGATGGAGGGGCACAGCCAGGGCAGCGTGTTGCCGGAGGCGTCGCGCATGAGCCGGTTTTCCTGGGTGAGTTGGGCGGTCAGGGCGGCCTCTGCGCCTTCGAGCGTCCAGCAGGTGACCCACGCGTGCACGGATATGCCGTGTTTGGCGCCGGCCTCCAGTGCCTCGGTGAGGGTGCCTGCAGGGCGCGTTCCCTTTCGCTCGTGGAAAAGGCTGCCCGCGCTTTGCCAATGGATGAAAAGCGTGTTGATCCCGTTGGCCGAGAGGTTTTGCATCAGACCGTCCCAGCCGCGCGGGTGACGGGCTGTGGGGCTGGTGTTCCAGGCGGCGCGGATTCCCGGCAGGGGAGCGGATGTCTGGCGGAGTGCATCCGTCGGCAAGGGGGCCGGGGAGGACGGAATTTTGAGGTCCGGAGAAAGGTTTTGCGTGAGGACGCTCAGGAATGAGACGGCTGAAGGGTAGGCGAGAGGGGGTACATGGGCAAACCAGGCTCCGCGGTCTGAAAGGACACAGGCGGGCAGGTCGGTGACGCGCCCGGTGTCATCGACCCAGGTGGCGACGAGACGTGCGTGATGCTGCGGGGTGAAAAAAGGCGGCAGGATGTTGTTGGTGATGTGTGGGATTCGCCCCGGGGCACCGGTCAAATGAGCGGTGTCGCAATTCAAGGCTGTCCATTCTTGGCCCGCGACCGTACGCTGCCAGGTGCCGGGACGTACGCCGAGCAGGTTCCCGAGAGGTTCTGAAGCGTTATAGAAGACGATTAACTTGCCTTTGCGCTTAACGAACCGCTCGAGACGGGTGATTTGTTTGTTGGGCAGGACCGGGGCGTAGGGAAGGAACAAAAGGGTGAAGGAGTCGAGGCGGTCAAGCGTATCGTCGATGACGGCAAAGGGAATCTTCGCTTTCGAAAGGAGTCGGGCGCAGCGGTCGGTGAAGATGGCGGCTAACGCGGTTTCGCCGGGGGCGGTGACTTCGGTGGCCCGGACAAGGGCGATCGTATCGGTGCGGGCTTGGACGCCGTGCAGCGTGATGCTTGTCGTCCCGACCTTTTTTTTCCAGGCGGAGATGCGTAGTAGGCGCGACTTCTGCCAAGGGCCGGGAGAACCTTCCGGCTGAAAGAGTCCGCTGGGCAAAGCGATCCGCTCATGGACGCCTGAGCTGAAAGTGGGTGAGGCGTTGTACCAGCCTTCGCCGGATTGGAGGTGAACAGAGATTCCGCGCAGAGGCGCGGCGTTCGTATAGGAGATTTCGAGGTCGAGGGCGGTCGTCCCCGACGGAATTCGGCTCACCAAAGGAAGGTCCCAATAAACGCGCTCGGTGGTGTCGGAGAACGTGATCGGCAAGTCCAGTCCGTCTGGGGAGAGTTGCGCGGATGGGGTCTGTTCGCCCGCACGAATCTCGGTCAAAGGGGGGAAGGGGGGTAAAAGGGAGCCGCTCTCCGCATGTGACAACGGAATAGTCATGACGCAAACCAGATAGGCGACATGACGGGATATCGGCATTATCGTGTTACTCCCATTCGTAGGCGGTCTCGTTCTTTAGGGTAGGCTGGGCGGACTCGAATTCCTTTTTCGGATTGAATTGTCGGAACGCGGAGACCGAAGCCTCCGTCGGTTGCGGATGGGCTGGAAAGAACCAGGGAGTGTTCGCTTGCCCTTTATGATTAAGCGGAATGCTGTCGACAGGGACTTGCTGAAAGGGGTCTGCAAGTTTGACGGGGTGGTCGTCACGCAAGGCGGCCGTGGCTGGCGTTTGAGTCGGTATGCTCTGCGTGGGTGAGCGGCGCTTGTGGAAAATACTCTTGTAAAAGGCGACAATCAGGAAGAATACGCCCAGCAGAGTGGCGATCACCGTGACGTCGGAAAGAGGCATTTTGGCCATGGTTATAATCCTCCTGAAAGGCTTGCTTTTTAAAGGTTAACGGGAACGCGGGCGCCAGCCTGTGCTAAAACGTCGAGCCCGGTATCTTTCGCGGCCTGCATGACGATCTCGGGTGTGACGTGGGGCGTTTGCGCGGCGAAGCCGAGCATCAGTGCCGTGTCGCACAGGTTGTTGATGCTGCGGGGAATGCCTTGCGAATACGTGTATACCGCATCGAGCGCACCCTTTGTGAAGGACCAGATGTCGCCCCCGACGGCCCGCATGTGGTGTTGTATGTATTCCGTCGTCTGCACCTGCGAGAGCGGTGTCAGTGCCCAGTCGAGCTGGATGCGACGTCGGAGGGATTCTTGTTTCAGCAGTGAGGTCCGCAAATCGTTCGTGCCGGCCAGGATGATTGTGAAGAGAGGCCGTTCCTCGTGGTTGTCGGTAGCGGGGATGCGCAGGTTGCAGAGATAATGAGCCAGGTATAAACCGTCGCCGTCAGCCAAGTTGTGTGCCTCGTCGAGCAAAAGCAGCGAACGGGTCAGGTTATGGGCGTTTTTTTGGCAGTAGGCTTGGAGTGACATGAGCGCTTCGGCAAGGGTCTGGGCCGTGTCGGGAAGATTCAGACAGCGCAGGATGTGCCGAGCCATGGGCAGGCTCCCGTTAGGGATGGCATCGATTTTAATGACCGTCAGGTTGGCTTTTGCCGCACGGCGGTGAAGGTATTCCAGAATCATGGTTTTCCCGACGCCATAGTCGCCTGTCAGCATCCCTGCGATACGTTCTTGGTCAATAAGGTAATAAAGCCTGGCGATCCCTTCCTGATGTTGTTCGGTCATGTAAATCAACCTGTCGTTCACGACATTCAGGAAAGGCGACTCGCGTAAATTCCAGTAAGCGGTATACATAAGTCAGGCTGCCTTCAGTCAGGAAAGAGAATCACCGACGAGAAATTGATCGGTTTCTTGGGCTGTCCGGGGCTGGGAGACGCGGACGGAGAGGCCGCCGCCGGAGAGGCCACCGCCGGCGAGGCGGCCGGAGCGGTGATGAGCGGGCTTTGTTGGCTTCTTGGTTCAGGCTCCGTGTTCTCGGCGACAATGCCTCTTCCGTGAACGATCGAGAAGGGGAAAGAAGTCGAAAGATTCCGCATCTCTCCAAGATACTTGGTCACGCGCAAAACGCGGTTGTCCCCCGTATGCTCGATGTTGACGACGACCGGACATAAATCTTCCAGCCGGCTCTTAAGCGTGAAGGCTGGATTGGAGACCGGTTTGGGTAGGGTCAACAGGGAGGTCACCCCCAAACGCTCGATGGCGTGAATGAAGGAGTAGACATGTTCCGAAATCCTGGAAATCGGGTGGATAGCCACCCAGGGCAATACAGTGTCGAAGGCGAGACGTCGGATGGATTGTGACTCGACCGTCTCTTGCAGTTCCATGAATGATTGGGGGGGAAGCATGACGTTGGCGCTGGCGCTTCGCTCCGGAATAAACGTGGTATATTCAAGAATGGTCAGTTGCCCGTTGGTGACGGCTTCGGCAAAGGGGAGCCCCAGGCTCTCGGCTACGATAATCGTGTCTTGGGCACGGTAATTCGATAACAAGAGTGCTTTGTCGCCGTCCTGCAGCGCTTGGTTTAGAAAATGACAGGAAAAAACGGATTTACCGCATCCTTTGCGTCCGGAACAAAGGACCGGGCGCCCGCGGTAAACGCCGCCGAAGCTGTCGTCAAAGAAATCGATTCCTAGCTTGGTCTTGTCGACAATCACAGGCACCCCTTCCCAACCGGCTTGGTCGCTTCTCAGTTCTCGAGGACTTTTTTAAGAATGTTTTTGATGAAGGCGAGCTCAAAGGGTTTGCTGAGAAACGCCAGAACACCGTTTTCCGTGGCGCACTCGGTCAGCTCTTTACAAGGTGCTCCTGAGATCAGCACAACCGGTATGCCCTTAGCCGTTTCACAGAGTTGCCGGATCCATTTGATGGGATCGGGCGCGTCAGGCAGAATAATGTCGGCGATGATAAGTTGGAAGTCGCCTTCGGCAATTTTGCCTAGAGTCTCGGCGACGGTCTGAGTGGTTACGGCCTGGTGCCCGAAACTCTGGATCAAACGTGCCAGATAATCACAAATGGCCTTTTCATCATCAAAAATGAGCACTTTGCCCATAATAAAATCCTTCTCCTGCTAAAAATGAAAGGAAAAAAACGGCTTCCCGAACCAAGCTCAACCGTTGATAACAGCTTTCCTAAAGTATGTTTCAATTGTTGCAAAAATTGAGATTGCGGTCAACGCTAAAAAAATATATGCTGAATACGATTCTCGATGTGCTTGTATTCGATTAAATCATGCAAACGTATTTTTCACATGACGAGGCAAAGGACGCGTCGGTCATTCGTGGACGAAAGTGTCGATGTGAAGCCTGTGCTCTTTCGGTGCATGTGGTGGAAACCCCGGCCCCAACGGTCTGTCCGTACTGTCAACGGCTCTTGACGCATGAGCCGACGGTGGGGAAGGTGGCTCCGGAATTTCCCGTCCCCACCGAGCAGGACGTCCGGAACAGGTTGGGCAAGCTCTATTCGCGACCGCCTAAGCTGTTGGTCCTGATTATTTCGACAATAGCCATGTTCATGTTGGGGTGGTCGATCTTTTTGCAGTTGCGCAGTGCGGAGAATTACTGGTATCAGCCGATGGTCAGCATTTACTCGCTGTTGGCCGGTATTTTTGTGGTCTCTCGTTTTATCATCGCCGCTTTTTATGTGGCTCCGAAAGATGTGGGTTATGTGCCGTCGGTGACCGTTCTTGTTCCGTGCATGAATGAAGGCGGAGTGATCCGGCAGACGATCGAGCGGATCTTCTCGGCGGGATATCCGTCCCAGCAATTGGAAGTCGTCTGCGTGAATGACGGTTCGACCGACAACACGTTGGAAGAAATGTTGGCGACGCAGACGCGCCACCCCCACTTGGTTGTGGTCAATTTCGAGCGTAATCGCGGCCTTTGTCATGGGTGGGGGGTCGCGGCGCTGATCGCGCGTGGCGAATTTATGGTGTGCGTGGACTCGGACACCTTCATTTTCCCGGGCTCGTTGCAGAAGCTGGTGCAGGGGTTTGTTGATCCGACGGTCGGTGGAATTTCTGGGCATTGCGATGTCGAAAACGCGGATGTCAATACGCTGACCCGCATGCAGGATGTGCGGTACTATTTTTCCTACAAGATCATGAAGGCCGCGGAAAGCGTCTTTGGAACGGTCAGCTGCCTGCCGGGTTGCTTTTCCGCGTACCGTCGCGTGTGTGTCCTGCATGTCTTGGATGAGTGGATGAACGCGACGGTGATGGGGAGCCACGGCAATTTTGCGGACGACCGGTCGTTGACGAACAAGATACTCAAGGATTATAAGATCCTTTACGATGATGAGGCGTTGGCCACGACGATCGCTCCCGAGGACTGGAAGCAATATACGCGTCAACAGTTGCGCTGGATGCGCTCTTATCTGCGCGAGATCATTAAGACCGGCAGGTATATGTGGCGCAAACACCCCGTGCCGTCGCTGTCGTGGTATGCCATGATGTGGATGCCGATTCTCGAGCCCGTGGTCATGGTCCAGGCGTTGGTGATCGGCCCGCCGCGCCGCCCGAAGCCGAAATCGATGAGGCTTGGGAACGGCCCGTGGCCGTCGCGAAAGACCGGAATGTCCGCGCCTGGCTCTTCTTTCTGGGCCTGATCTGTTTCGGCGTGGCCCTCTGGACTCCGCTTCGCTCGCTCTATTACCGGTACGGATATGCGAAGTCCGAAGTGGTGGTTAAGCGTGACGCGGATACCTTCGTGGCGATCGCCTATTATGGTGTGAATAGTGACGTGCCTGCAGGCTCGCAAGATATCTCCACCACCGTCTTCGCCGAGCAGCTCCGGTTGTTGCGTCTGCGGGGATATGAGCCGATCACGCTGCAAGACGTGCGCGCCTTTTATAAAGAAGGGAAGCTTTTGCCTCGCAAAGCGGTCCTGATGACGTTCGAGCAGTCGCGCAAAAGTTCCTATTTTGAAATCCGCAACTTGTTGCATGAATACAAGTGGAAGGCGGTGATGGGTGTGAACACCGCTCCCGTTCACGCGAAAGATGCCCAGGCCTTGCTCTGGCCTTATTTTCGGGACATGATCACCATGGGGTCGTGGGAGCTGGCGGCACAGTCTGAGCACGGTTTCGATGCCATCGAAACGAGCCCCTCCGGTCACACAGGACCCTTTTTCTCGAATCCCCAGTGGCTTGCTGATAATCGCCGTTACGAGTTGCCGGAAGAGTTCAATAAGCGGATTGAAAAGGATCACCGCAATGTCATCCGGGAGTTCGAAAAAGAAGTTGGATCCAAGCCGATCGCGTTTTTCTTCCCGTATGGGGACTATGGGCAATATGAGGAGCAGGCCAAGGTTGTGCGGGTCACCAACATGCACCAGGTTGGGGCCCTCTATGAACTCGGGTTCACGCTGGGTCAGTTGGCGCTGAACACCCGCAGCAGCGATCCGCGGCGGTTGAACCGCTTGCTGGTAAACCCTGCGTGGAACGCGCGGCAGTTTATCAGTAAGCTCGACTCCTTCTGGCCGATCGAGCCGATGCGCGGGGTCAATAGCAAAGGCTATGACGCCGACCGGTGGATCGGGGAGTGGGGGGAGGTGTTTGTTCGTGAAAAAGAGTTGGTGCTGCGCGCGATTCCGCCGGTTAATCCGGTCATGACGCTCAGGCAGGCGCCCGCTTCGTCCACGGCAGGCGCAAAGGCTTGGCTGGCGGGCAGCGATACGTTTGAGGATGGGTTTTTCTCGGTCAGGTTCCAGCTCAAGCGGGGCCGCTTCGGTGTCTATCTTCGCTCGACCTCCGTGGGGCATTATGTCTATTTCAGCTTGGACGACGCGGGCAAAGTGTCGGTGCGGCAGCGTTTGCCGGATATGGATGAGTTGATGCTGGCCACAGACACCTTGCCCGGAGATAGTACGTCGAATCACGAATTGCTCATCTGTCTGCGCGACAACCTGTTCTTTGCGCGTCTGAACGGAAAAACGCTTTTTGGCGGTAGGGTTTTGCTGAACGGGGAAAACCGTCCGGGGTTGGCGGCGGTAGGCATTTGGGACCCGATCCCCGGCATTGCCGAAGCGGTTGTCCTCGATACGAGGTTGGTCAGTCGGCGCGATGCGCTGGTAACGTGGGCTCCCGATGTGGCGAAAGACCCGGGCTATCTCACCAGTTGGCTGAACGAGCACGGCTACCAGTTCAATGTGTTGTCGCCGCCTTGGCTCGATATTTATGAGAATTCGCCGATCACTTTTCCGATCTGGGACCGTCAGGCGCTGAAATTGTTGGCGCGGACGAACAACATGCGGATCATGCCGCATGTGCAGATCCGCGACGCGAGCCAGTTACTGAAGGTGCCGATCTCGGAGATCATCGAACGCGCGCTTGAGCATGATGTGCAGGGGCTTTATGTCGATGCTTCGTCGTGTACGCCGGAACAGGTGACCTCGTTGGTCACCTGGCTCGTCAGGCTTCATCAGGCGATGCTTGAAAAGAACTTGAGCCTTGCGCTGAAGTTGCCTGTGTCGATCGAGTCGTTGCCTTCCGCTGGCAACATCGTAAGGCTTTTGCCGGGGGTTCTGTTGGCGGGGGATTTCCAGGTGCCGCCGTTTAACCTGAGAGATGACCAGGTGCTTGGCATCACGCGTGTGATGCCCTCCGCAAGCGATGAAACGTTGTCGCTCTATTATCAGCTTTCGAATTTGCTTTCTGTCTACAACGACGTTTCCCCTGAAGCAAAAAAAGAGGAGTTGCGCCAAAAGGGCTTTGATGCCTTCACGTCGGGCGATTACAAGGAGGCCATTCGGGCCTGGGAGGCGTGGTCAAAGAACGACCCGCGCAATGCCGAACCGCACTCGCTGATCGGAGACGCCTGGTTACGGCTGAATGACCAGCAGAAGGCGCTCGAAGCCTATTCTCAGAGTCTGGAAATCAACCCTGGGCAGATGAATCTGGCCATTCGTCATTCGCGGCTGCTGGAACAGTTGAATCGCCTGAATGAGTCGGCCGACATCCTGAACGTTTATGCCCGTGCTTTCCCGGATAGTCCGGCCGTGACCATCGCTCAGGCGCAGTGGCTGGACCGCTACCGTCAGCGTAACGAGGCTCGCGAATTGATGAAAACGTTGGTCAAGCGGCACCCCGATAACATTGAAGCCCGCTTGGTTCTTCAGACGATGCTGGACGAACCGGTCGAACGTTACGCCAATATGCAGGAGTTGCTTGCGATCGGGCGTGGGGCGGAGACCCATCTCTTCGGCTTCGGACGTGACATATTTGGCGCGGAGTTGCTGACGATTCCCGAGGCCAGTGTCTTTTTTAATTTTGTTCGGGAAACCGCCGCGAATGCCTCGAACAAAAAAACGTGCGATTTATATCAGAGCTTCTTGCCGCTCTCGCAGAAGGTTACGGAGAATTTCGTTGCCGACAAGCTTTCGGACAACTGGATCGCTTTTGGTGGTTTCCGTCCCTCCGCTTACGGGCGGTATGAACTTCGCGCCAGTACGGATATGTCGGAAGCGTTCCTGCGCCTCAAAAAGTCGGAGCTGATGCGGGACGGGTTTTTGGAGGTGACGTTGGATGAGTCCGCGGGAGCATTCTGGCTTTATGCGCGGCGCAGTTCCAAATCGATGATTCGTTATGGCTATGATGATGAGGGCTTTATCAGAATTCAGTCGTGGTTTAACGGTGAAATACGCACATATGAGAGTCGGCCGTGGCTGCGTCCTCCGGGAACCGTGACCTTGCGCCTGGAAGTTCGGGGCGATGGCGCAGTGGGGTACGTGAACGGCAAGCCTGTGTTTACGACGCCGCTGGCGATCCCCCTGGATGTCTGTTACGGCTGGTGGAGCGTCGCGCCGTTCTCTCCGGAACTGGGCCTGGCGCGTGCCCGTATCGCTCGTATCGAATGTGGCCCCCTGGCCCCGACCGTCTTGTTTATACCCCGCATGATCGACGCGGACATGCGGGCGGCGCTGGATCTCGTGCGGTTGCATGTGCGGGATATGACGGCGGTTGCTCCGTTCGCCTTCACCCAGTTGCCGGATGGGACGGTTCCCTTGGATCCTGATATCGAGCTGGCCCCGTTCAAAATGTTTTGTACGTTTCACCGGTTGCGCTTGATGCCGGTCGTTGATCTGGCCTATTTTTCCAATACCCTGCCTGAGCATCTGTCCAATATCATCTTGCGGCATCGGTTGGCGGGGCTGATTTTAAGGGTGCGCACCCTGCCGGATGCCGACTGGTTCAGCAGGATGGAAAAGATGCTGGAGAAAACCACCGCCGACTTTATTGTGGTGCAGCAGGAGGATGCGTATTGGCCGGTTCCTGAAACGGACGGTCAGATGGATGCGGCTCAGGAGGCCGCACGCCTGAAGAAGCTGGCTCAGGCGGAAGTGTACGAAATTCAGCGGGGAAGCCTGTTGTTGCATCCCATGAAAGACGCATGGAAAGTTCCGGCGCAGCCTTACGTCGAATGGACCCAATCGCTCGTGCGCACGAACCGGGAGTCAATCACGCCGGGCCTGGTGATCATGCCGCGTGGTTTCTTGCCTCTGTTGAAGGCGGAAATGGAGAATGCCGAAAAAGTCTCATACACGCAGGTCAGTGTTCCGTCTGAGCTTAAACCTCCGGCCGTAGAGCCTGTCGTTCAGCCGGTGACAAACCAGTTGGAA
>JADHEF010000681.1_pt1 | contig 30651 bp, 26 predicted proteins | sample 8952391 | NCBI WGS metagenome assembly JADHEF01 (sample SAMN16124439, study PRJNA663245) | bioreactor sludge metagenome | isolation source: sludge (nitrite) | place: India:Bengaluru | collected 2019-02-28 | reverse complement strand
GACAGCTCGATGGACGCCGAGCTGACCTTGATGCGCCTGGAGCGCAGCGGGCTGAATGTGCAGCACCGGCTGGTGTTCGACCATGCGGGCGTCGAACATGCCCTGCGTGAGGGCCACTATGACCTGATCCTGTGCGACTGCGTGCTGCCAGGCTCGTCCGGCACCGAGGTGCTGGCCATCGCCCAGCGCCTGGCGCCAGACATACCGTTCATTTTCCTGTCCGGCATCTATGGCGAAGAACACGCGGTGGAAATGATCCGCCTCGGCGCCACCGACTACGTGCTGAAAAAAAACCTGCCGCTGCTGCCCAAGGCCGTGCGCCGGGCCCTGACCGAGGTGCAGGAACGCCAGCGCCGGCGCCGCGCCGAAGAGGCACTGGCAGATGTCGAAGCCCGTGCCCGCATCGCCATCGACGCCGCCGGCATGGGCACCTGGGACCTGCGCCCGCAAGAAGGCCTGCTGCTGTGGGACGACCGCTGCAAGACGTTGTTCGGCCTGCCCACCAGCACCGAAATGAGCCTTGACGTGTTCTACGCCGGCATCTACCCCGACGACCTGCCACTGGTGCGCGAGGCGGTGGAGCACGCCATGCGCCCGGAAAGCGGCGGCCACTACCGGGTCGAGTTCCGTATTGCCCAACCCAACGGGCTGGAGCCACGCTGGTTGCTTAGCAGCGGCCAGTGCCAGTTCGTCAACGACCAGTGCGTGCGTTTTTCCGGCGTACTGCAGGACATCCACACCCAGCGCCTGGCCACCCAGGCGCTGCGCCAGCTCAACGAGATGCTGGGCGAGCGGGTGGAACGCCGCACCCGAGAACGCGACCGCGCCTGGGAATTGTCGCAGGACCTGCTGGCCGTGCTCAACAAAGACCTGACCCCAGTCGCACTCAACCCCGCCTGGGAAGCCAGCCTGGGCTTCTCCCGCGAGCGCCTGAGCCAGTCCTCCTTGCTGCACCTGCTGCCCGAGCACGACCAGGAACTGTTGCTTACCGAACTGGCCGCCCTCGCCCACGGCCGCACCAGTGCCCGCTTCGTCGGGCGCATCCAGCACGCCGGTGGGCAGCAGCGCTGGCTGTCGTGGGTGGTGGTGCCCGAAGACACCTTGCTGTACGTGGTGGCGCGCGACATTACCAGCGAGCGCGAAGCGGCCCTTGGCCTGGCAGAAGCCAACACGCGCCTGCGCGAACAGATCAACGAGCGCGAACGCATCGAGGCGGCGCTGCAACAGATGCAGCGGCTGGAAGCGGTCGGCCAGCTGACCGCAGGCGTGGCCCACGACTTCAACAACCTGCTGACGGTCATCCTCACCGGCGCCAGCTTTCTCGAGCGCGACCTGGCCAAGGCCAACCTGGACAAAGCCCGCACGCGCCTCACGCACATCCGCGAAGCCGGCGAGCGTGGCGCCAAGCTGACCTCACAGCTGCTGGCGTTTTCCCGCCGTCAGCGCCTGGAACCCGTGCCGCTGAACCTCAATCGGACCCTGGCCGGCCTGGAAGAAATGTTGAGCCGCACCTTGGGCGGTAACGTCTCTGTACGCCTGGACCTGGACCCGGCCCTGTGGCAGGCCCTGACCGACCCTACCCAGACCGAAATGATCATCCTCAACCTGGCCATCAATGCCCGCGATGCCATGCCCGATGGCGGCCAGCTGACCCTGACAACTCACAACACCCGCATCGATACCCGCCCGCAGCGCCCCGAAGACCCGGAGCCTGGGGAATATGTGATGCTGAGCATCCGCGATACCGGCTGTGGCATGAGCGAAGACGTGCTGGCCAAGGTGTTCGAGCCGTTCTTTACCACCAAGGACATCGGCAAGGGCTCCGGCCTTGGCCTGGCCCAGGTGTTCGGCTTTGCCAAACAGTCCGGGGGCGGCGTGCGCATCGACACCGTACCTGGCCGTGGCACGCAAGTGGCGGTGTATCTGCCGGCGGTCAAGGAACAGGCCATGAGCGAACCGGCCGTACCGCTGCTCAGGCAGTCGGTCAGCGACAGTGGCCGCAACCGTACCGTGCTGCTGGTGGATGATGACCACCTGGTGCGCGACATGCTGGGCGACGTGTTGCGCCAGTACGGCTACCAGGTGCGCCAGGCGCACAGCGGCGAACAGGCCTTGGCCCTGCTGGATGGGGAAATCGACCTGCTGCTTACCGATTTCGCCATGCCCGAGTTCAACGGCGCGCAGTTGGCGCTGGCGGCCCGTGACCGCTACCCGCACCTGCCGGTGGTGTTTCTTACTGGCTATGCGGAGTTGCAGGGGCTGGATTTACCGGGCAGCGTGGTGATCCAGAAGCCCGTGCAGGCGGATGAGCTGGCCAGGGTGCTGAATGAAATGCTGGGGATTGCAGGTTAGTTGAGAGCGGCACACGGCCGCTCTACAGACAGCGCGCAAATACGACAAAAACGACAAAACCCAGCGCTCATCTTTCGAAGCACCGGGTGATATACGTTTGAATCTGAAAAATGGCAGGGGCGGCTGGATTCGAACCAACGCATGGCAGGATCAAAACCTGCTGCCTTACCGCTTGGCGACGCCCCTGTATCGGATGCAGCGTTTGCTGCTCTGACAATTCCAACTGAGTGACAACTGGGTTGTTGTCTTGGAATGCGCGGCACTTTAACAACAAAGTTTTGATCTGTGAAGCCCCTGATGAAAAAAAATTGCCAGAAAACAGCGAGTTAGTCATTTTCCCCCACGCTGATGCCAGACCTATCGCATGAAGCGATCATTGCCGGCCACTTTCTGTATTGGTCAAAATGGCCGCCCTCGGGCAAGCTGCACGCTGCCCCGCCATCGCCCAAGGAGCTGTGCATTTGTCTGCCTGGATCCCCGCCCCACTTCGCCAGCTTGGCCAACGCCTGCGTGGCGCCGAAGCCAACCACAGTGAACTGCTCGACTGGTTCGAGGACAAAGCCCGCAGCCGGGGTTACCAGCTGAGTGATGGCCAGCGACGGGTGATCCAGTGCATGGCCGCACAACTGGCACAGCTCGAACAGGGGCAGCCACGCAGCCTTTACCTGTACGGGTCGGTGGGACGCGGCAAGAGCTGGCTGCTCGATGGCTTTTTCCAGGCGGTGCCGGTAGAAGCCAAGCTGCGCCTGCACTTTCATGACTTCTTTGCCCGCCTGCACCAGGGCATGCACCGCCACCGGGCATTGGACGATGCGCTGGGTGCCACACTCGATGAGCTGGTGGGCGATTGCCGGGTGCTGTGCTTCGATGAGTTCCATGTGCATGACATTGGCGATGCCATGCTGCTCACCCGGTTGTTCAACGCCTTGTTCGCCCGTGGCGTGTTCCTGCTGGTGACCTCCAACTACGCCCCTGAAGGCTTGCTGCCCAACCCGCTGTACCACGAGCGTTTCCTGCCCGTGATCCGCCTGATCAACAGCGCTATGGAAGTGCTGGAGGTAGGCGGCGATACAGATTTTCGCAGCCTGCCGGCCAACCGCGAGCACCAGCGTTTCACCCAGGGCCATTATGTGTGGCCAGGCGATGCCGCGCAGCGCCAGGCGCTGAACGTGCCGCGCGAACAGCCGGTGATGCTGGAGGTGAACAAGCGCCCCTTACGCGCACTGGCCATCGACGGCCGGCGGGTGGTGCTCGGGTTTGACGACTTGTGCGAAAAGGCCACGGCGGTGATCGACTACCTGGTGCTGGCGCAGCAGTACGATGAGTGGATCATTGATGGGCTGGATGACCTGGCGGAATGTTCGCTGGCAGCCCAGCAGCGCTTCGTGAACCTGGTGGATGTGCTGTATGACCAGGACCGTCAAGTGACGGTGATTGGCAAGCGACCGCTGGAAGAAAGCCTGGGCGGGCCGCTTGCCGACCTGATGCGAACCCGCAGCCGGTTGGGGCAACTGCACCAGTCAGCCCCTTGGCACTGCATGGCCTGAACAGGCCTCTTCGCGAGTAAACCCGCTGAGTTATCGGATGTAACTGCCCCCATTGACGTCCAGCGTCGCGCCATTGAGCGACGCCTGGGACGGACGCAACGTGAACGCAACCAACTCAGCGACTTCTGCAGGAGCGGCCATTCTCCCCACCGGGATATCAGACACTGCCGCCGCTTCACCCTGTTGAGCGACAAACTGCTCAGCCATGTCGGTACGTACCCAACCCGGCGCAATAGCCACCGCAACCACACCATCAGCAGCCACGCTACGGGCAAGGGACTTTGTAAGGTTGATCAACGCAGCCTTACTGGTGCCATAAGGCAAGGCATCGGCAGCGTAGCCGCGCTGGGCCGCACGACTGGCCATGTTGATGATTCGTCCGCCACCGTGGGCACGGTAGTGCTGGACGGCTTCGCGGCTGAGATCGGCGGCAGCGAAGAAGTTGACCTGAAACTCACGGCGCCAAGCGGCGCGCCACTGTGCCGAGTCGGCCTCCAGGCCAATTTCAGTGCGGATACCGGCGTTGTTCACAAGACCATGGATACGGCCACCGCTCAACTCAAGTGCGGCCTGCCAAAGCTGCTCTGGCCCGGCCTCATCACTCAGGTCGCCCTGTACGATCCAACCCTTACCGCCGATGCGCTCGAGCAATGCGCGGGCGCCCTGCTCGTCACGGCTGTAATGAATGATCGGGCGCGCACCCTCGGCCGCCAACTGCTCGACGATCGCGGCACCAATACCACCAGAGGCACCGGTCACCAGTACGGTTTGTCCTGCCAGGGGGCGTGTCGGGTCACACATCAGTTATCACCTTCTTGTTTCAAGAACGGGAAAATGCTGCCCGCACCACAATCGCGGACAGCATGCCAGGGAATACTATTTCGCAGCATTGGCCTCGTTCGAGGCCTTGTCGACCAGTTGCTGGATATCGCCGGTATCGCGCTTTTGGCGCAGGTAGATATTCAGCACCTCCAGGTCGGCAGGCGAAATATCGCGCCGCACGCCGAACGATACGCCCTGCTTGGCCAAGGCCGGCTTGGGCAAAATCTCACGCGTCCAGGTGGGGTTGGCCATTGCAAACAAGTGGTTGGTATCACTGGCGTCTACCAGCACGTCAGCGCGTTTTGACATGACCGCAAGGCGAGCTTCATCCATGCCCGGCAAACGCATGATCTTGCCGTTATGGATCACCGAGGAAATGGCTTTGTCCTGGGCAGTGCCCGACATGACAGCGAAGGTCACTTCAGGCTTGTCGAGGGCCGAAAGGTCTTCTTTCACATCAGCGACCTTGGGGTTGTCCTTGTTCACCAGCAGCGATACCTGGTAATCGGTGGCTGGCACAGTGAAGGCAACCGCCAGGGCACGCTCGGGGGTCTGGTTCAGGGCCATGGCCAAGTCCCACTTGTTGCTTTGCAAACCTGCCACCAGGTTGTCCCAGTTGGTATCGACAAACGATACCTTCACCTTCAGCACCTTCTCCCCGAAATCGCGGCACAAGTCGACAAAGTAGCCGCTGTACTCGCCTGTCTTGGCGTCACGCATCACGTACGGCGCAGCAACCGCTGCACCGCAGCGCAACTCTCCTGCCTTTTGAATGGTTTGCCAAACCGACGTTTCCGCAGCCTGGGCAGCGGATTGAGCCAGCAATGCACCACACAGGCTTGCGCCAACGAAGAGACCTTTCAGATACGACGGGACCGGAAGAACCATTTCACACCTCACTGATATTCATTGTTTTTGGCAGGAAGGTACGGCACTTTCTGCATGCGATTTTGTGTGCATGACTGCATTCACAATAAAAATTATGCCAGGCGCTGTCAACAGCATCGCGCTGTAGCGATTAATCCTCAGAGGAATCATTTTTCAGGCGAAGCGCTCAACACGAAAGCACTCACTTCGCTGGCCAATAATTGGTGAGCGTTTTAGAAACATAGCGTTAGAAAAAATGGATTTAACTCAACAATGCTTTCACCCAAAGTCTTGTGATCTGTAGGGCCCGCACGAGCGGCGGACCGCTGAATGACACGTTGGCACCGTCACCAGAGTGCCTGTTACAGAAGGCAAGCCTGCGCTAGCGCTTCACCCCACCGCACGATCTTTTTCAGAGCGTCGGGGGACCTTGCCTGTTGTACGGATTAGAACGCTCCAAGAACAAATAATGAGTCTATCCATGTCAAATACATCACTCGCTCCCGGCTTGAAGCAGCGCCATGTCACCATGCTTTCGATTGCCGGCGTCATCGGTGCAGGCCTGTTCGTCTTCTCCGGGCATGCCATCGCCAAGGCCGGCCCGGCCGTTATGCTGGCCTACATATTCACTGGCGCGCTGGTCGTGCTGGTCATGCGCATGCTGGGCGAAATGGCGGTCGCATCACCGGATACCGGTTCGTTTTCAACCTATGCCGACCAAGCCATCGGCCCTTGGGCCGGCTTCAGCATCGGTTGGCTGTACTGGTGGTTCTGGGTACTGGCCATTCCATTGGAAGCCATTGCTGCAGCGAACATCGTTCACACCTGGGTACCGGCGATTGATACCTGGATCACTGCCTTGGCCATGATCGTGCTGCTGACGTGCTCCAACTTCTTCAGTGTCGCCCGCTACGGTGAGTTCGAGTTCTGGTTTGGGCTGATCAAGATTGTCGCCATCATCGCCTTCATTGCGCTATGTGCAGCTGCGTTGATGGGGCTGCTGCCCAACCGTGAAGTCAGCGGCATCGGGCAACTCATGGCCCAGCACGGCGGTTTCGCCCCGAATGGATTGTCTGCGGTCATTGGTGCCATGCTGACCACCATGTTCAGCTTCATCGGCGCCGAAGTGGTGACCATCGCCGCTGCAGAATCGAAGAATCCCGCACGCCAGATCACCCGCGCCACCAACTCGGTGGTATGGCGCATCTGCGTGTTCTACCTGTTGTCGATCCTGATGATCCTGTCTGTCGTACCCTGGAACGATCCGCGCCTGCCAGAAGTGGGCTCGTTCCAGCGCGCTCTGGAGATCATGAACATTCCCAACGCCAACCTGGTGATCGACATCGTTGTCTTGCTGGCGGTCGCCAGCTGCATGAACTCCCAGGTGTACACCGCCTCGCGCATGCTCTATTCGCTGGCCAAACGTGGTGATGCCCCACGGTTGTACAAGTACACCACCCAAGCGAATGTGCCGCTCGCAGCAGTGGCAGGCTCGACGGTGATCGGCATCGCGGCAACCTTCATCAATTATTTCGCCCCTGAAAACGTATTCAAGTTCCTGCTTTCTACCTCGGGTGCTGTCGCCCTGCTCGTCTACCTGGTCATCGCCGTCTCGCAGCTGTGCCTGCGCAAGAAGCTGATGGCCGCAGGCAAGCTGCCGGCGTTTCGCATGTGGCTGTTCCCGTGGCTGACCTGGGCAGTGATCCTGTTCATCAGCGGTGCACTGATCGGCATGTTCTTCATCCCGGCCTATCGCTCGGAGATCACGGCCACCGGGCTCCTGGCCGTGATGATCATCTGCCTTGGCCTGATCCACCAGAGAAGGACGCATGCCACAAACGCCCAGAATCATGAACAGAGTGCCGCGCTGTCTGAGCGATGAACGCGCCTGCAATGTCTACTGGAGATTCAAGACTCGGAAATCCGAACCGCCTTCGCCGCCATGGCTGCCGGCAACGACAACAATAACGGGTAGCAGCCAGGTTCAGCAGCACCGGACGGGGCAACGACAGTTGCCCCCGTCTCATTCCACGCTCAATCTTCCAAGTCGGTCGGCACCACGAGCCCGGTTTTCACATTGCTCATTGAAACCAGTGTCTTGAAGCGCTTGACGTTGTTGCTTTGGAAAAAGAGCGTCCTGGTCAATTGGGTGTACTGCTCCATGTTCCTGACCAGCATGATGAGCACGAAGTCACACTCCCCTGCCACGTGGTAGCACTGTTGAACCTGCGGACACGCCATGAAAGTCCTTTTCATTTCGTCCAGCAGCTCCAACCGCTCACTTTCTACCTCGACCTCGGTGATGACGGTCAGCATGTAACCCAGGCTCGCAGGGTTCACCTGCTCGCCAAGCGCTATCTGGGATGTTGGCGGTAGCGGACCTCTCTACCCTGACCCGCCTGATACGCATCCCCAGCCTGGCTGCTGACGTCAGGCTCGATGGGCAATCACGCGTGTTGCTGATCAGTACCGAGGGTGCAACGGCCCCGGGCGTTTACGAAGAACTGGTGGGCGAGTCGAGTGACTCGGTACTGAAGCGTCAAATGGGCTGGCTATCCCGCACCTGATGCGCCGCCCTGAGCTTTACCGGGCAAGCGCAGCAGAAAGGTGCGACACCCATACAAACGCCAAAGCCAGGCTTAGCCTGGCTTTGGCGTTCAGGAATAAAAAGGCCGCCCAGCGTGAAGGCGGCAAATGTCTCAAGCCGAAGCCTTCGACAGTGGTGAGAAGCTGTCAGCCCAGCACGGAACCGATGACGTCATCCAGGATAGCGATACCGGCCTCGACTTCTTCAGCCGTGATGATGCAAGGCGGTGCCACGTGGATGCGGTTTTCGACCACGAACGGCAGCAGGCCGCGCTCCATCAGCTTGTTCTTCAAGGCGAGCATGGTCTGCGCGGCCAACGGCGCACGGGTCGTCTTGTCGCTGACGAATTCCAGGGCCCAGAACACACCGGCGCCACGGACTTCGCCAATGGCCGGGTGACGCTGCTGCAGTTCACGCAGACGCGGGCCCAGTTGCTTCTCGCCGATTTCCTGGGCGTTCTCGACCACGCGCTCTTTGCGCATGGTGTCGATCGACGCGACAATCGAGGCCATGGCCAGCGGGTGGCCGGAGTAAGTCAGGCCGCCTGGGAAGAAGTGGGTGTCGAAGTAGCTGCTCAGTTGCTCCGAGATCACCACACCCCCGACAGGTACGTAGCCCGAGTTCACACCCTTGGCAAAGGTGATCAGGTCCGGCACCACGCCGTAGTGCTCGAAGGCGAACCACTTGCCCGTGCGACCGAAACCGGCCATCACTTCGTCGAGGATCAGCATGATGCCGAACTCGTTGGCCAGTTCGCGCACGCCTTGCATGTAAGCGGCCGGGGTCACCAGCACACCGGCGGTACCCGGCAGGCTCTCCAACAGAATGGCAGCGATCGAGTTCGCGCCTTCGCACTCGATCACACGACGCAGGTGACGCAGGGCGCGCTCGGTTTCTTCAGCCTCGGTCTGGGCGTTGAACTCGCTGCGGTACAGGTACGGGGTGAAGAAGTGCACGTGGCCACGGGCGTACTCGTTCGGCACGCGGCGCGGGTCACCGGTGGCAACAATCGCCGAACCGGTGTTGCCGTGGTAGGAGCGGTAGGACGACAACACTTTGTCACGACCGGTGAACAGACGCGCCATGCGGATCGCGTTTTCGTTGGCGTCAGCGCCACCGTTGGTGAAGAAGACTTTCTTGAAGCCGGCCGGGGCCTGCTCGATGATGCGCTTGGCGGCTTCACCGCGCATCAGGTTGGCCGTTGCCGGGGCGATGGTGGTCAATGCACCGGCTTGTTCCCGGATGGCCGCGATGACCGCTGGGTGCTGATGCCCCAGGTTGGTGTTGATCAGTTGGCTGGAGAAGTCCAGGTAACGCTTGCCGTCGTAATCCCAGACCGTGTTGCCTTCGCCACCGGCGATCACCAGAGGGTTGAGTGTGCCTTGGGTAGACCACGAGTGAAATACGTACTCGCGATCAAGATCTTTCACGTATTGGTTGGTAATCGCCATGATACTTGTCGACCTATTAATGAAGTGAGCCAGACGCTTGAAGCGTGACGAACGCCTGCGCCATCGCGGTTCTCCGTCAGAACAGTGAACGGCGCAGGCATTCGAACCAGGGGCTTGCCTTAGCTATTGCTAGGGAAAGCGAATTGAGCGGCCTCATGGCTGGTGCGTTTCGGCCAGCGTTGGGTAATTGCCTTCTTGCGGGTGTAGAAGCGCACACCGTCCGGGCCATAGGCGTGCAGGTCGCCGAACAGCGAACGCTTCCAGCCGCCGAAGCTGTGGTAGCTCACCGGTACCGGCAGCGGCACGTTGACGCCGACCATGCCCACTTCGATCTCGTCGCAGAACAGGCGCGCCGACTCACCGTCGCGGGTGAAGATGCAGGTGCCGTTGCCGTACTCATGGTCGTTGATCAGCTTGATCGCCTCTTCCAGGCTGTTCACGCGGACCACGCACAGCACCGGGCCGAAGATCTCTTCTTTATAGATGCGCATCTCCAGGGTGACGCGGTCGAACAAGGTGCCGCCCACGAAGTAGCCGTCTTCGTTGCCTGCCACTTTGAAGCCACGGCCGTCCACAACGACCTTGGCACCGGCGGCAACGCCGTCATCGATGTAACCCAGCACCTTGTCACGCGCAGCCGCAGTCACCAGAGGGCCCATGTCCAGACCGCACGAGGTGCCTGCACCAATCTTCAGCGCCTTGATCTGCGGTTCGAGCTTGGCGATCAGAGCGTCTGCCACCTGGTCACCCACACACACGGCCACGGAGATGGCCATGCAGCGCTCGCCGCACGAACCGTAGGCAGCGCCCATCAGCGCGCTGACGGCGTTGTCCAGCTCGGCGTCCGGCATCAGCACCGCGTGGTTCTTGGCGCCGCCCAGGGCTTGTACGCGCTTGCCGCGCCTGGTGCCTTCGGCATAGATGTATTCGGCGATCGGGGTAGAACCGACGAAGCTCAGGGCCTTCACTTCAGGCGCCTCGATCAGTGCATCCACGGCTTCCTTGTCACCGTGCACCACGTTCAGCACGCCATTTGGCAGGCCGGCTTCGTGCAGCAGTTCGGCGATCAGCAGCGTCGAGCTTGGGTCGCGCTCGGACGGCTTGAGGATGAAGCAATTACCGCAGGCAATAGCCAGTGGGTACATCCACAGCGGCACCATGGCCGGGAAGTTGAACGGGGTGATGCCGGCGACCACGCCAATGGGCTGCAAGTCGCTCCAGGCATCGATATTCGGGCCGACGTTGCGGCTGTATTCGCCCTTGAGGATCTCTGGGGCGGCCGAGGCGAACTCGACGTTCTCGATGCCACGCTTGAGTTCACCGATGGCATCTTCAATGGTCTTGCCGTGCTCTTCGCTGATCAGTTGGGCGATTCGCTGCTCGTTCGCCTCCAGCAGTTGCTTGAAGCGGAACATTACCTGCGCGCGCTTGGCGGGCGGGGTGTTGCGCCAGGCCGGGAAGGCGGCTTGGGCCGAGTCGATGGCCTTTTGCACGGTGGCGCGGCTCGCCAGGCCCAACGTGTGGATAGCCTGGCCAGTGGACGGATTGAACACATCCGTGGTGCGGGCGTCGTCCGCGATGTGTTCACCATGGATCAAGTGCTTGATAGTTGCCATCTTCTTTCCTCGAGCTTGGTGACAAGCTGTCTATTTGTTGTATTAAGGAAGCTCCCGTCGCGCGAGAGCGTGCTGATCAGTCGATACCGTGCAAGGCTTCGCCTACGGCATCGAACAGGCGATCCAGTTCCTGGGGTTGGGTGTTGAACGTTGGGCCGAACTGCAGAGTGTCGCCGCCAAAGCGCACGTAGAAACCTGCTTTCCACAACGCCATGCCCGCTTCGAACGGGCGAATGAGCGCATCGCCATCCCGTGGCGCAATCTGCAACGCACCGGCCAGGCCGCAGTTGCGGATGTCGACGATGTGTCGGCTGCCCTTCAGGCCATGAATGGCTTTCTCGAAGTGCGGTGCCAGTTTCGCCGACTGCTGAACCAGGTTGTCCTTTTCCAGCAGGTCCAAGGTGGCCAAGGCAGCTGCGCACGCAACCGGGTGGGCCGAATAGGTGTAACCGTGGGCGAACTCGACCGCGTATTCGGGAGACGCCTGGTACATGAAGGTGTTGTAGATCTCGCTGGAGGCAACCACGGCGCCCATCGGGATGGCACCGTTGGTGACCTGCTTGGCGATGTTCATCAGGTCCGGCGTGACGCCGAAGTACTCGGCACCGGTCATGGTCCCCATGCGCCCGAAAGCCGTGATGACCTCATCGAAGATCAGCAGAATGTCGTGCTGGTCGCAGATCTCGCGCAGGCGTTGAAGGTAGCCTTGCGGCGGCACGATCACACCTGCCGAACCGGACATTGGCTCGACGATGACGGCGGCGATGTTGGAGGCATCATGCAGCTCGATCAGCTTCAACAGTTCGTTGGCCAAAGCTACACCGCCCGTCTCGGCGGCCCCCTTGGTGAACGCCAGATCCGGTTGCAAGGTGTGCGGGAGGTGGTCGACATCCATCAAGGGACCGAACATCTTGCGGTTGCCGCCGATACCACCCAATGAGGTGCCTGCTACGTTCACGCCGTGGTAACCGCGGGCACGTCCAATGAGCTTGGTCTTCTGCGGCTGACCTTTCAGGCGCCAGTATGCGCGGGCCATCTTGATGGAGGTATCGGCGCTCTCCGAACCTGAACCCGTGAAGAAAACATGATTGAGATTACCTGGCACCAAGCCTGCGATCTTTTCAGCCAGCTGGAACGAAAGTGGGTGGCCATACTGAAACGCTGGCGAGTAATCCAGGGACACCAATTGCTTCGCGACCGCGTCAGCAATTTCCTGCCGGGAATGGCCCGCCCCACAGGTCCACAATCCCGAGAGGCTATCGAACACCTCACGGCCATGCTCATCGATCAGGCGATTACCTTTGGCACCCACGATGAAGCGTGGGTCTTTCTTGAAGTTCCGATTGGAGGAGAACGGCATCCAGTGCGCTTCAAGCTGGAGGCCACTGGCCAAGGAGAGAGGTGTCTGCAAGGCCTGGTTCATGACGGTAATCCTGAGCGTTGGAGTGATGGGCCTAGCTTGTGCTGGAAAGTCATGTGCGATAAATCTATATTTTCTTGCTGTCAGTTATTGGAAAACTCACGCATGACCAAGAAGACACCCCTGCATCAGGTAAGTGATTTTGATCTCAGGCTGCTGCGGGTTTTCAAAACCGTTGCCGAATGCGGCAGTTTCTCCGGCGCCGAAAGTGCCTTGGGCATTACCCGGTCGGCCATCAGCTTGCACATGGGCGACCTGGAAAAACGCCTGGGGATGCGCTTGTGCCAGCGGGGGCGAGCGGGCTTTGCGCTTACCGACGAAGGCCGTGAGGTGCTGCGCGCCAGTGAAACCGTGCTGGTGGCCATCGAGGGCTTTCGCAGCGAAGTGAACCAGATGCACCAACAGTTGCGCGGCGACCTCAACGTCGCGATCGTCAACAACCTGGTCACCCAGCCGAAGATGCGCATCACCCATGCGCTCAAGGCCGTGCGCGCCGAGGGCAGCGGCGTGCGCATCAACCTGAGCATGAGCACTCCCGGTGAAATCGAGCGCGGCCTTCTGGATGGCCACCTGCACGTCGGCGCAGTACCGCTGATTTCGCCCCTGTCCGGCCTGGACTACAGCCTGCTCTACGAGGAACGTTCAAACCTGTATTGCAGCCACGAGCATCCGTTGTTTGCCCATGCCGCCAGGGTCACCGACGATCAACTGGCACAAGCCGATGCCGTAGTGCCGACCTACCGGATGACCGCCGAGGCGATCGGGCTGCACCAACTGCTCAACTTCGGGGCTTCGGCGACCGACCGTGAAGGGATCGCATTTCTTATCCTGACCGGCAGCTACATCGGTTTCCTGCCCGATCACTATGCCGCCACCTGGGTGGAAAAAGGCATCATGGCAGCGCTTGACCCCAACCGCCTGTACTTCGATGCCAAGCTCGCCATCGCGACCCGCAAGGGGCGCCGTCCGAACATGATCCTTGAGCGTTTTCTCAACGAATTGCAGTTGACCAGCAGTCCCGCCTAGCTACGCCCCCTCCTCCCCTGCAGCGCCCTCCCCAATCACCTTTTGCAGGTGATCGGGGGCGCTTTGCTTCAAAAAATTCTTTCAGGCGTGTTGACAGCTTGCGCAGAGTCACAATAGCCTGAATGCATTGCTGCACACATTGCGGCACTCAAATAAAATACAGCGATTCGTTTGCTTGCTCTTCTGCCTACAAAAACAAATTACCGGAGAGATTCAACATGGCACGGTCCCTTTCACGCAAAGTCAGCGCCGGCGTTGCATGCCTTACCGCAGCCCTGGCGTTGCTGTCGCAACCTGCGGCGCACGCCGACACGCCAACCTGGCAAAACGTCCAGAAAGCCGGCGTACTGCGGTGCGGCGCAGCTGTCGCAGCCCCCTATGTGATGCGCGATCCGGCTTCAGGCCAATACAGCGGCTACTTCGTTGATTTGTGCCGCGACTTCGCCGAGAACGTGCTCAAGGTCAAGGCACAGTTCGTCGACACCAGCTGGGACAACCAGGTGGCCGGTCTGCAGAGCGGCAAGTGGGATATGGCCATGGCGCTCAACAAGACGCCTGAGCGTGCAAAAGCCGTGGCCTTCTCGACTCCGGCCACTGACTACCAGGTTTCATTGCTGATCAATGAGAAGAACCCGAAATTCAGCGGTGCCGGTAACGCCATCACTGACTTCGACAAGCCTGGTGTCACCATCGCGGTCATCTCCGGTACCGCAGCAGACAAGGCCGTTACCGCCGCTATCAAGAACGCCACGCTGATGCGCCTGCCAGGCTCGGATGAAACGCGCATGGCGCTGATGTCGCGCCGCGCTGACGTACTGGCCGACGCCAACGACACCAACCATCTGTTCGCCATGGCCAACAGCTGGGTCAAGGAAGTGCTTCCTGTCCCCGCCATGGCCAAGCAAGGGGTGTCCTTCGCCCTGGCCCATGACACGCCTGCTGCAGACCTTGCCCAGCTCGATGCCTACCTGACTCAGCGTCGCGAGTCGGGCGAGATCGACAAGCTGGTGGACAAGGCCGCCGCCGAAATCATTGCGGGCGGCAAAGCCCAGTAACTCCAGCGGACATATAGAGGGCCTCGCAGCAGGCCCTTCGGAGACGACTGTAATGACCACTCCTCATTTGGTGGCTTCCCAGCCACAGGCTTCGCTCACCCCGAATTCAGACATGAACGGCAATTTCATCCAACTGCGCAGCGTGCGCAAAGCCTACAGCGAGCAGCTGGTGGTCATGGACCAGATGAACCTGGACATGCGTGCCGATGATCGCCTCGTCATCATCGGCCCATCGGGCAGCGGCAAAAGCTCGTTGCTGCGCGTACTGATGGGGCTCGAAGGCATCCAGGGCGGCAGCATTCAGTTCCAGGGCAAGCCTTATATCGATGGCGCCCGCAAACAGGGCAAGCCTCTGGATGAAGCCTTGCACAAGCAGATCGGCATGGTGTTCCAGCACTACACGCTGTTTCCGCACCTGTCGGTACTGGGCAACCTGATTCTGGCCCCGGTGAAGGTGCATGGCCTGAGCAAAGCCGAAGCGACCGAAAAAGCCCGCGCCTACCTCGCCCGGCTGGGCCTGGAAAGCAAGCTGCACGCCTACCCGTCCCAGCTTTCCGGCGGCCAGAAGCAGCGCGTGGCGATTGCCCGTGCGCTGATGCTCGAACCGCGCCTGATGCTGTTCGATGAAGTGACCTCGGCGCTGGACCCGGAAATGGTCATCGAAGTGCAGAACGTGATGATGCAACTGGCCGAACAGAAGATGGCGATGATCATCGTCACCCACGACATGCACTTTGCCCGCCATATCGCCACCCGCGTGGTGTTCTGCGCCAACGGCAAGGTTGTCGAGCAGGGCCATCCCGAACAGATCTTCACCCAACCCAAGGAAGCCCGCACCCGCGAGTTCCTGGAGAAGGTCGTGCATTTCGACTGAGGGCACTGCCATGAACTATCAATTCGACTTCCATTTCCTCAGTGGCACGTTCCCGGCGTTGCTCGACGGGCTGAAAGTGACGCTGGAACTGGCGCTCGTTTCAAACCTGATCGGCCTGGTCTGCGGCTTCCTGCTGTGCCTGATGACCCTCAGCCGCTGGTTCTTCATCCGTTGGCCGGCGCAGCTGTTCATCGAGTTTTTCCGGTGCACCCCGGCACTGCTGCAGATCGTCTGGTTCTTCTATTGCGTGCCGATGCTGTTCAACGTGTTCATCGACCCGATCGCCATGGGCTTCCTGGCATTGGGCCTGAACCTCACCGCGTTCAACGCCGAGGCTTATCGGGCCGGTGTGCAGGCGGTGCCGCGCGAGCACCTGGATGCTTCCATCGCGCTGGGCCTGAAGCCGTGGCAACGCACGCTGTACGTGATCCTGCCGCAATCGCTGCGCAGCGCACTGCCGGTGCTGATCACCAATGGCATCGGCACCCTGCAGCAAAGCGCACTGGTGGCCATCGTCGCGGTGGCGGACCTGATGTACGTGGGCAAGAGCCTCGCCACCGAGGCGTACCGCCCGCTGGAAACCTACACCCTGATCGCCCTCATCTACTTCGCCATGTCGCTGCCGATCGCGCAGCTGGTGCAGTGGTTCGAGCGGCGCCAGGAACTGGCCGGACAGCGCTGAGGAAATCACCATGCCACTCGATTTTTCGGTTGTGCTGGGCTACTGGCCCGTACTGCTCAAGGGCCTGGCCCTGACCCTGGCCTTCACCGGTCTGTGCGCCCTGTTCGGTAGCCTGCTTGGTTTTGCGGTCAGCCTGCTGCGCCAGGTGAAACTCAAACTGGTGCGCCTGCCGCTGACCCTCTATGTGGAGTTCTTCCGCGGTACGCCCTTGCTGATCCAGCTGTTCTGGGTGTTCTTCTGCTTCCCGGTGGTATTCGGCCTGGACATCCCGCCGTACGTGTCGGTGCTGATCGCCTTGACCCTGTACATGGGTGCAATCACCAGCGAGACCTTCCGTGGCGCGCTCAAGTCGATCGCCAGTGAACAGCATGACGCCTGCACCGCGCTGGGCCTGACGTCGAAGGTGAAAGTGCTCTACGTCATCTTCCCGCAGGCCCTGCTGCGCTCGGTTCCGCCGCTGTTGTCGAACATCGTCAGCCTGTTCAAGGAGAGCGCTTTGATCTCTTCGGTGGGTGTCGCTGACTTGATGTTCGTCGGCCAGAACATTTCCAACAGCACTGCCCGCCCGGTCGAGTTCCTTTCGGCGGTGGCGGTCATCTATTTCCTCGTGGCCTTCCCGCTGACCCGCCTGGTCGGCGTGGTCGAAGGGCGCCTGCTGCGCCGCTACGCCTACTAAACCTCCCTTGATAACCTGGAGAACCACCATGAAACTCAATGGCATCCTGCCCGCTCTGGTCACCCCGTTCGACGCCGCTGGCAAAGTCGACCACGACACCCTGGCCTCGATTCTCGAGCACCAACTCAAAGCCGGCGTCAGCGGCTTCGTTCCGCTGGGTTCGACCGGTGAATACTACGCCCTGACCAATGAAGAGCGCCGCCAGATCCTGGCGACCGTCAAGGAAGTGGTCGGTGACCGCGGCACCCTGATCGCCGGCGCCAACGGCTCTTGCACCCGCGAGGTGCTGGAGCAGATCAAGCAGACCGTCGACGCTGGCTACACCAACCTGCTGATCGCACCGCCTTACTACGCACTGCCATCCCAGGAAGAGCTGCTGGCCCACTACAACACCATTCTCGAAACCTTCCCCGAGATCAATGTTGTGCTCTACAACTACCCGATCCGCACCAACGTCGAAGTGGGCATGGACGTGATCGCTGCGCTCAACGATCACCCACGTGTGATCGGCATTAAAGAAAGCAGCGGCAACCTGTTGCGCGCCATCGAGATCGGTGAAAAATACAAGGGCATCCAACTGTCCTGCGGTTCCGACGACCAGGCGCTGGACTTCTACCTGTGGGGCGCCGACAGCTGGATCTGTGGCCCAGCCAACATCTTCCCGGAGAAGGTCGTTGCGTTCCACAAAGCCTTCACCAGCGGCGACATCCGTGGCGCCCAGCAAGTGATGCGCAGCCTGTTCCCGGCCATGGCCAACCTGGAAAGCGGCAAGTTCGTGCAGAAGGTCAAGTACGGCGCAGAGCTGGCCGGCTTCAAGGTCGGTAACGCACGTGCACCGCTGCTGCCGCTGACCGACGAAGAGAAAACCGAGTTCCGCAAGGTGTTCGAAGCTTCGCAGCAGTAAGGCTACACGGGGCCGCCCTGCGGCCCCTTCGCCCCCTCTCTTGATACGAGACAGACCCATGAACACCCCACAATCGTCATCGCAGAACGCCGTAGTCATCGGCGGCGGTATCGTCGGTGTCTGCTGCGCGCTGTACCTGCAGCGCGAAGGCCACAAGGTCACGCTCATCGACCCCGCCGCACCGGGCGACAGTACCGCCAAGTGGAGTTGCGGTCAGATGGCGGTCAGTGAAGTCATTCCACTGTCCAAGCCGGGCATCCTGATGAAGATCCCGGGCTGGCTGCTGGACCAGAAAGGCCCCCTGGCCCTGCGCCCGAGCGCGCTGCCGGGCATCCTGCCCTGGTTCCTGCGTTTTCTGGCCTGCGCACGTTCGTCGAAGATCCATGAGATCGCCGAGGACATGGCGCGCCTGACCCAACATGTCTACACCGACTATGCCCCGTTGCTGGATGCCTGCGCGGACAAAACCTTGCTGGGTGACCGCCCGATCCTTGAGGTGTTCGACTCGCCAGCAGGTCTGGCCCACGAACGCCCGCACCTGGAACTGCGCAAGCAGTTGGGCTTCAAGTCCGAAGAGCTGGACGGCGCCGCCATCGGCGATCTGGAGCCGGCCCTGGCCGGCAAGTTCCAGCATGGCCTGATGTTCCCTGACTGGCGCGCCGTCAGCGATACCGAGGGTTTCATTGCCGCACTGACCGAAAGCTTCATCGCCCAAGGTGGCGTGCGCCTGCGTCAGAAAGCCGTGAAAATCGATGAGAACCACGACCGCGCCAACGGTGTAACCCTGGCCGACGGCACCCGCCTGCCAGCCGACCACGTCGTGGTGGCTGCCGGTACTGGCGCACGTCCTTTCTTCGACACACTGGGTGTAAACATCCCGTTGGCCGGCATCGCTGGCTACCAGGCCGTGCTGCCCACCCCTGACGTGGAGATTCGCCACTCGGTGATCTACGCCGATGGCGGCTTCTGCTTCGCTCCGATGACCCGCGGCCTGCAGATCGGCGGCACCATCGAGTTCGCCGCCCCAGGCGCCGAACCCAACTTCAAGCGCGCCGAAATCATCATGGAAAAAGCACGCCGCGTACTGCCACAACTGAATACCCAAGGGATGGAGTTCGGCGTCGGCTACCGGCCGTTCCTGCCTGATACCAAACCGGTCATCGACCGTTCGCCCCGCCTGAAAAACGTGATCATGGCCTTCGGCCACGGCCAGCTCGGCCTGACCCTGGGCGCCACCACCGGCCGCCTGGTCGCCGACCTGGCTGCAAACCGTACACCGGCACAAAACCTGTCCGCATTCAGCGCTCGTCGCTTCGCCCTTATTGGAGGTACTGCATGAACCGCTACGACCAGTTCTACATCAATGGCCAATGGGTCAGCCCTGTCCAGGGCGGCAGTTTCAATTCGTATGACCCGAGCGACGAAAGCCTGATCACCAGCGTGGCATCGGGTACCGAAGAAGACATCGATATCGCGGTCAAGGCTGCCCGCGCCGCCGTTGACGAGGGCCCGTGGCCGCGCCTGAGCGGTGCCGAGCGTGGTGAGTACCTGCGCAAGATTGCCGACGGCATCCGTGCCCGCCAGGAAGAGCTGGCCGAACTGGAAGTGCGCGACAACGGCAAGCCGTTCCCGGAAGCCATGTGGGACATCGGCGACACTGCCGGCTGCTTCGACTTCTACGCCAAACTGGCCGAGGAACTGGACCGCCACCGCGAGAAAGACGTCGCGCTGTCCGATGACCGCTTCAGCTCCATCGCCCGCAAGGAGCCGATCGGTGTTGCCGGCGCCATCGTGCCGTGGAACTTCCCGATGCTGATGGCTTCGTGGAAAATCGCCCCTGCGCTGGCCGCCGGTTGCAGCATCATCCTCAAGCCCGCCGAGCAAACCTCGCTGACCGCACTGGAACTGGCCCGCATCGCAGATGAAGCCGGCCTGCCGCCAGGCGTACTGAACATCGTTACCGGCCCAGGCTCCAAGGTCGGTGCCGCCCTGACCGCGCACCCCGGCGTGGACAAGCTGGCCTTCACCGGCAGCGTGCCGGTCGGCAGCCGCATCATGCAAGCCGCTGCCCAGGACATCAAGAACGTGACCCTGGAGCTGGGCGGCAAGTCGCCGTTCGTGATCTTCGCCGACAGCGACATCGAAAAGGCCGTCGAGTGGATCATGTTCGGCATCTTCTGGAACAAGGGTGAAGTCTGCTCGGCCACTTCCCGCGTGCTGGTCGAACGCTCTGCGTACGAACCACTGCTGGCGCGCCTGGCCGAAGAAACCCGCAAGATCAAGATCGGCAACGGCATGGAAGAAGGCGTGCTGCTCGGTCCGCTGGTCAACCGCAGCCAATACGAAGGTACACTGAAAGCCATCTCGCGCGGCCTGGAAGAAGGTGCACGCCTGGTGTGCGGTGGCGAACGCCCGGCGCACCTGGACAAAGGCTTCTACCTGCAGCCGACCGTGTTCGCCGATGTGCCGGAAGACAGCTGGATCTGGAACGAAGAGATCTTCGCCCCGGTCGTGTGCATCCGCCCGTTCGATACCGAAGAAGAAGCGGTCAAATCGGCCAACAACTCGCGCTTCGGTCTGGGTGCCGCAGTCATGTCCAAAGACATCGAACGCTGCGAACGCGTCGCACGCAAGTTCCGCGCCGGTATCGTCTGGATCAACTGCTCGCAACCGACCTTCACCGAAGCACCATGGGGTGGTTACAAGACCAGCGGCATCGGTCGCGAGCTGGGCGAATGGGGCCTGAACAACTACCTGGAAACCAAGCAGATCACCCGCTACGACAGCGAACAGCCTTGGGGCTGGTACATCAAGTGAGGTAACACCCATGCGTTGGAAACAGACGCTTCAGCTGGCTGAGGTGCACTGCGAAGGCGAGATCGGCAAGGTCATCACCGGGGGCGTCATCGGCGTCCCGGGTGCCACCATGCTCGACAAGATGAACTACATCAACGACGTCGACGACAGCCTGCGCCGCCTGGTGACGCTGGAGCCGCGTGGCTGCCTGCAGATGTCGGTCAACTTGCTGCTGCCGCCCACTCGCCCCGAGGCCCACGCAGGCTTCATCGTGCTGCAGGCCGACAAGGCTCACCCCATGTCGGGCAGCAACTGCATCTGCGTCGTCACCGCCCTGCTCGAACTGGGCATGGTGCCGATGCAGGAGCCGGAGACCACCGTGGTACTCGATACGCCTGCAGGCCTGGTGACCGCTCGCGCACAATGCGCGGATGGCCGCTGCCTGAACGTGTCGCTGGACATGGTACCGGCCTTTGTCGAGCATCTGGACCTGGCCATCGAGACCGAAGCCTTCGGCACGATCAAGATCGACGTGGCGTTTGGCGGTGTGTACTACGCGCTGATCGACGTCGAGCAGGTTGGGCTCTCGATCGCACCGGAAAATGCCCGGCAACTGGCGGATGCCGGCGTAGCGCTGAGGGCAGTGATCAACCGGCAATTGAACATCCAGCACCCCTTGCTTGCATCAGTGAACGAGGTGGCCTATGTAATGTTCCGCAACCGCCTGGACGACCGCACCTACCAGACCTGCACCACCCTGCCCCCGGGCCGGGTCGACCGCTCGCCCTGCGGCACCGGCAGTTCGGCCAACCTGGCCACATTGGTGGCACGCGGCAAGGTACAGGCCGGGGATCACCTGGTATCGCGCTCGACCATCGGCGGCCAGTTCCAGGTCGCCCTGCTCGGCCATACCGATGTCGCCGGCAAACCGGCGGTATTGCCACGCGTGACCGGGCGGGCCTGGCTGTATGGCCTTCAACAGTTGGGCGTCGATCCAGACGACCCGCTCGGCGCAGGCTTCATGCTCAGCGACACATGGGGAGAAGGCTGACCACAGCGCCCCTGCAGCCGCGCCCTGACACACTGGGCGCGGCTTTTTGAACGCGGTGACCGCTCCCCTTGCGGTACCGACTCATCGGGCGGCGACAGGAGTTGCAACATGACAAGGCCCGGCCTGTATGATAAAGGCCAGAGCCAACGAGACCTGATGATGACTAAAGATAACGATAAAGAAAGTGGTGTACGTCGCCACAGTGGTCGCTACATCTATGAAGAACTGCGCAAGCAGATTCTCACCCTGAAACTCAAACCCGGGGTACAGCTGGACGAAGTGTCCCTTGCCGCTCAATTCGGCCTCTCCCGCTCCCCTGTGCGGGATGCACTGGCTCGGCTGATCACTGAGGGCCTGGTGGTCATCCTGCCAAACCGTACAACCTTGGTTACACCCTTCGAGATCGAAGAGTTTCCCAACTACATCTCCGCGCTGGACTTGATGCAACGTGCAGTCACTCGCCTGGCGGCCATTCAACATCGTCCGGAAGACCTCGAAAAAATCCGCCAAGCCGATGCCGAATACCTCAAGGCAGTAACATCGGGCGACTTCCAGTCCATGTCGGAGTTGAACAAGGCCTTCCACATGGCCATTGCCCACGCCGGGCGCAACCCTTACTTCATCAATTACTACGAGCGCTTGCTGGGAGAAGGCCAGCGACTGCTTCACCTGCACTTCGACCATATCGTAAGTTCGGCCAGCACCCACAAACTGGGGCGCGACCATGACGAAATCATCGATGCCATCGCAGCACGCGATGCCGATGCCGCAGAAGCTGCTGCGCATGAGCACACCATGCTGTTCCAGCGGCGTTTTCTGGACTACATGCAGCAGAATCTTACTGCGCGCATGTCGGTGGCCTAAGCAACTGTCTTGGCCAGGTCACGTATAGGTACCCCGCACTTCCAAAGTACGTACCGATAATTATCACGGCCCCTCACAGCGTTTATCCGGCGTTCCACCCAGATTGATCATCATTTGGTCGATGGCTCGCTGGTGCCCGCTATTTCATTGAGCAACCCAATACTTCGTACTTCGCCTGCTCGAGTCAGTTGACAGGGTGCTGCATAAGCCGATAGCTTTGCACGCAGCACTGCACACAAAAACAAAACAGACACCAATCAACGCTCACCGGGAGTCCGGAATGAACAGATTCGAGAACAAAGTTGCGATCGTGACTGGAGGCGCTGGCGGTATCGGCTCGGCCATCGCGACGCGCCTTGCAAGCGAAGGTGCTACCGTCGTGGTCAGCGACGTCAACCTGGCAGCGGCACAGGACGTAGCCAGCGCGATCGAGGGCTCCGGTGGCAAGGCAATTGCCTTGGCAGCTGACATCGGTTCGGGTGAGGCTTGCCGTGGGCTGGTTGAATCGGTTGTCGCCAAACTCGGGCGCATCGACGTCCTGGTCAACAATGCCGGTATCAACCGCCGCGGGAGCCTTCTGGCACTGAGCGAGGACGATTGGCACACCAGCTTCGCCATCAACCTGGACTCGATGTTCCACCTGTGCCGCGCAGCACTGCCCGTCATGATCGAGCAGGGTGCCGGCGCGATCGTCAACACGGCCTCGCAGTGGGGCCTTTACCCCGCACCTGGCCACATCGCATACAACGTCACCAAGGCAGCTGTCGCTTCGTTCACCCAGAACCTGGCGCGCGACTACGCCCCTCAGAACATCCGCGTGAACGCGGTTTGCCCAGGCGAGATCCACACACCGATGCTCGAAGCAGGTGTACTCAGGTCGGGCAGGACCATTGCCGATCTGGACAAGATGGTGCCCTTCGGGCGCATCGGCAAGCCTGAGGAAGTCGCTGCACTGGTTGCCTTCCTGGCCTCCGACGAGGCGGCCTTCATGTGTGGCTCGCTGGTTGAGATCACAGGCGCACAGGCCGTAGCCTGACAGACCCGCGCCCTGTCACAACCCGGGCGCAGGCATCACTCAACCACTAACGGCCCTGGATATCCGCCCTTGCGATCCGCTGGGGCGACTGGGCGAAGCTCAGGTGGATGCAGGCCTTAACCCGCCCTGGGCAGATCCGCCAGCACCCCCTCGATCTCCCCCAGCACCGCCGGGTCATCCAGGGTCGAGGGCGGCACATACTCCTGCCCATCGGCAATCTTGCGCAGCACCGCCCGCAAGATCTTCCCCGACCGCGTTTTAGGCAAACGCTTCACCCGCCTAACCCGGTTGAAACAGGCCAGCGGGCCGATCGCCTCGCGCACGCTGCCCACCAGGTCCACCAGCAACTGCGCCTCGCTGATGCCCTCGCCGTCCTTGAGCACAACGAGCGCCAGCGGCACCTGCCCCTTGATCTCGTCATGCACGCCAATCACCGCGCACTCGGCCACCGCCGGGTGACAGGCCACCAGGTCTTCCATTTCGCCGGTGGACAGGCGGTGCCCGGACACGTTGATCACGTCATCCGTGCGCCCCATGATGTAGACAAAGCCATCATCGTCCAGGTAGCCGCCATCGCCTGTGTGGTAGTAACCCGGATAGGTGCGCAGGTAGGCCTGCAAATAACGCTCGTGGTCGCCCCATAGCGTCTGGCTGCACCCGGGCGGCAACGGCAGCGCAATGACAATCGAGCCTTGCTGATCAGGCCCCAGCAAGTGGCCTTCGTCATCCACGACACGCACATGGTAGCCCGGTACCGCCCGGTTGCTTGAGCCCGGCCTGGCCGCGCTGCCTTCCAGCCCGACGCAGGGCGCAGTGACCGGCCAGCCGGTTTCGGTCTGCCACCAATGGTCGTGCACCGGCTTGCCACTGACCCGCTCCAGCCATTCATGGGTGCTTGAGTCGAGCTTCTCACCCGCCAGGAACAGCTGGCGCAGCGAGCTGAGGTCGTGCTTGCGGATCAGCTCGCCCTCCGGGTCTTCCTTGCGGATGGCACGCATGGCGGTGGGCGCACAGAACAGCGCATTGACTTTGTATTGCTCCACCACCCGCCAGTAGGCCGAGGCGTCCGGGGTGCGAATTGGCTTACCTTCGTAGAACACCGTGGTGCAGCCGCTCATCAACGGCCCGTAGACGATCAGCGAATGGCCGACCACCCAGCCCACGTCGGAAATGCCCCACCACACATCGCCGGCCTGCATGCCATAGATATGGCGCATGGCATAGCACAGCGCCACAGCATTACCGCCGTTTTCCCGGACGATACCTTTGGGTTTGCCGGTGGTGCCCGAGGTGTACATGATGTACAGCGGGTCACCGGCATCCAGTTCGACCGGGGCGACCGGCGTGGCGCCGGCCAGGGCCGCCTGCCAGTCCAGGTCGCGGCCTGGCTGCAGTTCAGCTTGTGCCTGCGGCCGTTGCAGCACCAGCACATTGCGCGGCTGGTGCCGGGCCAGTTGCAGGGCACGGTCGACCAGCGGCTTGTATTCGATCACCCGGTCGAATTCCAACCCGCAGGACGCCGTCAGCAGCAGCGTCGGGCGGGCATCGTCGATGCGCAAGGCCAGTTCGTTGGCGGCAAAGCCCCCGAACACCACCGAATGCACCGCGCCAATGCGCGCGCAGGCCAGCATGGCCATGGCCGCCTGCGGCACCATGGGCATGTAGATGATCACACCATCGCCCTTGTTGACCCCCAACTGGCGCAGCAAGCCGGCCAGGCGCGCCACTTCGTCGCGCAACTGGTTATAGGTGTAGGCCTGCTGCACGCCCGTCACCGGCGAGTCGTAAATCAGTGCCAGCTGCTCGCCACGGCCCTGCTCGATCTGGTGATCGAGGGCCAGGTAGCAGCTGTTCAGGCGGCCATCGGCGAACCAGCGGTGGGTACCGTCGGCGTTGTCTTGCAGGGTAAGGGCAGGCTTGCGGTGCCAGGCCAGGTGCGCGGCCTGCTCCGCCCAGAATGCGGCAGGGTCGGAAATGGAACGGGCGTAGCTGTGCTGATAGCTCATAGCGAAAGGAACCCGGTACTTGTTGTTATTGAAGGGCGAACCTTGAGTATGGACCGCTACAACAGCGCCGCCATGGGACTAAAGTCACAACCGACCTGCAAATTTGCAGACAACGCAAAAGCGCCCCATAACGGTGCAAAGGCTCTAGAATAGGCCACCCTTCAGCCACCGAGCAGCCCATGGATATCGAACAGGCCCGAACCTTTCTGGAAATCGTGCGTTGCGGCAGCCTGGTCGCCGCTGCCGAGCGCCTGTTCGTGTCACAGACGGCCATTACCGCCCGGGTGCAGCGCCTGGAGCAGCAATTGGGCTGCCAGCTGTTCGTGCGCAGCCGCAACGGTGCCAGCCTGACCAGCGACGGCGAGGCCTTTGTCAGTTATGCCAACCAGCTGGTGCAAACCTGGGAAGCCGCGCGGCGCGACCTGCCGCTGCCTGAAGGCTGCCAGCAAGTGCTGCATGTGGGGGCAGAAGTCAGCCTGGGTAACCCGATGTTGCTTGACTGGGTCACTGCCCTGCACCGTGAACTGCCCAGCCACGCCATACGCAGCGAAGTGAGCGACGGCGAGTCGCTGCTGCGCAAGGTCGAGATGGGCCTGCTGGACGCTGCACTGGTGTACCAGCCGACCTACGGGCCGGGCTTGCAGGTGGAACAGTTGATGGAAGAGAAACTGATCCGCGTGCGCCGCGTCGACCAACCCGAACCGTATATCTACATCGACTGGGGCGAGGCTTTCCGCCGCCGGCACGATGCCGCCCTGCCCGATTGCGCGCGCCCGGCGTTAAGCTTCAACCTCGGCCCGTTGGCGTTGCAATTCATTCTCGACCAGGGTGGCAGCGGTTACTTTCGCACGCGGGTGGTGCAGGCGTACCTGGACAGCGGTGTGTTCGAGCGGGTACCACAGGCGCCGGAGTTCACTTACCCAACCTTCCTGGTGTATCCACGCGAACGCGACAGCGAAGCCCTTCAACAGGCCTTCACTATCTTGCGCCGACTGGTGGCTGCCGGCGCCAGCGACTGGTCACAGCGCTGGGACCCGGTTATCTGAAGCCTCGGCTTTGCTGAGCAACTGGCGCTTGAGGCCGGCAATCAGGTCAGTCTGGGTAATCACCCCCACCAACTGGCCGGCGTCGAGCACCGGCAGGCAGTGCAAGCCTTGTTCGCACAACAGCGGCAGCAGGCGCTCCAACGGGTGCTGGCTGCTGACACTCACTACCCGCCGGCTCATCACCTGTTCCATGCGCACCGCCTTGCGGCCAAACAGCCCGCGCCAGCTGAAACGGCCGCGTTGCATGGCCGGGCCAACCAGGTCGCTGAGGCTGACGATGCCCACCAGTTTGCCGTGCTGTAACACCGGCAGGGTTTTCAGGTGGTGGCTGGCGAGCATTTTCCAGGCCTGTTCAAGGGTGGTGTCGGGCGTGGCGAACTGCACGTCGCGGGACATCACCGAGGCCGCCGTAATACCGCCGAGACTGCGCTGCAGGGCGTGTTGCTCGGTGGCGAGGATGATGCGCTCCAGCTCGTCACGGGTGACGTCGACGAACTCGCCCAGCTCTTCGAGGGCCTGGTCCAGGTCTTCACTGCGGAAGCCAACCCGCTCGCCGGGCAGCGGGTCATGGGTGTGGTGCAGGTCTCTGCGCGGCACCGCGCCTTTCGGGTAGCGCACGCCCGTCAGGCGGTTGTAGACAATCGCCACTGTCACCAGGATCAACGCATTGAGCAGCACCGGCTCCAGCAGGTGGTCGCCCATGGCGGTCAGCCCTGAGTCAGCCAGCACGGCGCTCACCGCCACCCCGCCACCCGGCGGATGCAGGCAGCGCAGCAGGCACATCACCAGCAGCGAGATGCCCAGGGCGGCAGCGGCCACCCACAGCTCGGGGCCGAAGCCTTCACGCATGGCCAGGCCGACCGCGCCCGCCAGGGCATAGCTGCCCAGCACCGGCCAGGGTTGGGCCAATGGGCCGGAATGCACGGCGAACACCAGCACAGCCGAGGCGGCCAGCGGGCCAAGCAGGTGCAGGGCGATACCGGGGCCATAGGCGATGCTGGTCAGCCAGCCGGCGAGGAACAGGCCGAGCAACGCACCGATAGCGGCACGCAGCCATTCTTTTGGGGGAATATTCAGGGGCGCCGGCAACAGCCGCTGCAGACGACTTTCGGAACGCGAGGCAGGCATTTGAGTAGTCGGAATCTTAGGTTTTTCTGATTAAAAAGAAAGCCCAGCCGAGGTGGCCTGGGCCTCGTATTGCGCGTGCAATACCACAAGGGGCTCCGTCCGTGGAGAGATGGAAACCGCAGGGTTTCGTGAACGGGATTTTGCCGGGCGGGGGGAGATTGGGCTAATTCAAAAAAATGCGGCTGTACTGCAATTTTTTTGCAGTACTGATAGGGCCTAGGGGGGCGCTGTGCGCCCCGGCATTATCGGGCCTTGCGCGGCAGGTCGATATTGACGCGAAGCCCACCCAGCGGGCTCTCCAGCAAGGCCAGCCGCCCACCCCAAGCCTCGACGATGTCGCGCACGATGCCCAGCCCCAGGCCGTGCCCGTCCACCTGCTCATCCAGCCGCGAACCACGCTCCAGCACCTGCTGCCGTTGGCCCTCGGGAATCCCCGGGCCGTCATCATCGACCCAAACCTGATAGCCCTCGGCATTCGGCTCAATGCCAAGGCGCACTTCGCTGTCGGCCCACTTGCAGGCGTTGTCCAGCAGGTTGCCCAGCAACTCCAGGAAGTCCTCACGGTCCCATGGCAACAGCAACCCGGGGGGCACATCGCTGGCCAGCAGCAACTCTTCCCCATGGATCATGCCCAACGTGCTCAGCAACCCCGGCAGTTCGGCATCGCAATCGAATTGCGCACCGGGCAACGCATCACCCGCCAACCGCGCGCGATTCAGTTCGCGCGCCAACCGCTGCTGAATCTGCTCCAGCTGCTCACGCATCTGCGCCCGCACCTCGGGCAAGTCCTTCAGGCGCTCGCTGGACGCCAGGCTCAGCAGCACCGCCAACGGTGTCTTCAGTGCATGCCCCAGGTTACCCAAGGCATTGCGCGAACGGCGCAGGCTGTCTTCGGTATGGCTGAGCAAGTGGTTGATCTGCCCCACCAGCGGAGCCAGCTCGCTGGGCACCTCGGCATCCAGTTGTGAACGCTGGCCTTGCTGCAGTTGGGCGATCTGCTGGCGCGCCCGTTCCAACGGCCGCAGCGAGCGCGTTACGGTCATGCGCTGCAACACCAACACCAGAATCAGTGCCACCAGGCCCATGCCAAGGCCGATCTGCTGCATGCGCCGAAAGCCCTCACGCACCGGCGAGTAATCCTGTGCGACGCTGATGGAGATGTCTTGGCCCAGGCGCCGGTAGTCAGCGCGCAGGGCTAGCAGTTGCTGCCCTTCCGGGCCGAGTTCATGGCTGTCGGAAAGGCCTGGCGCAGCAGGCTTGGGCATGTCCAGGTCCCACAGCGAGCGTGAGCGCCAGGTGCCTTTGTCGAAATCGATACGGAAGTAATAACCGGAAAAAGGCCGCTGATACGCCGCCGAGATGCGCCGCTCATCCAGCTGCAGGCCGGATGGCCCGCGCACCAGCGCCACCAGCAGGTTCTCGCTTTCCTTGCGCAGGCCGTTTTCCAGGTAACGCTGCAGGCCGGCTTCGAACAACCACAAGGTCAGTTGCGCCAGGACCACGCCGACTACCACCAGCACCGCGACCAGGCCAAGGCTCAAACGCGCCTGGATCGACTTCACCCGGTGCTCCCCGCGTAGATATAGCCCTGCCCGCGCCGGGTCTCGATCACGCTGCGGCCCAGCTTGCGGCGCAAGTGGTTGACGTGTACTTCCAGCACGTTCGAATCCCGCTCGGTTTCACCGTCGTAGAGGTGCTCGGCCAGATGGCTCTTGGACAGGATCTGCTGCGGGTGCAGCATGAAGTAGCGCAGCAGGCGGAACTCGGCGGCGGTCAGTTGCACATCCACGCCATCACGGCTCACGCACTGGCGGCTTTCATCCAGGTGCAGGCCGGCAGCTTCCAGGGTTGGCTGATTGGCCAGGCCGCGCGCACGGCGCAGCAGCGACTGGATGCGCAGTTGCAACTCTTCCGGGTGGAACGGTTTGCTCAGGTAGTCATCAGCCCCGGCTTTCAGCCCTTCGATACGCTCGGCCCACGAGCCACGGGCGGTAAGGATCAGCACCGGCGTGGCCAGGCCGGCGGCACGCCACTGGGCCAGCACGTCCAGGCCCGGCAAGCCCGGCAGGCCAAGGTCGAGGATGATCAGGTCGTAGGGCTCGCTCTGGCCCTGGTACACCGCATCGCGGCCGTCAGCCAGCCAGTCCACGGCATAACCCTGGCGCTGCAGGCCGGTGGTCAGCTCGTCGGCCAGCGGTACATTGTCCTCGACAAGCAACAGGCGCATTCAGTCGTCTTCCTCGTCTTTGAGCAAGGCGCCGGTGCTGGCATCGAGCTTGATCTCGCGCACCACACCGTCCGCCGTCAGCAGTTCGACTTCATATTCGTAGCGATCGTCGTCCTCTTCCAGCTCGGCCTCCAGCAAACGCGCCCCGGGGTAACGCCCCAGGGCGGTTTCCAGCAACTGTTCGAGCGGCAGGATGACGCCCTTCTGGCGCAGCTTCAGGGCTTCGTCCTGGTCAAGGTCGCGGGCGCCGGCCAGCGAACACACGGCCAGCAACGCCAGCGCGAGGTAGCGCGCTGGCCGCGGTAAGTGAATCATCAGTTGTCCCGCTCGTCCTTCAGCACTTCACCGGTCTTGGCGTCCAGCGCCACGTCCCATTCTACGTTCTGCGTGTCACGCAGTTCGACCTTGTAGATGTAGCGGCCGTACTCGTCTTCCAGCTCCGAATCGGTGACAGTGGCGCCCGGGTGCTTGGCCACGGCGGTGGCTTTCAGCTCGTCGAGCGACTTGATGGTCTTGGCGTTGACCAGTTTGACCACTTCGTCAGGCTGTACGTCCTTGGCGAAGGCGGCATTGGCGCCCAGGGCAAGGGCGGCGGCGGTGAACAGGGCAGTCAAGGTT
>JADHEF010000679.1_pt1 | contig 30678 bp, 26 predicted proteins | sample 8952391 | NCBI WGS metagenome assembly JADHEF01 (sample SAMN16124439, study PRJNA663245) | bioreactor sludge metagenome | isolation source: sludge (nitrite) | place: India:Bengaluru | collected 2019-02-28 | reverse complement strand
GACACGCGCATCTGCGCTTGCCAGCGATCGAGAACGGGTTTCAAACGCCGGGCGCGGCGATGGCCTTGCCGGTGATCGCCGGGCCGAGCTGGCGGTCGTGCAGGCGCGAGAACGCCAGCAGCGACAACGTGGCGCCGAGCAGGCACAGGGCCATGTCCCATTGCGTGTCCCACGGGTCGCCCTGGGTGGCGAGGAAGGCATCGGCATCGGCGCCCAACACCATGGCCGAGCCCCATTCGAGCAATTCGAACAGGGCCGAAAAGCTCAGGCAGGCGGCCAGCACCAGATAGGTCAACCAGCCGCCGCGCCGCAGCGGCGTGCAGCGCAGCAGCAGTTCGCGGGCGAGGATGGCCGGCTCGATGCCTTGCATCAGATGGCCGAGCCGGTCCCACGGATTGCGCTGCGTGCCGAGCATCTCGCGCAGCCAGAAGCCGCCGGGGGTTTCGGCATAGGTGTACGCGCCGCCGTGGATCAGCACCAGTGCGTGCAGCGCCAGCAGCCAGCACAGCAGCCGGCTCAGCGGGAAGTGCGGCCAGCGCCACGCCAGAAGCGGCAGCGCGGCCATCACCCACACCGTTTCCATCACCCAGGTCAGGCGGTCGCGCGGGGCGATGCCGGATACCAGCAGCGCGGCCAGCACGCCGCACCACAGCAGGCGGCGCTCCCAGCGGTCCGGCACGCCGACGGGTCGGGCCGTCATGCCAGATGCGCCAACGGCATCGCGCCGGTCTGCTTGACCGTGCGCAGCACGAAGCTGGAATTGACATCGGCCACGCCGGAGGCATTGAGCAGCTTGTCCAGCAGGAAGGCCGAGAACCGGTCCAGATCCGGCACCACCACGTGCAGCAGGTAGTCCATGTCGCCGGTCAGCGCGTGGCAGGCCACCACCTCGTCCCAGCCCTGCACCGCCTGTGCGAACGGCTCCATCGTGTGCTGGCCGTGTTTTTCCAGCTGCACGCGCACGAAGGCCTGCAAGCCCAGGCCCAGTGTCTGCGGTTGCAGCCAGGCCGCGTAGCCGCCGATCACGCCTTCGGCCTCCAGCCGCTGGATGCGGCGCAGGCACGCCGAGGGCGACAGGTTCACCTGCGCGGCGATTTCGGAATTGGGCGCGCGGCCCTGCTTCTGCAGCAGGGCGAGCAGGCGCAGGTCGGTGCGGTCCAGGGAGGGGGTATCGGGCATCGTTGCGAGTGTTTGTTGTTTTTGCGCAACAAGATTGCGACAACAGGGTTATTCCGTGCAACTTCGCAAGCCTGTTGCGCGGCTTGGCGACTAGCATGGATGCACGCTTCCACCGCTTGCCTGCCATGTCCACCGCTCCTGCCCGCCGCGTCGAACGCCTGCCCAGCGACAAGGGCTACGTGCCGGTCTACACCACGGCCGTGGTGGCGCAGCCGTGGCAGGACTACAGCGCCGCCGACCACGCCACCTGGGGCGCGCTGTATCGCCGCCAGCGCGAACTGCTGGTCGGTCGCGCCTGCGACGAATTCCTTGCCGCGCAGGACGCGATGGGCATGGACGCGCAGCACATCCCGCGCTTCGAACAATTGAACGAGGCCCTGCACACCGCCACCGGCTGGCGCATCGTCGGCGTGGAAGGCTTGTTGCCGGAGCTGGATTTCTTCGAGCATCTCGCCCATCGGCGGTTCCCGGTGACGTGGTGGATCCGTCGCCCCGACCAGATCGACTACATCGCCGAGCCGGACCTGTTCCACGACCTGTTCGGCCACGTGCCGCTGCTGATGGACCCGGTGTTCGCCGATTACATGCAGGCCTATGGCCGCGGCGGGCTGAAGGCGCACGGTCTCGGTGCGGAGGCCTTGCAGCGGCTGACCCGGCTGTACTGGTACACGGTGGAGTTCGGCCTGATCGCCACGCCGGCCGGGCTGCGCATCTACGGCGCCGGCATCGTGTCCTCGAAGGGCGAATCGCTGCACGCGCTGGCATCGGCCGCACCCAACCGGATCGGCTTCGACTTGGAGCGGATCATGTGCACCCGCTACCGCATCGACAGCTTCCAGAAGAGCTACTTCGTCATCGACGGCTTCGAGCAGTTGATGGCCGCCACCGGCGCGGATTTTTCGCCGATCTACGCACGCCTGTCCGGCCGCGCTGACATTCCCGCAGGCGAACTGCGCGAGGGCGACACGGTGCTGCAACGCGGCAGCGGCGAAGGCTGGCGGGACGACGGCGACGTGTAACGGCGCGACGGGCCGGGTTACCGCGGTCCGCGCGGCAGGCTAGGCTTGTCGCACCCGGATTCCCGTCATGGCACCGCATGTCCCGTCTCCCCGTTTCCGTGTGCATGATCGTCAAGGACGAGGCGCGTTGTCTGGAGGCCACGCTGGCCACGCTGGTGCCGCACTTCGACGACATCGTGGTGCTGGATACCGGCTCGGCCGACGACAGTGCGGCCATCGCCCGGCAGCACGGGGCCCGGGTGTTCGACTTCGCGTGGGTCGACGACTTCGCCGCCGCGCGCAACGCATCGCTCGAACACGCCCGCCACGACTGGGTGCTGGTGGTGGATGCCGACGAGCGGCTGGCACGGATCGATGCGGAGGCTCTGGCCGCGGCCTTGCGGGCGCATCCTGACGGCGTCGGCCGGGTGGAGCGGCTCAATCCGATCGACGAGGACGGCGGCAGCGTGACGATGCGCGAGCACATCCGCCGCCTGTTCCGGCGTTCGCGCCATCGTTATGCCGGTTCCATCCACGAGCAGGTGGTCGCGCGCGGCGGTGCAGGCGCAGCCGACGCTTCGTTCCTCGTGCCGCTGGTGCTCGATCATGCCGGCTACCGCGATGCGGTGCTGGCCGCGACCGGCAAGGTGGCGCGCAATGTCGCCCTGCTCGAACGCGCGCTGGAACGCGCGCCGCACGACCCCTATCTGCTGTACCAGCTCGGCAAGAGCCGCTACCTGCAACGCGATTACGCCGCCGCCGCCGACAGTTTCGAGCAGGCATTGCGGGCCGCGCCGGACATGCGGCTGGAATACGTCGAGGACCTGATCGAAACCCTTTGCTACGCGCTGATCAACCACGGCGATCACGCCGGCGCGCTGCGGCGGGTCGAATCCGCGCCGGATTTCCCGTCCACCGATTTCGCCTTCCTCAAGGCTTCCGCGCTGATGAACGCCGGCCGCCTGCAGGAGGCGGTGGACCTGTTCCTGCAGTGCACGCGCATGCCGCCGGGACGCAAGGAGGGCGTGGATTCGTTCAAGGCCCGGCACAACATCGGCGTGATCCTGGAGTGCTCGGGCATGCCCAGGCAGGCGCGCGAGTTCTACCGCGCCTGCGGCGACTATGCCCCGGCGCAGGCCGGACTTGCGCGGCTGGGGGCTGGGTCGGATGTGGACGGCAATGCAGTGCTCCAGGGCGGATTCGCGGCGAGCCGTTAGCATGGGCGTCCGGCCCGCGAACGCGGGCGTGACGATGTTCCCTTGCCGATGAAGCGCTTTTCCCTCTGTCCGCTCGCGTTGGCCTGCCTGCACGCATTTCCCGCGCTGGCGCAGGACGCGGCGGCCCTCGTCTCGCCTTCTTCCGTCACCACGCTGGACCGCGTGCTCGTCACCGCGCGCCTGCAGGGCGTGCCCGCGTTCGACCTGCCGGCCTCGGTGGACGTGGTGGGGCTGGGCGACGATTCCGACCGCGCCGGCGTCAGCCTGTCCGAGGATCTGGCCGGCCTGCCCGGCGTGTCCGCACGCGACCGCCAGAACTACGCGCAGGACACCCAACTGTCGATTCGCGGCTTCGGTGCGCGCAGCAGCTTCGGCGTGCGCGGCATCCGCCTGTATGCCGACGGCATTCCGGCGACGATGCCGGACGGCCAGGGCCAGCTGTCGCACTTCAACCTGTTGGCCGGCGACACGCTGGAGGTGATGCGCGGGCCGTTCTCGGCGCTGTACGGCAATTCCTCCGGCGGCGTGGTGCAGTTGTGGAGCGCCGATGGCGACGGCCCGTTGCAGACCCTGTTGCGCAGCACCTACGGCAGCCACGGCAGCCGCACCTTCGGCGCGCGCCTGCTCGGCAAGTCGGGCAACGTGGGCTACAACTTCGCCGCTTCCACTTTCGATACCGACGGTTGGCGCGAGCACAGCGCGGCCAGGCGGCGCTCGGCCAACCTCAAGCTGGATTTCGGCATCGGCGAGACCGGCAAGCTGGACCTGATCGCCAATGCCTTCGATGCGCCCGACGCGCAGGACCCGCTCGGCCTGAGCAAGACGCAGCTGCGTGCAAACCCGCGCCAGGCCACGGCGGTGGCTTACACCTACGACACGCGCAAATCGGTGCGGCAGAACCAGCTCGGCCTGCACTACGTGCAGCCGTTGGGCGATGGCCGGCAGCTCGTCCTGTCCGGATACGGCGGCCACCGCTCGATCGCCCAGTTTCTGTCGATCCCGCCGTCCGCGCAGGCCAACCCGCTGCATGCCGGCGGCGTGGTCGCGCCGGACACCGATTACCACGGTGTCGACGCGCGCTGGTCGTGGCGCGGCGAACTGGGCGGGCGCGATGTCGAAGTGACCGCCGGCGCCAATGCCGACGACCAGCGCCAGCGCCGGCGCGGCTACGAGAATTTCGTCGGCAGCAAACTCGGCGTGCGCGGCAGGTTGCGCCGCGACGAGCGCAACATCGCCGGCAACGTGGACGAATTCGCGCAGGTCTGGTGGCAGCTGGCGCCGCGCTGGTCGCTGCTGGCCGGCGTGCGTCACAGCCGGGTGCGCATCCGCAACGAGGATTTCTACGTCACCGCGGGCAACCCGGACGACAGCGGCAAGGTGACGTACGACAAGACCACGCCGGTGGCCGGGCTTGCCTTCGCCGCCAGCGATGCCTTGCGCTTGTATGTGTCGGCTGGCCGCGGCTTCGAGACGCCCACGCTCAACGAGCTGGGCTACCGCGCCGACGGCGGTGCCGGGCTGGCCTTCGACCTCAAACCTTCTTCCAGCCGCAACCTCGAACTGGGTGGCAAGTGGCGTGGCGGCGGCATTGCCGTGCAGGCCGCCCTGTTCCGCGCCGACAGCGACGACGAACTGGCCGTGGCCGGCAGCAGCGGTGGGCGCAGCAGCTATCGCAACGTCGGCCGCACGCGCCGGCAGGGTGCCGAAGTCTCGCTGGCCGCGCCGCTGGCGCGGGACTGGGATGCCACGCTGGCGTATACGTGGCTGGATGCGAGCTTCCGCGACGGATTCACCAGTGGCACCACCGCCGTGGCGGCCGGCACGCGCTTGCCGGCGACGGCGCGCCAGCAGCTGTCCACGCGCCTGCAGTGGCATCGCGGCGACTGGCAGTGGGGCGCCGAGGGGCTGGCCAACGCGGGCATGACCGCAAATGACGCCGGCACCGCACGCGCGGCCGGCTACGGCCTGCTGAACCTGGAGGCTTCGCATGGCTGGCGGTTCGGCGCGCAGCGCTTGCGCGCCTTCGCCCGCATCGAGAACGTGTTCGACCGTGCCTACATCGGGTCGGTGATCGTCAACGACGGCAACGGCCGTTTCTACGAGCCGGGCCCGGACCGCACGTTCCTGGTCGGATTGCAGTGGGACATCGGCGCCTGAAAGCCCGCCCGGGCTCCTGTCGCGACAGCCGACATCCGGTGCCCGCGGCGTGGTGCAAATGTGTGGATGGCACGCAGGTGTCGTGCCCTTCGTGTTCCGCCGTTGCCGGGTGGCCATGCGCGGACACGCACGCCGCCGCTTGACGGCGGCCGGAGGCCGCGGTGTTCAGCCGCCCAGACCCAGCCGCCGGTACAGCGTGCTGCGGCTGATGCCGAGCACGCGCGCGGCGCGCGAGACGTTGCCGCCGCAGTCGGCCAGCGCCTGCCGCATCGTGGCCACGGCCACCGCGTCCAGCCTGCCTTCGACCGGGGCCCCCCCCCCCCGACAGCGGGGCGGCAACCGCCGCAGGCCGCAGGACGGCGGTGCGCAGCCAGCCGGGCAACTGTTCCAGGCCGAGGGTCTGGCCGGGGTCGCTGAGCGCCACCAGCGTGCGCAGGCAGGCGACAAGCTGGCGCAGGTTGCCCGGCCAGTCGTGTCCGGCCAACCGCGCGAGCGCGGCGGCGTCGAGCCGGCGCCCGTCGCCGATGCCCTGCCACAGGTCGCGCACCAGTCCCGTGCGTTCCGGGTGGTCACGCAGCGGCGGCAGCGTCGCGATGTGATGGGCGATGCGGTAGTACAGGTCGGCGCGGAAACGGCCTTCGGCGATGGCGGTGTCGAGGTTGCGGTGGGTGGCGCAGACCAGCGCGAAATCCAGCTTGACCGGTTTGCCGCCGCCGAGCGGGGACAGTTCGCGCTCCTGCAGCACGCGCAGCAGGCGCGGTTGCAGGGCCGGCGGCATGTCGCCGATTTCGTCGAGGAACAGCACGCCGCCGTTGGCCTGGAGCAGGCCGGGGCTGCCGTGCTTGCGCGCGCCGGTGAAGGCGCCGTCTTCGTAACCGAACAGCTCCGCTTCGATCAGCCCTTCCGGCAAGGCCGCGCAGTTGACCGCGATGAAGGGTTTGCCGGCGCGCTGGCAACGGCGGTGCAGCTCGCGTGCGAACACTTCCTTGCCGGTGCCGGTTTCGCCGAGCACCAGTACCGGCAGGCCGGCATCGAGCACGCGCCGGGCACGGTCGAGTTCGGCCTGTTGCCGTGCATCGAACAAGGGCGCTTCGCGCCCGGCGTGCGTGCGTGGCGCGGTGGCCGGGGCGGACCCGTTGCGGGCCGGCGCGACCATCCGCGATGTCGCGGCGGTTTCGTCCAGCCGGCCATGCAGCACGCGGCCGTGGCGGTCCACCAGCACGCCGTCGTCGTGCAGGCGCGAGGGCGGTGCATCGAACAGGGCCGCATACGGCGCACGGCCGATCTCGCCGCGTTCCAGCCCGAACAGCGCCAGCCCCGCCTGGTTGGCGGCCACCAGCCGGCCGTTGCGGAAGGCCAGCAGGCCTTCGCGCGCGGTGCCGACCAGGGCCGGATCGTGGTGCACGCGCAGCAACTGCGCATCGGGGATGCCGGCTTCGAACCAGCGGCGTTCGATGCTGGCCACCGCGCGCCGGATCAGGCCGAGGGCGTGCAGGTGCTGCACGCTGGCTTCGCCGGACAGGTCGAGCACGCCGACCAGTTGCCCGTACGGGTCGTGCACCGGGGCGGCGAAGCAGCTGAGGATGCCGTGCGGGGAACGGTAATGCTCGCCGCCGCGCACCTCGATCGCGCGGCCTTCGGCGATCGCGGTGCCGATCGCGTTGGTGCCCACCTGCGCCTCGCTCCAGCACACGCCGGGCATCAGCGCGACGCGGCCGGCCTTGTCGAGAAAGCGCGGGCTGCCCTCGGCATCGAGGATCCAGCCGTCCGCGTCGGTCAGCAGCACGATGCTGCCGGCCGCGGCGACGTCGGCCGAGAGCCCGTCCAGCTCGGCGCGGGCCAGCCGCCACAGCGACTGGTGGCGTTCGCGCAGCTCGCGCAGGCGCGGTACCGGCAGGGGCTCCAGCGCGGTGCCCGGTTCGGCGGCCACGCCCATGCGCTGGCAGCGCCGCCACGAATCCAGGATGGTGCCGGGCACGCCACCGGCCGGGATGCCGCCGCGTTCGAAGAACACATGGCGCGCCTGTCCCACTCTGGATTGCGATTGCAGCTGGGCCATCTACTTTTCTCCGACTGTCGCATTTCGCGACACCTGTCGCGGACGCTGTCCCGATAGTCACCACAGCCCGCACTGCAGCGCAATCGCCGGATGTGCTGCGATGCAGCAAAAACGGGACGAAAGATCTCGCCGTGCGCGGAAAGTGGCACTGTCGCGGCGCAACACCGCATTTCTGGCACGACCCTTGCGCAGATGGGTGCACCCCGGACCGATGTGTCCGGTCCAAGCCCAACCGGAGAAGTGTCCCCATGAACGCAGTCTCGATCAGCCCGCTGTCCACCGACCCGCAGTCCATCTTCAAGAAGCGCTACGGCAACTACATCGGCGGCCAGTGGGTCGAGCCGAAGAGCGGCCAGTACCTCGACAACGTCACCCCGGTGACCGGCAAGTCCTTCACTTCGGTGCCGCGCTCCAATGCCGAGGACATCGAGGCCGCGCTCGATGCCGCGCATGCCGCCAAGGGAGCCTGGGGCCGCAAGTCGCCGACCGAACGCTCCAACGTGCTGCTGAAGATCGCCGACCGCATCGAGGAGAACCTGGAACTGCTGGCCTATGCCGAAACCTGGGACAACGGCAAGCCGATCCGCGAGACGCTCAACGCCGACGTGCCGCTGATGGCGGACCATTTCCGCTACTTCGCCGGCGTGGTGCGCGCGCAGGAAGGCGGCATCAGCGAGATCGACCACGACACCATCGCCTACCACTTCCACGAACCGCTGGGCGTGGTCGGCCAGATCATCCCGTGGAACTTCCCGCTGCTGATGGCCGCGTGGAAGCTGGCCCCGGCGCTGGCCGCCGGCAACTGCATCGTGCTCAAGCCGGCCGAGCAGACCCCGGCTTCGATCCTCGTGCTGATGGAAGTGATCGGCGACCTGCTGCCCGCCGGCGTGCTCAACGTGGTCAACGGCCTCGGCAGCGAAGCCGGCAAGGCGCTGGCCACCAACCCGCGCATCGCCAAGATCGCCTTCACCGGCTCCACGGCGGTGGGCAAGCTGATCATGCAGTACGCCAGCCAGAACCTGATCCCGGTGACGCTTGAGCTGGGCGGCAAGTCGCCGAACATCTTCTTCGCCGACGTGATGGCCGAGGACGACGATTTCCTCGACAAGGCCATCGAAGGCTTCGTGCTGTTCGCCTTCAACCAGGGCGAGGTGTGTACCTGCCCGAGTCGTGCGCTGGTGCAGGAGTCGATCTACGAGAAGTTCATGGAAAAGGCGCTCAAGCGCGTGGAGGCGATCAAGCAGGGCAACCCGCTCGATCCGAACACGATGATCGGCGCGCAGGCATCCAGCGAGCAGCTGGAGAAGATCCTGTCCTACATCGACATCGGCAAGCAGGAAGGCGCGCAACTGCTGGCCGGCGGCAGCCAGGCCGAGTTGGACGGCGAGCTGGCCGGCGGCTATTACGTCAAGCCGACGGTGTTCAAGGGTCACAACAAGATGCGCATCTTCCAGGAGGAAATCTTCGGGCCGGTGCTGTCGGTGACCACCTTCAAGGACGAGGCCGAGGCGCTGGCCATCGCCAACGACACCCTGTACGGTCTGGGTGCAGGCATCTGGAGCCGCGACGCCAACCGGCTGTACCGCTTCGGCCGCGGCATCGAGGCCGGCCGCGTGTGGACCAACTGCTATCACGCCTATCCGGCGCATGCGGCGTTCGGCGGCTACAAGCAGTCCGGGATCGGCCGCGAGAACCACAAGGAAATGCTCAACCACTACCAGCAGACCAAGAACATGCTGGTCAGCTACTCGCCCAAGAAGCTCGGCTTCTTCTGACCCGCCGCATGGCCCGCGGCACCGGCGTGTCCGGCGCCGCGGGTGCGCGCCGGACACGCCGGTGCGAGCACACGGGTGAAATGTTGCGGAGGCAGGGTGGGCCTGCCTTTTGATCCGGATCAGTGCCCGCCCCGTCGGCGGGCTTATGCTCCGGGTTCGTTGTGCCAGCTCCACCCGGTCCCCTTCAAACGAGGAAATTTCCATGCAAAAGACGATGAAAGCCGCCGTGGTCCGCGAATTCGGCAAGCCGCTGGTGATCGAAGAAGTCGCCGTGCCGCGTCCGGGCCCGGGCGACCTGCTGGTCAAGATCGAAGCTTGCGGCGTATGCCATACCGACCTGCACGCCGCCGAAGGCGACTGGCCGGTGAAGCCGAACCCGCCGTTCATCCCCGGCCACGAGGGCGTGGGCCACGTGGTGGCCGTGGGTGAAGGCGTCACCCACGTCAAGGAAGGCGACCGCGTCGGCATCCCGTGGCTGTATTCGGCTTGCGGCCATTGCGAGCACTGCCTCGGCGGCTGGGAGACGCTGTGCGAGGAGCAGAAGAACGCCGGCTACTCGGTCAATGGCGGTTTCGCCGAATACGCGTTGGCCGATGCCAATTATGTGGGCCACCTGCCGAAGAACATCGGGTTCGTCGACATCGCCCCGATCTTGTGCGCCGGCGTGACCGTGTACAAGGGCCTGAAGATGACCGACACCAAGCCGGGCAATTGGGTGGTGATTTCCGGCATCGGCGGCCTGGGCCACATGGCGGTGCAGTACGCCAAGGCCATGGGCCTGAACGTGGCTGCGGTGGACGTGGACGACGCCAAGCTCGACCTGGCCAAGCGCCTGGGCGCGATGGTGACGGTGAACGCGAAGACCACCGACCCGGTGGCCTACCTGAAGAAGGAAATCGGCGGCGCCCACGGCGCGTTGGTCACCGCGGTGTCGCCCAAGGCCTTCGAACAGGCGGTCGGCATGGTCCGCCGCGGCGGCACGGTGTCGCTCAACGGCCTGCCGCCGGGACAGTTCCCGATCGACATCTTCGGCATGGTGCTCAATGGCGTGACCGTGCGCGGCTCGATCGTCGGTACCCGTCTGGACTTGCAGGAGTCGCTGGACTTCGCCGAGATGGGCAAGGTCAAGGCCACGGTGGCTACCGACAAACTGGAAAACATCAACAACGTGTTCGACCGCATGCACAAGGGCCAGATCGAAGGCCGCATCGTGCTCGATTTCGCGGCCTGACGCGGCACGGCCCGCGCGTCCGCCCGACCGGGCGGGCGTGGCGGCGCCGTTTTTTCCACGCATGCGGCCAAGGCATGCGGGCATCGCGGGCATCGGGCCATTCCGGTGGCCGAATGCGGAGAACACCATGACGGACAGTCTTCCCGAGGCTGCGACGGTGGCCACCGAACCGCCGCCGCAGGTGATGGCCACGCTGGCCGCATTGCGCCTGATCGAACGCCTGCAAGGCAAGCACGGCGAACTGCTGTTCTACCAGTCCGGTGGCTGTTGCGAAGGCACCGCGCCGATGTGTTTCCCGGTCGGCGAGTTTCTGGTCGGCGGGCGCGACGTGCTGCTCGGCCGCATCGGCGGCGCGGAGTACTGGATCGGCGCGCAGCATTTCGAATATTCCCGGCACACCCAGCTGATCATCGATGCCGTGGAAGGCCGCGGCACGATGTTTTCGCTCGACGAAGGCGAGGGCCAGCATTTCAGGATGCGGCTGCGCCTGTTCGACGACGATGAATACGCCGCCCTGTAGGCCGCGAGAAAGGTGTGACCGGCGCGCCGGCCGTTCGCCCGAATGCTTCAGCCGCTCAACAGCCAGGGCAGCGCCGCCAGCGCGATGCCGATCAGGGCGGTGAGCACCGGGCCGTCCACGAACCCGGTGAACACGCCCAGCGCCAGCCCGCACACGCTGGGCAGCCACGCCTTCCGGCGCAGGCCGTAGACCAGATAGCCGCCGCCTAGCGCGCCGAACAACACGCCGAGCAGCAAGGTCGCGGTATCCATGCCGGCCTCGACGCTATGGCAGGCGGTGACTGGCCGCGGCACCGACCACCGTCGTCCACGGTTTCACCGTCCAGCCGGTGACCACGCCTTCAAGCACGTAGGGGTCGCACTCGGCAAACCGGCGTGCCGGGCCGTCGTCGTCGGTCTGGAACAACAGCACGGCCGAGTCCGGCGGATCGCCCGCCGCACCTCCCAGCAGCAGTTCGCCCCTGTCCACTGCCGCCCGGGCGTGGGCGAGATGGGCGGCCCGATATGCAGCGCGGCGTTGCAAATAGTCCGTGGCGACGTCGTAAATCAGCAAGAAGTGCATTGGCATGGCCCGGCGCGAGACAAGGCGGCATGTTTGCGCTTCGGCCGGCGGGAGACAAGAACGGCCGGACTTTGTCTGCTGCAACCAAATTTCCCGGCCGGAACCCGCGCCGATGCGGGTCCGGCACGCAAGCAGCCTGTTACGATGACGGGGTTTCCCTGCTGCCGCATGGCGCGGGGCCGGTTTCCCTCCACTTCCTTCCGAGCATACTGCCGTGTCTTTCTTCGCGAACGTTGAACAGGTTCCCGGTGATCCGATCCTGGGCCTGACAGAGGCTTACAACGCCGACACCCGCCCGACCAAGGTCAATCTGGGCGTGGGCATCTACTACGACGAGAACGGCCGCATCCCGCTGCTGCGCTGCGTGTACGAGATCGAGCAGAAGCTGGCGCTGGAAGCCAAGCCGCGCGGCTACCTGCCCATCGACGGCATGCCGGCCTATACCCAGGCCACCCGCGAGCTGCTGTTCGGCAAGGATTCGCCGCTGCTGGAAGCCGGCCGCGTGGCCACCACCCAGACCGTCGGCGGCAGCGGTGCGCTGCGCGTCGGCGCCGAGATCCTGCACTCGCTGTTGCCTTTCGCCAAGGTCGCCATCAGCAAGCCGAGCTGGGAAAACCACCGCGCGGTGTTTGGCGCCGCCGGTTTCGAGGTGCTGGACTACACCTACTTCGACCCGGCCACCCACGGCCTGGATTTCGACGGCATGCTGGCCGACCTGCGCAAGCTGGAGCCGGGCACCACCGTGCTGCTGCACGCTTGCTGCCACAACCCGACCGGTGCCGACCTGACCGCCGCGCAGTGGACGCAGGTTGCCGCGCTGCTGAAGGAGCGCAAGCTGTTCCCGTTCGTGGACATGGCCTATCAGGGCTTCAGCAAGGGCCTGCGCGAGGATGCGGTGGCGATCGGTGCGCTGGTCGATGCCGGCATCGACACCTTCATCGTCACCAGCTCGTACTCCAAGTCGTTCTCGCTGTACGGCGAGCGCGTCGGCGCGCTGTCGGTGGTGGCCGCCACCGCGGTCGAGGCCAAGGCGGTGCAGTCGCACGCCAAGCGCATCATCCGCACCATCTACTCCAGCCCGTCCACGCACGGCGCGGCGCTGGTGGCCGGCGTGCTGAGCAGCCCCGAGCTGCGTGCGCTGTGGGAGCAGGAGCTGGGCGAAATGCGCACGCGCATCCATGCCCTGCGCGGCGGTCTGGTGGACAAGCTGGCCGAACTGGGCCATCCGGAATTCGCCTTCATCCAGAAGCAGGCCGGCATGTTCTCGTACTCGGGCCTGTCCAAGGTACAGGTGGACCGCCTGCGCGAGGAGTTCGGCATCTACGCGGTCGGCTCGGGCCGCATCTGCGTGGCCGCGCTGAGCCAGAAGACCCTGGGCTACGTGGCCAAGGCGATTGCCGCGGTGGTGTGATCCTCTCCGCGTCCCGGCATCACGCGAAAAACCCCGCAGAAGCGGGGTTTTCCGTTTCGGGCATCCGGCGGCGTGGCTGGTTCAGTGCCCGTCGCGGCCGCAACCCGGTCCGCTTGCGGGGTTGGCCCTCGCGGCGCCCGCCGCAGAATGGATGCTGCATCCACGACGATGACCTCGCCGCCAAGCCTGCCTGAATGCGCCGCCCATCGTGCCGAACATGGCGGGGATGACCATCGGCAGCGCCATGGCGCGGGTGCGTGCCGGCCGGGGATCGGCCGGCCGGACCGGCAGGGCCACTGGTTGCGCCGATGATCTGAGCCGCACGTGCTCGGGACGCCGCCGTCGGGGCCATCTGCGGGATGGATGCACACGATGGGCGGCAGCGCGTCTGTCGGGACGGAGAATGGCCGCGCGTCGCCCGCGCCCTCAGGTTTCGGGGGAAATCCCGTATGTCCTGCCGGCCCGCTCGATGCGGGCGAACCCGGCTTCGCCCAGGTGCATGCCGGCAACCGGAAGCCTGTCCGAGCTGGCCATGTCCAGAATCCTCGCCCGCGTGTCGGCCGAAGCAAGCGGATCCAGGTCGAATGCAATGGATACGTCCGGACGGGCAATCTGGATGTGGGGGAAGTGGACGATGTCCGCCCAGATCAACAGGCCGCTATCGCCGGATTCCAGGCGATAGCCGCTGTGTCCGGCCGTGTGCCCGGGGAGCGGAATGGCATGGATGCCGGGCAACACTTCGCCGTCGGCGAACGTGCGCATGTTCGCCCGGTACTTGTCGAACACATTGCGGGCGAACAGGAAATTGCCGCGGGCGCGCTCGCTTGCCCGGGCGAGGTTGCCGTCGTCTTCCCAGAACGAAACCTCCTGCTGCCGGATGACCAGTTCCGCATCCGGGAAGACGGCCGCTCCGGCTGCATCCACCAGTCCGCCGACATGGTCCGGGTGCGCATGGGTCAGGAGAATCGAGTCGATGCCCGAGGGCGGCACGCCGGCAAGCGCGAGGTTGGCTTTCAGCTTGCCGCCCCACTGCTTGAACCCACCCGCGCCGGCGTCGATCAGGACCGTGCGGCCGCGCCCGCGGACCAGATAGCCATTGATGTGGATAGAGGATGGATCATCGACCCCCGCGTCCTGCTGCAAGCTCGACGCTTCCGCGGGATCGATATTGGAGAGCAGGTCCAGACTTGCGGACAGATATCCATCGCTGATGGCCGTGATCGAAAACTCGCCGATCTGCAGGCTGGGGAATGTCATTTGGCTTCTCGCTCGCCCGATGTCGGGGGGTCAGTTGCGCGCATGGATGTCCGGTGCCGCGTAACCGAAACATCGGATGCGCGCGACAAGACCGGTGGTGTGCCTTATGGCCTCGTCCAGGCTTTCCATGAAGGACGCCATGACGGGCGCAGTCCTGAACGGTTCGAGGCGGTATCCGATTTCGGCAAACACCGGATGCCCGCGACCTGGATGGACCGCGACATGGATGACGTGCACGTTCTCCAGTTGTGCCCCTAGGACCCCGGTGCACAGCCGGGTGCATCGATCGGTGAGTTCGGCAAGGCTGTCGGCCGCGGGCATCTTGTCTGCCCGGATGAACATCGTGACGTTGGGCATGGCATTACTGCTTCGAGATCCGGGGCGCGGCGTGGAGGCCGGGGGTCAATTGCTCCGTCATCGGCGCATAGAGATCGACCCCTTCCGGAAGAGGCTCCGTGCCGATGTCCAGAGGCTTGTCCAGTACCGCCAGCCACCGGTGTTCGGGAAACTTGTCCAGTGCGGCAGCCTGCATTCCGCGCGGCACGAGGCCCATCCGCAGGAGCGGGTCGGGGCCGGCGGCGCTCAGCACGAGGCGCTGGTTCTCGCCGACGGCGGGAACACGGTCCAAGCCGTGATAAAGATTGCGATGCCAATCGACGATGTGCTGCTGCCAGCGCGCGAAATTGCCGCCGCCCTTCCGGCGGTACTCGTCGCCGGCGAGCACCTCGGGGCCATCGATCGAGTGCATGGCCAGGTAAACCGGGCAGCCGGCGTTCAATGCCTTGAAGCGCTGCGAGGTATGGAATCCGCTCACGGAAATGAGCGCTGGCAGTTTTTCCAGGCTGTAGAAATCATTCCAGGTCGCCTCGCCGGCCGGGTCGGCGAAGCTGCATTCGACGGTGTAGATCATGATGTCACCCGCAATCCGTGGCCTTGCGCGGCCCGGCTCCTTCATTGATGTGCCGTCATGCTATGGCGAATGAATTGGCCGTGAAAACGACATTTCGGCACTCTTCGGTGACAAAATTTCAAGCTGGCCGGATGTCCGAGCCCGGCACGAGAGCACGCCCATGCGCCGCAGGATCCCCAGCAACAGCTCGTTGATGGCATTCGAGGCCGCCGCCCGCCATGGCAGTTTCGCCCGTGCGGCCAGCGAGCTTTCCCTGACCGAAGGCGCCATCAGCCGGCAGATCGGCCGGCTGGAAGCCTTCCTTGGCGTCATGTTGTTCGAACGCGTCGGCAATCGCGTCCGGCTTCTGCCCAACGGGCAACGCTATGCGGCCCAGGTGCGCGAAGCGCTGGACCGGCTGGACCGGGACAGCCAGTACCTGATGGGGCAGCCAAGCGATGGCGCCAGCCTGGAGATTGCCGTCATACCCACCTTCGCGATGCGCTGGCTCATCCCCCGGTTGCCGCGATTCCGGCAAGCGCATCCACACATCGCGGTGCATCTTGCCCAGTGCATGGACCCCTTCGTCCTGGCCGGCAGCGGGTTCGACGCCGCGATCCATTTCGAGCATCCGGCATGGACCGGGATGCGGACGTATCCGCTGCTGCGCGAGGTTTTGGTCCCGGTCTGCCACCCCATGTTTCTGCATGAAGGCAAGGCCGCGCCGGCGCTCGATGCGCTGCCGCGCCTGCACCGGCGGCAGAACCCGGATGCCTGGCAGCGCTATGCACGGGAGACGGGAATCGCGCTGGCCAATCCTGCCATGGGCTCGCGTTACGACCTGCATGCCATGGTGATCGAGGCCGCATTGGCCGGTCTCGGCGTTGCCCTGGTGCCGCGCTTCTACGTCGAAAACGAACTTGCGTCGGGCCGATTGGTGGCGCCCTGGCCGGAGGGGAACGGCGTTTCGAAAACCTTCTGTCTGGTTCTCCCGGAACCGGCCGGATTGAGTGGTGAGCCGATCCAGGCATTTGCCCGATGGATATCGGACGAAGCGGCGAACCCGCAGTGAGCGGGCCGCCGCAAGGCTTGGGCCGGGTCCGACGCCGTGCTTGCCGGCAATGGGTTCAGGCCGTCACCGGCTTGCATCGTTCCCGCCGCAGTCGCAACCCCAGTGACGGTCCTTCGAGGTCTGGCCGATGCCGGGGTTGAAGGTGTTGGTGGGGTCCAGTTCGCGGTAGAACGCGGCCAGCGCCGGCTTGGCCTTGTACAGGTGGCCGACGTTGTGTTCGGCCGGGTATTCGGCGCCGCGCGTGTCGAGCAGGTGCCACATCGCGTGCTCGATCTCCAGCGGATTGCAGCCCTTCTTGACGATGTAGTCCTGATGGAACACATGGCAGAAGAAGTGGCCGTAGTAGAGCTTGGCCACCAGCGTGTCCTCGATCGGCGACGGCAGCGTCTCCACCCAGTCGCGGTCGTTGCGGCGCAGGGCCACGTCGAGCGCGACGATGTCCTCCACCGTGCCGCGATGCACTTCGCGGTAGCGCACCGCCGCGCCGGCCACGGCGAAGCGGTGCAGGAAGGCCTTGCGCCCCTCCTCGGCGGTACAGCGGTAAAAACCGCCGCTGGGCGAACCGTCGAACTGCGCATGCAGGAAGGCTTCGGTGGCGTCGGCTGCGGTGGCCGACACCTTCAGCAGCAGGTGGTGCTCGTAGCGCCGGCGGAACTGGCGCAGGCGCGGCGGCAGGTGGCTGGGCACCAGCGCCATCAGCGCCTGCATCGTGCGGTCGGTGACGCCGCGCAGGCCGAAGCGCTCGAAGAAACCGTCCACGCGGCTCTTCAGCGCGAAGGCGGTCGGCACGCGGTCGGTGCCGAGCCTGTCGATCAGCAGGAAGGTGTCCTTGCCGTACTTTTCGCCGATGTCCCACGCATCGCGGTGGATGTATTCGCCGCTGATCGGCGGCTGCTCGAAGGCGGTGAGCAGGTGGCGGCGCACGGCGGTCAGGTCGTCGGCGGCATTGGAGCCGATGTGGAACACCACCGCGTCTTCGCGCGCGAAGGTGTCCAGCCGCACCGCGAACACGCACAGCTTGCCGGCCGAACCGGCGGCTTCGTGATGGCGCGCCGGATCGGCGTTGAAGCGGGCCGGGGTGTCGGCATCCACTTGCCGCACATGCGCGGCGTAGCCGTGGTCGGAGGCGGCGCGTACCGGGTCGTCGACGATGTCGGTCTCGGCGAAATCCAGCGATTGCAGCCTGCCCAGCATCTGCTCGGGCGTGTCGCCCAGCGCAATGCCGAGGTGGTTGACCAGCCGCAGCACGCCGTCCTGCCCCACCTGCGCGTACAGCGCCAGCTCGGTGTAGGCCGGGCCGCGCCGCACCAGCGCGCCGCCGGAGTTGTTGCAGACACCGCCCAGCACCGAGGCGCCGATGCAGGACGAGCCGATCACCGAGTGCGGCTCGCGGCCCAGCGGGCGCAGGGTCTGTTCCAGCCGGTCCAGCGTGGCGCCGGGCAGGCACACCACCTGGCGGCCGTCGTGGATGGCACGGATGCCGGTCAGACGGCGGGTGCTGAACAGCACGATCTGGCGGTCGTAGGCATCGCCGTCGGGCGTGGATCCGCCGGTCAGGCCGGTGTTGGCGGCCTGCATCAGCACGATGCGGCCGGCGGCCACGGTGGCCTGCAGCGCATTCCACAGCTCCAGCAGCGTGCCGGGCACCACCACCGCCAGCACCGGGCCGTCGCCGAAGCGGTAGCCCTTGCGGTAGCGGCGCGTGGCCTTGTCGCCGGTGAGCACGTGCGCGGCGCCGACGGCGTCGGCCAGGCGGTGCAGCAGTTCGGACGGGGAGACGGCAGGGGGCGTCATCGTCGTCATCTCAGCGGCCCGGCGCGGCGTCGACCAGCGAATCGCGGGTGATCTCGGCGATGCTGCGCGCGCTGGTCAGGGTCATCGCCACGCGCATTTCCTTTTCGATCAGGCCCAGCAGGTTTTCCACGCCGGCCTGGCCGGCGGCGGCCAGCGCGTAGACGAAGGCGCGGCCCAGCAGCACGGTATCCGCGCCCAGCGCGATCATGCGCACCACGTCCAGGCCGTTGCGGATGCCCGAGTCGGCCAGGATCTTGATGTCGCCCTTCACCGCGTCGGCGATGGCCGGCAGCGCGCGCGCGGTGGACAGCACGCCGTCGAGCTGGCGGCCGCCGTGGTTGGACACCACGATGCCGTCGGCGCCGAACTTGACCGCATCGCGTGCGTCGTCCGCATCGAGGATGCCCTTGATCACCATCGGGCCCTTCCAGAACTCGCGGATCCATTCCAAGTCCTTCCACGAGATCGACGGGTCGAAGTTGGCGCCCAGCCAGCCGATGTAGTCCTCCAGCCCGGTCGGTGTGCCGCGGTACCTGGAAATGTTGCCCAGGTCGTGCGGACGGCCGAGCAGGCCCACGTCCCACGACCAGCGCGGGTGGGTCACCGCCTGCCCGTAGCGGCGCATGGCCGCGTTCGGCCCGCTCATGCCCGAATGCGCGTCGCGGTAGCGCGCGCCCGGCACCGGCATGTCCACGGTGAACACCAGCGTGGAGCAGCCGGCCGCCTGCGCGCGTTCCAGCGCGTTGCGCATGAAGCCGCGGTCCTTCAGCACGTACAGCTGGAACCACATCGGCCGCTGCGCCTTGATCGCCGGGGCCACCTCCTCGATCGGGCAGACCGACACGGTGGACAGGGTGAAGGGGATGCCCTTGTTGGCCGCCGCCTTGGCCGCCTGCACTTCGCCTCGGCGCGCGTACATGCCGGTCAGGCCGACCGGTGCCAGCGCCACCGGCATGGCGAGTTTTTCGCCGAACAATTCCGTGGACAGGTCCAGCGTGGACATGTCGCGCAGCACGCGCTGGCGCAGGGCGATGTCGGACAGGTCGGCGACGTTGCGCCTGAGCGTGTGTTCGGCGTAGGCGCCGCCGTCGATGTAGTGGAACAGGAACGGCGGCAGGCGGCGTTCGGCCGCAGCGCGGTAGTCGGTGGAGGCGGAGATGATCATGGGGTCAACCGTGTGACGGGGGGAGACGCGAGGCGCGGGCGCGGCGCGCCTCGTCCTCGTCGAAGGTGCGCAGCGAGCTGTGCACGAATTCCAGATGGTCGCAGGCCGCGGCGCGGGCGCGCTCCGGGTCGCCGGCCAGTACGCCGTCCATCAGCTCGCGGTGCTGGCTGGACAGCGGCTCGAAGGTGCGCGGCGACAGGTACAGTTTTTCGCGGCTCTGCGAGATGTTGGTCTGCAGCAGGTCGAACAGCCCGCGCATCACCTGCAGCAGCACCAGGTTGTGCGAGGCCTCGACGATGGACAGGTGGAAGCCGGCATCGGCGCGGGCCTCGCCGGCCGGGTCGTCCTTGCCGTGCGCGTCGAGCATGGTCTGGAACGCAGCGCGGATGCGCTGGCGGTCCTCGTCGGTGGCGCGCCGGGCGGCGTGCCAGGCGGCCATGCCTTCCAGCGCGTGGCGCATTTCCAGCACGTCGAAGCGGTACTGCGGGTCGCCCTGGAACAGCGGCAGGTAGGGCAGCAGCGGGTCGGTGGCCGCGTGCACCGCCGTGGGCAGGTGCACGTAGGTGCCGCCGCCGACGCGCGCGGTCAGCAGGCCCTGGCTGGCCAGCCGGGCGATGGCCTCGCGCAGGCTGGTGCGCGAGATGCCCAGTTCGACCGCCAGCGCGCGTTCGGCCGGCAGGCGGTCGCCCGGACGCAGGCCGCGTTCGGCGATCAGGGCGCGCAGCCGTTCGGCGACGCGGTCGGACAGGCGGGAGGAGGGGCTCATCCCGCCATTGTCCATCGGCAGCGCGCGCGCGGCATGCAGGCTCATCGGCGCGGCCGGGCCATGGCTCAGGGAATCATCCACGGCAGCACGTAGGCCTGCAGGGTGACGATGATGCCCACCATCACGGTGAAGGCCAGGCTGTGCTTGAGGGTGAAACGCAGCAGATCCGACTCCTTGCCGACCAGCCCCACCGCCGCGCAGGCCACGGCGATGGACTGCGGCGAGATCATCTTGCCGGTCACGCCGCCGGTGGTATTGGCGGCCACCAGCAGCACTTCCGGCACGCCGATCTGCTGCGCGGTGGTGGCCTGCAGGGCCGAGAACAGCGCGTTGGCCGAGGTGTCCGAGCCGGTCAGGAACACGCCCAGCCAGCCGAGGAACGGCGAGAAGAACGTGAATGCCTTGCCGGTGTGCGCCAGCGCCAGCGCCAGCGTGGCCGACAGCCCGGAGTAGTTGGCGATGAAGGCGAAGGCCAGCACCATGCCGATGGAGTAGATCGGCAGCCTAAGCTCGTTCACCGTTTCGCCGAAGGTGGCCAGCGCCGCCTTGGGTTTCATCTTCAGCAGAGCGATGGCGATGACGGCCGCGATCAGGATCGCGGTGCCGGTGGCGGAGAGCCAGTCGAACTTGTACACCGCGTCGTAAGGCATGGCCTCGCGCACCACCGGCGGCATCTTCTGCACCAGCTGGTGCAGGTGCGGCACCGGCAGGCTCAGCACCCAGCCGGCCAGCGGGCCGTCCTTGCCGAACAGCGCCTTGAACGGCTTGATGCTCCACACCGTGACCATCACCGTCAGGATCAAGAACGGCGACCACGCTTTCAGGATCTGGCCGGTCGTGTAGCGGTGGCCGGCATCGGCCGGCACAGCGGCGTGCGCCGTCTCGCCCGGCTCGGGCGCGAAACGGAAGATGTGCGCGGGTTTCCAGCGCTTGAGGAACACGGTCAGGCACACCAGCGACACCAGCGAGGAAGTGATGTCCGGCAGTTCCGGGCCGATGAAGTTGGAGGTCAGGAACTGCGACAGCGCGAACGAACCGCCGGCCACCAGCACCGCCGGCCAGGTTTCCTTCACGCCGCGCCAGCCATCCATGATCGCCATGATCCAGAACAGCACGATCGGCACCAGGAAGGGCAGCTGGCGGCCGGCCATCGCGCCGATGTCGAAAGCGTCGATGCCGGTCACCTGCCCGGCCACGATGATCGGGATGCCCAGCGCGCCGAAGGCCACCGGCGCGGTGTTGACGATCAGGCACAGCCCGGCCGCGTACAGCGGGCGGAAGCCCAGGCCCACCAGCAGCGCCGCGGTGATCGCCACCGGCGCGCCGAAGCCGGCCGCGCCCTCCAGGAACGCGCCGAACGAAAAGCCCACCAGCAGCATCTGCAGGCGCTGGTCCTCGGTGATCGACAGGATCGAGCTGCGGATGATGTCGAACTGGCCGGTCTTCACCGACACCTTGTAGAGGAACACCGCGCCGATGATGATCCACGCGATCGGCCACAAGCCATAGAAGAAGCCGTACACCGCCGAGGCCAGCGCCCGGTCCACCGGCATCCTGTAGAAAAACAGCGCCACGGCCAACGCGATGACGACGGTGAGCGTGCCGGCCAACCAGCCTTTCATGCGCAGCATGGCCAGGGCGACGAAGAAGAAGGCGATCGGCAGCAGCGCGATCAGGCTCGACAACCAGAGGTTGCCGGCCGGGTCGTAGAGTTGTTCCCAGGCCTGCGGCATGGCGGTGGTTCCCAGTGGACGGTACGGAGGGCGCCATCCGACAGGACGGCGCGGCGGTGCACGCCACGCCGTCTGCATTGGTATTACCAATAAACGGGCCGATGTGGCGAGCGAGCGCCGGAATGTCGGGCATTCCGGCAATGTTCCGCCATTAGACCTTGGGATTGGTCCAGCGTGAAGTCAATTTGGTATTACCAATCAAGCATCACCACAACCCGGGTACCAGCCGCCTGCGCTGCCGCGCATAGGCCGGGAAGGTCTGAGGGAAAGCCGCTGCCAGTGCCCGTTCCTCCATCCTGATGCGCACCACGAATGCGGCGATCACCGGCACCAGCAGCACGCCGGCCGACAACGGGTTGCCCAGCCCGGCCGCCAGGCCGAGGAAGGACAGCAGCGCGCCGGTGTAGGACGGATGGCGCAGGTGGCGATACGGGCCGTGGCCGATCAGTTCCTGCCCGTCGTGGATGCGAACGTCCACGGTGAAGAAGCGGTCCAGCGTGCGGATGGCCCAGATCCGCAGCGCCAGCCCGGCGGCGATCAGGCCGCTGCCGGCCCACGACAGCGGCACGTGCCAGCTTTCCGGCAAGCGCCCGCCGCGGTGGAAGGCGATGAACACCGCCAGCGCGATGGCCGGATAGATCGCCATGTGCAGCAAGCGCAGCGTGCCGGCATCGTGGCGGGCATCGCCGCCGGACTTGTGCCGCACGCCGAGCCACAGCTCCAGCGCAAGCCAGGCGACGTTGAGGGCGAGGAAGAGGCTGGTCGGCAGCACGGGCATGGCGGGTTCCTGCAAGCGGCGGGAGGGGCCAGTGTCCGTGCGGGGCCGTGACGCCCACAGGGCCGGAAGTCGCCGCTTGGCCGTGCCGGAAGTCACTTTCGCGCGGCGGGCCATTGCCATGGCCGCGCGCGCTGCGCAGCATGGCGGCATGCGCGAGATCCTGCACCGTCTGCTGCAACCCCTGACCCTTGCCGGCCTGTTCGCGCTGGGCGCGATCGCGCTGGTGATGCGTTACGTGGATCTGGGCCAGCGCGCGCTCGGCTGGGCGTTGCTGGGGCTGTTCACCGCCGCGTTCCTGTACGAGGTGCTGACGGCTTGCCGCGGCTGGCGGATGCGCATCGTCACCGGCGCGATGCCGTTCATCGCGCTGGTGCTGATCTGGCTCGATCCGCGTCCCGGCGTGGCGCCGGTGCTGCTGGTGATCTGGGTCGCGGTGGCTGCGGGGCTGTGGCCGACGCGGGTGCTGGTGCCCGCGGCGCTGGCCGTCAATGCCGGCTTCTGGCTGGTCCTGCACCGCGCTGGTCTGGGCAACCCGTTCACGGTGATGACCGTCAACGCCAGTTTCCAGTTGTTCGCCGGCTTGTGCGTGCATTACGCCACCCGGGCCGAACGCGCGCGCGACGCGCTGGCGCTGGTCAATGCCGATCTGCTGGCCACCCGCGCGCTGCTGGCCGACAGTGCGCGCGATGCCGAGCGCCTGCGGGTGGCGCGCGAACTGCACGACGTGGCCGGGCACAAACTCACCGCGCTCAAGCTCAACCTGCGCGCGCTGGCGGCCGAGCCGGCGCTGGCCGGGCGCGCGGAAATCGGCATGGCCGAGCAACTTTCGGCCGAACTGCTGGAAGACCTGCGCGACGTGGTGCGCACCCTGCGCGACACCCGCGGGGTGGATCTGGAAACCGCCATCCGCGCGCTGGCCGCACCGCTGCCCCAGCCCGCCTTGTGCCTGCGCATCGACCCGGGCGTGCAGGTCGGCGACCCGGCGCAGGCCGAAACCCTGCTGCGCGTGGTGCAGGAGGCGCTGACCAACGCCGCGCGCCACAGCCACGCACGCGTGCTCGACGTGCACCTCGCCCGCGATGGCGACGGCCTGCACCTGCACATCCACGACGACGGCCACGTGCGCGGCCCGCTGCGCGAAGGCAACGGGCTGGCCGGCATGCGCGAGCGCATCGCCGCCGCGCGCGGCACCCTGCAGCTGGCCATCGCGCCGGCCGGCCATCTGAGCATCGACGCGAGACTGCCGGCATGAGCGCTTCGGCAACGCCGGTGCGCGTCGCGCTGGCCGACGATCAGGCGCTGGTCCGCGCCGGCCTGCGCGCCCTGCTGGAGCGGCAGGGGGTGGTCGTCGCCTTCGAGGCGGATGGCGGAGAAGACCTGCTCGTCAAACTGGCCGCCACGCCGGTGGACGTGGTGCTCAGCGACATCCGCATGCCCGGCATGGACGGCATCGCCGCCCTGACCCGGCTGCGCGAGCGCGGCGATGCCACGCCGGTGCTGCTGCTCACCACCTTCGACGAGGCCGACCTGCTGCTGCGCGCGCGCGCGGCCGGCGCGCAGGGCTTCCTGCTCAAGGACGCCGCGCCGGAAGACCTGCGCGAAGCCATCGAGCGCGTGGCCACCGGCGCCACCCTGCTGCAGCCGGTCAGCACCGACCCGGTGCGCGCGCGCTACGCCTACCGCGACCAGGGCGCGCCCAGCGACACCTTCGGCGAAAGGGAAGTGGCGATCCTGCGCCTGCTGGCCGGCGGCTACTCCAACAAGGAGATCGCCCGCACCCTGTTCCTGGCCGAAGGCACGGTGAAGAACTACGTCTCCAACATCCTCGACAAGCTCGGCACCCGCGACCGCACCCGCGCCGTGCTCAAGGCGATCACCCTGCGCATCATCTGAAAGCCCGGTGCGGCCGGACCCTGGATGTGCCGCCTGCCGGCCGCAACCCGGCTGCGGCGCCCATTGCCTGCCGGCCGGCACGCGCATCCCACGCGAGCCGCACCTCGTGCCTGCCCATGCCGGCGACAGCTCGCAGGCGGGATGCTCAAGCCAGTGCGACAGCCACCGCGATGCCGGCGGCCAGCGCCGCCAGCAGGCCCGAAGCCACGCGCAGGCCGTAGGCGCGGCCACCGCTGCCCCACGCCATCGCCGACTTCACCACCAGCCCGGCGCCGAGCAGCGCGGTCATCCACGCGCGCGCCTGGGCGGGGTCAAGCGCGCCGCGCGCGAACTGCCCGGCCAGCGTGGCCACTGCCGCATGCACTTCGACCGAGGCGGTCAGCACGGCCGCAACCATCGCGCCCTGCGTGCCGATCCATGCCGACAGCGCAGCCGTCACCAGGGTCAGCGTGGCCACCACGAGGGCAAACCCCAGCGCCTGGCCGAAACGGAACATGCGGCTTTCTGCTGCGGGCGGCGCGGCCTGTTCGCCGCGGGCCATGCGCAGGCCCAGCAGGCCGCCGCCCAGCAACACCCCGCCCACCGCCGCCAGCACCGGCCATACCGCCGCCAGCGCTGCCGGCGACACGGCGGCCAGCACCGGCGCGCACAGGCTCAACGAGGCCAGGTTGGCCAGCAACGCGGCGGCCACCGCCGAGCGCAGCAGCCCGGGCGTCTCGCGCACGCGCTGGCCGAAGCCGAGCACCGCCGCGGTGGACGAGACATAACCGGCAAAGAAGCCCGCCACCGCCAGCCCCCAGCGGCTGCCCACCAGCCGCAGGCAGACATGGCCCAGCGCGCTTACCGCCATCACCAGCACCACCAGTTTCCACACGGTAGCCGGGTTGATCGCGCCGAACGGGCCAAGCCCGCGGTCCGGCAAGGCCGGCAGTACCACCAGCGCGGCCGCCAGCAACATCAGCCCGTCGGAGACTTCGCGCTCGGTCAGCAGCTGCCGGCTGAAGCGGTGCAGCGGCGCCTTGGCATACAGCAGCAGCGCCACCACCACCGCCAGCGCCGTGGCCAGCGCGGCGGAGGCCACCGCCAGCCCGCCCAGCAGCGTGGTCAGCAACAAGGTCACTTCGCCGGTCAGGCCGGGGTCGTCGGCGCGGGTGGCCCGGTAGGCCAGTGCCGCCAGCACGGCCACGGCGGCCAGCAGCACCGGCAGCGCGCCGCCGCCGAGCAGCGTGGCCACCGCCCCGGCCAGCGCCAGCAGCGCATGGGTGCGCAGGCCGGCGATGGCCAGCGGGCCGTCGGCATGCGCGCGTTCGCGCACCAGCCCGATCAGCAGGCCCAGCCCGAGCGCGGAGGACAGCGACAGCCACACGGCGGGGCCGGGCATGGGCATGGCGGACGAGAGCAGGCCGGACGGAAGCAGGCCCGATGCGGGCGGGCCGGAGGAGAGCAAGCTGGACGGAAACAGGGCGGGCATGGTCGGCGGCATCGCAGTGCAAACGCTTGCAGCATAGCCGCAGCTTGCAACGCCGCCTTGCGCACGGACAATGCATGCATTCCCGTCACTTGGCCATGTCATGTCCAACGCCCCGATTTCGCTGACCCGCTTTTTGATCGAAGAACAGCAGGCCGGCCGCATCAATGCCGAACTGCGCCAGCTCGTCACCATCGTCTCCCGTGCCTGCACCAGCATCGCCATCGCCGTGGGCAAGGGCGCGCTCGGCGGCGTGCTCGGCGAAGCCGGCACCGGCAACATCCAGGGCGAAGCACAGAAGAAGCTGGACGTCATCAGCAACGAGATCCTGCTGGAAGCCAACGCCTGGGGCGGGCATCTGGCCGCCAGCGCCTCCGAGGAAATGGACCACTGCCAGCCGGTGCCTGCCGAATACCCGCGCGGCGACTTCCTGCTGCTGTTCGACCCGCTGGACGGCAGCTCCAACATCGACGTCAACGTCTCGGTGGGCACCATCTTCTCGGTGCTGCGCGCTCCGGCCGGCACCGCCGACATCGCCGACGAGCACTTCCTGCAGCCCGGCACCGAGCAGGTGGCCGCCGGCTACTGCATCTACGGCCCCAGCACCATGCTGGTGCTGACCGTCGGCCACGGCACCCACGCCTTCACCCTGGACCGCGAGACCGGCAGCTTCCTGCTGACCACGCGCGGCATGCAGGTGCCGGCGGACACGAAGGAATTCGCCATCAACATGTCCAACCAGCGCCACTGGGAAGCGCCGATGCAGGCCTACGTGGCCGACCTGCTGGCCGGCAAGGAAGGCGCGCGCGGCAAGGACTTCAACATGCGCTGGATTGCCAGCATGGTGGCCGACGTGCACCGCATCCTCACCCGCGGCGGCATCTTCATCTACCCGTGGGACAAGAAGGACCCCTCCAAGCCCGGCAAGCTGCGCCTGATGTACGAAGCCAACCCGATGAGCCTGCTGATCGAACAGGCCGGCGGCGCCGCCACCAACGGCCGTAGCCGCATCCTCGACATCGCCCCCACCGGCCTGCACCAGCGCGTGCCCGTGTTTCTCGGCTCGAAGAACGAAGTGGCCGAGGCCACGCGGTACCACGTGGAGCACGACAAGGCAGTGGGGTGAGGGAGAGCGGGGTCGGGTTCAAGCTTGGGCAACTTAATTGCCGGGAAGTGAGCCCGACCTCGTACTTTAATTTAGTGTTCTAGCTCCAATGCGCGTCTTTCTTTTCTTGCAATTTCATCCGTGTCCAGATACCAAATTGCATTTTCCGTTGTCCCATCCCATGGCTTTTGCGTCACAAGGTAGCCAAGAGCGAAAGCTGGGACGATTCCGGGCATTGCATACCAATTGTTATCTGAATATCCGTCATCATCAATGCTTCCGTCTTCATAAACGGTCCAAACGCGATTTATCGGGAAAACGGAAACTTCTTGATGCGACCACAGCTCTCCATTGGGTTTGCTGGTAGCACCCCAGACGTCATCAAATTCGCTCTCGCTGATGTATTGATGTTCGTTCATTACACAAGCTTGAACATATTGTTACGGTGCCGTGCGATGAATTCCGGCTCCGGGATGAATCGTTCTGGCAGCGTAATTTTGGTGTTGTCCAGCCCCCAAAAAATATCTTGCAGGAATTTGTCTTTGGCTTCGCGAAGCTGCTTGGACAAGATGACGCGATGATCGTCCGTCAGCGAAAAAAGATGATTGTCGAAAGCCTTGTCGTGGATGGTTGAGAGGCAAAGCCCATTGGCGGGATTGAGCCGAATCGAAGCGTCTTCCTTCCAAGCCACGATATGGCTGGCGACGAGGAAACGAGCATCGCTTACGCCTGAAACGCAGCATTTACCGCCGTAGCTGCTAAGCACAGAACGGCGAAAAAATGATTGTTTCACTCGCTGTTTGACTAAGGCAATGCGCGTTTCACCCGTGAAATCGATGTCGGGAAGGTCGTCGTTCTCCTGTGCGTGTGGAATTTTGGCTTCGCGCAACAGGAAATTTTGCAGTGCTTCTGCTTGTTCGACCAAACCATCCCAATTGGTGTGGAACTCGTCCCAAATCTCCCTATCCAGTGCAGAGGCGTTGCTCAAGCCTGCCCTCCCACTTTCACGGATTGCTGGGTCGATGCTGGCGATATTCACGCACTTCATGGCGAGTGCACCCGGCGTGCGACCAATCAATGCCGCCAGTTCGATAATTTTCTTGTTTTTGGCGTGTAGCTGACCGAACGGCGTTTGGCAGTAAAAGTAAAATGCGAGAATCGTCTGCTCGCGTGTCCAATTTCCGTTTGAGCTGAATGCTCCTTCATGCGGCCTAGCTACTCTGCCCATGGTCTCTTGTCCGTCTTGAATGGCTTTTCCTTCATGTACTTTGCAACGGCCAACAGCCATGGCACAACTATTGAAATATCAGGGCCGGGTCCTGTTAGCAACGCCACCTCGCGTGGCAATGGCGCCGTCTTTAGGGAGGTGTGGCGGCTCCGGTCGCGAAGGTCATGACATAGGCGGAGCCGCCTTCTGCTGACGGTTTCAATCGCACCCATTGCGCGCGTTTCGGTTTCACCTAAAACCTTGATCGAGCTGGATTTGCAGGCCATCGGGCGGTCATCGCCGGCCATTGCGCGGACAGCTTCGGGACACGCGGGTTTTTGCCTTGCGGCGCCGCAGCAACTGTGATCTAGTCGGAAGTCCGGTGGCACTTTCCAGCGCGCTGCGAGACGCGGGCGCGGTGCCGCCCCGATTGGATTCGAGGCACTCCAGATGGCCCCCAGCAGCCGCCCCGGGCTCTACGACCCGAACGACGAACGCGATGCCTGTGGTTTCGGCATGATCGCCCAGCTCGACGATCAACCGTCCCGCGCCATCGTCGATACCGCCATTGCCGCGCTGTCGCGCATGACCCACCGCGGCGGCGTGGCCGCCGACGGCCTGACCGGCGACGGCTGCGGCCTGCTGATCCGCAAACCGGACGTGTTCCTGCGCGCGCTGGCGCGCGAGGCCGGCATTGCGCTGGGCGACAAGGCGCTGTTCGCCGCCGGGCTGGTGTTCCTGCCGCACGAGGCCGGGCACGCCGCGCGTTGCCGGCAGGCGCTGGAGGCCGAAGTCGCCGGTGCCGGCGCCGTGTTCAAGGGCTGGCGCGTGGTGCCCACCGACGACCGCGTATGTGGCCAGTTGGCGAAAGACACGCTGCCGCAGGTGGAGCAGCTGTTCGTCGAGGCCGGCGAAGGCCAGGATGCGGAAGCCTTCACGCTGGCGCTGTTCCTCGCCCGCCGCCGCGCCGAACAGGCGTTGCGCGACGTGCCCGGCGATTTCTACGTGGTCACGCTGGCGCCGCATGCCATCGGCTACAAGGGCATGGTGTTGCCGGACAAGCTGAGCACCTTCTTCCCCGATTTGCAGCGCAGCGATCTGGCCGCCAGCGCAGTGGTGTTCCATCAGCGGTTTTCCACCAACACGATGCCGCGCTGGCCGTTGGCGCACCCGTTCCGGCTGCTGGCGCACAACGGCGAGATCAACACCATCGAGGGCAACCGGCGCTGGGCGCAGGCGCGCAGCAAGGTGTGGAAGACGCCGAAGTTCGACATTGCCGAGTTCGACCCGATCATCTCGATGCACGGCTCGGATTCGCAGAGTCTGGACAACATGCTGGAGCTGCTGGTCGCCGGCGGCATGGAGTTGATCCAGGCGCTGCGCATCCTCGTTCCGCCGGCCACCCAGTCGCTGGAATTCAAGGATGCCGACCTGGCCGCGTTCTACGAGTTCCACGGCCTCAACACCGAGCCGTGGGACGGCCCGGCCGGCATCGTCTCGATGGATGCGCGCTATGCGGTGTGCACGCTGGACCGCAACGGTTTGCGCCCGGCGCGCTGGATGCTCACCTCCGACCGCCACTACATCGTTGCCAGCGAGGCCGGCGTGTGGGAAGTGCCGGCCGAGCGCGTGGTGCGCAAGGGCAAGATCGGCCCCGGCGAGATGATGGCCATCGACCTCAAGCGCGGCGACCTGCTCGACAGCGAGGCGGTGGACCGCATCAACCGTGGCCGCGCCCCGTACAAGCAGTGGCTGCATCAGGGCGTGACCTATCTGGAAACCGAGCTGATCGACCCGTCGCTGGCCGAAGAACCTTTCGACGAGGGCACGCTGCGCAGCTACCACAAGCTGTTCCAGCTCAGCACCGAGGAAGTGGAAAGCGTGCTGCGGCCGCTGGCCGAAACCGAGCAGGAAGCCACCGGCTCGATGGGCGACGACACCCCGATGGCGGTACTCAGCCAGCGCACCCGGCCGCTGTTCGACTATTTCCGCCAGGCTTTCGCGCAGGTGACCAACCCGCCGCTGGACCCGCTGCGCGAGGACTGCGTGATGTCGCTGTCCACCCAGCTCGGCCGGGAAACCAACATCTTCCACGCCGCGCCGGAGACGGTTAACCACATCATCCTCAACTCGCCGGTGCTCAGCCAGCGCAAGCTGCGCCAGCTGGTGCGCAGCGCGCCCTACGACCGCCTGCACGCGCAGATCGACCTGTCGTATGCGCCGGAGGAAGGCCTGAAGGCCGGCATCGAGCGCATCTGCCGCGAGGCCGAGCAGGCCGCGCGCGACGGCATGGTGATGCTGCTGCTGACCGACCGCTACCCCGTGCGCGGCCGGCCGATGGGGCATGCGCTGCTGGCCACCGGCGCGGTGCACCACCACCTGTCCGACAAGGGCCTGCGCTGCGACGTCAACCTCATCATCGAGACCGGCACCGCGCGCGATG
>JADHEF010000677.1_pt1 | contig 30762 bp, 36 predicted proteins | sample 8952391 | NCBI WGS metagenome assembly JADHEF01 (sample SAMN16124439, study PRJNA663245) | bioreactor sludge metagenome | isolation source: sludge (nitrite) | place: India:Bengaluru | collected 2019-02-28 | reverse complement strand
CCTTTTCCAACCGCAGCAGAGAAGTTGTCAGTTTTCGATCAAGCTATCGGCGATAATCATACCTCCGGGGCCTTGGAGGAAAGTGATCTTTGGCTAGCGCTCAAAGCAAAGCGCCTTGAGCTTGCGCGTCAAAAAAACATCCCTTCTTATCATATTTTCCACGACAAGACTCTGATTGAGATACATGACCGACTGCCCCTTACAAGCGATGAGTTTAGTCAAGTAAATGGAGTTGGAGTTGCGAAGCTGTCGCTCTACGCTCCCCATTTCTTGGAAGTTATTGCGCATCACCTAGATAGTTTTGCGTCAAAGAAACGCTAGCTTTCGGCAGGAGAACCATCACTACTCAAGCGTCACCTTTGAAGAATGGAATTAGATCGCTCTACGATATCTCGCTTTGGGGTCTGATGCGAATTGGTAAACACTCCGGACTTATGCTGGATGTCCCGGTTGCCGAACTGTTCCCGATGAAACCGGATGGTCTCTATCCCGTGGTCGATGGTGACTGCGGCAACGGCGACATCTATGGTTATGCGACTACCAAGGAAGCAGCCATTAACGTTGGTAATGAAGCCTTCGTCGATGAGGTCGTGGATGCCTATTTGGCTATCAACGTCAAGCTAGCTGACCGGTCTCGTGTGCCCCACGCCTGGGTCGCGCTAACAGGGAAGTCGCCGGAATGTCTGTTGGCGAAGGCTGGTGAGTAGCTAGGCGGTGACAAAATGACGCCACATGCCTATACTGAGGGCCATCAACCATTGGCTACCAAGGAGGCTGCCATGCTCGCTCATACAGGAAAGCGGCTCACCACGAGAATCACTGACCATGTGCAGGAAAAGCTGCAAGCGGCAGCGGACCTCGTTGGTGCGACACTGAACCAGTTTGTCGTTCAAGCGGCTCTTGAAAAGGCGGAGAAGGTCATTGAAAGTGAATCAACGATTATCCTGACTCGTCGGGAATCTTTGAGGCTGCTGGAGATGATTGAGAATCCGCCACCGCGCAATGACAAGTTTCTCCAAGCCCAAGCCCGTTATCAGAGGTTAAAGAACGATGCTAGTTCTACCGCTTAATGACAGGCATGACAGGAAAAGCTTCGATTGCGGTGACGTAGACCTGAATGGCTGGCTGAAACAGACCGCCAGGCAACACAAGGAGAAGGGAGTGTCATCGACCTTTGTCTCGGTAAGAGACGAGACAAGCGTCGAAATACTCGGTTTCTACGCGATTAGCCTTGCTGAGTTGGTGAATGCCAATTTGCCTGCGCAATATGGGAAACGGTTGCCTAACAAGGTTCCCGTGTTTCGTCTTGGGCGACTGGCAACAGCATTAGGTCATCAAGGGAAAGGTATTGGAGAGTTCATACTCTTTGATGCCATTGACCGAGCGACTCGTATTTCCGGTGAGGTTGGTGGGATTGGTCTTGTCGTTAATGCGAAACACTCCGCAGTCGAGTTCTATCAACGCTATGGTTTCGAGCAGATGGCGGACCATCCCCAAAATCTGTTCTTGCCGTTTTAACTCAACCCCCGCGCAGTCATTGGCTGCCGGGGGTTTTTCACATCTGAAATCCGCAAATGACTGGCATCCTGAACCTCCCCGGCCTCCGAGAACTCGACCGGAAGGAGCTTGAGAATACCACGTCAAAGCGGAGCCAGCGGCCATCTCCCGCCTCTGTCCGCACTGCGGCGAACTCCATCGCCTTCAGCGGCACGGTATCGGAACGGGATGGCTACACATTTGAGCGCCTGCGGGCCAAGGTGCTCTTCACCGACCGATTGCAGAAGCGAATTCCCATCCAGGAGAAGGTCAAGGTGAAGAAGCAGCGCTTCGAGGACATCTCGATGGGCCGCATGACCTACTTCATGATGTCCGGCACGTTTGACGACGATTACGAGGTCAAAATCAAGACCCGTCAAGGCAACCTCGGCACCGACCTACCCACACTTCTTGTCTGGTTGGACTCAGATAACTTCTGACCGTCTACCCACAAAAATTTCCGGATACCCGAAATGAATTACGCCTGGGCTCAGTTCGGCGAAGCCGAACGAGCCAGGAGCCAAGCGGAGCGCGGCAGGCAAGCAAAACCCTTTACACAGGCTATTAAGAGTGACGCTAACGTATCACACGATACGGGCCGGCAGGGTGGGCAGCGTATTTTGACAAGCTGCCGTTCAAATAACCCGACCTCGCATTTTCAACCGAAGAAGTCTAATGGCGGAAATACGCCAAGGCGCAGCCGTCCAACCAGCAAGCACTAGATGACCGATCAGGCCGATGACCAGGCCTCGGCCTGATCGGACTGTGGCACTCTGAAGAAGTCGGCTATATGCATTCTGAGGTTGGAAAGTTCGAATTTCTCAGTCCAGGCCACCTGATTCAGCAAGCTCCACCAAGGTTGGAATATGCGGCCCATATTCGACTGTCTCAGTAGTGCTCTTGGTTGGAATCTGCGATTCAGAAGGTTTGGATAGCCTCACGCCGCTACCCACTTTTCGGGCATGTTTCGCGTAGAGCGTTTTGGCTCGGATGATTTCGTAGCTATACCCGCGTCCCATACGGTTAGACAGCTTGATCAGTCCCTTGAGGCATTCGGTGTAGGCGTTGGTGATTCGACAGGGGGAATCCCAGTAGGCGAAGATGTCCTCGTAGTGGTTATGCACCGTTTTGGCGAGCGAGTGGAACATCGTTAGTTCGCCATCGGGCAAGGTGTTCTCCCATGCCTCAAAGGCATGTTGCGCAGATGCCTTGTCTGGATCGTCGTAAATCCGGAAGAAGGCTTCCTTAAAGTCGTAGGCTTTCCCCAATTCAGGGATGGTTTCCCGCACGACAGCCAGCGCCTTCACTTCGGCTGCATTCAAAGTGCCTGGTCGCTTCAGGGTGAGCCAATGAATCGACTTCTTCACATGCACACGCTCTTCATTGCTCAAGGTCGCTTGGTACTTCTTGCGCTCTTCATCTAGGGCTTCAGAGGCCATTTTGACGACGTGAAACTTGTCGATAACCAGCCGGGCATTGGGAAGGTACTGGGCGAATGAACGCTTGAACGGATGCCACATGTCCGTGCAGACCCATTCCACTCGTTCCCGGTCGGGCATGTTTTTGAAGAATGGCTTCAGATGATCCTGGGTGCGCAACTCCAACATCTGATAGACGTTGTTCGTGGCGAGGTTCGTGATCACGCAGCGGTACTTTCCCGCAATGCTCACCTCATCAATTCCCATGATGACGGGGGTTTCGTAATGCACCGTTCGATCTAGCTCTTCAATCAGATCGTGGGCGATGTTTTTGATGGTGTTGACGGCCAGCCCTGTCTGCTCGGCAAGCGCATGAAAGGTCATGCCCAAGCATCGCTCCCTGATGGCATCGACTAACCGTTTCGTTGCTCGCCGCTTTTCATCCAGAAACGTCAATTCTGGAGAGAACATCTTTCCGCATCCATCGCATCGAAAGCGTGGCCGGGAGATTTCAAGGCGCACCGGCTGCATTTGCATCGGCGTGTCGGCAAAGATGTTGGAACGCTTGCCGTGCCGATATAGTGGTTTTCCGCATTCGGCACACATAGGCGAATCACCATCGAGCGCTTCGGCAACGACCGTGAGTCCGCGATTTTGCGAGAAGTAGTCCACCGGTTTGACACCGGGGAGGTTTAACAGGTCAATCACTTGCGCTGTCCAGGTCGATGTTCCGCTGGTTGCAGATCAGTTCGTAAATCACATCAGTCAGTGCAGACATCGCCTGCCGATCCGACTTCAATACCAGCGTAGCGAGCTTCTGGTGGCTGGTCAGGGCGCGAACTACGCCTTGCTGAACAGCGCCCGGCAGATTGCCCTTCATGGCCTGATCTCGCGTATTGCTTTCAACTTGCGCCATCACCACATCGTTCTCGCGGGCAATGGCCGCAATCTGATTGACGAACGCCACCTGATCGCTCAGCGGCGTAGCCTCGCCAAAGAGATGATTGAGCTTATCGATGATTTCGGCGAGGAAGCGCGGGGTATCGCCTGCGCCACCACCACCTCCCGGCCCAATCGGCTTTAGCACTGGCGCGTCACCTTTTTCGCCGGGCACATCTTCCTTGCTCTTGATGTCGAAGCCAGACAGCACCAAACCCTTCAAGTCTACGTTTTCCGGCGTTTCGCCCGACAGGCGCTTTTGCAGCAGCTTGGCGAAGGCGGCAAAGTTTTCCAGTTCCGGGTCGCCAAAGTCGATCAACTGGGCGACATAGGCATAGGTACGGCAGAACCGGCCAAGGCCCGCTTTGAACGCCATCAGCGTCTTGATTTGCTCGGCGTGCTCCTGCCGATGATGGTCAGCCGACTTCATGCCCGCCTGATCGTTTTGGCTGTGCGCCTTGTCGAAAGTAGCTTCCCATGTCGAAATAGCTTCGCGCAGCATCTTCAGGCGTTGATTGAACAGCCGGGTTGGCCCTTCGGTCGCTGTATAGAGTGCCTTGTGTTGAGGTTCCTGGGCGTGCGTGATGTCGCGGATGGTCTTGAAACGCGCTTCCTTGAAGGCTTCGAGGTCAGCTGCTTCGTACAAGCCTTGGCCGTCAAGCTGTTCCTTGATCTCGTAGACCACGTTGAGGTCTTGCACGTCATCAATCTGAGCCCCGTCGTCGTACATGGCAAAGGCACGACGCACGTTTTCCGGATCATTCACGAAGTCGATGATGAAGACTTCATCCTTGCCCCGTGCCATCCGGTTGAGACGGGAGAAGGTCTGAACGATTTCGACATCATTGGCGATCTTCTTGTCGACATACTGCGCCACCAGCTTGGGCTGGTCGAAGCCAGTCTGAAACTTGTCAGCCACGAGCATCACGCGATACTCCGGGCGATCAAAGGCAAGGCGCAAATCCTGCCCCTTTACATCGGGGTTCATGCTTTCCTCGGTGTATTCCTCGTTCTCATCGACGATGAAAACATCATCCTTGAATTGCTCATCATCGTTATGCATCACCTGCTTGCCGGTCATCTTGCCCGAGAAGGCAATCAGCGAATGGATGTAACTGTATTCGGCATGCTTGGCGATGTAACGATCAAACGCTTTCTTGTAGCGAATGGCCGCAGCTCGTGAACTGGTTACGACCATCGCTTTCGCCTTGCCATCCAGACGGTGCGCCACGTTCTTGCTGAAGTGTTCGATGATGAACTGCACCTTCTGCGTGACGTTGGTCGGGTGCAGCGACATCCATTGAGCCAAGGCCCGTTTCGCCGCCTTTGCGCTGACTCGCTTGTTGTCTTCAACCTGCTTGGCGAGATTGAACGCGGTCTTGTAGGGCACATAGCCCTTCAGGACATCCAGGATGAAGCCTTCCTCGATAGCCTGACGCATTTTGTACTTATGGAAGGCTTCCGGCAGATTGTCCTTGGATGGCGGTTGCGAGGGGTCGGGAACGCGGCCAAACAGCATCAACGTGGAATGCTTGGGTGTGCCGGTGAAGGCGAAGTAGCTGATGTTGTCCGGACGGGCACGCGATTTCTGAAGCTGCTCCAGCAGTTCTTCAACGGTCAGTGAGGCCATCTTGCCCTGGCCGCTCATAGCCAGAGCGGTCTGGAGCTTGGCCGCCGTGGTGCCGGTCTGGGAGTTGTGCGCCTCGTCGATGATGACCGCGAAGTTCTTCCCCTTGAGGGTCTTGTCGGTCACGATGGCTTCCATCGCATAGGGGAAAGTCTGGATGGTGACCACAATGATGGGCGTGCCTGCGAGCAGCGCATCGGTCAACTGCTGACTCTTCGATTTCGAGGATTTCTGCCGGTCGATGGCCGCAATCACGCCAAACTGATGGTCGATCTGCTTGACGGCATCCTGAAGCTGGCCGTCCAGCACATTCCGGTCAGTCACGATGATGACACTGCTGAAGATAGATTCGCCATTGTCCTGGCGCAACTTCACGAGGTCATGGGCTGTCCAGGAAATCGTGCTGGTCTTGCCGGAACCGGCGCTGTGATCGGCCAGATAGACCATGCCGGGGCCGTTCTGCTTGGCATCGGCGATCATTTCATTGACGGCTGACCATTGGTGGAAGCGCGGGAAGATCAGCGTTTCCTTCTTCGACCAGTTGCCCTTCAGGTCGACGACATCTTTCTTCTCGACATAAACGAAGCTGTGGAAGACGCGCAGCCACGCATCCGGCTGGCAGACATCTTCCCAGAAGTAGGCCACCGGGTACTCTCGGGTACCGTCAGCCTTCAATTCGCCTTCCGGGTTGCCTGCATGGCCATCGTTGCCCTTGTTGAACGGCAGGAAGACCGTGTTGTCTCCATCGAGCTTGGTGGCCATCCGGATCTCAGAATCGGACATGGCGAAATGGACGACCGCGCCGCGCTTGAAGGTCAGCAGCGGCTCGCGGCGTTTGGTCTTCGGGTCGTAGGGCAGACGGTCAGTCCGATACTGATCCATCGCTGCTTCGGCCGACTGGGTGAAGTCGGTCTTGAGTTCGACGGTCGCCACCGGAATGCCGTTGATGAACAGCACCAGATCAATCGCCAGCTTGCGTGACGGGTGGTACTGTAGCTGCGGCACCACGCGCAGGATATTGGCTGCGTAGCGCTTCAGCACGTCGGCGTTGCGCTTATCTTCCGGCGCGGCCTCAGAGAGATCGATATGTCCACACCCGGCAATGGAGAAGCCTTGGCGTAGCACCTGAACCGCGCCATGCGTCTCCAACGCCTTGGCCAACCGATCCATCAGGATGTCGAGTGCACGGTCGCCATTGTCCTTCTTGAGCTTTGCCCATTTCTCGCCTTGGCCGGATGCTTCCAGCCAGGCAATCAAGTCCTCCGCGTACAACGCCCGCTCGGTGTCGTACTTGGTGGTTTCGCCAACCTTCCAGCCCTGCGCTTCCAGCTTGGAAACGATGTAGCTCTCAAAGTGCTTTTCTTGGTGTGCGGTGTCGCTACCCACATTGAACGCATTCATTTTGGCTACCCCCTACTTTTTTAACGTAGAGGCCAAGCTTGTCAATGAGTCTACAACCTGCTTTGGCTCTAGCTTTTCTAATGCTCTCTCTAGCGCATCATGTAACGGAGAAGCCGCGTCGGCCCGCTTCAACAGCATATCGGCTGGATTAGCGCCAAAGTTGCGGATGGCAGACTCTTGGAGCAGTTTGAGCATATCTTGGTCACCACTCATTTCATTGCGGTAACCTGCAAACGCCATCGCAGCGGCTTCCTTGAAGGCATAATCCTCGCTCACCCTCAGTACATGCCCATATTGCCGGGCCGCAAACCAAGCAAACCAAATCAAAGGTGATGCAACAAGAAAGCGGACAAGAACAGCGACTGGGTCTGGCGCAGTGCTAGATCTCAAAAGAGGCAAAAGCTCGAACAGCCCAATGCATGACAACCCTACAATTCCAATGAGAAATGCAAGAGCCCAGCCGCGCCATGTCCAGGTAAGTTCCTTGCGCTTTTCACTGAATGAACGAGCCAAACCTACCTTGTTGGCGTTTTCGAGGAGACCAGAAATTTCATCACGGCGACTCTCGAATTCCTTAAACAATGCAGTTTTCACGTCAACGGATGCCGTCAAATCTTGGACAAGCCTAGAAACAGTTGCAGCGTCTGCATTGGCTGCTACTGCGGAACTAATGGCGTTGGTTTTAGCTGTGCCGGCCTCACGCTCTTGGCCTTGAACTGTAGCCAAAAGCCCTTGAATCGTCTGAACAGCAGCGCCAGATTCTGCTTCTTGTGAGGTAATTGTCTCCAAGGTCTTACGGGCTGATTTTTCTATCTTCAGAATCTCCGATTTCAATTCTTCTGCTCGATCAAACCAGCCTAGAGCATTTTGAATCCGCCCTGACATATGTTGCTCGAAATCTGGCGACAATCTCGCGGACTCGGGATGAATCGGATTTATCTGCAACAACGAAGTTTTTAGGCTCCATAACCAACTGCATATCTGCGTCGAACTGGCTGAAAGCTGTGCTGGATTGTTCCAATATGCCGCGAAGAACTGAGTCATTGCATTCGGTATGCTGTCAAAGCTCCCCTTGTGTACACACCAGGCAACTCCGTCAATTTCTCGGTCGTTAGCGGCATTTAGGAGTGTTACCACCTCTTCAAATGCCTTTGTAATGTCAGTAACGCTTACGCCAAATCCTTGCAGATTATCTTGTGGGGCAATCTGCGGAGCGGTCTGATCCCACTGGTCTTTACAGGACTGTATCTGAGTCAAAATTGCTGAGAAATCAGTTTGCATGTTCTTAGTCTCGTGTCAGCATGGATGCATGAGCATCCTGAATACGAAGATCCATTTGGCCGGTAACGGCAGCGGAAATGAAGGCAGCGCGGCGTTCTTTGAGCAGATCGATGCTCCGCTGGGTTTTCTCGGTGAGCAGATCGATGCGGGCTGTGTCGCGTTTGAGTGACGCAGCAATTTGAGCTTGCTCATTGAGCGGGGGAAACGCAAAGCGGTACTCTCTGAATTTTTCGGCAGGCAGGTGCGAAATAGTCGATTTGGTATCACTCTCTTCAAACACGCCATTCCTTTTTGCAGCCCCGAGAGCATAAGCGTAGAACTCGACCGAATCCTTATATGGCGAAACACTTCTCAACCGATGAAGTGCCTTTTGGTAGCCGATAACATTGCTATCGCCACGCCAAATAGCTGCCCGTCCTACGTCTCCACCTTCGCATACCAAAAGGTCTCCATTTTTGATGGTGTAACGCTCAATTTCATCAGGACTGATGTCCATCACGGGAAGATCCGTTGTGTTTATCTCGCCCCACTGAACATCCTTGTTTCTCAGGTACGGAACAAGGTGTTTCCCGGTTATGCGCTTCTCGTCGAGCATCTTCCCAAGCTCAACAGAGTAGCGATAGCTGAGCTTGCAGACAGCCCAATGTTCGGGCACCTCTCCAATCCACTCCACGCCAGAGTCCTTCATCCTCACGTCGGGATCAAGCCCCTTAGTGACGACGTGCATGATGAGTGCCTGTAGTTTTTCCTTCAGCAGTTCGATGAAACGGGTTTTCTTGGAGATCAGGGCGTCGATGCGGGACGTTTCGCGGTCAAGGCAGTCAGCTATGAACCCTTGATCTTGGTGCGGTGGCAGGCAGACACGAGCATTTCCAATAGCATCTTGGCCGAGGCCGTAACGAGTAATACCCGGCGCCTCCAGGAAGAAATGCGCTTGAGTTGGATGTGACTGGAGAATCCGATGCAAGAGACGCGACGTGTCAGTGCAGCCAGTCCGAATCATAGTTAAGTGATAGCCACAAACAACCCCGGGGACATCTTCTGCAACAAGTGAAGGAATGCCGATATCAGAAGGATCTTCCGAGTCCTTCGTGATGATTACATCCCCTTTTTTCAGGGCGAACTGTTCGATTTCGGCTGGGCTGGCTGTTGCCTGCATGAAAGGCAAATCCGGCGTAATGAATTCGTTGTAATAGACATCCGTGTAGTTGCACAGGCTCACAGACTCGTGGCCTTCGTAAGATTTCTTGTCCACATTGCTGTTCTTGAATGACGCAACATGGCGCAGGCGTTTGACCTCCCAATGCGCCGGCACCTGCCCAATCCATTCCACGCCGGAATCCCGATAGGCCGGGTAAGGCTTGTAGTGACTCATGCCAGATCTCCCTCTGGAGAAGCCAGCGCTGTACGTTCTCGTGCATGCTCGATAGCACGATGCAGGCGCTCACGCAGCACAGCAAACCGGGCCATCCGCGTTAGGGCTGAATAACTGAAGCCCTTGCCGTATTCCCGCTCCAATTGTTGTGCCAGTGATGCAAGAATCCGTTGCCCGTACTCGCCCCGGCCATCGGTCAAGTTTTCTGTCAGGAGGCGTTTTCCGATACGCCAGTAAGTGAGGGTCAGTCCAGCGTTTGCGGCGTGAGCAATCTGCCGTCGTGCGTCCTCAATCAGCGCACGAATTTCTGCCAGCAATGAATCTGGTTGAGTGGCGATATGCGTCATTTGACAGCCTCCTGCTCACGAAGCCAATCCGCCTTGCCATACCGATACTCAGGAAACTCATTTTCCAAGGTCGTCTGACCCAGCAACAGGCGTTTTGCCACGGTGGCAATTTGTGCCAGTTCGGCTTCGTTTCTGACTTCCAACGGGACAATCAGGCTAACGCCAGTTGCCCAGTTCAGACGTTCCCGTTTCCATGAAGGCGAGACATCCAGATCGACCCCCTCGGCTTCCATGCGCTGACGAACAGTCCGCAGATGTTCGTAGTAAGCGTCCTGCTCTGCCGAAGGCTGACGGGAGGTATAACTGACGATCTTCTTGCGGGACTTGCCAACCTGTTTGTAGTTGGTTGTCGCGCCCTCGAATAGCCAATCATCCTGTGGGTCTGGGCCAGCCCGATCCGAGGATTGCTCTTCAATGGCGGTGCTGTAGATATAGCGTGGGTGCTGCCACCAAACAATGACGCGACGCCCATTAAGAATGAATCCAACGTCGTCCCACCAGGACAGGCTATCCGGCTTGGTTTCGGCGTAAGAGTGCGGAATGTATAAGCCATCTTGGCTCAGTCGCCACTGGTGCTGCCGATGGTATTGGCGCTGCATTCGGCCAAAGAGTTCTTGCTTGTGGTTTTTCAATACAGCACCTCGGTAGGAAGAATGACGGCAAGCCCGGCAATGTAGTCGCTGGGCATAATGGCTTCTGCCTCATGGGCGATGGCGGTCGCCGTGTGGTTGATCATGTGCGGGCCATCCTTGCCGTTTTCATTGACGACCATGTAGCGTTCGCTCGGCAGAGCTACTGTCTCGATGTGGCCGCCAACAAGCTCTTGCAGTTGGCGCAGGCGAGCCTCTTCGTCTTCCGGCAAGGAGACTGAATCGACTTCGCCGTTGGGCAGAATCAAGGATGCTTCGATGGTCATTCCGTCGCAACCTCGGCCAGCAGCGCAGCGATTTCCGACTCAACCTGTTTTAGCTCGGCATCGATGTCATGCAGCTTGCGCGGCGGCACATACTGATAGAAAAAGCGGTTGAAATTGATCTCGTAGCCAACGCGCCCGATTTCCTTGTCCTTATCGTCGCGAAAGGTTTCGTCGATGTAGGCATCAGGCAGATGCGGCAGGACTTCACGGGCCAGGTAATCCCGGATGTTCTCCGTCAGCGGCACGTTTTCGTAATCGGTCAGTTCAGGATCAGCGACGATTTCACCGTCAGCATCAAGCACTGGCTCACCGTTCGAGTCGCGCACGCCGAAAGCATTCGACAGTGCTTTGACGAAAGGCTTTCCTGCCTTGATGACCTTGCCCACAGCAAGCGCAGAGCGCACCGTTTCATCGGCAAAGATTTCGGCCCAGCCAAAGAGATGGGTTGTGCCCATGTGCGGCTGCAATGCGGCCAGCCAGACTTCTTGATGCTCAGGCGAGAGCTTTAACCAAGCCTTCTCTTCCTGGAGCTTTCCCAGCCCCTTGTCGTCGATCTCCAACGACATGCGCAGCGGGCGCAATACTTTGATCCGGCGATAGCCGAAGGTGCGGTAGTCAATCATCCGCGATACTTCGCAATTCTCGGCGGCAGCATAGATGTCGACAATCTGGCGGCGCTGGTCGTCGTTGATGATCCGGCGCTTGTTGCCTTCATTCTTGATTGAAGACCAGAAGCCAGTGGCATTGATGAGTTGCACACGCCTTTCCCTGCGACCATCCTTCTTGTTCGAGAGAATCCAGAGATAGGTGCCGATCCCGGTGCGGAAGAAGATTTCCGTGGGCAGCGCCACAATGGCTTCCACCAGATCGTTTTCGAGCAGCCAGCGGCGAATCTCGGATTCTCCTGACGATGCTCCGCCGTTGAATAACGGCGACCCAGACAACACGATTGCGGCACGGCCACCGCCGTTTTCAGGCAACTCCAGCTTGCTGGCCAGGTGCATCAGGAACAGCATTGAGCCATCATTGATGCGCGGCAGGCCGGGGCCGAAACGACCGTCGTAGCCTTTTTCGTTGTGCTCAAGGTTAACTGCTGTCGCGTCCTTCTCCCACTTCTTGCCGAACGGAGGATTCGAGAGGCCGTAATGGAAACGCTCGTTGACGAACTGGTCATTGGAGAGCGTGCTACCCAGACGGATGTTCTTCGACAGATCGCGCCCCGGATCGGATTCTAGGGTGCGCAGCAGCATGCTGGTCAGGCAGACGGCATGGGTTTCCGGCTCAAGCTCTTGTCCGTGCGGAACAAGAACAGGCGGAACCTTGAAGCGATTGCCGTACTCGGCAACATGGTTCATGGCGTCGGTCAGGAAACCGCCAGTGCCACAGGTCGGGTCGTACAGGGTGCGGATCAGACCAGGATTGGACTCGAACAAGGCATCGTCGGGATCAAGTAGCAGCGCCGTCGCCAGATGTACCACGTCGCGAGGCGTCATGAAGTCTTCGGCCCCTTCATTCACTTCTGCGCCAAAGCGACGAATCAGGTGTTCGTACAGGTTGCTCATCACCCGATCCGGCACTGCCTCCGGGTGCAGATCGATACCAGCGAAGTTCTTGCAAATTTTGTACAGCACACCGGCTTTGTCGAGCCGGATGATGGTATTCGAGAAGTCGAACTGCTCGAAGATGATGCGGGCGTTGTCCGAGAAGTGAGCGATGTAGTCCTGGAGGTTCTGGCGGGTCTTGGTGCTACCCAGAGTGCCCAAAGCGTATTCGGACGTGTTGTAGAACGGGTAGCGAGTGGCCTGACGCAGAATCAGGTCAATGTCGATCCCGGCATCTTTGAAGGCGGCGTGGCTTTCGCGGACACCTTCTCGGGTCGGCTCCAGTACGCATTCCAATCGACGCAGCAGGGTGAACGGCAGAATGATCTTGCCGAAATCCGTATGCTTGAAATCACCCCAAAGGTCTTCGGCGTTTTTCCAGATGAAATCCGCCAGCGATGCGCCCGAGCCTGTCTGTTCTGCCATGTGGTTCTCCAACCATATTTTGCACAAAACAGTGTATCAGACTGGCCGATACTTTCAACCATGTTTTGCACAGATCGGAGAACTATCACGTTCGACGTAAACTCAGATTTCCAACCTCAGTTTGCACATAGCTAAAAATCAAGCAGTAATACGTCGGTTTTCTACCATTCAGTCGAGACTGATTGGCACACCACACGACGATGTCAGGAATAGTGCATCCAGACTCTAGTCCCAAAGTTGTACTCGTAGATCGCGAACATGTCGCCCATCGCTGACGGGATCGACAAGTAAGGCTTCCCATCCGTCATTCGGTAAGTTATCAACGGCTGAGTGACCGAAAGCCTAATGTCCGGAAGTTCTGCCAGATACTTTGGCATCAGATCGTCGAGCGATTCTGGATAGCGCCCGGTTTCACGATGGAACGATTCGATGGCCTGGGTCAGCGGCAAAGCATTCTCCGGAATCCTCTGGTCAATCTTGCCAATGTAGGCCAGCGTCATGCCCGGAATGGCAAGCATTATAGACAGTCGCCGAAAGTTCCTTTTTGTCGAGCCTTTGTCATTCAACAGACCGACGACAAGCACCGGAAAAACGAACAGCACGGCAAACGCCAGTACGCCGACTGAAAACACAGCCGCGCCGTAAAGAACGGCGGGAAGGATAGAGAAAAGCAATACCGCGAGCCAGGTAAAGCGCAATTCCTTCACCCAAAGCGAATGACCCGCTTGTGGGAGATCCGTGGTCATCGCCTGTGGTGCGTTACCCGTGCTGACTGTTTTTTGAGCGCTGTCGAACAACTTGCTGCACAGACAAAGGACGATTCCAAGCACACCGGCGATCGTACATGCCTGATAGACCTCGTCGTGTGAAACGAGGCCCAAGAGCGGGTTGGCCTGTGAGAAGGGATTCAACGGGTGAAGGTCATGGTGCATCAGACTGTCAATGGCTACGTGACTCAAGGTGCCGAAGAAGGCGCCCGTGATGACCGCAGTTTTGGACACAAGCCCCGTGTGTGTCAGCCAAGGTTGCTTGTAGAACGTCACTTCCTTGTTCCATTTCTGGAGCACAAGGTTGCAAATACTGGGCGCGATCAGCATCACGAGGAAGGCGATGACGAGCGCGCCTAGAATCGTATGCGTCGGGCCATGGAGTACGCCAAGACCGGCCACCATGCGAACTCCCGACTCAATATCCATCGCCACTTGCGCAATACCGAAGGTCATCACACTGAAGTTGCGCTTGAATACCGGCTTGATGATAAGCGCGGCCCCCATGTGGAACGGCGTAAATGGCATTTGCTCTCTTTTCTATCACCCGCTGGATTTGGTATTAGCTTGCAGAAAACACGTACTAAGGGCCGTTTCCATGGGCCTGTAGCTTAACATTCCCATACGTCACAAGTCGGTAGGACCCAACGGAGCACCTATCGCTCAAGAGCCATGGTCTTGCAAGTGGCGCGCGGGATCTCTTGCTGAGATATTGGCCCGCTATCTCCGCGAGCTTCAGGTACAGAATGAAGCGGTACCACTCGGTCGCTTCGCGCTTCTCCCTGGAAGCATTGTCCTTCCCGGAATCAGTCCTAGCCAGGCGGAGGATGCATACCCTGTCTCCTTTCGGAAAACTCTGGAGTTCGGGGTCCGCGCCGAAATTGCCAACCAGGATGACCTTGATGACGGAAGTCATTGCGTTTCTCGATCGCTACGGACAAATGTGTTCCAGATACCGACCGTATCGGTACCGGTTTGGGAGCTCCGGTCAAGTCACACGCCTCCGAACGCCTGGCAGCACCCGTCGTCGAGCATCGCTTCGTCGAATTCAAGGTGCGCATAGTCCCGCAGGTATTCGGTCATTTCGCTCCGAACGAGATTTCCCCGGCCGAACGCGACCTGGAACCAATGACCGCCAGTTTTCCGCGACCTTACCGTGTATCCCTTTTCTACGAACCACTGGCCGGGATCGTCCCGCGACTTTCCTCGAAGGTCGTTGAACCCCGAGAAATCGAATGGTTCATCGAGTACTTTGTTGAATTCGACCCAGACCACCCTCGCGGGACTGTCGGGCGTCAGCAGAATCAAGTGCACGAGGCGGCCTGCATCGAGTGACAGCCAATCTTCCCCGTCCCGCAGTTCCCTCTCGTCCTCCTCAAGGAGGACGTCCACCAAATCGTGGGAGCGGGACGGCTCAAGGCCGTAAAGCTCGCAAAGGTGCCTATGATCGCTCATGCAAATTCCTTGTTTGGTTCTGATAACGGTGCCGGGCCATTCCGATCCGCTTCCCGGATCGGGCTTCCGTCTTGCCCGAGCACGTTCGTGGCGCGCCAACCGGTCTTGCCCTCCTTATTGGTACGTCTGATGGCGAGACAGGACACCTGGAAGGGCTTCCCGGGGAGAAACGCCTTTGCCAGGTTCGGGGGTACGAAAACACGTTCTTTCGACGCGTGAACAAAGGCGAAATCCTTGTCCTCCTGCCGCTCCAGAGTGCCGGAAAACGTTTCGCACAACCCAGGTATAGAGCGGGCGTCCGACAACCGCCAATCCTGCGGCATCCCTTCAGGCCCTTCCCGTCCAATTTCCACGATCGTTCCCGGCGGCAAGGTTGCCACTTTATGGAACTTGCGATGCATCAGGCCGATGCCGGCATCCACTCCGGTCAAGACGTAGCTGAGCCCTTTTTCGGCATTGATATGGTCGATTACCCCTTGTACATAGGTCAGGCTGCGCTGGTCCAAACCCTTCAGCAGGGCTTTGGCAGCCGTTTCCGCGTCGGGGAGGCGCTGAAAGCCGTTGCTCTCGCATGCCTTCCGGTACCAATCGCTGGCGAGCAGTTGCTGCAACTCCTGCGGCACGTTGTATCCGTGTTGTTCCCGGTACTTCAGCGCCAGGCTCGCTTGCTGCGCTGCTTCGTTGAACCGGCCCACGTGGGCCAGTCGGTCTGCCAGGTGGATGCGGACCTTTGCGACTTCCTGTTCTTCCCGGGCGAGCTGGGTGGCGTGGGAGTAACAAATAAGGGCGTCTTCCGGCCGCGTGGCTTCGAGCACCTCGCCGAGTTGCGACCACGGCCAGGCCGCCCTCGGTTGGCGCCGGAGGACGGGAGTCAGGCATTTGATCGCCAAGTCGGCATTGCCATCGGCCAAATGCAGCTTGCTCTGATAGTAGTTGATCCACTGGTCGTTGGGGTCTTCCTTCAGCGCATCTTCCATAACGCCTTGGCCCCACTGGACCAGGTCACGATCCGAATTGGGATCAGCAGCCTTGGCCACCGTTTCCCGGCAAACGGCCCTCGTAAACCGCTTTTTCAAGCTATCCACGGTTTTTCCCTGGTCATTGACGAAGGGCTCCTTGTCTTCCTTGGTGAAATGGTCGAAACCAACCCACCGGGCAAACAGGAGGAACTCCTGCCAATACTTCGACGCCTTGATGCCCAAGCGGACCATCTGCGAGAACGTGCCGTCGCCCCGCAACGGTTTTCCCATCCTGGAGAACTCACGGATATAGAGCGAAATCTGGCTGTTGAAGGCGACCGGGGACAACTGCTTGGCTTCGTTGGCCTCAACCAGTCGGTTCACGTGGTCGTACAACGCCCACGCATAGGCGCGCAGCAACCAGATGTCGGCATTGTTCTTCGGAAATTCGGCCCGTGCCAATTCCAAGGCTTCGGCAGAACGCTTTTCCTTGCGCAGGGCGAATATTCTGTTCGAAGACGTCACGATTGCCCCCCTATATTCCCCGCCATCAGGCCGTGCACCTCCTCGTAGATACCGTTGCTGCTGCCCGGAGTGCCGACTTCCTGTGCCGCCGTCCACGTGGACGACGCGTCGTACGTGAAATCGATATCACCTTTCCGGAACGAGTTTGAAAAGCCTACCCGCAGGCGGTAAGGCATCAGCTTGTACCCGGTCCGCCGGACGGAAGTACTTCCGAGCGCGGCATCCAGACGATCGAGGAATTCCTGGACGAACTGCTCCGGGTTTCCGTTGCCCTGCTTGCCTGCCAGCGCGTTAAGCGAGGCCAGCGCGTCGTCTGCCAGCCCGACGTCCGCTAACGCGTTGGGAACCGTCTCCGAACGGCTTACGCGGTGGTTCTTGTCGTAGTAGTACTGCACGGTGGCGCGCTTCCCGTCTCGCAACAAGGCGTACCGCTCGCAATGCTGCAGGTGCTGCAGCCTCTCGATACCAATGCCCTGCGCCGCCCAAACCGCGCGCAGTTGGACGTGGATCGGCATGAGCGGAGCGGTCGCGGCCGAGAAGGACAAACAATGCCAGTCGGGATCGTTCGTGAAATCTTGCTGGCCAGCCGAGTTGGAAGAAGCGGCCAGCGTCGCGGTGGTTTGTGCCCAGGCCATGCCGCTTACCGCGGTAAAGTTCGGCGGGTTCACCACGACCAGCTTTTTCGCCGCGCGGGTAATGGCCGTATAGGCCCAGCGGAAGAACGACGCGTTCCGGTTACCCGCGTTGGACTCGAAATCGACCACGACCGTGTTCCATTCCCCGCCCTGCGCCTTGTGGCAGGTCATGGCGTAGCCGTACTTGACCTGGAGCGCGTTGAAATAGGGATCGTTTCGGATCGCGCGCCGGAACTCCGCTGATTTCGGATTCAGGTCTGGGTGGCGCTTCCTGAAATCCACCAGCAGCGCGCGTTGCTCGAGCGGGGTAATCTCGCGGTTGGGCGAATCGAGCAGGTTTTCCAGAACCATGCAGCCCGTCTCGATGATCGTGCCGTCTCCGTCGCGGAATACTACGGTGAGGTTGCGAAACGACAGGTCGACACTGTGGCCGCCCCGGAGGTTCACGTGGACAATCTCGGATTCTTCGCCCACAAGGGTAACCTTGACCAAGTCGCCATTGCTCAACGGATGCACCGTGGAGTTCCTGTTTACTAGGAGCGTCTCGCCCCGCTGGATGGGCAGGCCCGGATCGCCCCAGCGTCGTTCCCGGATGCTCCGGTTGTACTCCAACGCCATGGCGTTGGAGTGGACGACTGCGACGTTCGAATCCCTCCCCTGCAGCCCCTCGACGATCAGGTCGGCCGCTGCGCTCGCGTCCACGCGTTCGATGTCCTGCCCGTTAGGTTGCAGGGAAAAGGCGTTGAAGCGCTCGGCCAGCATGGCGTCGCGCAGTTCGGTCGCCCGATCGAGGATCGCGCTCCCCTGCTCTTGGCGCATTACAGTCACCAGGTCAAACGAGGCTACGTTGAGCCCAAATTCCTGCCTCAGGTAATCCGCCGACAAGGCGGGCGAGGAAGTCTCGCCGACCGGGGGAAGCTGAGCGGGATCGCCGACAAAGAGTAGCTTGGTGAGATGGTCGTTCGTACGGCCCGGCCTACTCGTCCGGGCGTAGGTCACGATGTCCTTGAGCAAACGCCCGGAACCGAACTGCACGAAATCGCCGTTGTTCTCCTTGTCGCCGACCATCGACGATTCGTCGATAACGAAGGCTATCCGGAATCTGTGATTGAAATCGGGTTAAAGCTCGCCGGCCTCGATGAGCCGGATGAGTGTTGATATGTCGGCCCCGTAGTTCTTCGTCGGTTCGTACGATTCGGTTGATTTCGACCTCGGCGGCTCCGTGCCGAGCGTGAAGCCAAATGCGTTTTCCGGGATGGTGAAATCCTTCATGTTCAGCGCCGTCGGTTTCCGTACCTTCCGCTCGAACTTTGGGCGGCTGGCGGTATGTTTGTGGGCACCCTCGGCGAAGAGAATCTTGGCACGCAGCGCCTCGAAGCTGTAGCCACGGCCGAGGCGGTTCATAACCCGTATTAGGCTGTTCAGGCTCTCTGTATAGGCATTTGTCACGGGATGATCGAAGTAGCCAAGAATCCAGGGCATCCAGTTCTCCCATGCCCGTACTAGGTCGGCGAAGGCCGGGGCGACCTCAGGCGTGATGCGTTGCTTCCATGCGATGTAACGGCCCTGAGCCTCGTCGGGAGATCTGGCGTCGTAGATGCCGAAGAACTCTTCCTTAAGCTGGTAGGCCAAGCCCAGTTCATCGTAGTTGCGTGTCCAGCCCGAGAGCAACAGGCGCTCCCGGTCATCAAGCGTTTGCTCGCGCTTTAGCAGCACGAAGCGATCGTGCATGAGACCACGCTTCTGCTTGAGCGTCAGGCGCTCGCGAAGGTTCTTCCGGACGATCTCCATGGCATCATTGGCCATCCTGACGACGTGGAACTTGTCGATGATGATGCTGGCCTGGGGAATGACCGCCAAGCAAGCGTCGCGGTACGGCGACCACATGTCCATGGCGACGTACTGGATGCGGTCCTTGCCTTCCAGGTGATGCAGGTAGCGCACCACGGTATCCTTGTTCCGGTTCGGCAGCAGTTCGACGATGGTATTGTTCTGGATGTTAGCAATGACGCCGCGAGGCTTAATGAGGTGGATTTCGTCAATACCCATCCACTTAGGCGTCTCGAAGCGGACGCTCTGTTCCAGCGCGTTCACATAGTCGCCGAACACCAGCCTGACGGTCTTCTCGTCGATTCCGACTTCTTCGGCAATGCTGGAGAAGGTGCGTTTCACAGCCTGTTTACCGATCCAATCGACCAAACGCTGCGTCATCAGGCGCTTCTCGTTGACCTCCGGTAGCGGTTCGTAGAAGGTCTTTTCGCAGATGCGGCAGCGGAAACGACGGGTGTCGATGTAAATTCCGACGCGGCGGCCGTGCATCGGCATGTCGCGGATCATCTGCTCTCGGCGGCCGAATCCAACGACGCTGCAGGCTTGGCAGTGAGGGCAGCACGCCGGAGGCTGCGCCGCTTCTGCATCGATGTGGTAATCGTGCTCGTTCTCGCCAATGCCGGTAACGGTGTACGCCGACAAATTCAGGATGTTAGCGGGCACTATTGGCGCTTGATGTTTAGGTCTTCCAGCATGGCGGCAAATGTCGATACGGCCGGCGTTTTTTTCCGATCAAGACTGCCCAGCCAGCGACGGCAGGCACCGACCTCGGCGTCAGTACATGCGTCAAGAGCGGCTGACAGGTATCGAATGAAATCTGCGTCATCCTTGAAGTTGTCGTTTCCAGTCGCCGCACCGTAGGCTTTCAGATCGGCAATGACAGACAGTAGTTCGTTTCGCCGGACCCGGTGTGTTTCCTCAGCATTCTTCATCGTCGCGCCCACAGATTTCCGCTCCGCCATCGTGGTTTGGTTTCTTGACCTGTTCGGGCTGGTCAGCATAGGAATAGCTGCGCTGTTCGTCGAAGCGGCGGTATCTCTCGGCCACGGCCGGATCGCTGAGGTCTCCCTCCACATGGTTGGAGGCATCGAGTCCGTCGAGACCCTTGATGGTCGCAAGGCGCTCGCCCCACGCGCTGCGATCCACCTGCGGCCCCTTGAACTGAAGCAGATAGGTATCGAGGATGCCGTGGCCCGGCCGCTCGATCTCTTGGCTCAAAGCATGCAGGTAATCCGTCTTGCTGGTACTGACCCAGTCGATCGAGAAGCTGGCCCGATGGCACAGTTCCATATGAACCAGGAGCATCGTGCGGCCGTTACCGTCGAGGAAAGGATGCCCGTAGGCGAAGAGTCCCATGACTTCACCCGGCTTCCGGTGCATGGTCGCGTGATCTTGGCCGAGTCGCAGTCCGTACTCGACGGCGAGCTGAGCAGAGAACGGAAGTGCGAAACGCACGGAGCCCTTCGTCACACCGCTATTGGGCGTCGTGGCGGCGCGATCTTGCCCTGCCCACGGATAGAATTCGGAGAACAGGATACAGTGGACTTCCAGAAAGTCTTCGTACGACAACGAATCCATGCCCGCAAGGTACCGCTGCGCCTTCGGAGCGTTCCGGACGAAGACTTCGTGCTCGATCTGCTTGATGATCCGCGAATCCTTTTCCTGGAAGCGATTTCGCAGATAGCCTGCCGTCGCAAAATCCCTAAACGGATCGAACATTCAGCTTCTCGCGCAGGTAGCTGACGTGCAGCGGGACTACGGTGGCGCTCTCAACGACGCCGGCCCGCTCCAGGGCGATTAGTAACTGCTCGATCTCGTCCAGTTGGACCTCGTCGTCGGCAAGGCGGGTGATTGTGCTGGCCAACCGGTCGGCCGAGGTTTCGACGTAGGTGATGCCATGAGCCGTGGCTAGGGATAGGATGTAGTCTCGAAGCCCCGATACGGGAAGTATAGGCACTGCGCGCTGAGCACTGCTAGACATAGCACTCTCCGGTATCAATCACTCATTCCGATGTAACGATACCTTGACGTAGCACAAAAATCAATCACGCAATCCTAGTTTACGACTATGGTGCGCCAAGTACCGATCTTGCCGAATCAATCACCAATTCCGGATACCCATAACGAAAAGGTACGCCGAGGACTCTTCCTGCTTCAGCGGAAAGAGCATTCGGACGCCGGGATCGTTGGCAGTCTCGGCTCCTTCGTTCACTTCCACCTGGGTCAGGGCGAATATCGCCCGGTGGATGGTGGAGCCATCATGGCCGGTCCTGCGCGTGATCTGCTTGATCTTGTTGCCGAGAATTCGGGCAGCGCGCCCCGTGGGTGCTAGGAGGGCGCAAGAAAGGTGCATTTCCTCCAGCTCGTCGACCAAGCTGGCTATGAGCGTGGTCTTGCCCGTGCCCGCGCTGCCGCGCAGTATGAAGGCGTCCTGCTTGTCGTCGTGCAGGAAGGACTTGATCGCCCTGAGCGCTTCCGATTGTTCGGAGGTGAGTTTTATTGCCACGCTGGTCATTCCCTGTTGTTATTCATGACGAATGCAATGTTAGTCCAACTCTCGCGGACCCGGTCTTCGTTTTGTCAAGTGTCCCAGCTCGGCCACCGAAAAGCAGCAGGGTCGGGATACACGGCAATCAGTGGTGGTTTATGCGTTTGAAGCGGGCCCCTACCGTGACGATCTCGCCGTCGGCCAGCACGGCGTAGCTGTCCAGGTGCTCGCTCAATTTGCCGATGAGTCCGCCGGTGTAGCTTTCGAGGCGCTTTTTCGAGCGACGGTCGAAGTAGACGATCTCGGCGCCGGAGTGGTCGTGTTCGCGGCAGCCGAACTGGAGCAGGAGGTCGACCACAAGAGGGGGAATGCCGCGCTGCTGGCTGCGGATGCTTGCGTGGGCGGTAGCGTTCATTTTTCCATGTCCTCAAAAATCTTGAAAAGCACCTTTTTGAAGTACGCTTCGAATGAAACCCCTGCTTTTTTGGCTTTTTGTTTGATGATTGCGACGAGTTCTTCAGAAACTTCCATATCGAACTCTTGGGGCCTTTCGGGCACGACTCCTTCGTGCTTACTCGTTGGAACGAATCCCTTGCGGCCGGAAAGCCAGCGGCGCGCTTCTTCCGGATTCACCAACGACCGTTTTCCGACCTGCTCGGTTTTCAACGGGTCGGGTAGTTTCGGGTTGGCGGCATTGCGCACGCTGCGTTCGTCCATGTTCGCGAGCAAGGCGACCTCGGACAGCGTCAGATAGCCCACATCGCCATTCCCGATCCCGAACTCGCCCGCAGCGAAATCCGCAAACCGGTCGCCGCCGTCCAGCACCATCCGCGCGACCGCACTCTGTACCGCGAGCATGGCGAGACGGGGCGGGGCGTTGTCGCACTGCTCCAGGTAAACTCTCATGCACGGCGTATCCATTGCGCGGAGAAACATATCGATATGGGCATGTACCCCATTGACGATGCCACCAGGCCCGAGGTCCCCCGTCGGAACCCCCATTACGCCATAGTCGTACATTTCGCTCACGCCCACCCAGATGGGCGAGCGCTTCACGGATTCCTCTCCAGTCCACTCGCTTTCGCTTGCGCCATACATTTGCGCTATCTGTTTCCCGGCCAGGCTCAGAAACCTGGACAGTTCTTCCTGCATTTCGTCTTTCGAGAAGGGCATGCTTCGCTCCGATATGATTTAGGTGCTGACATATAAATCATATTGAACAGAACGAGAGATGTCAATGATTACATCACTTATATCATCATTTGTTTTTCTCCATGTCGCCCCTATCCCTTTCGGCGATCACTACTCCATGCGACATGTGCGCGCCGAAAGAGTCCTGACGACGACGAAACGGTGCGTCTCCAATACCCTCTCAATTCCGCTATGCCAGGGGTAATATGCGGATACTTCAACGATCGCGAGCATGATGGCGATCGCCGATCCCAAGATCTGCCTGCCGGTAGAAGCGTTCCGGGGCCAGTCCGACCAACCTGGCATACGTCGGTCAGCTTGAAGATCAGTTGGCCGCCATTCGGCACCGTTTTCTACTCAGCGGCAGGTGACTCATGCATCGCTGACTGACAAGGCCCAACAGGCCAACGGCAGCTCAGGCCGATCAATGTGAATGCCCATACGGCAACCGCCTGCCGTCGTTTCAGCCAGCGCCGCTACTGTTTGGTCAGCGACTTGTACTTGCCGCGATGAATGATTTCTACCGTCGGATTATCCTAATCCACCCCGCGATAGGCTAGGTCGACAATGACCTGTTGGGCTGAGCGGCCGATGTCTTCGAGCAGGATGGTGGTCTGTTCCAGTTGCTGATTGAGGACATGCCCGTCGTAAGGGTTTCCGGGAAACGTACGCGCCCCGACCATCAAACCGCTCTTGTGCGTAACCGCGATGCTGGTTTTGACGCCAAAGTCGTTGGGCTTCCGGGCTTTGCCCTTGCCGATGCACTCCACTTTGCCCGGTGTCAATTACCTTGGCCGGTCGGCGTCAATTATCCTGGCCGGTGGAAGCGAGGCATGATGGGTTTAGCCTTTCGTCTTTGACGTTGGTTTTTTGCTCTGCACAGACGGGGCGAGCCCCGTCTGTGCAGAGCGGCGGCGGAAGCTTTCCACGTTCATCTCGAAGATGGTGGAGTGATGCACCAGTCGATCGACAGCCGCCAGCGTCATGGCCGGTTCTGCGAACACGTGATCCCAGCCCGAGAACGGCTGATTTGCGGTGATTGCCATCGACCGGCGCTCGTAGCGCTCTGCGATCAACTCGAACAGTACCGAGGTTTCCGACTGGTCACGGCGTACATAGCTGAAGTCGTCGCACACCAGCAGATCGAAGCGATCAAGCTTGGCCAACTCGGCGGGCAGGCGCAGATCTCTTCGCGCCGCCTGTAGCCGCTGTACCAGGTCACTGGTGCGCACGAACAGCACGCGATAGCCGCGCTCGATCAAGCCGTGTCCGATGCCGGCAATCAAGTGCGTCTTGCCGACCCCGGGCGGTCCGAACAGCAGCAAGTTGGCACCTTGCTCAACCCAACTGTCGCCTTCCGTCAGCGCCGTGACGTGGGCCTTCGATACGGTGGGGACCGCTGCGAAGTCGAAATCCGCCAGGCGCTTGTCGGGAGGCAGGCATGACTCCATCCGGTGTCGATCAATCCGGCGCGTCTCCCGCTCGTTCATCTCGTGCTCGCACAGCGCGGTGAGGAAGCGTTCCGCCGGCCAGCCTTCGCGGTTCGACTGTTCCGCCAGGTCCGGCCACAAACGCTTGATGGTGGGTAACCGGAGTTCGGTGAGCAACATGGGCAAGGTGGCCGCTTCGAGCGCGCTCATGCCGCCACCTCGATCAGGCTATCGTAGTCCGCCAACGCAGGCAGTTGGACCTTGACCTCGGGTACCGGCGTTTCCTTCGGCGAGAATTTCTCCGCCAGTCCCTCCAGTTCGGGCAAGGTGTCGGCCTGAAGGAGATCGCCCAGCACGTGGGCCAGTTCGACTTCACAGGCGCCGCGGGCGGCCAGATCGAGCAAGCCGACCATGACCTTGCAGGCTTGCCGTTCCGGAAGCTTCTCGCTGAGTCGTTCCCAGGTCAGTCGATACTCGGTGCGGGGGAACATGTCGTCGCGCAAGATCCAGCGGGCAAAGGCCGCCGGCTTGCGCTTCAATGTGGGCATCAGATGCCGGTAGTCGATGGCTTTGCCACGCTGCTTGCCCGCCGGGACGATGCCGCGCACGGTTTCAAACACGCACACATCGCCCAGCCAGGCTTCGATACGCTCCGGGTAGATACGAAACTTGAGGCGATGCCCGATCAGCCGCGAGGGGACGCTGTAGAGGATGCGCTTGACGCTGACCGTGCCGTACTTGGTGACCCGGGCTTCGGTTTCTTCGTACTCGCTGGTTCGGCGGACGGGCAGCGCTTTGAGGGCCGTGCGTTCTTCCATTGCCTTCGCCGATATCCGTCGATTCAGGCGCGCCACCACGTCGGCGATGAAGCGCCGGTAGTCGGTCGGTTCGTCGAAGTTCCGATGACCACGCAGCAGGAGCGCTTGATCGATGGCGTTCTTGAGGCTGCCCTGACGCGATTCGATGGCGCCATTCTCGTGGGATTCGCCGAGGTTGTTGCGGCTGGCTCGCAGACCATAGTGTTTGCACAGGTCGGTGTAGCGCCGCGTCAGTTCTTCCTGTTCGGCCAGGTTGTTGAAGGCGGCCGAGAGGCTGTCGGTCCGATGCTCCTCGGGGACGCCTCCCAGCGCCCACAGGGCGTTCTGCATGCCTTGGGCCAGTGCCGCGAAGCTTTCGCCGCCGCGTACGACTTCGGCGTGACGCCAGCCGGAATAGGCGAGCGCAAACTGGTACAGCCGATGCGGGAAGGCTTCTCCGGCGACCGTGATGCCCAGACTGTCACAGACGGTGAAATCCGATAGCGCCAAGCGTCCCGGCGGGTTGGCTTGCGCGAAATAGATTTCCTTCTCGTTGCCGTGCTCGGCGCGCCAGGCGCGCACCCGGCGCTGGAGGGTGCGCAGGATGCCGTCGCCAAAGCGTTCGTCATGGCGACGATGCAATTCCTCGAGCAGGGTCCTTCCTTGCAGTCCGGGTTCGGCTTCAAGCAGGGGTACCAGTTCCGTTTCCCACACCGCCGCCAGCGGGTCGGCTCGTGTCCGCCAGTTTCTCGCTCCACGCTGGGATGGCAGTGTCTCCGCATTCTCGATCCGTTGTGCCGAGCGCACGCTGATCCCCATTCGCGCCGCCGCAATCTCTTGCGTGGCCGTCCTTCTCATTGCTTTGTACTTGCGCACTTGTTGGTCCGTTATCTTCTTGCCGGGCACTCAGCGCCTCCCTACGCAATTCATCAGGAGACCACTGTATCCCTCGCTTCCGGACCTTCCCGGCTTCAGGCCCAACCGGCCAAGTTAGTTGTCGTCTACCGGTCAGGGTAATTGTCGCCGGCTACCACTTCCGGTGACGTGCAGGGCGTAGAGTTTGTTCTTGCCTGCCGTGCGAGCTACGGGAGAAATGTCTCAGAACGCCGAACAAGACCAAGACCAAGACCAAGACCCGGCAAGTGTGCGTCTTTCAGGGCAAGGCCGCTCCGCAAGAGAGCGCCACCGACCGGACGAAACGGGCCATCGACTCCGACCGTGGAAGAGAACTCTACGGGCAGCGCTTCGCCACGGTCGAACCGGTGTTCGGCAACCTCAGGCACAACAAACGGCTCAATCGCTTCACGCTGCGCGGACGCCGGAAAGTCGATACGCAGTGGAAGCTCTACTGCATGGTGCACAACATCGAGAAGCTGGCGCACCACGGTTACGGGCCGTAGCGGAAGGCAGGCGAAAGGACTCGCCTGGCATCGAAACCGGCGGGCCGCAAAAGTCAGCGTGGCGGGACGCCACTCGCCCAATTCAAACCCCGAAAGACAGAATGGCGCGGAAAGCTCCGCGCCATTCGTTACCCCAGAAACCTGCACAAAAAGGTGTTTTTCTACAGCTTCAACGTTTGACGTGAGGGGCCGCCGTAGCGGCAAAGCCGCGAAGTGAACCCGTAAGCGCAGCTTGAGGGCGGTCTAGCGAACTTGCCTTCAAGCGGCAACAAGCTCTGCGATTTTCGCAGCCACTTCCGACATGGAATCTTCTGCAGTATCTAGGCCCGTCCTTGAAGCCAGCATTGGACTCACGTCGCGAAGCGACTCATATGTTGTGTTATGCACAATGGGAACGAGCCGATTTCCTGCGAGTAGCGTTGAAAGTTCTTTGTCAGCGACGCTTTCTTTCGGAAGGCGTTCCAGAAGCGCAGGAGTGACAAGTACTAAGCCGACCTTAGAGTTGGCTAGCCCCTTATCAATTGCGCGCATCATTGGAACACCAAGACCAAGATCTTTTTCACTGAACCAAACTTTGACACCAGCAGCTTCGAGGAGGTCGTGCAGTTGCTTTGCTGGTCCCTGCCGATCATCCCACGCGTGGCAGAGAAACACATCGCGCCGGTCAGGATGCCGAATAGCCTCAGCCTCCACCGACTCGCGGATTGGCGTTAGCGATTGCACCTCTTGAGGTGTGTAGAGGACCGCAGATCCAGCGCTGGACCAGCGAGGTTTCGAGCTCTTGCGACTACTGCCTCTGCTTGAACTGCCGCCACTAGAACTGCTGTAGCTGGAGCTAGTCGTTGATGGATAGTACGAGCTGCTATAGGCACCGCCGTAACGTGAGCTACTACGATAACGGCAAACCGGACATGCTGCAGCGGCAGCCGCCGAACTGTGCCCACGTACTGGTGCTGTGCATCTGGCCATATATCAATCCTTCGATGTTGGGGGGGGATGCTTAATGTGCAGGAAGTGATGATTGGTGCGCTCTCAAAGTAACGGCCTGATTCATTTTGGATAGTCTCAGACAGACTTTCGGCATATGCAATGATAGTACGGACCGTACAGGCATTGTTTAGGTGACATCAAGAACGTATTGACGAATGGCCGGAATGAAGGCAAATCCTGAAAGGATGGTTCTAGCCGATTGTACGCGTATGACATGCTAGCCGAGAGCGGCCACACAGCGTTCGAATTGTGGCCGCTCGACTTTTCCTAAATCTCCGTTTGTTCGAATATCTCGAGTCCATCGTCGACTTCAATACCGAGGTATCTGACGGTGCTTTCCAGCTTGGAGTGACCGAGCAAGAGTTGGATCGCTCGCAGGTTCTTGGTGCGCTTGTAGATCAATGTCGCCTTGGTCCAGCGCATCGAATAAGTGCCGTACGCCGATGTATCCAACCCGGCGGCTTCGGCCCGGTGATGCACAATGGTTGCTGTGTAGGATGAACTACGCGAGTTGCCTGCCGTCGGTGATATTCTTATTAAATGGAATTGAATATTGCCGTCACTAACCTTGTACCGTTGATGGGTCTTCTTGAGGAGCGGGAGGCATCGGTTCAACCAGGCTCCGTCGGTGTTGTAATAGAAGCAGTTGATCCCACTGTTGTCATCGTCGATTTCGAAGGCGTTCTTGTGTCTGCAGCAGTTACGACATTATTGCCACTTATCCGTCGCGGCCGGACGATCCGGAAATACCGACTGCATGACCTGCTCATGCAGACGCCGAACGTGGGAGAAGATGGAGATTTCGAGCGGTCAAGCTGACTAAACTGTAGGTGTCGCTTACGGATGGCCGAAAGTAACAGTTCGGCAGTGTTGCCCCAAGACTGTCCTCGGTATCTTGGTTAGGAATTTGAATGGCTGCTTGCGTGCGTCAGCGCAAATCACACAATCGGCCAACAGCCGTCGCTCGATTATTCTTGAGGGCAGCCATCCGAAGGACTGCCACACCTCGTAAGCTGCCGGAAGGCCAATTCACAAGATTCGGCGATTGGCGGTAAGTTGTCTGGATGAAAACGCACTAGTGGACCAATCAGCGGGGAGTCCAAGTTCCGTTGGTGACACTTCTCCTTCCAGCACCTTATATTGCTGGCAGGTCGAAAGAGTAAGCGTGCGAGAAGGGATGTTCAATACGCCCGAAAATCCAACTCTAGGTTGAATTTTGTCGGTCCAATCAAGTGCTAAACACGCCTTATGCTGGTCGCCGAATACAAACGCAATTATCGCGATCCCAACAGATTTTTCCCCAACTTTCACGATGACGCCTAATCGAAGGTCGGCTCCCGGTTGGTTCTTTTCACAGAGGTCACTGTTAGGGGCGTACCGTCGCAAGTATGACATCCAACTTGTCTCAGAATCGGCAAAGCAGCTATGTTTGGGCCAAGGCCAACCTAAATCATCAAGCCATACACTGCCCCCGTTGTGGCGAATAAAAAAAACGCTTGCGCCACACTGGGGGCAGGCTGTATTCCCGCACACCTCCTCGAGCTTTTGTGGGAACCAATGAGGCGCCTGCGTGATTTCGAACTGAGGGTGGCGATAACTGTGGGCGCTGTTACCGGTCGAAGGAGTGGCGTTCAATGCATGCTGGCTATCATGGACAAAACTGCCTGACCGAGCGTGCGGGCGGACCCAAATACCATTTCGAAGATGTCCTTTTACAAAGGTTCCATTGCGCTTATGCACAGTTACATCCTTGCTCAATTTTTCGAAAAGCCAGCTTAATTGGCATCAAGCATCTCGGACGGGCATTTTGCTGTCGATAAGTGAAGCCCTGCGAGGTAGGGTTATCCACGGGGCCGCCTCCCGCTGATTTATCAAGCGGGAGGCGAGCGGCGCGGTGGGTAGGTAACCCGGTGATCACGCGACACGCTCCTTTTCGGGCAGGCCGGCGAAGTAGATGATATCGGGTGTTTTGTCGTCAAGCGACTGGTGCGGTCGCCGACGGTTGTAGTAGTCAAAGAACGCTCCCAAGCTGGCCTTGGCGGCCGAGACGGTGTCGAACAAGGCGACATCAACCGGATCGGGAGACGCGGACGACCGGCGGAACTGCGCCACCGCCCTAGATTTCCAGTATGCCAACGAAGTAATCGCCGGGGTCGATTACTTTCCCTTCCATACTTTTACGAGCAAAGGCCGGCGACAACGCCACTTCGATTTGTGACTAGGGCATTCGCCTCGCCAGAACGCCGAGTGGATGACGCAGGTCAATCATCTGGTCCAGTCGAGCGCGGAAAAAGTCGTCGGTCGCCATGCGTTTCTCTCAAATTCTCTCAGCTTTCAGCGCTTCAGGGTTATCTTCTTGAGAGCTTTAGGCAGTCGCTTTTGGCTTGAGCTCACGCATTCATGCGGGTTTGAGAGGTTTTGCAGGCCCGACTACAAAGGTTCCGCAGCCTTATGTCAATTTATCTCATCAAATTTAAGATAATTCTTCGCACAGCTAGAAAAGATACAACGATTATCTCTTACTCATGTACTCATCGACTATCAGATTGGATTTTCTTAGTATTTCTTCCCAAACGTCCGTATGACTTGACGGTTTCGAGGAGATGATTTCGGCCGCCAGCAAGATTGATGCAGGCGATATATGCATCACTTGACACAATTGTTCCAGTTTATCGACTGTTGGACTCTTCTTCGAGCGCTCCAACGAGCTGACGTAAGTGCGGCTTGATATTACCGAGAAGTCTTCTTGAGAAAGGCCGTGCAGCTTACGCGCCACTTTGATCGCTTCGGCAACAGCATGTCGTAATTTCATTATGAACTCCAGAAATAGTTCTGGAGCAATGAAAACCAAACGAACACTTTAGAGCTACAATCTATAGTATTCATTCTTGCACTTCTCGACTTTGCTTCTTGCTAGTCGTTGTGTTTCACCCCCCGTAGAGCAAATGCTCTTTCTTGCGCAACTGGAGTGAGCAATGCCGAGCGAAAATCCATACCAACGTCCGCAGTTCATCGCTAAAGTCATGAAACTATCTCTCCGTCTTGGACATTCAGAGATCTTCATGACTTGGCTAGCAAGAGCACGTAACGGTGATATCCATTCGATACTTTCGTTAAAGGATTACGGCCTCGTTCCGTATACGATTGACGAGATGAAAGCCACTCTTGCGGTCTATAGTGAGTTCATTGGAAAGCAGGTGAAAAGTCGTCCTATCAAAGTCGCTCAGACTCAAGACCAGTTGATGCACAAAGGCGGATCGCACACACCCGGCCCTGGCTAGCCGTATAGCTTGCTGCCATTAACCCAGCACCCGTGGTCAGGTTTCGTTTACGGTCTGGTAATGGTCATGGGATGGGGATGAAGGGACGCCTGCTTAGCGTGAAAGAACCTATGCCCAAGACGACCGCGCGCCTGACCCTCGAAGGTC
>JADHEF010000674.1_pt1 | contig 30770 bp, 16 predicted proteins | sample 8952391 | NCBI WGS metagenome assembly JADHEF01 (sample SAMN16124439, study PRJNA663245) | bioreactor sludge metagenome | isolation source: sludge (nitrite) | place: India:Bengaluru | collected 2019-02-28 | reverse complement strand
TTGGGGACAATGTTGGTGCGTGCCCGGCAGAGCGCCCAGCCGGTCCATGCCGTCAGACGTGCCCTGGCCACCCACAGATTATGACGAAGTGCCTCAAGTTGTTTGCGAGACCGCCGTATCCGGCAGAGCCCACACGCCGTTGTGGGAGCGAAGCGTCAATTCAGGATTCAGAATGGGATGATCGACAAAGAGCGACGCTGTTACGCATTTCATTCTGAATGCTGACTCCTGAATTCTGAATACTCGGGTTTCTGGCGCAAGCCCGCTTTAGTCTGTGGCAGCCCGGATGTCATAGCACAAGAGCCGCGGCGGGGTGTCTCGGCCCGGAAGATTCTGATTGATGTAGAGGAGCCCTTTACTCAACACCGGTGCGGTCCATGTCTGGTCTGCGGAAAAGAGTCTGCAAGACGAAAGGACGCGACATCCTTTGGGCGAAAGGTCAAGCCAGGCAAGCAGTCCTGTTTCCCCCAGGCAGATGAAATGGTTGTCGACCCAGATGAGAGAGCCAAAGCCAAAACCCTGATGGCCGGGCGGTTCCCTGTATTGATCGGCACCGTATTTTCTGCCGGACCGGACGTTCTGGATTTCTTTGTCGTTCGTGTTCTCAACATGTTTAAGCGTTTGTTTCCAAGCCTCTTTTCCGGTCTCCCATTCCATGCACACAAGCTGGTTATTAAAAAATCCGTACAGATATCCGTCGCGAAGGATGGGTGTCATCCAGTGTGAAGCGTAATGACGTGTGGTGTAGACAAGTTTGTGGGTGAGGTCAGGCAGAACCTCGATCATGGCACCATAGATGTCATAAGAGGATGAGATGAAAACGCGGTTGTCGGACACGACCGGAGTTGAGGCGTTCACGGAAAACTTGCGCGGGCTGCGCCACGGGAAACGGAAATGAATGTGGCCTGATTCGGGTTCCAGCCCGAGCAGGCCCCCGACGGGCGGATCAGACATTCCGCCTCCAAAAACCAGCAGGACGCGCTTGCCGTACATCGTCGTGACGACGGGCGTTGCGTAGCTCCTATCCCAGTGATCGTCTGAAAGCCATTTGAGCGTACCCCTATATTTGTCGAAGGCTGCCGCAGAGCCACCCCGCTTTCCGCCAAGATTTAAGATCAGCATGTCTTTTTCTATGATCGGTGACGGGGTGAAGCCAAAGAAACCTTCGTCGAGATCGAATTCATGGGCAAGATCCCGCCGCCAGTACATGTGTCCGGTTCTGAGGTCGAAGCAATGGAGCCAGCCCTGCGCTCCGCATGTGTAAACGCGGTCATCATCGATCGTGGGAGTGGCGCGGGGCCCGCTCAAATAGTGATAGCGGTCCCGGTAAGTGGTCGGATATTCATATGACCAGTAGAGATTTCCGTTCTCCGCGTCCAGGCACTCAACGACATCGTTGTTCTCGATACGATGAAAGAGGATGAGTCTGTTGTCTTTGATCGAAGGGGCTGAATAGCTTTCACCTTTGCTGACGCTCCATAATGGAAGAGGGTTCGTTGTTCCGGCCGGCGGCGGGTCAAGATGACAGTTCGTTTCTGTCTCAGGAGAGGTCCCGTCATGTGAAGGACCGAGAAAACAGGGCCAGTCGCTGGTAATGGCCGTGGACGGGAGAGGTCGCGGCTTCGTGCGGCATTGGCCTCTTGGGTGCTTGGCTGGAGAGGGCGGCTGCAAGTGGGTTGGCTTTTCAAAGAACGGTGGTGAGGCTGGATCGATCTGCGGCAAACGGCCATCGGCAATACAGACACATGGCAAGAGCAGGACCCACAAGAGGCCCAGAGGTATATTTAGGAAAGAAGCCATGTCATTAAAGAGTAGCCCCGAATGGCGTTTGCGTCAAGATGGGCAATTGCTGGGCGGCGTTGCCAAGGGCAAGGCTGACGCAACAGGCACGGCTGCTGCGGCGGTCCCAGCCGCTTCGGCGGTGCGGAGGGAGCGGCGTGTGCGGACGGGGTGCGCGCGGTGCCTTAGAAGCGATGTTCATGCGCTTAGCGTGGAATCATCCGGACGGCGGGGTTTTTCGTCCCGCCGTCCGTTGATTTTTCCGTATATCCGGAACGGCAACACATCCGGGTTCCCGGTTGACAAACCTGTGCGGCTGTCGTAACGTAACCCAGTGTTTTGTTTGAAAGGGGAACCGCGGTTTGATGGTTGATACGGACAGTATGCGACTGGAGCTCTCGGCGCAGACGGATGCCGGCAGAAAGTCACTGCTTGGCCAGTTTCTGACGCCCTCCCCTGTCGCGCACTTTATGGCGTCCCTTTTCCGTCCCAGTCCGTTCAAAGAATGCCGGCTTCTTGACCCCGGTGCCGGCATCGGCACCTTATCGGCCGCCTTCCTGGACAGGTGTATTTCAGAGGGGTTGAACTTTCAGCGGATCACCGTCGACGCTTTTGAAATCGACGAGCGTCTTCAACCCCATTTGAGCCGGACGCTGGAGTCGTGCCGCCAACACCTGTCCTACGAGTCGACGGTACGCGGACGGGACTTTATCGAGGCGGCCGTCGCGGCACTGGCTGGGGACCTCTTCGCAGAACCCTTGCCAAGGTATACGCACGCGATCCTGAACCCGCCCTACAAAAAGATGCGGAGTGATTCTCCATACCGTTCGGACTTGCGCCGCGTCGGGATCGAAACCGTGAACCTCTATTCCGCGTTCGTTGCCCTTTCTTTGGAGCTGCTCGAGGAAGGCGGTCAACTCGTGGCGATCATTCCCCGCAGTTTCTGCAACGGCCCTTACTATCGTCCGTTCCGGGATCTCGTCCTAAGCCGCGCCGCCCTGCGTCACATCCATCTGTTTCACGCCAGAAACAAAGCCTTCCGCGATGACAACGTCCTTCAGGAGAATATCATTATCCTGCTGGAACGCGGGGCGCGTCAGGAGTCCGTGACGGTGTCCGTTTCCACCGACGACAGTTTCGCCGACCTTTCAAGCCAGACCTATCCGTTCAGCGGGATCGTATTCCCGAACGACTCGGAGCGTTTCATCCATGTGCCCACCGACGCGAGCGATACGCCCGCCGCACAGGCCTCCTCGCTGACCGCAACCCTCGCCGATTTGGGCGTTTCCGTTTCCACCGGACCGATCGTCGATTTCCGGATGCGCCCGCATCTGCTTCAAGCGCCGGAGTTCGGCTCCGTTCCTCTCCTCTATCCCGGGCATTTCAAAGGCGAAAGACTCGAATGGCCGAAGACAGACTTCCGCAAGCCGAATGCGATCGCGATGAATGCCGAGACCATGAGGTGGCTCTACCCGAAAGGCTACTATACGGTTGTGCGGCGCTTCTCCTCGAAGGAGGAAAAGCGGCGTATCGTCGCAAGTGTTGTCGACCCTGCCGCATTTCCAGAAACGGACTGGCTCGGATTCGAGAACCATCTGAACGTCTTTCACGATAACCGGCACGGTTTGACGGAGGATATGGCACACGGGCTGGCCGCGTTTCTCAACTCCCGCGCTCTCGACACCTATTTCCGCAGCTTCAACGGACATACTCAAGTCAATGCGACCGACCTCCGACAATTACGCTATCCCAGCAATCTGCTGCTGGCCCGTCTCGGCAAATGGTCGCGTAAGCATCCGCAGGCGGCACCCGAACTGCTTGACGAAAAAGTGAAGGCTTTAACAGCATGACGAAGAACATCAAACAGGCACTTCAGGTTTTGTCGGCTCTCGGATTGCCCCGCGCCCAACAGAATGAACGCTCGGCACTGTGCCTGCTCGCACTGCTTGGGCTAACGCGCGAGAAGACTTGGGGGCAGGCCTCGAACCCGCTTATGGGCATTACGCCGATCATGGACTGGGCGAGACTCCATTATCAGAAGAAATACGCGCCAAACACACGTGAGACCATTCGCCGCCAGTCCATGCATCAGTTTGTCGATGCGGGAATAGCGGTTTACAATCCCGACGAGCCCGGCCGCCCTGTGAACAGCCCAAATGCGGTCTACCAGATCGAGAGCGCAGCATTGAACCTGCTGCGCACCTTCGGATCTCCCGAGTGGAAAGAGAACTTGAAAGGCTATCTGGCAGAACAGCCGACCCTATCCGAGCAATATGCGCAGCACCGGGTATTCGAGCAAGTTCCGGTCGAGATTGCACCAGGACAGAGCATCAAACTGAGTCCTGGCGAACACAGCGAACTTATCAAAGCCGTGATCGAGTCCTTTGCACCGCGATTCGTTCCTGGTTGTATGCTCGTTTACGCGGGCGACACCGGCGACAAGTGGGGTTATTTCGACAAGACGTTGTTGGACAAGCTTGGCGTCGAGGTTGACGCACACGGCAAAATGCCCGATGCGGTGTTGTACTATCCCGCGAAAAAATGGCTGCTGCTGGTTGAGTCGGTCACCAGTCACGGTCCCATGGACGCGAAGCGTCACCGCGAACTGGCCCATCTGTTTGCGCACTCGACTGCGGGCTTGGTCTATGTGACAGCCTTTCCCAACCGCTCGGTTATGGCCCGGTATCTTGGCGAGATCGCTTGGGAGTCCGAGGTGTGGGTGGCGGACGCACCTACACACCTGATCCATTTCAACGGCATCCGCTTTCTTGGCCCTTACGACGAACATTGATCTGAGACGGATCGTGTTGGTCATCCGCTCTTGGAAATGCCCCTCCGCTACTTCGCATTCTCCACGGCCGCCCGCAGCTCCTCCACGCGTTCCGCGTGGTCGTAGCGGGCCGCTGTCGCGTCCTCGGTCCATCTCCCTAGCCGTTTAGCCAGGTCGTCAGACACTCCCACCTAGCTCAACCTGGCGCGGAACGTGTGCCGTCAACTACGGCGTCAATCCGATTTCCGACCTCCGACTTCCGGTTTGGACATTTATCTCAATGGCCAAACGTACTGGCACAACGTGCCCGAACCCGTGTGGGAATAGACGATCGGCGGGTATCAGGTCATCAAGAAATGGCTTTCCTACCGCGAGAAACCCTTGTTGGGGCGCGGCCTGACGGTGGCCGAGGTGCGGACCGTCACCGACAGATGGCGCATGGACGCGGGCATGGACACGCACGCGGGCACTCACGGGCGGCAACAACTGGATGCCGGAACCGCGGCGGAAGCCGCTCGTTCGAGGAAGACCCCTCATCGCTCCAGCCTTTGACTGGCCTTAACCTAAATCCGACATTTCAACTGCTCAGCAGTTAAGCTACGACATCTCAAATTGCTTCTATTGAGGATGTTATGAAGCAATGATCGATCCAATATCCGCGCACCAAAAAGGTGCTGGTTAAATAGCCGCAAACACATAGAACACAAAGAAAGAAGATGAAAATCAAACAGTATCTGCTGTTTTTTCCCTCTCTGTGTGTTGTTCTTTGCGGCTAATTTCAACTGCTCTTATTAGGCTTAAGCGAGCGTTTGCACGCAGCTTTCGCGTGTGCTCTGCTCGCGTTTATTGCCAAAGGCGACGGGCAGGGACCTGGGCGGGGACTAGAGCGGTTTAAGTTTTTGTGTGTCCGGTCCGCGAGCATAAGCACTTTTACCGCTGCCGGGTCAAGGGAGAATGCCGCCCAGGGTGCGGCGCGGCACGGCTTTTTTCTTTTAGAAAACACCTGAGTCGATGAAGCGACATTGATCTGAGCAAAGGGATATTGAAGGGCCGTACAGATTTCCACCCCGATTCAACCTGAAAACGGGTCACGATGCGCTGTTTTTCAATAACGCGAAATGCTCACTCCTGCGTTGATAAAACAGCCCAAGATAACCGTGAAAAACGACTCTCCTTCTGCAGTCAATCAAACCACGGAGCGCAAGTCTACTTGCCGCCCAGAGTTTCATAAAGTTTCTGAACTTGGGGGCCTGATAGGCAACGTTTGAAGATCATGAACTCATCAAGAATGCCGTCGAAGTCTCTCTTTCCGCTATCGGTCGAGTTTCCCCAGCCGATCCGCAGGTCTGTGGCGGTCGGAGGGTCAGGGTTCCCCGTGAAATCCTGAATGGAGGTGACGCATTTACCGTCAACATAAAGATCTTGGCGTCCGGCTCTCCGCCCCGGAGCCCATCCGTATGTCACAGCAAGGTGGTGCCAGTTGCCGTCCGCAACAGCGGCATTGCTTTTGATAATGCCGCAGCTATGACCGACAAAAGCGGGTTTGCCGTCCCTGATGTAGAACTGCTTCTCATGCCATTCCCAACTGCCGGCGCCTCCTTTCCCAAGGAGTCCGCCATCCGTTGTGGTTTTTATCCATGTTGCGATCGTGAAGTCATCTTTCCCGAGTTCCACATCGCGTGGGGCAGGAATCACAACATGAGCGCCATTACCGGAGAAGCGGAGCGCGCCGCCGACTTTTCCCTCATCCACGTGCACAACCTGGACGGCTTTTCCGTGGCGCTGTTTGGGGCCAGAGTCCGCAACCATCCCGTCATCAACAGAGTCGAAGGTGTAGTAGACAAGAATTCCCTTATCGCATCCGGTAGGGAGAATGGGTCTTTTGGCAGGCGCACGGTTGACCGTTTGTGTGGACGAGGGCTCGCGTTCCGGCATACGGGTCCCGTTCGTCGCGGCGGATTCCTTTTGCTTGGCCAATTGATCCGCATAACCAGTAATCGTTGTTTGTACCCGGTCCCTTTCCTGCCGGACAGCTGTCGCCTCGTCCAGCTTCCCGGTCTTGACCAGCTCCTTCTGGAGACGATCGAGCGCCTGTTCGTACTTTGTTGTCAGCGTGTTCAGTTGAACAGTCATATCCTGTTCCCACGCGGAGAACTGTTTTACGTAGGAGGCCTGGAGCGTTTTGATTTCCGGTATCTCTGCGTCATCCAATTTGGCGGGCAGGCTTTTCGCCTTCTGGAACCGGGCGCTCTCGGCGACGGCGGCTTTGGTCTTCGACAGGTCGCCTTGATTTTGGGCAGAGGCCTTCAGCGTCTCCAAGGATTTCAGGTACTGCTGCTGCAGACTGTCAAATTTGGGCTGGAACGCCTGGAGGATCTCTTCCGTATTTTTCTGGTAGACCTCCTTACATGATTTCAGGTCTACGGCCCAAACGGAAGACAGGCATACGAACGACAATAGAAAACCTAACAAAGGCCGAGTCGGTTTTGTCATAAACATAGCTTTCAGAATTTTACAGATGAAATATGACACGTGATCAACTGAACGTTTATAGAATACATCGATATGTGTGGATCGGCAATAGCGACTAGGTGTTTTTTCTTTCAGTAACGACTTGAGTCGAAATCCGGTCCGTCCCGCTCACCGCATCCAGCAGCGCATGCAGCCGGGCCGGGTGGTGACCACCCCTACGCCATCATAAAGGCATTTTTGCTGGCGACGGCGTTCCTGATCCCATTGAATACCATATCAGCGAAAAAAGAAAAACCGCGTAACGATTTGCTGTGCAATTCATTACGCGGCCTTCAATATGGTGCTCGGGGGGGGACTCGAACCCCCACACCTTTCGGCATATGCCCCTCAAACATACGTGTCTGCCATTCCACCACCCGAGCGGAAAACGGGACGTACTTTATCCGATTCATGCCCGCCTTTGCAAGGCCAATCCGAGAAAATCTGAAATCTCTGGCCATCGAGGCTCACTCCGCGCTACACTTGCAGAATGAATAAAGCATTCACCGCTACGCAACGTTCTTTTCTGAGAGGCCAGTTACGCGACGAGCTGACGGAAGGTGTTGTCTATGCGCGTCTCGCGCAGTTACACCCCGTCGGGCACAATCGGGAGCTGCTTGAGCGTATCGCCAATGATGAACGCAATCATGCCGCCGCACTCGCGGCACTTCTGGGTGAAGAGGCCCGGCCGGACCTCTTCAAGGCCGGGAGGATTGTTTTTATCGCTCGGACGTTCGGCCTCACCTTCGGGCTCAAGCTCATGGAGAAGGGTGAGATCCGCGCAGGCGACGCCTACCGCTCGCTCGCGGCCGTCGTGCCTGATTTCGAACGGATCGCCAAAGAGGAGGACGAACATGAAGCCTCCCTGCTCTCGCTGCTGGATGACGAACGGCTCAACTACATGGGAGCCATTGTGCTGGGCCTGAATGACGCGCTGGTCGAACTCACCGGCGCGCTCGCCGGCTTCACCTTCGCCCTCAACGGCTCGCGTCTCATCGCCATGACCGGCCTCATTACCGGTCTGGCCGCCGCCATGTCCATGGCGGCCTCGGCGTTTCTGCAAGCCCGTGCGGACAGCGGCTCCAATGGGCGCCCTCCGGCTAAGACCGCCTGCTACACTGGCATCGCCTACGCCGTCACGGTTTTTGTTCTGATCCTGCCCTACCTGCTGACCCATAACGTCCACGTCGCGCTGGCGCTGATGCTTCTCTCGGCCCTCGTCATCATCGCGCTTTTCAATTTTTATCTCAGCGTGGCCAAGGATACGCCTTTCCGCCGAAGTTTCCTGGAAATGGCAAGCCTTTCCGCTGGAGTCTCGGCCATCTCGTTCGGCATCGGATTCTTCCTCAACCACGTGTTCGGCGTGGGGTAAGGAGCCAAGAATAATGAAACGCGCGACCTTATTCTTATGGGCCGTTCCCTGTCTATTCTTTACCGTGCAGACCAACGCATTCAATGCCCAAAACCCTGACTCATCCTTCCTTCAGAAGGTGCCGACGCCCCCGGGGCCTGCCCCGCTCGGAACGAAGGGCGTCCGGACGCTGTCCGAAGCCCTGAAGACGGATACTTCCGGCCTCGAGAATCTCGCCCTTCGCCCGCAGGCGAAGGCCTCCGCCTCAGGTTCACTCTCGGATTACGCCATCCACCGTGTCGAGCACCTCAACGACAGCCTGCTCGGCAACAGCCACAGTTGGATTTCCGACAAAGAAGACGGCTGGGCCGAAATCGATTTGGGGGCCGTGTTCCACTTTTGCCGAGTCGCCCTCGGGAGTGATTCTTCCGGCACTTACCGTGACCGCACTCCGAACGCCTTTACCCTTCAGACCGCAACGGAGGAGGGCCCTGCCGCCAGGTGGCAGACCGTCTACGCGTATGCGGGCGAACCTGTCCACATGCGGACTGAATTCACGTTCCGTCCCGTTCAAGCACGGCGACTCCGTGTCGTGCTTCCGCCTTGTTCGGGCGGCCAGCCGCGCTTGGATGAAATCGAAGTGTTCGGGTCACCTGACCCTATCGCGCCGGAGAAGGTCGGCAGGCTCTCCCCTTGCGCGCCGCAGACCGGTGGCGGCACCTGCGGTGCCGCGCAGCTCCGTCTCGCGCTTCTCGGAGAAGAACACGCGTGGCTCAAAACCTATGGGTACGCAGACATCGAGAGGCGATTGCGCGAAACGCCCTACCCCGAACGGCGTTATCCCAAACACGCCGCTGACGATGTTCTGCCGTTACCGTCATTAACAGACGCTCCCCCGCTTGACGGAAACCCGGGCAGCCCCGCGTGGCTGGCGACCTCGCGCGGCGTGCTCCGAGTCTGCCGGATCGCGGATTGGGAACAGGGACCGCTCGTTGAACAGGCGGTAGAGGCCGGCATCTTCAGCAATGAGCTCTACCTGGCTGTCACCGCCGACCGTTTTCTCTCAGCCCACCTTGCGCTGGTGGGCGTGGCCAATCAACCCACACGCGGCCTCATCCTTCTCACCTGCGACGGCTTGAAGTGGCAGCCGCTGGATGCCGACGGCAAGCCGTCTGCCGAAGCCCTCATACTCCCGGGTTCGTTTCACGCCTCACAGAACCGGTTCGAAACCCGGCTGCCGCTCGCCTGGTTTCCCGGCTACAGCGAAAACGGCCTCTATGTCGCGGGAGGGATCGGAGGCCGTTGGACGCTGCCTGGCGGACGCCCCGTGAATTTCTTCCCCGCGCCTTTCGCCCTGCGCCAGACCGGCGGCTTTGACGGCAGCGCGTTTACGCTCAGGGTAGGCTTCAACACCACGCATCTGAATCTCCGCTTGAACGCTGACGCCGATCCGGTTACCCACGAGGTCCGCTACCGGTTTCTGCCGAATGAGTCTCAGGACGTGAAGGTGGTCTCGCGGCAAGGAGCGGTCGGGCCGGAAGCCACCCTGACGATTGACGACCAGCGGGGCAATGCCTGGCGGTTGACCTTCTTGCGCTACGCGCCCGCCGCACGTGCGCTTGCCCTGTACAGGGAGCTGATCAAACGCCGTGCGGCGGCGGGCGAGGAAATGGGCGCTGAGGAAAAACGTCTTGCCGGTTTTCAGGCGCGCTATGAGGCCACATTGATAAACGGGCACGCCGCCGTGTCCGCCGATCGCGAGCTGTTCCGGGAGGTCTGCGCCGCCAAACGGGCGCTCTTCCTGCGCGACAAGGACGTGGGTCCATTGACCAAGGTGCTCTTCAGCAAGCGCAATCCTTTCCACCCTTCGCACAATTACAGCGTTCAGTTCGATTCTCCGTGGAGACCGGGCGGCGGCGTCTATTCGCTCGCGATTCCGGTGGAGAACGGGGCGCTCGCTCCGGAGAAGGCTCAAACGGCCTGCCTGTTTAACGCCGGAGAGGGTGTGGCACGCGACCCTGCACTGAGTTTTGACGCAAAGAAAATCTATTACGGCTACCGCGAGAATCAGAAAGAGTACTATCGCATTTTCGAGCAGGACCTCGCGGCCGGCACGCGCCGCAGGATCAGCCCCGAGGGACCGTTCCACGACTTCTGGCCCACTCCGTTGCCGGATGGCGGGTTAGCTTTCATCTCGTCGCGTTGCAAGAAGAAGTTCATCTGCTGGCGTCCGCAGGCCGTCGTGCTTTTCCGTATGGAGCTCGACGGCAGCAAACTCGAACCGCTCTCGTACGCGAACCTCACCGAGTTCGCGCCCTCGGTGATGGATGACGGTCGTATTCTCTGGACGCGCTCCGAGTATGTGGACAAGGGCGCGGACTACGGCCATACGCTCTGGACGATCCGCGCGGACGGCACCATGCCGGAACTCACCTTCGGCAACACGATCGCGCTGCCGCAAGGTTTCGCCAACGGTCGGCAGATGCCGGGAACGCGCGAAGTGTGCGCGACCATGATCTCCCACTTCGGCGACCTGAACGGCCCCGTAGCGCTGCTCGACCTTGCCAAAGGCCCGCACGACCCCTCGGCGATCAGCAGCATCACGCCGGAGATTCCCTGGCCGGGCTACAGCCCGAACAGCGAGGCCTTCCGCGAACCGCTGCCGGTGACGAAAGACCTGATTCTCATCGCTCACGCGCCTCAAGACCGGTTTGGACTTTTCCTGATCGACCGTTACGGCAACCGCGAGCTGCTCTATATGGACGACGCGATCGACAGCGTCTGCCCGCTGCTCCTCCGTCCGCGCCCGCTGCCGCCCGTGATGCGCGGCGCGATCGTGCCCGCCCTCGCCCAACAGGACAAGGGACAGTTCTCCGTCGAGAACGTCTACCGCGGCCTCGAAGGCCAAGTGACACAGGGGGCTGCGAAGTACCTGCGCATCTGCGAGGAGGTTCCGACCTACCTCCGCCAGATGCCGGACGGCACGTATCAGGCTGATCATGATCCGTTTATGAGTTGGTATGCCTCGCCGGTGGACCTTATCAGCGGGCCGTTCGGTTGGCCCTCCTACATCGCCAAGGGCGTACTCGGCACCGTGCCGGTCGAGGCCGATGGTTCGGCAAACTTCCTGGCTCCCGCGCAGCGCGTGCTCTATTTTGAACTGCTCGATGCGAATGACAATGAGATCCAGCGCATGCGCTCAGTCGTGCAGCTTCGACCCGGCGAACGTCGCTCCTGCATCGGGTGCCACGAGAGCCGCCTCATTGCGCCCACTCAGGCCTATCTGAAGGCACAGGCGATGAGGCGGGAGCCTTCCGAACCCGCGCCGCCTCCGTGGGGGGCTGGGCCGTTCTGGTTCGAACGCGTGGTTCAGCCCGTGCTCGACGGCAAGTGCGTCGCATGCCACAACGCCAAGCTGCCGAACAAGATCGACCTGACAGACACGCGTGACGGACAAAGCATTCCCGTCTCCTATCGGAACCTCGTCAAGAGCGGAACGCTTCACCATTTTCACTATGGGTATCAAGCCGGCGTGCCGTACAAGGCCGCACCCTATACCTTCGGCACCGTGAAGAGCAGGCTCTGGGAGATCTTGAAAGACACGAACCACAAAGCTGTGCGACTAACGCTGCATGAGGAACAGGCGATCAAGTGCTGGACCGACCTCAACATGCCGCTCTGGGGCGACTACGCGTTCCGCCCCGAGCGCCTCACGGTCCGCCCGCAGGACACGAACCGCTGGCGTCCGGACTGATGCTTTTACAGCACGAAAGCCAGCCAAAGCGGGATGGTGACGAGGCAGAGGGCGTGCGTAACGAGGATCGCTGCGGCGGAGAAATCCGAATCGCCCCCGAACGCCTCAGCCAGCGTCACGCTGGCCATGGCGGCGGGCATCACCGAGATCAGCATCAGGACGCGACGCACGTCTAACGGAATCGGAGCCAAAGAGAGTCCGACGATACACAGGGCCGGAATGACGACGAGGCGCAAGACGCAGGTTCCGGCCATCAGCGGCGAAAACAGCTTGCTGGGATGAAGCATCGCGATGCGGGCTCCGCAGATCAGGGCGGAGGCGGGAATCGTCGCGCCGCCCGCCATCCGGCAGGTTTCCAGCAGCGTCTTCAGAAAGTCTCCCGCGGTTGCGCCCGGAGACACCCCCTGCCGTTCGCAGACTGCGCGAATCGCTAAAATCGCAAAGGACCCCAGAAGAGCCCCCATCGGCACACTGACCAGATTCTTCAGAAAGCCCCGGTCCAGTTTCTGTCCCGTGAGCGCCTTTACGCCCAGCGTCCATACGCACAGTTCGGAGCCGAGCGCCGAAAAAATGATCAGCGCGATCGCCTTTTCGCCCCACAGTGATGCCGCCATCAGGATCGGCAGAAACGAGTAGTTGTTCATCAGACAGATGAAATGGTAACAGCGACGTGTCGCCTCAGTCTGTTTCTTTAAGATCGGCAGCGAAGCGAAGCCTACCAGCCAACCCGTAACCAGGATGAAGACCGTACCGACCGGCATCATCCAGTTCTGCAGCAAGGTCTCCCATGTGAAGTTCCTCACGATGGAGCTGACGATGAGACACGGATAAAAAACGTTCAGCATGACCAGTGAAAGCTGTCGGTTGAACGTCGCGTCGATCCATTTCAGGCGGCACAGCACATATCCCGCCAAGGTCAGCAGGATCAGCGGAAGCATTTTGATGAAAAGGGTTAGCATAAACGGGTGGAGAGGTTCAGCGGTTCACGGTTCAAGGGTTGGAGAAAGGTCATTGGATCGATTCACGGTTGGGATGGTTTGAAGCTTTTGAGGTAGTTGATAAAACCGCGAATGGCGGCTCGGGTGCGGCGAGCTTGCTCGTAAACCGCTTGAAACTCTTCCGATGAAATGTAAGAGGAGTCCAAAGCAACATAGAGTTCGCTCTGCACTTCAGTGCATGAGCGTTTGGCATACCGTAAGAAACGGACAAATTCCGTATTCGCTTCAGAGTCGAACCCTTCTGCGATGTTGTGCATGGATGAGCCAGCCGCATCCTGAATCTGCCCTTTCAGCCCAAAGTCTTTTTCGAAACCACCCTTAGCGGTCAAGCGATATACCATTCGAGTCAACTCACGAGCAAGTTGCCACGCCTCTATATCCTCAAACCGCGCGATCTTCATGCGTTACCCTCCCCAACCGCTGAACCTCTCCAACCTCTGAACCGTGAACCTCTGAACCGTGAACCTCTGAACCGTGAACCTCTGAACCGTGAACCTCTGGACCCCTCTCTCCCACCTGCCCTCTCCAACCGGAACCTCTGGACCCCTCTCTCCCACCTGCCCTCTCCAACCGTGAACCGCTGAACCGTTGAACCTCTCCAACCTAAAAAAACAGATCCCGCTCGCCCTTGCAGATGCGGTCGTAATGTTCCTTCACCGTCGGATAAAACATCGGCAGGGTGGCCTCTATCGCGGCCAGTTCCTTGTTAAGCACCGGTTCGCAAAGGGCGCGCGTCGCGGCGCTGGCGAAATCGTCCAGCCACTCGCGGAAGGTCAGCACGGCGTTGATCTTGCAGAATTTGCCCTCCTTGCCGGTCTTGAGCGCATCCATGATGCATCCGCCCGTGCGCCCGCAGCGGTACCCCGCCGTGCAGAAGGAGGTGATGATGCCCTCGCGAGCCAGGTGCGCGATGACCTCTTCCAGCGTGCGGTTGTCGGACAGCACGAACTGCTGACGGTCCTTCTCCTGATGGGTCTCGCTCTCGAAATCGCTGTACCCCTTGATCGCGATATTGCTGCTCGCGTCCATCTGCGTGATGCCGCACTGCACAAAAGCGTCACGCGACTCCGGCCGCTCTCGGCAGGTCACGATCATGCCCGTGTACGGCACTGAGAGACGCGTGATAATCAGAATGCGGCGGAAGGTCGCATCGTCGATCAAATACGGCGAGGTCGTCGGCAAGTCCGTGCCGCTCGCGGGCTCAAGCCGCGGGAAAGAGATGGTGTGCGGCCCGATACCGAACTGGCGCTCCAAGTCGCGGGCGTGATAAACGGAAGCCATCAGCTCGAACTTCCAATCGTAGAGCCCGTAAAGCACGCCCATGCCCACGTCGTCCACGCCCGCCTCCAGCGCGCGGTGAAAACAGGTCGTGCGCCAGTCGTAATCGCCCTTCACCGTGCCTGCCGGGTGGAGTTTGGCATAAGTCTCGCGGTGATAGGTTTCCTGAAACACCTGAAAGGTGCCGATGCCGACCTGCTTGAGCATGCGCAGGTCCTCGACAGGCAGCGGCGCGGCATTGACGTTCACGCGCCGAATGCCGACCGGTGTCCCGCGCGGCGACTTGACCTGTCGCTCATAAATGGTGCGGATGGTCTCCGCAAAATACTCGGTGGAGGTATCGGGATGTTCGCCGTACACGGCGATCAGGCGCTTGTGGCCGATTTTTCCGGCAAGCACATCAATCTCTTGCCGCACCTCGTCCATCGTCAGCATGCGACGTTTCTGATCCTCGTTGCCGCAGCGGAATCCGCAGTAGACGCACCGGTTGACACACAGATTGCTCATGTAGAGCGGCGCGAACATCACAATGCGGTTGTCGTAAACCGACTTTTTCACCGTGAGGGCCGTCGTCTCCATCTCGTCGAGCAAGGCGGGGTCAGTCACTTGGATCAGCGTTGCGGTTTCTTCGGGTAACAGGGTTTCGATTGCGCGGGATTTTGCGAGGATTTCGCGGATGCGCACGGGATCATTCGCGTAGGCGGCCTCAGCCGTCGAAAGCTTGGAAAAAATATCCGTTTCGTCGACATAGTGTTTCCCGCCCGGCAAATATTTATCGATCTGCTCTCGGATAACAAAACGCTTGCGATAATCGGCTGCGTCGGTGAACTGACGAATGGTGTTTCCCGCTTCTGTTTTGTTCTGCATAGGGTTCTCCTTCTTTTCTGGGGCAAAAGCCGAACCCGCAGTCCAAGGGCGTAAACACCACTTATCGGCTGGCAGGTAGAGGCCAACCGGCGATAGGGGACTCGAACTCCTTGGGTCAGAGCGACGCTCCTTCACCTCAGAAATGTAAACGTATGATACGCCTTCCTGCGGAATTGCTCAAGGGGCAAAACCGGCGCATCGCGCCCCGCGCGTTGCCTCACAATTCATGACACCAAAACAAAAAAGGATCGGGGCGCACGCCCGCTTCGGTTGCTTGATTGCCGCGAGGTCGTGTCCGGGCCGCAGACAGGGTCCCCGTCCGCAGGGCAGGCGCGGCTCCGCGCCGCACCCCTCGCACGAAGCGTGTCCGGCAACTGGATCGCTGTGCGACCCTCGCCCGTTTGCGTTTCCGGATGCTCGTTGCCAGCTATTCCCGCGTTTCTAGAGCGCTTTTAAGTGGCCGAGCCGTGAGCAACGGTAGGTCGGAATAGCAATCCCGACTGAAAGGCCTAGCGATGCTGTCCCGTCAAAACGGCTACAGTATTTCTGAAAATGCTCTAATGTGGGTTCAGCCCACAACCCAAGTCTTGGCTGACGAGCTACTCGATCGGGTATGGCAATGCCGCATTTCTTTTCAAAGCACCTGCCCGTCGCCCTCTAAAAGGCGACGCCAAAGTCCGAACGGGAGTCCAACGCCGGAGCGGGTGCGTGACAGGCGCGGGCGGCGAGGCGTCGAAGGCGAGGAATGCGGAGGTGCGTCTGCGGGCGGGATGGCGGTTGCGCCGCCCGGCTTCTCCCACCCGGCGTCAGCCCACCCTTAAAATGCGGAGCGCATACGGGCAGTTGAATTAGATTTTTTAGTCGTTATTCCGGCGGCGGGGTCGCCAGCAAAAAAGCTCGTCCGCATCGCCCGCATGCCGTAGCGGATACGTGGCCGAACGCAGAGCTGAGGCGGTGGACGCACGTTCGGACGAGAACAGGTCTCCGGGCGCTCTGCCGGGAGAACCCGTGGCCGCTGGTGTTGCCTGAAGCCAAGGACAGCACCCGCGGAAAGGCATACTCGCGCGAACAGGAAAAAGCCATACTCGAAGCCGCCGAGCATGTGGGCTCCGGCTGGCACCTCGCCTGCCTCATCGCCCGGCACACCGGTTTGCGGTACAGTTCGGTCGCCCGCCTCAAATGGGCCGAGATCGACCTGGACAACGGCCTGATCCGCCACCAGCCCCCCAAGACCGTGCGCTACGACATTGCCGTCATGCTGCCCTTGACCACGACCCTAAGGGCCGCCATCGAAAAGGCATGGCAGGAACGCGCCGAATCAGAATTCGTCCTGCCGGTCCATGCCGCAGTCTACCCAAACGTCCGCCAGGGTAACGGCCCCGGACCCTATTCAACGATCCTCGAAAAGGCCGGCCTTGCCGACCAAGGCTACACTTTCCATTCCTGGAGACACACCTTCAGAACCCGCCTCAGCGAGGCAAAGGTGTCAACCGAACTCGCCAAGAAACTCGGCGGCTGGACAGTCGACAAGACAGCCGAGCGCTACGACCACGCGGAGCGCATCGAGGAACTCCGCGCAGCGGTCGAGGCCGCGAACGCTCAGGGGAACGACAGCCCGAAGGTTCCTGAACGCTCCCCGACGTGCTGAACTCACCAAAATCACCGACGGCAAACAGCCCCTCGATTCGTGGCGGCACACGTTCCGCACCAGGTTGATCGAGGTGGGCGTGTCTGACGATCTAGCCAAACGCCTAGGGGGCTGGACAGAGAACGCGACAGCGGCCCGCTACGACCACGCCGAGCGCGTGGAAGAACTGCGGGCGGCGGTGGAGAAGGCGAACAATCCGGGGAAGGAAAAAGCCCCACAGAAGGCCGGATAACGTCCCCTATTCGACTAAATCCGTATGTTGCAGAACCAGCTCTTCCCATCGTTTTGGATACACAAGATAGATGTTGGCGTCGATTTTTCGTGTGAAATAGGGGTTGCTCGCTTCTCGGTTGCGAACCATTTCCTTCTCTCTTTGGTCACTTGTGTCTATGGTTATATGAACAAAATCGTATCCAAGCCCAAAACTGAGCTTGCGTTCCCAATCCCGCATACTCTCCCATAATGCAATCGTGACTGTATGTGGAGGATGAACAATGACTTTTCGAGGTCGTAGTGCTTTTATGGCCGGGGGCCATTCTTCTCGGGCCGGACAATAACTCCCCGTGTCCGGTCTCCCGAGAAGCGTGGCACACTCTTTCAGCAGTCCATTGTTCACGGCGGCGGTCAGCGTTCGCCTGTCAATGAGCCGCATCGGGTTGTAGAAAAACAAGAAGTAGCCTATGCTTACAAACAGGATGAGGGGAATCATTGAAAACAGGACACCCAACAGGCAACTGCGCCTGCAACTCAGAGTGTCATGTTTATCAGCCGACTTCATGGAGGCATAGAGGACACGAAGTTGTTTAACCGCAGATTAGACAGATTTCGCAGATTGAGAGAGGGGACAGCGCAATCTTGTTCGCTCGGATATTCACCACAAATTGAGGATGGGGATTCAAACCAGAGGGTATCCGTTTGGCGTGGCGGCGGAATGTGGGCATGGAGAGAGAAGACGGAGAGCAACCTCATCAAAACCACCGCAACAGAAATGCTGTCAATATGCCTCATCTTATCTCAACATTTTTCGTACTTAATTTCTTTTTCGCATATTCAAAGCGCGCGCCATCGGTCTTTCCCAAGTGATCAGAAAACGGGGTTAATATTTCAATGTATTCTGCATATTGCCTTGTTTGCCACATATGTTCTACTTGTTGAAGAATTGCTTTGAGTTGTTGCTTTAATGTACTTTCTTGCAACGAACGAACACGCTGCTTTTCCAGAGAAGAACATGCCGAAGGATATTGCAACAAAAATGAAACTGCTTCTTGAATGGTCACTGACATTTTTTCCATACAATTATTCAAACCATCCTTGGTGTGAACTGAGTATACGCAAACAGGCACTTGTTTTTTCATCAGGCGAAAAACTTCTTCTAAGTAGAACTTGCCCTCATATCCGTCAAAACCGAGCGTGGCATACAATTCAAATGCATAAAACTCATATCCCACCCAAACCTTCATTGTGTTAACAGCGTACTCAATGCCACAATAGTGAGGTGTGGCATCACTCCTTACACCTTTCCAGCCTTGTTTCGACAAGAAAGCGAAGTGCTGTTCAATTGAGTCAAAAATAATCTGGCTCGTGATGTTTCTCATAAAGGTGGCCTCCACAATCCGGAGGAAGGATCAATAGACCATCCAAAGTTTTGCAAGACATTCCGTTCCGCATTGAGGAATGTTCCCGACGTATTATCAAGGGGAGATGCATCACGTATCGGAACCCCTCGACGTATTTCCTGCCTGAGTACTCCTGAGTTCTGTTTCCAGTTGGCTTGCGGATTACCTAGATCCGGCAATCGATTAAGAAGCGAACGTTCGCATGGGCCGAGATTCTGCAAATCTTTCACACGACCAATCACAGTGGTTGGCTGTGGTTGGCTCGAAGGGGGCGTTATACGCGGAACAGAGGACTGGTTAACCGCCGGCGGATTCCGAGTGAGAGGCGTAAATGGGCGAGGAATGCTGATACTCCCTCCTCCCCCGCCGCCTTCCAAATAAGGCGCGTGACTTTGACGTAAAAGTTCATAGCCTCCTTTGCGCTGTAAACCCCAAGGGTCTACACCATTGACAGGGTTGTTTCCGCAGAACTGGTAAAGATTGATGCCGCCAGCCTCTCCCTGCGGGTCTTCTGAAATCCAGCGGCACAAGCCGGGGCTATAGTAGCGGAAGCCGAAGTAGAAAAGGCCTGAGGCGTCGCGCTCCTTCGATGAAAAAGTGAAACGCGGGAGATACGAACCTGTGCAAACAAACATCTCGCCAAACGTTGCATATCCGTATTCACCAACCACCGCGCCGCTTTCGTCCGTGGCCATCACCACATCGCCTCGCCAGCTATTGTGCAGGTAAACGGTGGAAGCCGAAGAACCTTCAAAGCGGGTCTCGGCAACGAGGCTGCCAACATCCCCGGCGATCCCGATCCCGCGCGTGAAGTACTCGCGGATGGTGCCGTCGGCGTTGGCCGTGGCGATGATGTCCATGCCGTCCCAGATGTAGAGGGTGAGAAGGTTATTCTCGGTTTTGGCGATGCGACGGCCGCTCTGGTCGTAGTAGCAGAACGCGACACCGCCGGAGATGGTGTTTGAGACGCAATGCAGGTTGTTTTCGCAGTCGTAGGCCAGCGTGTCGCCGCTGGGCAGGTTTGTGAGAGACCCGTTCGCGTCATTACCGATTGGCGTGGTGACTTTGTTCACCGAGAACTCTGACATCTGGAAGGACGGGGCTTGGCCTTCCTTCTCCACCTTGAACTGGATGCGGACAAGGCCGTTGCTCATGGGATACATGGGGACGTTGGGGGCGACCCAGTTACCTTGCGCGTCCTGCTCGGCGGGCCGGGGCTGTTGCGCGGCGGTCGGGTAATACTTGACCGTCACGGCGGGATCGGTGGTGCCGGTGATGGTCGCAACGCCGTTGCGCGTATGCCGGGTCAACTCGTCGGCGCGGTTGGCGGTGAGGACGGCGTTTGGTGCGGCGAGGGCGTTGGTGTAAGGCGTGAAGGTGCGGGCGGTCATGGAGCCGGTCGCCTTGTAATCGAAGCGCTCTAGGAAAGCGGGCGCGTTGTTGGTGTAGGTGGTCGCGGCGGTGACCATGCTCTGGTAGTTGTACCCGTAGACCGTGAGGCGAGAGCCGAGGGTGTTCATGGTTGCCACGGATGCGAGGCGGTCAACGTCCCAAGCGTACGTTTCAACGCGGAGCTGCGAAATGGCGTTGGAAATGACCGTGGAGAAGGGCAATGCCAAATCATCGTAGGCGCGATACTCCGTGGTCGCGGGGGTGGACTTGGCGAGCAGGCGGCCTGAATCGATGTGCGTGTAGGTTACGGAGGCGTGGGGATTGGAGACCGAGGCGAGGAGAGGAAGGAAGGGATGGTAGGTGTAGGATTCCGGGATGACGGTTCCGCCCACGGTGAGGGTGCGGTTGGTGACGAAACCGCGTGGGCCGTATGCCCATGCCAGCGTGTAGGTCAGCGGCGCGGTCTGGCCGGGGAGGCCGGTGAGGATGACGGTCTGTCCGGACGGGCGTTTGCGGTAATCATAGAAATAGCTGGCGCTGTTCGTGAACACGGGGCTGGAAGCCCCGTCCACGTTGGCATGGCGGACGGTGTTGGTGAGGAGGTCGCGGGCGTAGTCGTAGCGGTTGGATGTGACGGCATTGCCCAAGGCAGGCGAGACGCCTGCGCTCCCAGTGGTGGCGGTCGCGGATATGCGGGTGTGGGAGGTGTCCCAGACGTTGGTGGTGCGATTGCCGCAACCGTCAACGCGGGAGGAGGCCAGGCCGTCGAAGGTGTGCGCGAAGGTCTCGCGGGTGCGGCCTATCGCGTCCTTGCGGGAGGACAGACGCGTGATGCCGTTGGTCACCGCGTAAAGGAAGGAACGGGTCGCGAGGTCCTGGGGGGACGGGCCGACGCCGAGTGAGGAGAGTTCGCCCTCGCCGAGATACGTGTAGGCGAGGTGCGTGGAGGCGGCGGCGTCGAAGGGAAGAACGGCGGATTCGGGGCGTTTGTTGCCGTCGTAGGTGAAGGTGTTGGTCACGCCGTGGCGGTCGATGTGCACCGAGGGCTGGCAGCAGTTGTAGGCGTATTGCTCGGCGCTGCCGTCGGGGTGGAGGATGAGCGTGGGGCGGTCGAGGGCGTCGCGCTCGAACGTCGTCACGTTGCCGTCCGCGTCGGTGACGGATGACGGGAGCGTTTCGTCGCCCTCGTATCCGAACGCCGCCACTTGGACATTGGACATTGTCACCACATCGGGGCGGTGTCTCTGGTCATAGGCGTAGTGGAGTGCGTTGGAGAGGCCCTCGTCCGCGGTGTGCCAGAGGGGCTGGCCGAGGGCGTTGTAGCCGGCCTGCCAGAGGGTCTGGGTGGCGGAGACGCCGGAGGGGACGAACCGCACGGCGGTGACGAGGCGGTTGGTGCGGGTGAAGAGGAGTGATGAGCCGTCTCGCCCGGTGACGCGCACGGGGTCTTCGTTCGCGTCGAGTACGGCGGTTTCGGTCCAGGTCTCGACCGGCGTGATGTTGTTGGCGGCGAAGACGAAATTGGAGGCGGTGATGCGCCGGCCGCCGGAGGAAAGGTCGGCGTAGGCGTAGCGGGTTTCACGGCGATGGGCGTATTTTGTGTTCAACTCGTTATTCATGCTGGTGTTGGAGCCGGCGGCTGCCGTTGAGGGGGCGAGCAGCGTCCGTTCGAGCATCACCTCGCGCCGCGCGCTGACAACGGCGTATTGCCGGTAGTCGGCGACCTCACCCTTACGATTCGATTCGTTCTCCCACCGGTCGTTGACGAGCGTGGCGAAGTTGCCGAGGACGGGGCCGTCCGTACCGGATTTTTCGGACAGCAGGACCGATGCGGCGCCGTTGCGGTCGCGCCTGCCGACCAGCCCGATCTCGGAGGCGTACGCGTAATCGAGGTAGACGGTCTCGTGACGGGAGGGGTCGGTGACAACGAGTTCCAGCGGTTCTGCGTATGACATGTAGTATTTGGGATGCAGGTCGAATCGCCACGGATCGCCGTTGGGCCAGGTCATGGCGGTGACGTGGTGGGCGGTGGTGATGAGGGCGTCGTTGTTTACGATTCCGTCATGCAGGGCATTGGTCTGGGGACCGCATCCGAATTCCGTCTTCTGCCCGCCCATGTCGGTGATGGACGCGAGGTCGGGGTGTCCGTCGGTGCCGGGGACGTAGGAGAACAGGGCTTCGCTCCCGGTCCCGTTGCCCGAGGGGTCGAGGAGGGCGACGGAGGCTACGGTGCCGTCGGGGTTGTAGGTGTAGGTGAACGAGAAGCCGGTGACTTCGGAGCTGACGCTCTGGAAGAGGCCGGTGTCTGGGTCGCGGCTGATGTTAATGGCGTTGCCGAAGTTGTCCTCGATGCGGCGGAGGGTCTGGGCGAGGAGGTTGCTGACGGAGGATGCGGAACGGTAGAAGTAGCGGGTCAGGCCGCGGTCGATGTCGAGGCGGTATTCGCCGTTGGCGAGGGGGGCGAGGTCGTATTGACCGACAACGCGGGTGTCGCGGGGGAGGAAGGATCCGTCGGTTTGGAGGTTGAAGTAGATCTCGCGCCCGGTGGGGAGCCGGACGAGGACGTGCCCGCCGGGGTCGAGGGCGTAGGCGCTGTCGTAGGGGGCGGACCAGCGGCAGCCCAAGGGGTAGAACTGGACGTTGTCGACGGGGTACTTGGCGTTGTAGGATTCGCGGTTGTTGTAGGTGAGGGTGAGTTCGAGGGGCGGCCCGGCGGGGGTGTCGCACCAGAGGGGCGTGTCGGTGAGCATGTAGTTGAGATTGAGGGTGTGGACGGAATGGACGGGCATGCCGCGGGACCGGACGCGGCGGTTCCCGCAGCCGTCCGGGGTGTCGTCGGCGATCCCCGTGTCGTCGTTGTTGGTCTCGTGTCCGCAGCAGCCGCCCGCGAAGGCGTCGTCGTCCGCGGACGGCTCGGCTCCTTCGTGTCTTTCCGTCTTCGTGCGGCCGCCGTTGGAGAGCAGGCAGGCGAGGCCGCGTTCCGAGCCTCGCAGCCAGTCGTCGCGCAGGGCGCGAGCGTCCTTCTGGACAAGGCCGTTTTCGGGATCGACGAGCCAGGCGATGGCGGCGTCCGCCTTGACGAGGACGGTGTAGTGGCCGATGGGATCGGCGGTTGGCGATCGGCGGTCGGGGGCTTTGCCGAAAAACTTCAGCAGCGGGGCGGAGGGGGCGGGCACGCAGAGGACGACGGGGGATGTTTCGGACGCGAGGGCGACCGCTTCGGCGTAGGTCAAACGGCGGGGCTCGGCTGACCAGCCGTTGGCCGCGAGCAGGGTGCGCATCCGCGCGACGGTGACGCCGTTGGAATCCCCTTTTTCCGCCGCCCACGGGAAATCCTCGGCGACCTGCGCGAACGAGACGCACGGGAGCGCCGGAATGTCTGCCCGGGGATTCCCGGGGATTCCCGGGGATCTATTTTCTACAGGTTTCGCGGTTGACAGATACGCGGCGAAACCGAAGGCCTTGGGGCCGCAGTCGCGGGCGGCGAGAGCGTACTGTTCCGCCCGGTTGACGTGGGGGAGCCAGTTGAGGGCGTAGGTTTTTTCGTTCTCGGTGGGGTTCAGGGAGAGCAGTTCGCGGAGCGCGGAGCGCGCGGCGGCGTAGCGGCGCGTGTCCAAATACACGCGGGCGAGACGTACGAGGGCTTTGCGCCCGACGGGGTTGTCCCGGTTCTCCTCAATGAGGCGCGCGAGGATGGCTTCGGCCTCGGTGTATTCGCCCCTGAACTTGTGGTAGCAGGCGACGTGCAGGTCGGACTCGCCGCGCCACGGATCGGCGGGGTTGGCGGCTGAGAAGGCGAGCATGGCGGCGCAGGCCTCGTCCCAGCGGTGGGCGTTCCAGAGCGTCATGCACGCGCCGAAAGCCTCGTTGCCGGCGGGGGTGAAGCGGGCGGGGTCTTCCGTGGTCGGGCTGAGCGCGCCCCCGCGCTCACCGGCCTCCTTCACGGCGGCGACGGTAAAGTGCCCGGGGCGCGCGGTGCGGGCGAGCGCGCGGGCCGCGGGCGGGGATGAGAGGGAAGCGTTGATAAGAAAGAGGGCTGAGAGAATGACGATTAACGGTCGGCGGTTTCCGCCGGCGGCGGTCGGCGGACGGCTGGCTGCTGAAAGGCCGGTCTTCATGGCAGGAGGTCTCCTTGGGCGGGATGGATGACAGTAAAGGCGGCGGCACCTTGGACGGGAGCGGAAGGATCGGACGGGGCGGCGTCCAGAAGGTCCAGGACGCCGTCGCCGTCCGTGTCCGCCATGCTGTCGTGGGTACCGGGGTCGGTGCCCGCCGTGCACTCCTCGGCGTTAATCAGGCCGTCGTCGTCGGGGTCGGCGGCGGGATCGTCTTGGACGAACGGGTTCAGCCCGTATTTGATTTCCCAGCCGTCATCGAGCGTGTCGCCGTCCGTGTCAATAAGGTCGGACCGTGTCCCGTACATCCAGTTTTCGCAGGCGTCGGTCAGTCCGTCGCCGTCGGTGTCCGCGAGGTCCGCGAGCCGGAAGAAGCCGGAATCCGTCAGCCACACCGTGTTGGTGCATACGATGTTCGTGATCATCACGCCCGGATCGTAGGCGGACGGGACGATGTTCGTCACGCACGCGGCGGGGACTGCCTCCGGCGCGGGCGGGAGTTCGGCGCGGGGAATGGCGACGTCGACCGCGCCCGCCGCAGGGTCGACAGCGACCCGCCACAGGTTCGACCAGGCGGGCGGAATCAGGGTGCGGGTGAAGAAGATGTCCAGCGCGTCTCCCGCGATGGGCATGTCCGTCGGCCACGCGGCGGAGAGCGCCACGCCGTTCGTGTCGGCCGCGAAGCCCGTCACGGCCAGATTTGTCAGCGGGTCGGACATCGACATCGGCATCGACAGGACGTTTGCGGCCGACGCCCGCGCCCCCGTTCTTCCGGAACGGTAAGCGGCGAGATCCTCCTTGAGCATGAATGTGTACGTCATCTCCACGTGAGAGGGCAGGAAGTACTGCCGCGTGGCCAGCCACGCCGAACGGTAAAGGGCGTCTTCCGGCACCTTCACCCGTGTCTGCTTTTCGCTCAGCGTCTGCAGCACCTGCCCGGTGCTGAAAAAGTCCGCGGCCTCGCCGTCAAGACTGTGCAGCCGGGCGATCCAGTCCGCCGACCAGATCGCCGCGTCGGCGGCGACCGACCAGAAGACCTTGCCGTCCGCGTTGTAAAAAAGCATGTCGCCGCTGGCATCGTCCGTGCGCAGCGTCGCCCGCCACGCCTCGACGCCGTTGAGTTTGTCAGGAACAAGCCCCATAAAAAATTCGGCCGGAAAACCCCCTGTCCCGCTGTCCAGAGGAATGAAGCCTCCGCTCAGCCGGACTTGCCGCCCCGGGATCGGCATGAGAATGCCCGCGCCCATCGCCAATTCCTTCTCCAGCCGCAACGCCATCTCCAGCGGCGTCGCCGGTGCCCGCCGCGCCTTCGCGGTAAGGGCGACTCCGGCGTTGGCCGTTTCCTGCGCAGAGGTGCGCACCGCTATTAGTGCAAGCGTCATCGCGCACACAGCTACAAACAAAAACTCTGAACGTTTTCTCAACTCTCTCCCTGCTTTCTTCGGTCTGGCATTATCAACAAGCATCTGCGGTAAGGCCGCTCATACGCTGACAAGGTTTGAATCAACTTTGAACCGTCCGCTTAGACCACTTTTCTTACATAAAATAGCGCGTTGTCTCCGCATGCGTAAATAAGAAAATGAAAAAAGACTTTTTCGCGATGAATCACAAAACCGAGCGCCCTTCCGTAATTGACGAAACGGCATCGAAGCAAACCGGTTCATGCGCTTTACGACTGTGCTTGGCTATGGTACTTTAGGCACGTCTAAAGTGAAGGGATGGAGCCCATATGCCGATCAGTTGGAATGAAATCAGACAGAACGCCATCCGCTTTTCCCGCGAGTGGGCGGCGGAGCGCCGCGAGGACACGGAGGCGAAATCACACTGAAAGGTCTCGATGTACAAATACGGCTCCGCTTACCTTCCAAAAGCCCTGTGAGGAACTTGAGGTGTGGTGAAACAACGTGATTTTTGTTGCCGTTGCTGGTTTGTTAGGCACAAAGGGGCACCCTTTCAGTCAGAAACGACGCTCGAGGATCATGAAAAAAGGCGCACGGACAAACACGTCCGTGCGCCCTCGGTGATCCAGGCATCGCTGCGGTTTACCGCAGCATGAAGACCGTGCCGTCCATGAAGGCCAGTTTGACCGAACCGTCGGCCCCGTACAGCAGGCGCCAGCGGTCATCCGCCAGATTGTTGGAACCGAAGGTGCCGGTTCGCGTGCCCGTGCAGGTCAGAATCGTGTAAACTTTGGAGCGGGAGAGCATGGACGTGTCCACGACCTGCAGGTCGATGTTGGAGAGGTTGATGTCGCCTTGCACGGCCAGCACATCGCAGTCGCCGTTAGCGGCCGCGTCCATGAAGTACGTGCCGCGTAGCACGCCGGACGAGCGCACATTCAGAGCATACGTTTGGGTGTCGATCCAGTTCTCGCCTCCAGGTGAAAAGACGGTCTGGAGCGTGCCGTTGGTGATGCCGCCCGTGAGTGCGCCGGTCGTGTTGACCTCATTCGTCAGCGTCAGCCCGTTCAGATCGAGCGTGCCGCCCGCGAACGTGAGTACCGTTGTCGCGGGAATGGCCAACGCGTGCGTCGGCTTGAGCGTGCCGGCGCTCAGCGTGGTCGCGCCGCCATAGGTGTTCGTGCCCGTCAGCGTCAGCGTGCCGCTACCCAGTTTCGTGAGGCCGCCGCTCGTGTTCGGCGCCAGTGTAACGCCGGTGACGAGGGTCTGGACGTTGGTCCCGCCGCCCGAGAGTTGCACCGTCGGGACACTGGTGTAATCGCAACCTGGCGAGGTGATCGTAACGCCGGTCACGAAGCCGCTGTCCGAATCAAACCGCGCGATCGCCGTCGCGCCCACACCGCCACCGCCCGTGATGGTGACGAAGGGAGGCCCGATGTAGCCGCCGCGCGGCACAATCGTAATGCTGGCCACGCCATTCCCCGTTGGAGCGCGCAGGTTGGCGTTCGCCGTGACATTCAGATTGGTCGCGTCAATGGTCGCGCCGCCCGGATAGACAGTGACCCCGTCAAGCGCGTTAACGCCCGTGCCGAAAAGGTTGCCAGCCGCGCGGGCCCGGAAGGTGCCGCCGTTGAAGTTAAGGAACGCGAGCGAGCCGTAGCGGGTGGCCTTGTTGAAGAGGTTGGCGGTGAGCCTGCCGCCGAGCAGGTTGACCGTGGCGAACATGTTCGTGCGGTCAGCCATCAACAACGTGCCTCCCAGAGTGGCATCGGCGTCATTTTCAATCGTGAGTTCAGCGAACCCGCGTGCGCCGCCATTGTCTGAAGCGCCGCCGAGGGTCATGCCCGGGATCGAAACATACGACCCTGACACGAGATCAACCACGCCGGTACCGCCGCGGCTAACAGTAAGGTCCCCGCCATACCCGTTGTTTTGCACCAGCTTGCCGCCATTCATGACCAAAATGCCGATGCCGGACGGATCGCGGCCGACTTGGCAATAACCGTTGTTTGTGAGAATGCCGCCGCTGAGCTCGTAATAGCCGTAACCGGTCATGCCGATACGGCCATCGCTGCTGGCACCGCACCAGTGAGCCATCGTCCCGCCGCGCTGATAGACCGCACCGGCACTGCTCGCGGCATTTCCGACATACAGCCGGTTGCTGACTGTAGCATTATCCTGCAGGGTGAGAATCCCTCGGCCGTTGTTCCCCACATACAGGACGGAGCCTCCTGTGCCGGACGGCGGCAAGTAAGACGACCAGGCGGAATTACCCCCGACTGTCATGCGGCCGAATTCCGTCGTGTTATTGCCGACAATGGCGGTGCTGTTGGTCACGTACACGTACGTTGGCGCAATGTTGGTCAGCACCAAAGTACCGTTGGCGATGGTGAGGGCTCCGATCTTATGGTTCCCGACGCCGTTCATGACGACGTCGCCCTTATTGATCTTCAGGGCACCGGCAAAGGTGTTCGCGCCCTTCAGCGTCAGGGTGTTGTCGCCGTTCTTAGTCAGCGCAAGCGTTTTGGACAAGTCACCCAAGTAGTCAATACCCGTCAGCGTGGTGTCGATGCTGAGCCCGGACGTGGTTGCCGTGAACGTCGAGCTGTCATGCAGGTCTTCGATCTGTGACGCGCTCCATCCCGTCACGCCATCGCCGGAGGGGATGGACAGCGTGCCGGAACCGGCTACGGTGACTTTGCCAGCGTCATAGCCGGGAATTGTTCCCGGATACTTGGCAAAGAGCGTGCCGTTGCTGATGATCGTCTCGCCGTTATACGTGTTATTGCTTCCCATCAGCCAGAGGGTCGCACCGCTGTTGCCCGCATTGACGAGCGTGCCGGGGCCGGAGATGTCGCCGGTCACCGTCCAGTTGCACGGAGACGCGTTACCATTGAAGAAGGCCCGGCCATTCAACGTCACGGGGCCGGCCCAACCGTTGATGTTAGTTGCGGAGTTATTGGCAGCGCACGAGCCGCGGAAGAACGAACCCTCGTTGAGGATGAGCGTCCAAACGGGCACGGACGGATAGAGTTGGTAGAGTTCGAGGATACCTCCGCTATTGACCGTAACCGTGTTGTTAGAAGTTCCGTTCACGGTGGTTGTTGTCTCGAAACGGAGCAGCCCTTGATTGACAACGAAATGCCCCGTTCCCGGAGTGATGACAGTGCTGATGATCGCGATTTCATTCACGCCAGTCTTCGTGCAGGTGTAGTCGTTCAAATCCAGACGCGGCGTGTTGCTGCGCAGATCCCAGCGTCTTCCTCCGCCCAACGTCGTGTTGCCGGACAAGGAGATCCGGTTGATGGCGTTCGCCTGATTGACGCCTCCGTTACAGACGATCGCCCCCGCCCCTCCAACGCCCGCGCCGCTGACTGTGAATAACTCGGCTCCCATGTTGAGCGAATCAGTTCCACGCGTGCCGCCGACCGTCGAGTCGCAACCGAGATCGAGCGTGGCGCCGTCTGCAATGAAAACGCCGCCTGCGGCGGTGCCGAATGTGTTGTTCTGGTCGGGGCGGACAATGCCCGCATTGATAGACACGGGGCCGGTGAACGTGTTGGCTCCAAGCAGTTGCAGCTGGTTGGTGCCGCTCTTGGACAAGGTCCCCGCGCCGCTGATGACGCCGCTCAGACGCTGGTTCAAACTGCCGCCGAACTCAAGAACCCCCTCGTCGATCAGCGTCGGTCCGGTGTAACTGTTCCGGCCCGCGAGCAGGACCGGACCTGAGCCGTACTTGGCGAGCGACGAAGCCGACGTGTTGTTGGTAACGGCCGCGTTGAGAGTGAGCGTGCCGCTGCCCGAGCGGTTGATCAGCGTCAAAGCGCCGCCCGCTACCGTCGGCATGACCAAGCCCTCATTCTCAGCGGTGCCGAGAGCCAATGATTGCTTGCCGGCTGCGATCATGATGTCGCTCGTCAGCAGGGTCTGGTTGGTCATGGCCACGGTCGATGCCCACTCCGAGTCCTGCATCAGCGACTTGAGATTGCTGGTGGTCGCGCCGGCGAGAGAGAGCGGCCCCTCGACGCCTTCGCTGTTGATCCGTGCGTTCAGCGTCGCATCGTCCGCGATCGTGTAAGGCCCCCGCGCGGGGATGTCCGAGAAGAGCCCCTCGCCTGCGGCCACAACGCCGTACGCGTTGCTGTAGGCGGCGTAATTCGTGGAGTTGCAGGTCGCCCACAGGCCGATCAGCCCTTCGGCCGGCGGCGTCGCGAAGCGGACCTCGTTGCGTTCGTCCACGCCGAGACCCTCGCCCCGGAAATCGATCAGCCCGTCGCCGGTGCGTGACAGCGAGGCGAACGTGACCAGAGAGGTGGACCCGACATCCGCCTGCGAGGTGACGAGAATATTGGATTTGACGTTGACGACGAGCGCACCCGCGTTTTCGCTGTAGTTCGTCGCGCCACCGTTATGCGCGTAAACAAGGGTGCCGCCCTTCATCGTGATCGAGCCGGTATCGCTCAAACGGTTGGCGTTGTTGGCGAGCACGCTGTTCGTCACCAGCAGCGTCCCATCCGGGTTGAGCGTGATGCCCCCCGCGCCGAGCATCGCGCCGTTCGCCCCGGCCACAACCAGTCGGCCTCCGTCAACAGAAGTCGCGCCGCTGTAAGTGTTCGATCCGTAGAACGTCCACGTTCCGACATTCTTTTTCGTGACCGAAACCGTGTTGAGACCGTTGCTGATGGGCCCGGTAAAAGCGCTGCCCGTGCTGGTGCCGTCGAGCTGAAGCGTTTTCGCAAAGTTGTTCGAAATGACAGCCGCCCAGCCGATAATGAGGTCCGCCGTGGTCGGGAAAAGGATAAGCGTGCTCGCCGATCCCGAGTAAATGTTGAGCCAAGATGCGGTGATGGAGGGCGTGCCGCTAACCACGTTGGCTCCGTTTGTGACGTTCAGGGTCACTGCGCTTAAATGCAACGCGCCGATCGAGTGATTGATCCCCTCGCCTTCCGTGCCTCGATTCGACATCAGCGTTCCCACCGCACTCGCATTCATGGTGATATCATAGGGCGTCTCGCCGACGCCATCGTTGGCGAAATCGATGGTTCCCGGCAAATTCGGGAAGAGGATCATGCCGGTGCCCAGCGCGTTGGGATGGGCTGCCACCAGCGTTCCGCCGTCTTTCACCTGCGTGCCGCCACTGAAGGTGTTTGCGTTGGTAAGCTTCCAAGTCCCTGCGCCCGCCTTGGTCAAGGCGATGGTGCTGCCGACACCGTTGGAGATGACACCGGTGAAAACACCCATGCCGTTGGTGCCGCCCTGCAAGGTCAAGGTTTTGGTACCCGTGCCGGAAA
>JADHEF010000675.1_pt1 | contig 30859 bp, 24 predicted proteins | sample 8952391 | NCBI WGS metagenome assembly JADHEF01 (sample SAMN16124439, study PRJNA663245) | bioreactor sludge metagenome | isolation source: sludge (nitrite) | place: India:Bengaluru | collected 2019-02-28 | reverse complement strand
CAGGAAGGACAGCCGCGCCGTCCACGGGATGCTCCAACCATCGAAGCGGAACGTTGCACCGTATACCCCGACCCCGGCCACTTGCCGTGGGTGGTCGGCGGCCAGCTTCAGCGACAACAGCGCGCCCATCGACAGACCGCCGACGAAGAGATGGTCCACGCGCCCGAGCAGACGCTCGGCGGCAGCTTCGACGCTGGCGTACCAGTCGTGCCAGCCGGTGGCGAGCAGGTCGTCGATGTCGCCGCAATGCCCGGCCAACTGCATGGCATGCACGGTGTAGCCGGCGTGGTTCAAACCCTTGGCCAGCAAGCGCATTTCCATCGGCGTGCCGGTGAGGCCATGCACCAGCAGCACGCCGCGACGGTCACCGTCGAGGATGAAATCGGTGGGGTGGATCACGGCGTTGTCCCGGAAACGGAACCGACAGCGTAGGGGCCGGTCTTTTCAGCCGGCTTTCGCGATCCTGTCGCGGCAGTACCAAACTCCACCAGCACGCGCTGGCCGACGCGCGCATCGACTCCCGGCACGGCATCGAAGGCCAGCACGCAGGCGATGGCGTGCTGGCCCGCATGCGGTGCATCGTCGTCGAACTGCGCAGCGCCGATCATCCGCCCCACGCGCAGCACATGCGCATGCCAGCGTTGCGACGGGCCTTCGCCATCGCGGACCACCTCGGCCGGCATGCCCGGCGTGACCGCGTCGGCAAAGGTTTCGTTCAATTCCGCATTGACGATCATCGGCGCGTGCGGCAGCAGCACGAACAACGGGCCGGACGCCGGCGCGACGGCCAGCCCGGCGCGTGCGGCGACCCGCTCGACACTGGCATCCACTGGCGAGACGAGCGTGTGCTGAGCGAGTTCGTAACGGGCCTCGTCGCGTTTCTGCACCGCCATCGCCACGGCGGCGGCGGCGGCATCGCGCTCGGCCGATGCCGCGCGGGCCTCGGCGCTGGCGGCATCGGCGCTCTGACCATCGCCGGCCCCCTCGCGTGCGGCCTCCGTCAGCCGCCGCGCCTGTTTGCGAGCGGCGGCAAGCTTGCCGTCCAGCAGTTCGCGTTGCGCGACGGCCTGGGCCAAGGCCGCTTCGGCAGCCTGCAACTGCAGGCGTGCCGGCTGGGCATCCAGCATGGCCAGGGCCTGCCCTTTGCGCACCGTGTCGCCTTCGTGCACCGCCACGCGGACAACCGTGCCTTCGCGCGTGGATGCCAGAGACAACACGCCTCCCTCGACGTCGATGCGCCCGCGCGCGACTGCCACATGGGCGGCGGTTGCGGGGGCCGTGGCCGGCACCCGGGACGAGCAGCCGGCCATCAGCAACACGGACACGGCAAGCACTGGGAAAAGGGGCTTCATCATGGGTTTCCTGATTTCATCCGGGCCGGCACGTGCTGACGGCGATCATCGAAAATGCGTCCGTCTTCCATCGACAACACGCGGTCCGCATGTCCCACCAGCCGCGGATCGTGACTGACGCACAACACGGTGGTGCCGTATTCGCGTGCTATGCGATGCAGCAGGTCGATCATCACCTGGCCGTTGCCGGCATCCAGCGCACTGGTGGGTTCGTCGGCGAACAACAACTTCGGCTGCTTGGCCAGCGCCCGCGCCACCGCAACCCGCTGCTTCTCGCCGCCGGACATCTCGGCCGGCCGCAGGTGCATGCGCGGCTGCAATCCCACTTCCTCGAGCGTCCGCATCGCGCGCGCGCGCGCCACGGGGGCCGACAGACCGAGGTAGTGCAGCGGCAGTTCAACCTGTTCCAGCGCACTCAGGGCCGGAAACAGGTTGAAGCCTTGGAACACGAAGCCGGTATGGTGCAAGCGGAAGCGCTCCAGCGAACGCACATCAAGCGCACCCAGATCCTGGCCCAGGGCCATCACGCGACCGCCATCGACCCGGGTCAGCCCGCTGAGACTGGCCAGCAGGGTGCTCTTTCCGCAACCGGAAGGACCGGAGATGAGGGTCAATTCGCCTGGATCGACTTCCAAAGACAAACCATCCAGCACCCGGGTGCGTATCTTTCCGGACGTGAAAGCCTTGCTGATGCTCTCCGCACGCAAGGCGCCGGCCGCATCGACGGCCGTGGCAGGAGTGGCCGGCACCGGGAATAGCGGGGAAGACGCGGTTGCGTTCATCGCAGCAAACTCGCCGGATCGGCCCGCCGCAGACCATGCACCGCGACCAGCCCGGACAAACCGGCCAGCCCCATCGCCAGCACCACGCACAACGCCGCAACCGGAATGTTCAATACCACCGGCACGTCCTGATCCCGGGCCAGCACCAACACGGCCGCACCCAGCACGGTGGCCCCCAGCAAACCGGTAGCCCCGACCCAGAAGGCCTGTTCCAGCACCACCCAGCGCAGGTTGCCCACCCCCACCCCGAGCGCGTTGAGCGTGGCGTACTCACGCACCGAACCGGCCACCGCCGCCATCAAGGTCTGGCTGGTGATGACCGCGCCCACCACGAACACGATGCCCGCCAGGAACAGCACGCCCACGCCGGCCCCGGTATCGAGCAGCCAGTAGCGCACCGAGCGCCGCGCGAACGCGTCGGCCGTCCATACTTCATAGGGTCCGAAACCGCCGCTGCCGCCCAGCCGCGCCGCAACTGCCCGCGCCTGCGACGGATCCCGCAGTTGCGCCAGCAGATAAGTCGGCTTGTCCGCATCCGCCTGCTCCGCAGCGATCCGGCGCGACGTTTCCAGCGAGGCCAGCACGTTGACGCCGCCCAGTGCGCGCAAGCCGCTGCCCACGCCGACCACGCGGACGCGGTGGCCGTTGACCGAAGCGGCATCGCCGACCCGCACTCCAAGCTTGTCGATATCGGCACGGTCCACGATCACCGCGTCCGGCTCCGCCAACCGCATGCGCTGCTCCGGCGCGATGATGCGCGCGTAGGCCATGGCATCGGCCCGCATATCGATGCCGGTGACATAGATCGACTCGCCGCCGCTTCCGCGCGGGCCGCGCCAATCGGCATCGACCCACTGGAATGGCTCGACCCGCACCACCTCCGGGTCCATCCGCAGGTGCATTTCGACATCCGGTTCGATGGCTCGCCCCAAGCTGACGCTCTGGGTCCCGGGATAGCCGACCCACAGATCGGCCGTCGAGCCGGTGACGTAGATGCTGGCGCTGCTGAAGATGCCCAGCACCAACGCTGCCTGGAGCAGCTGGAGCAGGCCGGCGAATCCCACCGCCAGCACCGCCGGCAGGAACCGGCGCCATTCGTGCAACAGCGTCTTGCGGGCCAACGCGACCATCAGCGGACAGCCTCCGCATCCGCAGCCGTGGATGGCAACGGCGCGCCACCCAATGCCTTGTACAAACCGACGAATGCCAGATCGCGCGCAAGCGTGGTGTCGATGCCCGCCAGGTCCGACTGCGACACGGCCCATTGCGCTTCGATCCGATCGGCCGGTGCCGCCAGCCCCAGCCGCACGCGGGTGTCCTGCGCCTGCAGCGCCCTGACCAGCGCCGCATGCGCTGCGCCCTGCTCGGCCTGGCGTGCGGCCTGCTGCTGCAATCGGGCCAGCGCCGCCTCCACATCGGCCACGCCTTCGAGCACCGCCTGCCGGTATGCGAACACGCTGGCCGCGAGCTCGTGTTTGCCGGCGCGAAAATCGGCCTGACGCGCGCCCCAATCGAACAAGGGGATGTCGATCATGGGACCAAGAGTCAACAGCGCATTGTCCCGGGTCTGCCGATGCGTGGTGAGGTTGGTCGACCACACCACCGAGCCGCCGATGCCAAGGCGCGGCAACAGATTCGCACGGGCTTCGCCGGCTTCGCCGGCCGCCGTCAGCACCCGCGCTTCGGCAGCGGCGATGTCCGGGCGGGTACGGAGCAGGTCGGCCGGAACCTGATCCAGGCCCACCATGCCGAGCACGGGCAGTGTCCCGGGTCGCGACCAGTCCGGGAGCGGTTCGTTGCGACCAAGCAACATCGCCAGTTGCCCTTCCAGCACTTCGTTTTCGGCCATGGCCCCGGCCAATACCGCCTTGGCCTCGGACACGCCCATCTCGGCCATATCCCGCTCGACCGGTGCGGCAAGCCGCAGTCGGACACGGGTTTGCGATATTGCCGAGGCGCGCTGTTTGAGTTCCAGTTCGGATTCGAGCACGGCCTGCTGTTGCCGGCCGGCTTGCAGCGACAACCAGTCGCGCACGACTTCAGCCACCAGGCTCACCCGCGCCTGTTGCCACTCGGCCACCCCTGCGTCCAGCGCACCGCGCGCCTGACGATGCAACGCGGTGCCGCGGCCGAACAGGTTCAACTCCCAACTGGCATCGAACCCTGCCACGAAGAACGAGGCGCTCGCATCGGGATCTATGGCGTCTTCGGTCTTGGCGCCAAACCGCGGCAAACCGACCGTGCCCGCGCTGCGGTAGCGTTCGCGCGCCGCCTGCAGATGCTCGCGTGCCTCGCCCAGCTGCAAATTCCGGCGCAAAGCCTCATCCACCAGCGCATCGAGCGCCGGATCGTGAAAAGCGTGCCACCAACCACGCAGGTCTACCGGCATCGCGCCTGCCGCCGGTTCGGCGTGCCGCCACCGCTGCGGCAAGGGCGCGTCCAAGCGCGGGACGGCAATGCCGGCGCACGCGCAAACCAGCAGCGGCAGCGCGAGCGCCAGCGCCGCGCGCATGCCGTGGGCGACGGAACCGGTCATGTCAGCCTCGTGAAATGCCGCTCGGGCACGACATCATCCGCCGCGCGTCCTTGAGAGAGGCCATGGGGCATGTCGATGCGCAAGCACGGTACAGAGGGAATCATGCCTCCAGTTTCCTCGCCGAGGGTTTCATCAACTTTTCGTCGCCCCCGGAAACTGCAGGCTGATCCGCAACCCGCCGCCGTCGGCCATGGCGAAAGCCACCAGCGCACCATGCTGTTGCGCCACCTCGCGCACGATCGCCAGCCCCAAACCCGTGCCATACGCCCCGGAACCCGACACCCGGAAATAGCGTTCGCCCAAACGCGCCAGTGCTTCCGCAGGCACGCCGGGACCGGTGTCCTCGACCTGCAACAGCACGCTTCCGTCCGGCAACGCCTGCACGCTGACGGTCGCACGCGCCCCGCGCCCGGCATAACGCAGGACGTTGTCGATCAGGTTGTCGAGCATGTCCTGCAGCACTTCCGGGTCGCCATGGATCGACAACGGCGACGATGGCCCCTGGTAACCCAGGTCAATGCCCGCGCGCAGCGCTTCGGGCACGCGCAGGCCGACCGCCCGGGTCACGAGCCCGGCCAAATCCATCTCGGTCCCGGCCGGACGCGGGCGCCACGGGCCTTGCGCCCGGGTCAACGCCAGCAACTGCTGCGACGTCCGCGCGGTACGCTGGACCAGTTGGTCAATGAGCTCCAGCGCGGCATGGACTTCGCCCGGATCGTGGCTGGCGCGCGCGCGGTCCACCTGCAACCGCAAGCCCGCCAGCGGCGTACGCAGCTGATGGGCGGCATCGGCGATGAAACGCTCCTGCAACGACAGCACGTCGCGCAGGCGTTCGAACAAGTCGTCGATCGTGCGGGTAAGCGGCAGGATTTCCACCGGGACGTCGGGCCCGGTGATCGGCTCCAGTTCGCGCTCGCGCGCCGCCAGACGCCTGGTGAGCGGGTGCAGCACGTACAAGCCCCGGGCCACGCCAAGCCATACCAGCAACAGAACCCCGGCGATCAAGGCCATTTCCAACGGCACCGTGATCATCAGGATTTGGCGCGCGCGCTGCTGGCGGTCATGCAGGGTTTCCGCGATCGACACCGTGACGATGTCCTGCGGATCGTGCGTGGAGCGCATGCTGAGCGTGGCACCCCGCAAGGCGGTGCCGGAAAGCCTGGAATCGAACATCTTCGGAGCCGCATCCGGCGGCGGCGGCAATGGCTGCCTGAATACCCCGTTGCCACTGATCAAACCGTGCAGGCTGCTGCGCACGCTGTAATAGTTGTGCCCATCCGGGTCGTACTCGATCAGGAATCTTGCGTCCTTGGAGATGTCGCCCGACACCCCGCCATCGCGGTACATCTGCGCAAGAGTGATGACATCGTCCATCAGGTCGGCATCGTGCACGTGATTGGAGTACTTCAACGCCAACACGTAAGTCGCCACTGCGTCGACGACCAGCAGCAGCAGCATCGGCAGCAGCAAAACCAGCAGCAGCCTGCGACGCAGGCTGGGACGGCGATGCCCGCCCTTCCCGCTCGAGCTCCGTTCAATCCCCATCGACCGCCTCTTCGAGCAAATAGCCAAGACCACGCACGGTGCGCACGTTGGCACCGCTGCCGCGCAGTTTGCGCCGGAGTCGATGGATGGCGATGTCCAGCCCGTTGTCGGTCAACTCCTGATCCCAGTTGCACAGCGCTTCGACCAACTGGGCCCGGTTGGTGATCCGGTCCAGTCGCCCCGCCAATGCTTCGACCAGTCCGAATTCGCGGGCGGTCAGCTCGAGTGGCGCATCGCCGACCCAGGCCCGATGGCCCGGCAGGTCCAGACGCAGGCGGCCAACGCGCAACTCCGTATTGCCATTGCTGGCCGCACGACGCAGCAAGGCCCGCACGCGGGCCTGGAATTCGGCCAGTGCAAACGGTTTGACCAGATAGTCGTCGGCCCCCAGATCCAGCACCCGGACACGCTCGTTGAGCCCGTCCCGCGCCGTCGTCACCAGCACCGGCAAGCCGGACTCGCGCTTGCGCAGGCATCGCAGCACGTCGGTGCCGTCCATCGCGCCAAGCAGACCGAGGTCAAGCACCAGCAATTGGTAATCGGCGTTGCGCAGCATTGCATCGGCGCGATCGCCACTGTCGGCATGATCGACGGCATGGCCTTGCTGGGCGAGGGCGGAAACCATCGCGGCGGCAATCGTGGGCTCATCCTCTACGACCAGTATCCGCATGACGCCTCCGACAACGGCATGGACTACAGCGATGACCCTGCATTCACGGAACGCAGGCATACCGGAATCTTCCCGGATTTCCCTACCTGCCACAGGGCCGGCAGCTCAATAAAAAGCCCCGCCGACCAGGGGAGGATCGGCGGGGCCAGGGTACGGCGAGCCTGGGGAAGGGCTGCCGCACCGGTGAGATCTTCTCCAGGGGATGGGAGAGATCTTCGGGACAGGTATTGCGCCTGTCGCGAGCTATAAGACACCAGAAAGCATTGATGGTTCGTGAAGATTTCGCTCAAAAATCAATGCGGTTAAGCGATGATTCACTTAATGAACCGGTCGGTTCAATTTTGTGACGGCGTGCTCGCCAAGGCCTCAATGCGCCTCGTCCCAGTTGGCACCGACGCCGCTGTCCACCACCAGCGGCACGCGCAGCTCGGCCGCGCCGGACATGCGCTTGCCGACCTCTTCGACCAGCGTCGGCACGAAGGCCTCGTCCACCTCGAACACCAGTTCGTCGTGCACCTGCAGGATCATCAGCGCGCGCGCCCCGAACCCGGCCAGCCAGCCGTCCACGGCCACCATGGCGCGCTTGATGATGTCCGCCGCGGTGCCCTGCATCGGCGCATTGATCGCCGCGCGTTCGGCACCGGCACGCAGGCCCTGGTTGCGCGCGTTGATATCGTTCAGATACAGCCGGCGGCCGAACAAGGTCTCCACGTAACCCTGCGCGCGCGCCTGCGCACGCATGCGCTCCATGAAGTCGTGCACCGCCGGGTAGCGGCTGAAGTACAGCGCCACGTAGTCCTGCGCCTCGGCGCGGCCGATGCCGAGCTGACGCGCCAGCCCGAACGCGCTCATGCCGTACATCAGGCCGAAGTTGATGGCCTTGGCGGCGCGGCGCTCGTTCGGCGTGACTTCGGCCAGCGGTTTGCCGAACACCTCGGCGGCGGTGGCGCGGTGCACGTCGTCGCCGTGTTCGAAGGCGCGCAGCAGGCCCGGGTCACCGGACAGGTGGGCCATGATCCGCAATTCGATCTGCGAATAGTCGAACGAGACGATGCGGCGGCCTTCCGGCGCGACGAACGCGCGGCGGATGCGGCGGCCGTCGTCGCTGCGCACCGGGATGTTCTGCAGGTTCGGGTCGGACGAGGACAGCCGCCCGGTCGCCGCGCCGGCCTGGTGGTAGCTGGTGTGCAGGCGGCCGGTGTGCGGGTTGACCATCTCCGGCAGCTTGTCGGTGTAGGTGCTGCGCAGCTTGGCCAGCCCGCGATAGTCGAGGATGGTGCGCGGCAGTTCGTGCTGGTCGGCGATGGCTTCCAGCGCTTCCTCGTTGGTGGAAGGCTGGCCCTTGGGCGTCTTCACCAGAGCAGGCAGCTTGAGCTCGTCGAACAGCACGGCCTGCAGCTGCTTGGGCGAATCGAGATTGAACTCGTGGCCGGCCAGCGCCACCGCCTTCTGGCGCGCGGCCAGCATGCGCGTGCCCAGATCGTTGCTCTGCCGGCGCAGCTCGGCCACGTCGATCGCCACGCCGTTGGCCTCGATGCGCGCCAGCACCGGCACCAGCGGCATCTCGATCTGGCGGTACACCTTCTCCAGCGCCGGCTCGGCGGCGAGCTTTCCCGACAGCACGCGGTGCAGGCGCAGGGTGACGTCGGCATCTTCGGCGGCGTAGCGCGTGGCATCGTCGATGGCCACCTGCGAGAACGGGATGGCCTTGGCGCCCTTGCCGGCCACGTCCTCGTAATGGATGGTCTCGTAGCCCAGGTAGCGCCGCGCCAGCGAGTCCATGTCGTGACGGGTGGCGGTGGAGTTGAGCACGAAGCTTTCCAGCATGGTGTCGTCGGCGTAGCCGGCCACGTCCACGCCGTGGCGGCGCAGCACGTGCAGGTCGTACTTGCCGTGCTGGCCGAGCTTGCGCCGGGCCGGATCGGCCAGCAGCGGGCGCAGCGCGTCGAGCACCTGCTCGCGCGGCAGCTGCGTCGGCGTGCCCGGGTAGTCGTGCGCCAATGGCACGTAGGCCGCCTCGCCCGGCGCAACCGACAGGCTCAGGCCGACGAGATTGGCGCGCATCGCGTCCAGCGAATCGGTTTCGGTATCGAAGGCGAATTCGTCCGCCGTCCGCAGCCGGTCCACCCAGGCGTCGAGCTGCGCGGGTTCGAGCACGCACTCGTAGCGGCCCGGCGCTGACAGGGCGGGATCGACGGCCAGCGGCGCGGCGTCCTCGCCTGGCGAACGCGCGAAACCGGCGGCGGTGGCCCGCAATGTGCCATCGCCCGCCGGTTCGGCCACGTTGGCCGGCACCGCCGGCGCGCCGCCGTCGAGTTCCTTCAGGGCCTGGTTGAAGCCATAGCGCAGGTACAGATCGCGCAGCGTCGGCACGTCGCGCGCGCGCAGCTGCAGCGCGCGCGGGCCTTCGTCCAGCTCGACGTCGGTCTTGATCGTCACCAGCGTGCGGTTCAGCGGCAAGCGCGGCAGCGCGGCGCGCAGGTGCTCGCCGATCTTGCCCTTCATGCCGTCGGCGGCGGCCATCACGCCATCCAGCGAGCCGTATTCGCCCAGCCATTTGGCCGCGGTCTTCGGCCCGCACTTGTCCACGCCGGGCACGTTGTCCACGGCGTCGCCCATCAGCGCCAGGTAATCGACGATGCGCTGCGGCGGCACGCCGAACTTGTCGATCACGGCCGCGTCCGAATCCAGGTGGCTGCCGGTCATCGTGTTGACCAGGCGCACGCCCGGGCGCACCAGTTGGGCGAAATCCTTGTCGCTGGTGGAGACGGTGACGTCCAGCCCGTCACCCGCGCCACGCAGGGCCAGCGTGCCGATCACGTCGTCGGCCTCGACGCCGGGCACACGCACGATCGGCAAGCCGAGCGCCTGCACGATGCGCATCATCGGCTCGACCTGCGCGCGCAGATCGTCGGGCATCGGCGGGCGGTTGGCCTTGTACTCCGGGTACAGCGCCTCGCGGAAAGTCGGGCCCGGCGCATCGACCACGAACGCGGCGTAGTCGGGCTTTTCCTTCAGCACCGCGCGCAGCATGTTGACCACGCCGAACAGTGCGCCGGTCGGCTCGCCGGCCGCGTTGCTCAGCGGCGGCAGCGCGTGGAAGGCGCGGTACAGGTAGCTGGATCCATCAATCAGGACGAGTCGGCTCATCGGGGGATTCTACCGCCCCGGCCGCAAGCCCCTGCCCGTCAGCCTTGCGAGCGTGCGGCGACGATGACCTCGAGCGGCTGCGGGCGCGCGAACAGGAAACCCTGGCCCAGCCTGCAGCCCAGCGCGATCAAGGCCTCGCGCTGCACCTCGGTCTCGATGCCTTCGGCCACCACGTCCAGCTCCAGCGTGTGGGCCAGCATCAGGATCGCGCGTGCCACCGCAGCGGAGGCGACATCGCCGCCTTCCACCGCCAGCCCGGTCACGAACGAGCGGTCGATCTTCACCGTGTGCAGGTGCAGCCGGTGCAGATAGCCCAGCGAGGAATAGCCGCTGCCGAAATCGTCCAGCGCGGTCATGATCCCGGCCTTGCGCAGGCGCTCGAGGATATCCGCCACCTGGGCCGGGTTCTCCATGAGCGTGCCCTCGGTCACCTCCACCCGGATCTGCGAGGTGGACACGTCGTGCAACTGCAGCAACGCCAGCAGCCGCACATCGATGTCGCCTGAGCGGAAGTGGCGCGGCGACACGTTGATGTTGACGTACTGGCCGGGCAGCACCAGCCGCGGGATCGACTGGCAGGTTTTCTCGTATACCTGCCAGTCCAGCGCCTCGAGCATGCCGCCGGCTTCGGCCACGTCGAGGAATGCGGCCGGCGTCAGCACGCCGCGCAGCGGGTGGTGCCAGCGCACCAGTGCCTCGTAGCCGACCACGGCGCGGTCCTGCAGGCGCACGATCGGCTGGAAGTACGGTTCGAATTCGCGCTGGGCAATCGCCCGCCGCAACTCGCCTTCGGTTTCCAGCAGATCCAGCGCGTGCTGGTGCAGGTCCTCGTCGAACAATTCGAAATGCTCGCGGTCGTTCGCCTTGGCCCGGTACATCGCGATGTCCGCATCGCGCAGCAGGCTGTCGGCATCGCCATAGCGGCCACCGTTGGCGACGATGCCGACGCTGACCGAGGTGAACAGCTCCTTGCCATGCAGGTGCATCGGCTCGCGCAGCGAGTCGATCAGCCGTTGCGCCAGCCTGACCGGTGCATCCGGCGGTTCGAAATCCTGCATCAGCACCGCGAATTCGTCGCCGCCCAGACGCGCCACCATGTCGCCGGCGCGCACGCAGGCCGCAAACCGCTGCGCCACCTCCACCAGCAGCGCGTCGCCGACCAGATGGCCGGCGCTGTCGTTGATCACCTTGAAACGGTTGAGGTCCATGAACAACACCGCGAAGCGCGCATCGGGCTTGCGCCCGTGCTGGGCCAGCGCGCGTTCGAGCTGCTCGCGCAGGTAGGCGCGGTTGGGCAGCCCGGTCAGCGAGTCGTGCAGCACCTCGTGCTTGAGCTTTTCCTCGACCTGCTCGCGCACGGCAATCTGTTCGCGCAATTCGCGGGTGCGCTCCTCGACCCGGCGCTCCAGCTCGGCATAGGCCTGCCAGAGCGAGGTGGTGGCGTGCTGCAACTCCAGGCTGCTGGCGATCTGCCAGGAGATGAAGGTCAGCAGTTCGAGGTCGCGCGGGCCGTAATGCACCTCATCGCTGTAGCTGTAGACGGCCAGTCCGCCGAGCGTGCGTCCGTGGCTGACCAGCGGCACGCCGATCCACGACACCAGACCCTCGGGGATGTAGTCGATCTCGCCGGCGTGCAGCATGCCTTCCATGCGCTCGCGCCCGGCGGCATCGGCCGTGCTGGCCAGCAGTGGCATGCCGCTGCGCATCACGTATTCGATCGCGCTGCCTTCCAGCCGCGGCAGCACGCGCCCGGTCGAGAACGGGTACTCCTCGCCCCCCTCCTCGTGCAGCACCACGTACATGTTGGTGTTGTCCATCCAGCGCCCGACCACGTCGTGCAATGCACGGCAGAACGCCTCGGTACCGGCTGCATCCTGCGCCAGGCGGACGATGTCGAGCAGGGTTTCCTGCATCCGCTCGGCGCGGCGACGTTCGGCGATTTCGGCCGTCAACTCGCGAGTACGCAGATCGACGCGATATTCCAGATCGTCGTGGGCCTTCTTGCGGTCCAACGCGGTGAGGATGTGGCTGCCGACGAAGGACAACACCGCCTGGTCGGCCTCGGTGTAGCGCACGCTGTCGATGTAGCTCTGCACCACCAGCGCGCCGCGCACGGTGCCGCCGGCGGTCATCGGCACGCCCAGCCAGTCCTTGCTGTGCGGCCCGATCACCCGCAGTGGCCCGGACACCTTCTCGTGCAACCCCTCGGTCGGCCCCATCAGCGGGCGTCCTTCGCGCAGGATGTACCAGGTCAGGCTGTACTTGATCGAGTCCATCGGCTCGGCCACGCCGATGCCCGCCCACTCCTCCTCCGCGGTATCGACGAAATAGATGATGCGGATCCCGTCGTCCTTCTCGTCGTACAGCGCGATCAGGAAGTTCTCCGCGTACATCAGCGTGCCGACGATCTCGTGCAGGCCGCGCAGCAGCATCGGCATGTCCATGTCCGAGCCGGCCATGTCGGAAATCGCGAACAAAGCCCGCTGCAGGCGCTCGGCTTGGGTCAGGCGCTGCATCGCCCGCTGCTGGCGCACCTTTTCCAGCGTGTTGCCGACGTAAGCCCCGATCTCGCGGACCCACGCGAGCAATGGCGCGGCATCGAAGTCGCGGCCCGTCCGGAACACCAGCAATGCCCCGATCTCGCGGTCCGGCTGCCACGACGAACTGAGCACCAGGGCGGCTTCGTCGCCATCCCGGTGCAACTGCCCGCCTGCGGCAAAGCAGCCGGTATGGTCGTTGCTGGCACAGCGGGGCACTCCGCAGATGCCGCTGGCGGCCAGCGGGCACACCAGCTCGCGATCGAACGCATCCATCCACCAGCGCAGCTCCGGCGCCTCGACGCCGGGCAGGCACGCTGCCTCGCTGCGCACCAGCGCGGCAATGGCGTGCATGTCCTCGGCGGCCAGCCACGCGTCGGTATTCCGTCCGGGGACGGGAGCGGCGGGCCCCCCGGAAGGGGCGTGCGGGAACGGGCCGGTATCCATCGATACGAGGTATCGGCGCGGATCCACGCAACTGAAGCCGCCAGCGGGGCTGCGGCACGGCATAATCGCCCCTTGCCGAATCAGGACCCCGCCATGTCGCAGAACTCCACCCTCTTCCGCCCCGGCCTGCTGCTCGCCCCGCTGCTGGCCCTTTCAGCCTGCGCCAGCCTGCCCGGCCCGGACCAGCCCCCCATGGACGTGCGCGGCGCGGAAGTCAGCACCCGCACGATGGACAACGGCGACACCCGGGTCGGCGGCCAGCTGCGGATGGTGAAGGTCACCCCGCCGCGCGGCCCGTCGTATTACCTCTATGACCGCGACGGTGACGGCCACTTCGACAACGACCGCAACGCCGTGTCGCCGGTGTACTGGAAGATCTACAGCTGGTGACCCGGAACGCGGGCACTGCCGCAGCCCGCATGACGGACCCGACCCGAACGCGCGACGCCCTGCCGACCCATGGCCGGCAAGGCGTCGCGGAATGTCATCGGCAAGCCGCCCTGAGGCGGCAAGCCCGGCCTCAGCGGATGACCAGCACCGGAATCGTGCCGCGGGTCAGCACTTCGTTGGTCTGGCTGCCGATCAGCAGGCGTCCGATGCCCCGGCGGCCGTGCGAGGCCATCACGACCAGATCGCAGCCCTGCTTTCCGGCGGTCTCGATAATGCCGTCGGCGGCATAGCGATCCAGCACGTGCTGGGTGGTGCAAGCCACGCCGGCAGCCTTGGCGGCGGCGGCGGCAGGCTGCAGGATCTTCTGCGCATCTTCCTCGCGCAGCTTGCGGTACTCGGGCGAAGACTCGTAACCGACGGTCCAGCCCATCGCGTCGTACATGCCCGCCGCCCACGGCTCGGACACGGTGACGATGGTGACTTCGGCATCGAGCGTGGAGGCCAGTTCCAAGCCCTGCTTCAGGCCCTTGTTGGCAAGCTCGGAGCCGTCGGTGGCAATCAGGATATGGTGATACATGGCACGCTGCCTCTAGGCCGGATGACGGGATACGCATTGCACACCGCGGCGCCGACGCCCGCCTTGATCACGGTCAATCGCCCTGGACCCGCCCGCACAACGCTTTCGCCCCGATTATGCGGCAGCCAGATGCCGGCGGGAACACCACCCGTTCACGCCGGCTGGAGGTTGGCGTAGGCCACCACCAGCCACTTGCTGCCGACCTCGTCGAAATTGACCTGCACGCGCGCGTGCGCGCCACTGCCCTCGTAATCGGTGACCACGCCGCGGCCGAACTTGGCATGCATCACGTTCTGGCCGAGCTTGAGGCCCGGCGCCTCCACCGCGATGCGCGCATGGCCCTGCACGCCGCCGGCCACCGGCCGCGATACCTGCACGTGGGGCCGCACTTCGTTGAGCAGTTGCGGGGGGATCTCGCGCAGGAAGCGCGACGGGATGCCGTACATGTCCATGCCGTGCAGCCGGCGCGATTCGGCGTAGCTGAGCACCAGCTTCTGCCGCGCACGGGTGATGCCGACGTAGGCCAGCCGACGCTCCTCTTCCAACCGCCCGCTCTCCTCCAGCGAACGCGCACTGGGGAACAGCCCTTCCTCCATGCCACCGAGGAACACCACCGGGAACTCCAGCCCCTTGGCCGCGTGCAGGGTCATCAATTGCACACCGTCCTCGTCGGCCTGCGCCTGGCCATCGCCGGCCTCCAGCGCGGCATAGGCGAGGAAAGCCACAAGCTCGCTCATGCCCTCGCGCTCTTCGGCATCGAGCAAGGCATCGCCGCCGCGGGCGAAGCGCGAGGCCACCGACACCAGTTCGTCCAGGTTTTCCACCCGCGACTCGGCATCCAGCCCGCTCTTGCTCTCCTTGGCCCAGTGCTCGCGCAGGCCCGAATGCACCAGCACGTGGTCGATGCGCTCGGCCAGCGGCATCTGGCCGGTCTGCTCGGCCAGCGTGTCCACCAGCGTGGCGAAGCCGGCCAGCGCGTTGCGCGCGCGCCCGGCGAGCACACCCTCGTCGATCGCGCCCAGCATGGCCTTCCACAAGGGTTGCGCCCGCCCGCGCGCAATGCGCCGCACTTCATCGAGCGTGCGCTCGCCGATGCCGCGCGCCGGGGTGTTCACGGCTCGCTCGAAGGCCGCGTCGTCGTCGCGGTTGGCCAGCAGCCGCAGATAGGCCAGCGCGTCCTTGATTTCGGCACGCTCGAAGAAGCGCATGCCGCCGTACACGCGGTACGGCACCTGCTCGGCCAACAGCGCCTCTTCGAAGGCGCGCGACTGGGCATTGCTGCGGTAAAGAATGGCGCAATCGGCATGGCTGCCGCCGTCGCGCACCCACTGGCGGATGCGCTCGACCACGAAGCGTGCCTCGTCCACTTCGTTGTAGGCGGCATACAGGTCGATCGGCTCGCCGTCACCGGTATCGGTCCACAACTGCTTGCCGATGCGGTCCGGGTTGTGCGCGATCACGCCGTTGGCGGCATTGAGGATATTGGCGCTGGAACGGTAGTTCTGTTCCAGCCGCACCACCTGCGCGGATGGAAAATCCTTGAGGAAGCGCTGCACGTTCTCGACCTTGGCGCCGCGCCAGCCGTAGATGGCCTGGTCGTCGTCGCCGACCACGAACACGTGCCCGGTATCGCCGGCCAGCACGCGCACGAAGGCGTACTGGATGGCGTTGGTGTCCTGGAACTCGTCCACCAGGATCTCGCCGAAACGCTGCCGGTAGTGCGCCAGCAGGGCCGGATGGTCGCGCAGCAGCTCGTGCGCGCGCAGCAGGATCTCGGCGAAGTCCACCAGCCCGGCGCGGTCGCAGCGTTCCTGATAGGCGGCGTAGGCGCGGCGCATGGTGTCGGTCCAGTCGTCGCGTGCCTCGGGCTGGATGTGCTGCGGGCGCCGGCCTTCGTCCTTCTGCGCGTTGATCCACCACGCAATCTGCTTGGGCGGGAAGCGGCTGTCGTCCAGCTCCAACGCCTGCACCACGCGCTTGACCAGCCGCAGCTGGTCGTCCGAATCGAGCACCTGGAAGGTTTCCGGCAGGCCGGCATCGTGCCAGTGCAGGCGCAGCAGGCGATGGGCCAGACCGTGGAAGGTGCCGATCCACAGCCCGCGGCCGCCGTTGCGCAGCTGCGCGTCCACGCGCTGGCGCATCTCGCCGGCAGCCTTGTTGGTGAAGGTGACGGCGAAGATGCCGTGCACCGGCACGCCGTGCACTTCGTTGAGCCAGGCGATGCGGTGGGTGAGCACGCGGGTCTTGCCGGAGCCGGCGCCGGCCAGCACCAGCATGTGGCCGGGAGGCGCGGACACGGCCTCGCGCTGGGCTGCGTTCAGCCCGTCGAGCAGGTGGGAAACATCCATGTGCGCATTTTACCGCGCGCGCCGTCATTTCCCGCCGGCGTACTTGAACTCCGGCAACGACTTGATGAGCGCGCGCGTCGCGCCCGGCAGGCGCAGGGCGTGCCTGCCCTCGTCCAGCCGGAAAAACGACACGGGGATGGCGACCTCGTGCCGGCCGACGCCAATGAAGCCGCCAACGCCGATGATCGCCGTGGACACCGAACTGTCCGGAGCGACGATGATGTCGTCGATCTTCCCGACCAGCTCGTCGGCATCGTTGTACACGCTGGTGCCGAGGATCTGTTTCTTGGCGCTCCAGCCCATGGCCACCAGCTGCACGTCGACCACGTCGGCACTGAACGTGGTCGAGCCGGCCACTTGGGCGTGGCCGATGTCCGGAGCGCCGAAACCGGCAAGCATCAGGGCCGTCAGGGCGAAACTACGGTACGGGATGTTCATTGCGGCATTCCATCGGGAGTGAGGTGGGAGCATAGGCCCTGGCACAGGCCGCCACCATGACGTCGGCCGGAAAGCTCAATGCTCGGCCAGCCTGTCCTCGCGCGCGCTCGGGTGTGCTCCATTCATGATGCGGTCGGTCCAGGCGATGCCGATCGCCGAGAGGATGAACACCACGTGGATGATGGTTTGCCACAGCACGCCCTGCTGGGTCAGCGCGGTGCAACGCGCTTCGCCGATGTTGGCCGCGGCATTGGCCACCAGTTCCGGCGGGCAGAATGGCAGGCCGCCCAGCGTGCCGGCGGCGATGAAGGTCTTGAGCAGGTGGATCGAGGAGATGCCGATGATGGCCATCGCCAGCTTCACCTTCAGCACGCTGGCATTGACGTGGCTGAGCCACTCGGGCTGGTCAGGATGGTCATCCAGGTTGAGCCGCGAGACGAAGGTCTCGTAACCGCCGACGATCACCATCACCAGCAGGTTGGAAATCATCACCACGTCGATCAGGCCGAGCACGATCAGCATGATCTGCTGCTCGCCCATGCCGGGCGCGTCGTGGATCAGGTGCCACAGTTCCTTGCCGAACAGGAACACGTACACGCCCTGCGCGACGATCAGGCCCAGGTACAGCGGCAGCTGCAACCAGCGCGAAGCGAAGATCAGCGAGGACAAGGGCGCAAGGCGGCGCGGCTCGGGTGCGGACATGGGCATCGAAGTCGTGGCGTCGGAACGCAGCAGGCTACCGATGCGGCTTTCTCCTGCCAAGCACCGGCCCCGGACTGCATTCACCTTCGACGCGGAGCCGCGCCATGCTCGACCCGTACTACTGGCCCACGCCCAACGGCCACAAGATCACCTTGCTGCTGGAAGAACTGGCCGAAGCCGGCGTGCCGCAGGCCTGGACGATCAAGCCGGTGGACATCGGCGCGGGCGACCCGTTCAAACCCGATTTCCTCGCCATCTCGCCCAACGACAAGATGCCGGCGCTGGTGGACCACGCGCCGGCCGACGGCGGCGCGCCGTTGAGCGTGTTCGAATCCGGCGCGATCCTGCTGTACCTGGCCGACAAGACCGGCCGCTTCATCCCGAAGGACCTGCGCGGGCGCACCGCGGCGCTGGAATGGCTGTTCTGGCAGGTGGGCGGGCTCGGGCCGATGACCGGCCAGATGGGCCACTTTCACGTCTACGCACCGGAAAAGATCCCGTACGCGATGGAGCGCTACCGCAACGAGGTGCGCCGCCTGCACGGCGTGCTCGACACGCGCCTGGCCCGCAACGAATACCTGGCCGGCGCCGACTACGGCATCGCCGACATGGCCAGCTACCCGTGGATCGAGGTCCACGCCAGACTGGCGCCCGATTACGCCGCCTTCCCGCACCTCAAGCGATGGCACGACGCCATCGCCGCGCGGCCGGCTGCGGCCCGCGCCCTGGCGTGGAAAGACAAGTTCACGCCGAACGCCGGCAAGCCGGCCTGACCGCCCGCATGCAGAGCCCGGCATGTACTCCGGAAACGCGATCCACCGCACGCGGCGGGGGATCGCGGACGTCTCGGCGAGGCGGGGCGGCTTGGCGTCCTCCCCGCCTTGCTCCGGCTGATGTCAATCGGTCTGCTTGCCGAACGCGAAACCCTGCGGCGGCTGCACGCCCGCCAGGTTGCGCACGAAGTAGTCCCAGCGCCGGCGGGTGACGTACTGGCCGTCGGCGCCGTTGCCGTAACCGTGGTGCGCATGCGGCAGCACGAGCAGGTCGAAGTCCTTGTTGGCCTTCACCAGCGCGTCCACCACGAGGAAGGTTTCGTACGGCGGCACGTTGTCGTCCATCAGGCCGTGCACCAGCATCAGGTGGCCTTTGAGATTGGCCGCATGGCTCTGGTTGGCTTGCTCGTCGTAGTTGCTGCCGCCGTCGGCGTTCCTGGTCAGCAGGCCCTGCCACTTCTCGGCCCAGTCGTCTTCGTAGTTGCGGTTGTCGTGGTTGCCGCTTTCGGCCCAGCCGACCTTGAAGAAGTCCGGGTACTTGAACATCGCCGCCGCCGTGGCGTTGCCGCCGCCGGAATGGCCCCAGATGCCCACGCGGTCCAGGTCCATGTACGGCCGCAGCTGCGCCAGGTTGCGCACGGCGGCCACCTGGTCGGGCAGCGTGTTGTCGCCGATGTTGCCGTAGTAATAGTCGTGGAAGGCCTTGGAGCGGCCGGGCGTGCCCATGCCGTCCACCGCGACGACGATGAAACCCAGCTCGGCCAGCGACTGGTTGTCGCCGTGCCCGGGCAGGAAGCTGCGGCTGCGCACCGAGCCGACCTGCGGGCCGGGGTACACGTACACCACCACCGGATACTTCTTCTGCGGGTCGAAATGCGCCGGCTTGAACAGCAAGCCATACAGGTCGGTAATGCCGTCGCGCCCCTTCACGGTGATGCGCTCCGGCGGCACCCAGCCGGCGGCCCGCAGGCGAGACAGGTCGGCCGTGGCCAGCTCGCCGGCCACGCGCCCGTCGGCGCTGTCGCGCACCAGCGCCACCGGCGCGGCATCCACGGTGGAGAGCACGTCAAGGAAATGCGTGCCGTCCGGCGACAGGGTGATCTTGTGGTCCGCACGCTCGCGCGTCAGCAACACCGGCTCGCCACCGTCGAGGCTGGCCTTGTACAGATAGTGGAAATACGGGTCGCCGCTCTCCCGCCCCATGCCGGTGAACCACACCGTGCGCGATGCCTCGTCCACGCGCAGCACCGCATCCACGTTCCATTCGCCCTGCGTGACCGCGTGCTTGAGCTGGCCGCTCTTGAGGTCGTACAGGTAGAGGTTGCCCCAGTTGGCGCGCTGGCTGAACCACAGGATCTCGCCGGAACCGGGCAGATAGCGCCAGTTGACCGCGCTCAGCCCGCTCTCGAACCAGGTCTTCACCTGCTCGTCGAACACGGTGCGCACCTTGCCGGTGGCCGCATTGGCCACGCGCAGCCAAACCTGCTTGTGGTCGCGCGAACTGGAAGCGAACGCCAGCGTCTTGCCGTCAGGCGCCCATTGCACGTCGTCCCAGCCGCCGTCCGGCCCGCAACTGACGTCGTCGCACAGGGTGGAGCGGTGCTGTTCCGGCGGCAGGTCGAGCTTGAGCAGCTTGCGCGTGGGCACGTCGATGACGACGCGCTCGATCATCGTCACGTGCTCGTCGCCCACCAGCGGGTACTTCCAGGTTTCCACCTCGGGATGGCCGACGTTGGTGGACACCAGCGTCATCTCGCCGGTCTTGCGCTGGTCCTGGCGGAACGTGGCGATCTTCTTCGAGTCCGGCGACCACACCAGGATGGCGTTGCCGGTGTGCTTCCAACCGGCGTTGTCGGTGGCGTAGCCGTAATCCTTGATGCCGTTGGTGGTGAGCTGCACTTCGTGGCCGCCGTCGGCATCGCGCAGCCACAGGTTCCAATCGCGCACGAAGGCCTCGTGCCTGCCGTCCGGCGAGCGCACGCCCGGCTCGCGTTCCGCTGCCGCCACGCAATGCCCGGCACCGGCGAAGTCGCATTGCCACGACTTGCCGCCGACGGTGAAAGTCCAGCGCTGGCCGTCCTGCTTCGAGAACGCGCCCAGCTGCGCGGCCACCTTGCCTGCATCGCGCGGCTTGCCGCTGGCCGCGGACAAGGCCGCAGCCAGTTTGGCGGTATCCAGCGCCGGCTCGGGCTTGCCGCCCGGGACGTACTGCATCAGCCGTGCGCCGCCGTCCGCGCTTTCGACATATAGCAGCGCATCACCGCTCCAGCTTGCCTTGGACAGCAGGTGGTCCACCCGCAGCTGCGCGTTCTGCGGCAGCAGCCGCTCGGCCCGCGCGTAGTCGTCCGCCGTCACCGCCTGTGCGGCCGCATTGCCTGCCATCGCCATCACCAGGATCCCGCCTCCCGTCACCAGCCCGTGTCGCATCGCCTTCGTGTCCTCTCGATTGGAGTGGAAACCGGCCCGTCGGCCGGTTCCGCCGACATGATGCTAACGGACGGCAGCGGCAATGCCACCGGCCACAGGTCACGGCCGCGGCGGCACGGCCTCCGGCGGCACCCAGATCGCCATGCCGGCCGCGCGCTTGTTGGCGGTGGGGATGCCGAAGCCCAGCGATCCGCCGCCGTGCGAGCCGTAACTGCCTACGCCGATGCCCAGATTGACCGGCGCGCGGCCGGTACCCACGCCCATCAGCACCACGCCGTTGGCGCCCACCTTGGCCGCCTCCTGCTTGAGCCGCGCCACGGCCGCATCGGCCTGGCCCTGGGTACCGAAGCCGGCGCCGCTGGTGGCCTCGATCTGGGCAATCTGCACCGAACCGGCCGGCGGCACGTCGTACAGGCGCACCGTGGCCGGATCCACCGGCGCGCGCGGCGAGGCCAGCATCGTGCGGTTGACGCCACCGCACGCAACCAGCGCGACGGCACTCAAGGCCGCAAGCAGGATCGGCATGGCGGGGAAACGGTACCGGGAAGTCATGACCTGCTCCGATGGCCGTCTGCGGCCGCATGGGTGGATCGCATCATGCCGCGAACCGCCCCGGCCCGCGATGAACGATGGCCGACCGCCGTCGCCGATGCGCTATCGTGCCGCACGCATCCTGACCCTTCGAGGGAGTGAAAAAATGGGCATCATCAGTCTGTTGTGGGGCATCGTGTCGATGCTGTGGATGATCCTGGCGCTGATCCCGCTGCTGGGCTGGGGCAACTGGTTCCTGATCCCGTTCGCCGCGCTTGGCGCCATGACCGCCGCCGTGGGCATCGCGCTGACCTCGCCGGAAAAGCGCGGCCGCGCCAAGACCGGGCTGGTGCTCAACGGCATCGTCATCGTGGTCGGCATCGGCCGGCTGCTGCTGGGCGGTGGCATCATCTGAGCCTTCCGTTCCATCCGCATCCCTTCCCATGATCCTGCGTCCCCGGCCCACCGGCTGGCAGCTGCTCTACATCCTGCGCGGTTCCATCGTGCCGGCGGTGGCGCCGAAGGTGCTGGCCATTTTCGTGCTGGCCCTGGGCGTGTCCGCGCTTGGCGAGCTGTGGCATCCGGTCGGCATCGAGCGCGTCAGTGTCGCGCCGTTCTCGCTGGTCGGGCTGGTGCTGACCATTTTCCTGAGCTTCCGCACCAACGCCTGCCACGAGCGCTGGTGGGAAGGGCGCAGGCAATGGGGCCAGCTCATTGTCGAAACCCGCAGCCTGGCGCGCGAATGCGCCACGCTGCTGCCCGGCGACGAAGCCCGGCGCCGCCGCGTGCTGCGCAACGCGGCAGGTTTTGCCCACGCTTTGGCGGCACGCCTGCGCGGCAAGGACATGCAGGCCGCCGCGCGGCCGTGGATCGACGATGCGCAGGCACTGGCCTCGCGGCAGAACACGCCGGACCTGCTGCTGACGCGCATCTCCGCCGACCTCGCCGCCGCGCATCGGGCCGGTGCCATCGACAGCATTCTCTACGGCGTGCTCGAACAGCGCGTCACCGCGATGGCCGGCATCCAGGCCGCCTGCGAGCGCATCGCCGGCACGCCGCTGCCGTTTGCCTACACGCTGCTGCTGCACCGCTGCGCGTGGCTGTTCTGCGTGCTGCTGCCGTTCGGCCTGGCGACCACGCTGGGCTGGGCCACGCCGGTCGTTTCGGCGGTGCTGGCCTATGCCTTCTTCGGGCTGGACCAGTTGGGGGACGAAACCGAGGAGCCGTTCGGCACCGAACCCAACGACCTGCCGCTGGACGCCATCGTGCGCACCATCGAGATCGACCTGCTCGACAGCCTCGGCGTGCGCCCGCTGCCCGAGCCGTTGCAGCCACGCGGCTACCAGCTGACCTGAACGCGCCATACTCGGCGGCGCGGGCCTGATCCGGATCAAGGGCCGCGGCGAGGCCGGGCGTATCATGCCGGGCCTCGCTTCGAGGAACCCGCCATGAGCTACCCCATCGACCGTCCGCGCCGCATGCGCCGCGACGAGTTCTCGCGCCGGCTGATGCGCGAGCACGTGCTGACCGCCAACGACCTGATCCTGCCGGTGTTCGTGCACGAGGAGAACGGCCGCGCGCCGGTACCGTCGATGCCGGGCGTGGAGCGGCTGTCGATCGACGAGCTGCTCAAGGTGGGCGAACAGGCGCTGGAACTGGGCGTGCCGCTGATCGACCTGTTCGGCGTGCCCGACCCCGCCGCCAAGACCGCCGACGGCCGCATCGCCTGGGACGAGGACGGCATCATCCAGCGCGCCATCCGCGCCTTGAAGTCGCACTTCCCCGAACTGGGCGTGATGACCGACCAGGCGCTGGACCCGTACACCACCCACGGCCAGGATGGGCTGATCGACGAGAGCGGCTACATCCTCAACGACGAAACCGTGCAGGCGATGGTCAGGCAGTCGCTCTCGCACGCCGCCGCCGGCGTGGACGTGCTCTCGCCCAGCGACATGATGGATGGGCGCATCGGCGCCATCCGCACCTCGCTGGAAGACGCCGGCTTCATCCACACGAAAATCATGGCCTACAGCGCCAAGTACGCCAGCGCGTTCTACGGCCCGTTCCGCAACGCGGTGGGCAGCGCCGGCAACCTCGGCAAGGGCAACAAGTTCACCTACCAGATGGACCCGGCCAATTCGGACGAGGCGCTGCACGAGGTGGCGCTCGACCTGGCCGAAGGCGCGGACATGGTGATGGTCAAACCCGGCCTGCCCTATCTGGACGTGCTGTACCGGGTGAAGCAGCACTTCCGCCGCCCGACCTACGCGTACCAGGTGAGCGGCGAGTACGCGATGATCAAGGCCGCCGCCGGCCACGGCTGGATCGACGAACGCGCGGTGGCGACGGAAGCGCTGCTGGCATTCAAGCGCGCCGGCGCCGACGGCATCCTCACTTATTTCGCCCTCGACGCCGCACGCTGGTTGCGCGAAGGCTGAACATGGCCGGCACTGCCGCACGCATCCGCCCGCTGCGCCGATGCGGCCCAGACGGCGCGCCTGTGCGGCCAGCTCGGTTATCAGGTCGATGCGGCGACGATGGCGATGCGGCTGGCAGCCGTGCTGGAACGGCCGGCCACGCATGCCGTGTTCGTCGCCGGCGATGCCGCGGACGATGGCCGCCTGCTCGGTCTGGTGGCCGTCGAATGGCGGCTGACGATCGAGGCCGGCGAGCAGGCGGAGATCGTCGCGATGGTGGTCGATGCCGACGCGCGCCGATGCGGCCTCGGCCGGCGCCTGATCGACGCTGCCTGCGACTGGGCCCGCAAGCAGGGTGCGGCCGGCGTGTGCCTGCGCTCCAACGTGCTGCGCCCGGAGGCGCATGCGTTCTACCCGAGCCTGGGTTTTGCGCGCGGCAAGACCCAGCACGTCTACGTGAAACCGCTGGCGCCCGCCGGCATGTGACACACCGGTTAAACTCGGACCGACAGGCCCGGTGCATTGCGGCATCGGCCTGCATCGTTCGGAGGTCCGCATGTCCGTTTCGCACTACGCCGTCTTCGGCCACCCCATCGCCCATTCGCTGTCGCCGCACATCCACGCCGCCTTCGCCGCGCAGACCCGCATCGCGATGGATTACCGCGCCATCGATGCCGCACCGACCGAATTCACCGCCGCGCTGGATGCCTTCGCCGCCGCCGACGGCCGTGGCGCCAACGTCACCCTGCCGCTGAAGGAAGCCGCGTACATGCTGTGCGCCACGCTCGACGCGCGTGCCCAGCGCGCGGGCGCGGTCAACACGCTGGTGCGGCGCGACGGCCAGTGGCACGGCGACAACACCGACGGCACCGGCCTGGTGCGCGACATCACCGGACGCAACAGCCTGGACCTGCGCGGCCGGCGCGCGTTGATGGTGGGTGCGGGCGGTGCCGCGCGCGGCGTGGCGCCGGCCCTGTTGGATGCCGGCATCACCGAAATGGTGGTGGTCAACCGCAGCCCGCAGCGCGCCGACGCGCTGGCCGACACCCTCGGCGAGCCGGCCCGCGTGTCCAGCCGCTACTGGGAAGACCTGCCGGCGCTGGGTGACTTCGACCTGATCGTCAACGCCACCTCGGCCGCGCGCGGCGATGCGCCCGGTTTCGAGCTGCCGTTCGCGCTGGCCAACCGCCGCACGCTGGCGGTGGACCTCAACTATGGCGAAGCGGCGGTGCCCTTTCTCGCATGGGCGCGTGCGGCCGAATGCCGCAACTGCATCGACGGGCTGGGCATGCTGGTGGAACAGGCAGCGGAGAGCTTCCTGCTCTGGCACGGCACCCGCCCGGAAACCGATGCCATCTACGACGAACTGCGCCAGCGCAAGCCGGTGCTGGTGACGGCGGACTGAATCCTCCGGCGTGCAAGCGGCCCCGGAGGGGGCAAGAGAGCCAGATTGCGCCCCGGCGCAAAGGCCGTTAGCTTACGAAGGCAAGAATCCCGTACGTTCAAGTACTGAAGGCGCGCTGCAGAAGGCTTCTGCTCCGGAGGGGAGCATCGCCATGGAAAAGCCGCTGTTCCGTTGGACGCCGACGCGGCGTCGCGTCTCCATCGTGGTGCTGGCATTGATCATGCTGGCCATACCGGCCACGCGCGTGTTCATGGCCGACCTCGATCAGGTCGTTCGCGCCCACCGCGAAGTCGCCGGACTTCCCGCCGTGCATGACCTGCTGCAGCTGGTGCGCATGACCCAGCGCCACCGCGGGCTTTCCAACGGCATGCTGTCGGGCAACGCCGCTTTGGCCGCAGGCACCCGCGAAGCCGGCAAGGCCGTGGACCAGGCCCTGCAACAACTCACGCTGCGGCCCTTGGACGAACCACGCCTGCGCTACCAGCTGAACCTGCTTTCGACCCACTGGCAGGAACTGGCCGATGCCGTGGGCTCCCGAACCATCTCCCCGGAAGCCAGCTTCCAGCGCCATACCGACCTGATCGAAGACGAGCTGGGACTGCTTGCCACCGTCGCCGACAGCACCGGCCTCTCCACCCACCAGGAACCGGCCGGCCATTACCTGCAGACCGCCGTGCTGGAGCACCTGCCGCAGCTGGCCGAAAGTCTCGGGCGCCTGCGCGGCGAAGGCACCCGCATCCTCAGCCGGCAGCAGGCCTCGCTGCGCGACCGGGTCCAGCTGGCCGCCGAGACGGAACGCGCGCGCGAAACCCTGCGCTCGGTGCTGCGCACACTGTCGCTGTCCGGCCTGGACCGCCACGCGCCGCTCGCTCCGGCCATCGCCGATGCGGATGCCGCCACCGCCTCGGCCCTCGAGCTGGCAGACAGAAGCATTCTCCAGACCGATGCGCCGACCATGCCGGCTGCGGACTACTTCGCTCGCATGACGGCCTCCATCGATGCCCAGTTCGCCTTGATCGACACCGCGCTGGCCACCTTGCAGCTTCGCCTGCAGGGCGTCCGGCACGCCGCCGAGGCCCGGCTGGCGGTCGGCGCCCTCGGCGCCATCGTGCTGGCCTGCGTGGGCAGCTGGCTGCTGCTGACGGCACAGCGGGCGCAGAAGGCCCAGGAAAACAGCGACCGGCGGCTGCGCTCCATCATCAAGACCACCCCGTCGGCGCTGTTCATGGCCGATGCCGGCGGCACCATCATCGAAGCCAACCCCGCCGCCCTGGCGCTGTTCGGCGACTACCACCTGGAACAGCCGCTCGGCAGCCTGTTCGGCACCGGCGCAGCCCCCGTGCCGTTGGCGCTGCCGGCTGTCGCGGATGCGGCCGCGAGCCCGATCTTCGTTCCTGAAGCCACCTGCCAGCGCGTGGACGGGTCCTCGTTCATCGCCGAGCTGACCTGGATCCCGATCTCGGCACACGACCGGCATGACCGCCACATGTTCCTGGCCGTACGCGACGTCACCGAGCGCGCGCAACTGCAGCAACGGCTGGCACAGAGCCAGAAAATGGAGGCCATCGGCCAGCTCACCGGCGGGATCGCGCACGACTTCAACAACATGCTGGGCGTGATCCTCGGCAATCTGGATCTCGTCGAACGCTCCAAATGCCTGGACGAGAGCGCGCTCAAGCGGATCGGCACGGCCCAGAAAGCCGCGCTGCGCGGTGCCGACCTCACTCGCCGGCTGCTCGCGTTTTCGCGCCGCCAGCATCTGGAGCCCACGGTACTCAAGCTGGACGAGGCCATCGGCGAGGTCGTCGAAATGGCCGCGCGCACGCTCGGCGCCGACATCCACATCGACAACCGGGCAACCGCGGATGCGCCTTCGGTCATGGTCGACGCGTCGGGCTTCGAAAACATGCTGCTCAACCTGCTGGTGAACGCGCGCGATGCGATGCCCGATGGCGGCCTGATCGACATCGCCGTGTCCACCACCGACATCGATGCCCGGCATCCGGCCGTGCAGGCCGGCGAATTGTCGCCCGGCCGCTACGCCAGCCTGCGCATCACCGATACCGGCCAGGGCATCGCGCCGGACAAGCTGGACAAGGTGTTCGAGCCATTCTTCACCACCAAGCAACCCGGCCACGGCACCGGCCTCGGCCTGGCGATGGTGTACGGCTTCATCAAGCAGTCCGGCGGACACATCAAGCTCTACAGCGAAGTCGGAACCGGCACGACCGTGCAGATCATCCTGCCGCTGGCCGATGCCGCCGCCGGCACCGCCCCCGCACCGATGACCGCAAACCAGGAAGAACACCATGCCGCACCGGGCGCCATCGCACTTGTCGTGGACGACGAGCCGGACATGCGCGAAGTCGCGGCGGCCTATCTGGAAGACATGGGCTACCGGGTGCTGCATGCCGGCGATGCCGCCGATGCCCTGCGCGTGTTGGCCGCCGAACCCGGCATCAGCCTGCTGGTGACCGACGTGATCATGCCCGGAGGCATGAACGGCGCCAAGCTCGGCCAACTGGTGCATCACCGCCGCCCCGACATCCGCGTCGTCTACACCTCCGGCTTTCCCTCGCAGGCACTGGCACGACGCAATGGAACGCAGGTGCACGGGCCACTGGTCAGCAAACCGTTCCAGCGTCAGGAACTGGTCTGCGCACTCAACCGCACCATGGATGGAGAGGTCGCCGCATGAATGCGCCACCGGAAGACGCAAGGACCACCCATGTGCTGGTCATCGACGACGAGCGGGAGATCGGCGAACTGATTGCCGCCGCCGCGGAAAACGTCGGGCTGTCCTGCATCGCCCTGACCTCCGCACGAGACCTGCCCCACGTCATCGGACCGGAAATCACTGCGGTGATCGTCGACCTGATGATGCCCGACATGGACGGCATCGAGGTGCTCAGGCTCCTGGCCCAGCGCTGCTGCAAGGCTCCGGTGGTGCTGATGAGCGGCTTCGACCGCAGCGTGCTGCGCTCGGCCGAAACCCTGGCCAAGGCGATCGGCCTGCGCACCGCCGGCCCGCTGCACAAGCCTTTCCGCCTGATCGACGCCGAACTCCTGCTCGACCATGTCGCCGGGCTCCCGCAGCCGACGCATGCAGCGCCCGCAGCCGCGCATCACGGGCAGCCGCTCTGCGAGCACGAGCTCAGGTCGGCCATTGCCGAGAACCGCATCGAGGTGCACTACCAGCCCCAGGTGGAGCTGGCCAGCGGACGAACCATCGGCGTCGAGGCACTGGCGCGTCTGCGCGATTCGCGGGCCGCATTGGTCACGCCCGACCGCTTCATCGAGCTGGCCGAGGAAACCGGACTGATCGGCAGCCTCACCGACGCCGTGCTCAGGCAATCGCTGCAGGCCATCGCCCGCTGCGAACAACTGGCCGAAGCCGCCTTGTCCGTGAATCTCTCGCCGATGCTGCTGAACGACCTCGACCTGCCCGAGCGCGTGATCTGCATGGCGGAAGCCTCCGGCATGGCCTTGTCCCGGCTCACGCTGGAAATCACCGAATCCGGGCTGATCCGCGAAGTCGGCATCGCACTGGACATCCTTGCGCGGTTGCGGCTGCGCGGCATCGGGCTGTCCATCGACGATTTCGGGACCGGCTATGCCTCGATGGCCCAGTTGCGCAGGATCCCCTGCACCGAACTCAAGATCGACCGGATGTTCGTGGAAAGCATGCTCAGCGATGCCGCCGACATGGTGATGGTCGAGGAAACCGTCGAACTGGCCCACCGGCTGAAACTGAAGGTGGTGGCCGAAGGTGTCGAAACCGAGGCGCAAGCCGCCACACTGGCCTTCATCGGCTGCGACATCGGCCAAGGCTACTATCACGCCCGGCCGATGCCCTTCGAAGCCTTGCTCGGCTGGCTGGCCAAAGCCTGACCCCGAGCCACTGTCGGACCCGGCGGAGGCCGCCCGCTGACCGGCCGGACGATCGGCAGATCGCCGGCGCAGACACGGGAGGTGCCGACGGCTTTCCCCTTGCTGCCGGGGAAAAGCCGATCAAGCGGCCTTGCCGATCCAGGCCGGCGCGACCGAGGTGCCGAGGCCGGCGCCGATGACGCCGATGTCCATGGGAACACCCCTGAGAGTTGGGAGCTCTGGCGTCGTGGACGGCGCCATGAGAGCACTCCATTGACCAACCAAACCGCCATAAACAACACGATTCGTTATTTCAAATTTCGATTCAAGCAATCATTGGCAGCCCGGTCCTTTCCGCTGGCCCAACCGGCCATCCCCCCGCCACGGTCCACCGGAGGCCGAGGCAAGGACGGGCACGCCGGCTTTCAGCCTTCCAGCAGCTCGCGATTGCGTACCGCGCCCTTGTCGGCGCTGGTGGCAAGCAGCGCATAGGCCTTCAGGGCGAGGCTGACCTTGCGTGCACGCGGCTGCGCGGGCTTCCAGCCGAGGCGGTCCTGCGCGTCGCGGCGCGCGGCCAGTTCGTCGGCCGGAACCAGCAGTTCGATCGAGCGCGCCGGAATGTCGATGCGGATGCGGTCGCCGTCGCGTACCAGCCCGATGGTGCCGCCGGCCGCCGCTTCCGGCGAAGCGTGGCCGATCGACAGGCCCGAGGTGCCACCGGAAAAGCGTCCGTCCGTGAGCAGGGCGCATTGCTTGCCCAGCCCCTTGGATTTCAGGTAACTGGTGGGGTACAGCATCTCCTGCATCCCGGGGCCGCCCTTCGGTCCTTCGTAGCGGATCACCACCACGTCGCCGGCCCGCACTTCGTCGCCGAGGATGCCGGCCACCGCCGCCTCCTGGCTTTCGTACACGCGCGCCGGGCCTTCGAACACGAGGATGGCGTCGTCCACGCCGGCGGTCTTCACCACGCAGCCGTCCAGCGCGAGGTTGCCGTGCAGCACGGCCAGGCCGCCTTCCTTCGAATAAGCGTGCGCGGCATCGCGGATGCAGCCTTCGGCGCGGTCCACGTCCAGCGTCGGCCAGCGCTCGGACTGGCTGAAGGCCACCTGCGTGGGAATGCCGGCCGGGCCGGCCTTGTAGAAGGTCCGCACCGCTTCGTCCGGCGTGCTGGCCACGTCCCAACGGGCGATGGCCTCGCCGAGGGTCCTGGCGTGCACGGTCGGCACGTCCTGGTGCAGCAAACCGGCGCGGGCCAGCTCGCCGAGAATGCCGATCACGCCGCCGGCGCGGTGCACGTCCTCGACGTGGTACTTTTGCGTGTTGGGCGCCACCTTGCACAGCTGCGGCACGTGCCGGCTGAGCGCATCGATGTCGCGCATCGTGAAAGCCACCTGCGCCTCCTGCGCGGCAGCCAGCAGGTGCAGGATGGTGTTGGTCGAGCCGCCCATGGCGATGTCCAGCGTCATCGCGTTCTGGAAGGCCTCGAACGTGGCGATGCCGCGCGGCAGCGCGGAGCCATCTTCCGCGCCGTACCAGCGGTGGCACAGCTCCACCGCCAGCACGCCGGCGCGCTTGAACAGCGCTTCACGGTCGGCATGGGTGGCCACCACGGTACCGTTGCCCGGCAGCGACAGGCCCAGCGCCTCGGTCAGGCAGTTCATCGAATTGGCGGTGAACATGCCGCTGCACGAGCCGCAGGTCGGGCAGGCGCTGCGCTCCACCGCGGCCACCGTGTCGTCGTCCACGTCCGGGTTGCCGGCCATCACCATCGCGTCGATCAGGTCGAGCTTGTGCGCGGCCAGCCTCGTCTTGCCTGCCTCCATCGGCCCGCCGGACACGAACACGGTGGGAATGTTGAGCCGCAGCGCGGCCATCAGCATGCCGGGGGTGATCTTGTCGCAGTTGGAGATGCACACCAGCGCGTCGGCGCAGTGGGCGTTGACCATGTATTCGACCGAGTCG